>Ga0265316_10000752_pt1 | contig 35775 bp, 28 predicted proteins | sample 4522metaG_FD_202092 | JGI IMG/M metagenome (GOLD analysis project Ga0265316, IMG submission 202092) | Rhizosphere microbial communities from Carex aquatilis grown in University of Washington, Seatle, WA, United States - 4-5-22 metaG | ecosystem: Host-associated > Plants > Roots > Rhizosphere >...
CTACCACATCACGCACCACACCTTCATCCACGAGTCGGTGAAGAAATTTCTGGACGGCTTTCACTATGACGCGCATCCGATGGGGATGATGATTTCGGCGATTGCGGCGCTCTCCACGTTCTATCCCGAGGCCAAGGATATTTTTAACAAGGCATCGCGCCAGAAACAGACCTACCGCCTGATCGGAAAGATGCCGACGCTGGCCGCGTTTTCCTACCGTCATAGCCTGGGGATGCCGTTCGCCTATCCCGACAATGAGCTGACCTACGCCGGAAATTTCCTGAACATGCTATTCAAGACGTCGGAACTGAAATACCACCCGAATCCGACGCTGGAGCGCGCCCTCGATGTATTGTTCATTCTGCACGCGGACCACGAGCAGAATTGTTCGGCGAACGCAATGCGCTGCGTGGGCAGTTCGCATGTCGATCCGTTCTCGGCGACCGCCGCGGCCACCGCCGCGCTCTACGGCCCGCTGCACGGCGGCGCGAACGAAGAAGTGCTTCGCATGCTGCTGGAGATCGGTTCGCTCAATAACGTGCCTGCGTTCATCAAGCGAGTGAAGGCCGGCGAAACCAAGCTGATGGGATTCGGACACCGCGTTTACAAGAATTACGATCCGCGCGCGCGCATCATCAAGCATGTGGCCGACGGCGTCTTCGAAATCATGGGCCGCAATCCGCTGCTGAATATTGCGCTGGAATGCGAGCGCATCGCTCTGGAAGACGATTACTTTGTTTCCCGCAAGCTCTATCCCAATGTGGATTTTTATACCGGACTGATTTACCAGTCGATGGGTTTCCCGGTCACGATGTTCCCTGTGCTGTTTGCAATTCCGCGCACCAGCGGGTGGATCGCCCAGTGGGAAGAGATGCTGCTCGATCCCGAGCAGAAAATCGCGCGTCCCCGGCAGGTATATCTGGGGCACGACCTGCGGCCTTACGCTCCGCTCGATCAAAGGGGTTAATTGTTAATCTTGTTCGGGCCGGTGAAGAACGACCTTCGGTGAAAAAAAATTGAATGCGTCGTGAATTCGAGCGAGGCGCGGAATTCCGCTTTGGCTAAAATACATGGAACCCGAAGAAGGAGCCATTCCGGGCTTCGCTCGGAAAGCTGGTGACCGGCATTTCCGTGGTTTTTACGTGCTCTGCGCTGTCGAGCTTTCCTTAGAATCCCACATTGGAACACAGGCTCGATAGGGGTACGTTTCACATATCACTGGCAGACACTTTTCTTGACAGAATCCTCCCGGTGTTCGAGACTGGTGTCCCCCCTTCCAGAAAGTAGATTCCCTTGTTCGAGTGGCCGCCCGCGGCATGACGATTTCTCGTCGATTGGGCCGAGCTTCGCCATATTTGAACATCCAGCTAAAAGGGAATCGAGAGGAAGTCTGGTGACCACGAAGGAAGCGTTGGTTCGCGTACTCCTGGTTGGCGAGGCTGAGGAGGCGGGCAGAATACGGAGGCTGCTCAGTTCGGACGATTACGGTCCGATTCGAATTGCGGATGTTTCGGACCTGGGGAAGGCCGCCGAGTGGTTATCCTGTGAAGATGCCGACATTCTGCTGCTGGATATGGGCCCGGACCAGGAACGTGGTCGCGCGTTTGTGGAAGCGGCCCGCGCGGCCGCGCCGGACATGCCGATGGTGATTCTTTCGGAGTTTGAGGACGAGGAGTTTGAGGGGGAGACGCTGCGAATGGGCGCGGAGGACATCCTGCTGAAAGCAAGGATGGACCGCACGGCGCTGGAGCGGTCGTTGCGGCACTCGGTCGAGAGGCACCATATTCGGAGCACGCTGCGGAGCCTTTCTCTGATCGACGATCTGACCGGGCTGAATAATCGCCGAGGATTTATGGCGCTTGCCGAGCAGCACCTGCGCGTGATCCAACGAAAGGGCGCCGCGCTGATGATTTACCTGGACCTGGACGACCTGAAAACCATCAACGATACGTACGGCCATCTCGAGGGCAACCGGGCGCTCGTCGTGACCGCGAATGTGTTGCGGGCCTGCTTCCGCCAGTCGGACATTCTCGCCCGGCTCGGCGGGGACGAATTTTGCGTGCTGATGACCGATGCCAGACAGGATTCGGCCGTTCAAGTTCGCAAGCGCCTGCAGCAGCGAATGGATTTCATCAACGCGCTTTCCACCTGGCAATACAAGCTTTCATGGAGCATCGGTATCGTGGAGGTTCTCTCCGTCAACCAGCCTTCGATGGACGATTTGCTTCGGATTGCCGATGCGCGCATGTACGAAGAGAAACGCAATAAGCAGGTCCGCGGGTCGTTTTCGCTGGTCCTCAAGCAGGCAACGATAGCGTAGCCCGATCGCGGCCCCATGTTTGTTTTCCGCTACTGAAGTTCCTTTCTCATTTTGCCGATCTATGCACTGCGACTTGACTTCGAACCAGCCGTGCCTCTGCGTGACAACCGTCGCCGATCTCAGGCCCGAATTCTTTCGCCAGGAGCCGGAATGCAATTTTTGCGGGACATCATTTTCGGTGGGAGCTTCCTGCCGCACGGGTATTGCTATCTGTGGACTCCGGGGCTCGTGGCGCTGCATGTCGTTTCGGATACCCTGATCGCAATCTCCTACTTTTCCATTCCGATCGCGCTGGTGCATCTCATTCGTAAAAGGAAGGACGTTCCCTTCAGCTGGATCTTCCTGCTGTTTGGCGGATTCATCGTCGCTTGCGGGGGCACGCATCTGATGGAGGTGTGGACGATCTGGTTTTCTTCGTATTGGCTTGCAGGGATTATAAAGGCTGTCACGGCGTGCCTCTCCGTCGTCACTGCCGTGACGGTGGTTCAAGTGATGCCGCGGGCGCTGGCCCTGCCGGGGACGCGCTGGCTGGTGGAGTTAAATCAAAAATTGACCGTGGAGGTGGAACAAAGAACCCTTGCCAAATCCGGACTGCGCCGCCTGACGGAGGAGTTGGAATTACGGGTGGCCGAGCGAACGGCGGAATTGTCGGCCACCAATCGATCGCTGCGCGAAAGCGAGGAACGCTATCGAACACTGGTGGATTACGCGCCCGAGGCGATCGTTGTCCTGGATATGGATCAGCGCAAATTCACGGACATGAACAAGAACTCGGAGCGACTGTTTGGAATGAGCCGCGCGGAGTTGCTTCAAGTAGGTCCGGTCGAGGTCAGCCCGCCATTCCAGCCGGACGGGCGATCCTCAAAGGAAGCGGCGATGGCGGAAATTGAAAAATGCCTGAGCGATGAGACGCCGCGGTTTGAATGGATGCATCTGAACTCCGAGGGAAAACAAATACCGTGCGAGATTTCGCTGGTTCGGCTGCCCTCCTCGGGCAGGAATTTGCTTCGGGCAAGCCTGGTCGATATTTCGGCCCGGAAACGGGCGGAAGAAGAAATCCGCGCGCTGAATTCGGAATTGGAAAATCGAGTCCGGGAGCGAACGGGACAGCTGGAGGCCGCCAACCGCGATCTGGAGTCGTTTTCGTATTCCGTGTCGCACGATTTGCGGGCGCCGCTTCGGCACGTGGACGGATTCTCAAGAATTCTGCTGGAAGAATTCGGATCCCAAATTCCCTACGAAGCGTTGCGCCACCTCGAGCAGATTCGGGAATCCACACTACACATGGGTTGCCTGATCGATGACTTGCTGAATCTGGCCCGCGTGGGCCGCAAGCCGCTCAAGATAAGGTCCGTGAATCTCAACGACATCGTGTTGGAAACCATCACGCGCGTCGAAGCCGATCTGCACGGCCAGATCGTGGACTGGCGCGTTGCGCCGCTCTCGCCGGTGGAATGCGACGGCGGCCTGATCCGGCAGGTGTTCCTGAACCTGCTTTCCAACGCGCTGAAATTTTCGCGTCTCAATGAAAAGTCGATCGTCGAAATCGGAGAAATGTTAATGGAAGGCGCGCCGGTCATTTTTGTCCGCGACTACGGAGTGGGTTTCGACCCGCGCCAGGCGGACAGCATGTTCCAGGTATTTCAACGATTTCATTCCGACGATGAATTTGAGGGGACCGGGGTCGGCCTCGCCATCGTCCAGCGAATTATTCAGAAGCATGGCGGGTCGATCTGGGCGGAATCCGAACCGCGAAAGGGCGCTACGTTTTATTTTTCCATCGGGCGCGAAATGAGTTCTGGAACACGCAAGCCGGGAACGATGGAATCACTGACGGAGAAATCACGATGAATCAAGCCACGGAAAGCGAATCGCCTATTTCCCCGCAGAAAATTTCGCTGCAGCCGCTGCGCGTGATGCTGATCGAGAATTCGATGGCCGACGCGGAACTGAACCTGCATGAATTGCAAAGGGCCGGCTTTGAATGCCGGCCGCAAATTATCGGGACACGCGCGGAGTTCGTCGACCGGTTGAGTCGTTTCCCCTACGATATTGTGCTGGCGGATTACCGCCTCCCGGGCTGGACGGGTGTGGAAGCCTATTCGGAAATGCGCCGGAACGGGCACGAAGTGCCGTTCATTCTGGTGACTGGGACGCTCGGCGAGGAGATGGCCGTCGAGTGCATCAAGCGGGGAATTACCGATTTTGTCCTGAAGGACCATCTGGCGCGGCTTCCCCTGGTGGTAACGCGCGCCCTGGAAGAAAAATCGCTCCGCGATGCGCGCATGTTTATGATGGAGGCGCTCCGCCAGAGCGAATCCAATTCCTTGTTTCTATTTTCAAACAACCCGCTTCCCATGTGGGTCATCGAGAGCACGGGCTTACAGTTCCTCCAGGTCAACGATGCGGCTGTCGGCCATTATGGATATAGCCAGCTGGAATTTCTACAAATGAGGGCCAGCGACCTGCATCCTGCCGAGGAAATTCCGAGATTGCATGCCGCGATCAAGGGCGGATCTCCCGGGGCACTGCTGGCCGGCCATTGGCATCACCTTCTGAAAGATGAATCGCGGATCGATGTGGAAATGTTTCTGCACAAGATGGATTACTCGGGAACCTCGGCAGCGCTCGTGGTGGCTCTCGACATTACGGAGCGAAAACGAGCGGAAGAGGAAAAACAGAAATTCTTCACTCTGGTCGAAAATTGCCGCGATTTCATTGGCGTGGCGGATCTTCGAGGCAATGTGGAGTACGTGAATCCGGCTGGCCGCGCCCTGCTTGGGATTCCATTCGAGGAAGAGGTGAAAGGGACCCGGACGCTCGACCACATCGCAACCGACGATCATTCCCTGGTGCGCCATACGATCTTCCCAGCGTTTCAATCGAAGGGACATTGGGAAGGGGAATTGCGATTCCGGAATATCCGAACGGGCCAGTCTCTTCCCATGGATTTCGTGGGATTTCAGATCAAGGATCCGCAGACGGGCGAACCGCGTCTGGTAGCCACTGTTTCGCGCGACATGACCGAACGGCGCGCGCTGGAACAGCAGCTTCGCCAGGCGCAAAAATTTGAGGCGATCGGCCAGCTTGCCGGCGGTATCGCGCATGATTTTAATAATGTGATCGGCGCAATCCTTGGCTGGGCGGAGTTGGGAGAAGAACAGGCTGCGGAGGACGGCGGGCAGTTGTCGATGTATTTCAAGAAAATCCATTCGCAGTGCGATCGAGTCACCGCACTGGTCCAACAACTGCTTGCCTTTGCGCGCCAGCAGGTTCTGGAGCCTCGCAACCTAAGCCTCAATCAGACCGTTCAGGACGTTTACAGCCTGCTGAACGGGGTAATTGGCAAGGATATCGAGATCCAAATCGTTCTGGCGAAGGACCTTGCCGCTGTGTGCGCCGACCCGACGCAAATTGAGCAGGTGCTGATGAACCTTTGCGTTAATTCACGCGATGCGATGCCGAAGGGCGGCCTGCTGAAGATCGAAACGCGAAACGCGACGATCTCCGAAGAGAATTCCCGCTCGATGCCCGGCGTTCATCCAGGGGCCTATGTCGAGCTTCGCGTGAGCGACACGGGAACTGGCATGGATTTGGCCGTGCAAGAGAGAATTTTCGAGCCATTTTTCACAACAAAAGGAACCGGAAAAGGGACAGGGCTGGGACTCGCCACGGCTTACGGCATCGTCAAACAGCATGGCGGTTACCTTTCCGTGGAAAGCGAAGTAGGGCGAGGGGCCGTATTCCACATCCTCCTGCCTGCGGTTGATCCTTCGGTGAAACCGGAACACCCTCTGGCTGTGATCCGGGATGAGCCGGTCCGAGGTGGGGTGGAAACAATTCTGATCGCCGAAGACCACGAGGGCGTCCGCGAAATGGCGGAAACGGCGCTCCAATCGGCGGGATATCGGGTTTTGCTCGCAGGCGATGGCGAGCAAGCCGTGGCTTTATTTTCCGCTCATCGCGACACGATTGCACTCGTGTTGCTGGACGTCATCATGCCGCACCTGAACGGTCTGGAAACCTACACGGCGATTACGTCGATCAAGCCCGGTGTTTCCGTCATTTTTGCGACCGGTTACAGCAACGAAACGGCTGCGCTGGCGGAGATCGTGGAGCGCGGCGTTCCTGTCATGAGAAAACCCTTCAGCCCGGCAGTGCTCCTCCGCCAGGTGCGGGAAGTTCTGGATCGGGCGGAAGCCCGGAAATAAATTCTTCGCACGCCTGAAAAGAAAGAATGAACGCTCGGTGCAATCTAAACTGCGGCGTCCCCACATTTGGGGCATCTGAAATCCGGGGAGATCGCGGGAATTTTCTCGAACCATTTACTTATTGACACAGTGTACGCCGTGTGTTATTTGGAAGACAACTTATTTTGAAAAGAAACATGCCCGGGAGGCTTTGCCGGGACGACTGGACTTATAGCTCTTGTTTGAGGATTGAATTTACCCAGCAACACCCCACCCACCCCGGAGGTGAAGGCCGCGAGGTCTTCACCTCTTTTATTATTTCCCGATTTGCCCGGAGTTTGAATTGGAGGAATCGCCGAACATTGGTTCAGACCAACGACGGGGTTCAGACCCACGACGGACAAAAGCTCAGCGGGTCCTCTTTGCCTGCGGGTGGCGCATTGTCCAATCGTCGGGAGGAAAGCTGATGCGCCAGAAATTCGGATTGGGCTGCGCGAATTCGATGGCTACATTGAATTTTCCGGACTCGCCAGTAGAAACCAGTTTAACGACCGATTCTTCCCTCTCGTTTGTTTTGGCGTTCTGCAGCGTTACGTTTTGTCCTTGCTCCAGCGGTGCGCTCAATTCCACGAGCGCACCGTGAGCGTTCAGCACGATAGTTTTCGTTGTTTCCGAGAGGCTGGATTTTCCCGGGGGGCGCCAGTGAACTATGACGGGGACTTGTAAGAAAAGGCGCTGGCTGCGCCTGTGGGCCGTGGGCGTTACCGCCATCGTGAAATCCGAAGCAGGTTCATTTTTGTCGACTCACCTCACGCATGAAAACCTATCCTGATCTTATAGCAACCGCGTGCCGCGCGGAAAAGGACATCCCGGCCTGAACTGGCAGAGAGAGTCATCTATCGTATGAATACGTGCCTGCTTCAGTAATTTGGGGAGAACGGCGGATCGCCGCTTTTCAATCTCGAAGCGCGATGGGATGTTCCTCGACCCGCGACTTTCCAGCGCGCTTTTCCGCGTAGAGCGTGCGGTCGGCGCGCTCGAGGAACTGCTCGGTTGACTCTCCCTGCTCGTAGCCCACCCATCCCGCTGAAAATAAAATGGGGATTTTCTGCCCGGCGTATTCGGTTTCCATGGGTTTCAGCCGGGCCAGGAAGGACTCGACCTGGGCGGTGGTGCATTCGGGCAACAGCACGAGGAATTCATCTCCGCCCATGCGCGATGCGAAATCTGAAAGGCGGGTAGCCGCTGTGAGGCGCGCGGCAAATTCCTTCAAGACATGATCTCCCGCAGGATGTCCGAGCGTGTCGTTAATTTGCTTGAACTTGTCGAGGTCGAGCGAAACAACGGCCAGGGGATGGCCGTAGCGCTGGGAACGGGAGGCTTCGGCGGTGAGCCGGTCCATGGCGGCGCGGCGGTTGCTGAGACCTGTGAGCGGGTCCTTCAGCGCCAGCCTTTCAAATTCCTCCGAATGGATTTGCAGGACGCGCATTTCCTCAATCTGGCTGGAAAATTGACGGCGCAGCCGCTTCACCATCACCTGCTGATAAATTGTGTAGCCGTTGAAGATCAGGACCAGACCCACCAGTCCGCGCACGGCCCGGCTTAGGCTGCCTTGAAAGAATGGATCATCCACTTTGAACAAATCCGGAAAGCTCATGGAGAAAACGGCGAACGTGAGCACGAGCATGACAATTACCGCCATGCTCCAGAGCCACCAGTCGCGTTGCTCGAGTTTGCGAAGCTGGTCCTGCACTTCGTTCAGACGTTCCTGCCCCGAAGGATCGGGATGCTGCAAGAAAGGTGGCAGAGAAGTTGGGCTCATGGCTAGGTGCGAATCCGGCGCGCCTGGAAACGCGCATGTGGTGATTATAAATCTGGCCGAGCGGCACAATTTAAAAAAAACGCCGCGTATTCCGAATCGTAACACTGCACTTTGAGACAGGGCTTGGATTTGGCGCCTGTTCCGGTACGCACCAGAGAAAAGTACAGAGGAGCGGAATTTACGAGCCTTTTTTTAACTCGGCCAGAACGAGCTTCGCCACTTCGCGCAAAGTCTCGAACACTCCCTGCCCGGTCACCGCGACAGCTTCGGTCACGGGTTCGCCCTTTACCTGAAGCTGTTTGGAGAGCTCTTCGATGGAGAGCACTCCGGGGAGATCGCGTTTATTCAGTTGGAGCACATAGGGTATGGTGGTGAAGTCGAGTTTGTGTTCCTTCAGGTGTTCGCGAAGGTTTTCCAGAGTTTCCAGATTTGCGTCCAGGCGTTCTTCCTGTGAATCGGCGACAAATACAACGCCATCCGCGCCCTTGAGAATCAGCTTGCGGCTGGCTTCATAAAATACCTGGCCCGGAACGGTGTACAGATGGATACGCGTCTTGAACCCGCGCACTGTGCCGAGATCGATGGGAAGAAAATCAAAAAACAGAGTGCGGTCGGTTTCGGTGGCGAGTGAAATCATCTTGCCTTTTTGAGACGCGCCGGTATGGTCGTAAATCCATTGCAGGTTGGCGGTCTTTCCGCCTAGACCTGGCCCGTAGTAAACGAGCTTGCAATTAATTTCGCGCGCAGGAAAATTGATAAAGGGCACAGTTGTCCGGTCGGGCCGGGGCTTCTTTTATAGCATAGGCGGGAAATCCGTCCAATCCTCAAACCCATGTTTGTTGCCGACGTGGCAGCAGGATGGCACAACCCGCCTATCTGGCACGGTCTGTGCTTAATTCCGGGTTGGACGGTTATTCGTCCGGGGGATGGGGCTGTTTGATCTATAATCCTTGCGGCCTATAAAACCGAGGAGAAATTGGATCATGAAAGGTTTCGTGTTGGGGTTGCTGGTCGGAGTTTTGCTGCTTTCGGGCGGAGTTTATTACTATTTTGCTTCGGGAATGGCGCCCGCGGCAGCCTCCGATGCGCCAATGCCGATGGAAAAGAAGATTGCCGGCCTATCGCTGAAGGCGCATATCGACCAGGCGAATGTCCCTGCGCCACCGATTCCTGCCAATGAAGAAAATTACGACGCGGGAGCGAAGCTCTACAAAGATAATTGCGCCGGGTGCCATGGATTGCCGGACCAGGCCGCCCCGATGATTGCCGACAAGATGTATCCCCATGCGCCCTTGCTGTTCAAGGGCAAGGGTGTGACCGACGATCCTCCGCAGGAGAGCTACTGGAAGGCCGCAAACGGAATCCGTTTGACGGGGATGCCGGGTTTTAAGGGTGTGCTGACCGATACACAGCTCTGGCAGATGGCACTGTTGGTTGCAAATGCCGACAAGCTTCCTGATTCGGCAAAAAAACTTCTAGCTCCCGATCCAATCCCGGCGTCGCCCCTGATGCAAATGCCAGATGTGGCCCCAGTGAGGGGGACGGCCTCGAAGAAATAGTTAGGAACATTTAAGGCAGAAGGGAAACGGAGATTTCCTTGAAAATTGTCAAACGATGCAGGTTTATTTAATCATCAGCCGCAGTTCCGTTGACTGCACGAGGTCCCTCTGCTAGACTCCCGAAAATGGCACGCAACGGAAAGATAAAACGCAGTGGTGGCAGGGATACAGGTGTGCCTCCCAAAAAATCTAAGTTATTGAAAAATAAGGGTGATAAGAATACAGCCGCCCATGCCGAGGCCGTTCGACAGATGGTAGACCCTCTTTTCGAACAACAATTGAAGTTTTACGAACAGGCTGTCCAGCATTTCCAGTTGCAAAAGCTTCCGAAAGCCAAGGAATTATTGGAAAAGGCCATCAGCGGCCCAAGCAAGGAACTTGCCGACCGCGCCCAGATCCATCTGCGAATTACTGAGCAGCGAATGGCCAAGCAAGCGGCCCCGTCTCTTAAGACGCCTGAGGAGCACTATCAAGCGGGCGTGGCGATGATGAATCTGGGGCGCTGGGACGAAGCGCGCGATCATTTGCTGCGAGCGAAAAAAATGGCGCCCAAAGCCGATTTTGTTTTTTATGCCATGGCGGCGCTGGATTGCCTGACCGGGGAAGCCGAATCCGCGATGGAGAATTTGAAGATGGCCATTCAGCTCCGTCCGGAGAACAGGTATCACGCGCGCAACGACGAGGATTTTTCATTCTTACAAGAAGACCCGCGTTTTACAGAACTTCTCTATCCCGAACGCGAAGCATCCGGCGGTTAATCCTTTCGAAGCGGCAAGCTTCGCAATCCGGAAAAGGAAAGCTTCGCAACCCCGAAGCGGCCGGCTTCGCGATCAGAGACGCAATCCCGATGAAGAAGAGAGCAAAGCCATCGAACCAGGGTGTCCCGGGCCATGCGGGAGTGCGCGTGGTTGCGATTGGCGGCGGCACGGGACTTTCGATGCTGCTGCGCGGACTAAAACACTTTGTGGCCCGACGCAGACAGGAAGCGGACCGCCATCCAATCAGCGACCTCGCGGCGATTGTCACCGTCACCGACGACGGTGGAAGTTCGGGACGTTTGCGTCGCGAGTATAGCGTCCTGCCTCCGGGAGACATTCGCAATTGCATGGTGGCGCTGTCGCAGGATGAAGCGCTGCTGGGGCGGCTGTTTCAATATCGCTTCCATGCGGGCCGCGGACTGAAGGGACACAGCTTCGGAAATCTGTTTCTCACGGCGCTCACCGACGTGACCGGCGATTTCGGAGAGGCCGTGCGCGTGAGCGGAAAAGTCCTGGCGATTCGCGGGCGAATCTTTCCCTCGACGCTGGAAAATGTTTCGCTCGAAGCGGTGATGACGGACGGGAAAATTGTCTGTGGCGAAACGCGAATTGCGAAGAGCGGCAAGAAAATTCGCCGGTTGCGATTGCATCCGCGCCGCGTCCAGCCTCTTCCGGAAGTTCTGGAAGCCATCGCGCAGGCCAATCTGATTCTGATCGGTCCTGGCTCGCTGTATTCGAGCATCCTGCCGAACCTGCTGGTTTCCGGGGTCGCCGAAGCGATTGAATCTTCCTCCGCGACTCGGGTCTATATTTCCAATCTGATGACGCAGCCGGGAGAAACCGAGGGGTACTCGCTGGCGGACCATGTGCGCGCGATCCAGAAACACACGCGACGTAAATTGATTGACTGGGTTGTTGCGAGCAACAAGCCCGTTTCGATTGAGGTGGCGCGTCGATACAGCGCTCAGGGTGCGGAGCCGGTGCGCGTCGATGTCAGGGAATTGCAACGGCTTGGTGTGCGCTGCCTGCTCGACAATCTGCTGGAGGAGCATGGCGTTGTCCGGCATGACGCGGCTCGACTGGCGCAACTGCTGCTCGAGGAATTTGTCGAGCGGCAAGCCCCGCGTGCCTGAGTCTTTGTCAACAATTTGCCATTCTGGGTAGTGGGTCAGTTTGAATTCCGACGCGGTCATTGGACTGGCTTGAACCATGGTGACGGGCCTGGCAGGGACGAGTTACTTTTCCTGGTGGAGAGAACCTATGCACGATTCAATTTCCTTCCTGCCCCTCAGCCGAACCGATCTCCCTCTGCTGCACCGATGGCTCCTGATGCCTCATGTCGTCGCGTGGTGGCATGAAACGCTCGACCTCGCCGGCGTCGAGGCTAAGTATGGCCCGCGGATTGACGGAATCGAGCCCACCCATGTTTTTATGATCGAGTTTCTTAAACGGCCGGTCGGATTGATCCAGTGGTATTGCTGGTCCGATTACGCGGAGCATGCGCAGCAACTGGGCGCGGGGCAAGAAGCGGCTGGGATCGACCTGGCCATCGGAGAACCGGAAATGACGGGACGGGGGCTTGGGCCAGCCGCAATTCGCAAGTTCCTTGGTGAAGTCGTCTTCACAAATCCGGCGATCCAGGCAGTGATTACCGATGTCGATGAGAATAATCTCCGCTCACTGGGCGCCTTCAGGAAGGTCGGTTTTACGGTGCTTAAGACTACGAAACTGCGAGGAGAGAGCTTTTATCGCAGCGTTGTCCAACTGCGTCGCCCAAACGGACCCACTACCCCATTCTGCATTCCTTTCCTTGCACCCCACAGGGTTGGTTCGTATACTGGCGACGAAGGGTCTTGCCTCTACGTTTCGTCGTATTCAGTTCGGCGGCAATGATTGCCAGGCCGGCTGAATTCACCCGGAACGATCGAGACCTCCTAAGGATTACTCGCCGTGGCCACGCTCGCCGTTCCAAACGAATTCAACGTCTATCAGTCCGCTGAGGCGCGCTTCGAAGCCGCCGCCAGAAAGCTCGGGCTGGAAGAAGGTCTTTACCGTTTTCTAAAATATCCGAATAAAGAAATCACCGTGTACATCCCGGTCATGATGGATAGCGGCCATCTCGAAGTGTTTATCGGTTATCGTGTGCATCATTCCATTGTTCGCGGACCGGGCAAGGGAGGCATTCGATTTGCTCCGGACGTGACGCTGGACGAAGTGCGAGCGCTGGCCAGTTGGATGACGTGGAAATGCGCCGTTGTGAATATTCCGTTTGGCGGCGCCAAGGGCGGCGTCATTTGCGATCCCACCAAGCTTTCCAACGGGGAGTTGGAGCGGATTACCCGGCGCTACACCGCCGAGCTGATTGAATGGTTTGGCCCTGAGCGCGACGTGCCCGCTCCCGACCTCGGAACCAACGAGCAGACCATGGCCTGGATCATGGACACCTACTCGATGCATGTTCGGCACACGACGACCGCTGTCGTCACGGGCAAACCGATTGACCTGGGCGGGTCGCGAGGACGTCACGAAGCCACCGGCCGCGGCGTGCTGATTAATTGCGACCGCGCAATGGCCAAGTTCCGCATGCAGCACATCAACACTCGCGTGATTATTCAGGGATTCGGTAATGTCGGCTCGATGACGGCGAAGCTCATGCATCTGGCCGGTTACAAGATCGTGGGCGTAGCCGATGTGCACGGCGCCCTGTACAACGAAAACGGCTTTGACATTCCGAAATTGCTGGAATGGACGCACGAGCAGCACAAGCCGCTGCCCGATTTTCCCGGCGGCGGCGCGAAAATGAGCGCCGGCGAGATTCTGTTCCAGCCGGCGGAAATCGTGATTCCGGCCGCCATTGAAAATCAGATTACTTCGGAGAACGCGCACCGGTTGCAGGCTCGCATTCTTTGCGAAGGAGCGAATGGACCCTGCACGGCGGCGGCGGACGATATTGTGGACAGCAAGGGGATCTTCGTGATACCTGACATACTCGCCAACGCCGGCGGCGTGACTGTGAGTTATTTTGAATGGGTGCAGGACCGGCAGGGTTACTTCTGGAGCGAGCGGGAAGTAAACGAGCGGCTGAAAGACGTTCTGGAAAAAAGTTTCGATGAAGTCGTGCAGTACGGGGAAATACACAAAGTAAATAATCGGATCGCCGCGTACATGCTGGCGATCAACCGCGTCGCTTTTGTACTGAAGGAACGCGGAATTTATGCCTGAGCGGCGTCCTGCGCCGCCAGTTCGGATACCTTACCATCATTGTGTTGGAGCGCGCTCTTGCGGAAATGAGAAGGGAGAGGATGCGATTACGCGTCCCTAACCTATGCTGGCTGAAAACATTTCTCCCGGAGCGATGAAGTCCGAAGACGAACACCGCCGCGATATTTGTACTGCCGGCCGTTGGATTCACGGCCGCGCGTTCGTCGCTTCCACGGATGGAAATATTTCCGTTCGGCTGGATTCCAGCCGCGTTCTTACTTCTCCGACTGGAATGAGCAAGGGCCTGATGACTCCGGAGGATCTGGTCGTCACCGACCTCAAGGGCCGCAAAATTGCCGGAAGCCGCGAGGCGTCTTCGGAACTCGCGATGCACCTGTTGATTTATAATCGCCGGCCGGATGTGAACGCCGTGTGCCACGCGCACCCTCCGATCGCCACCGCGCATGCTGCGGCCGGACTTCCACTGAATAAGGCGGTGCTGAGCGAGCTCATCATCACCCTGGGCTGCATTCCCATTGCGCCGTACGGCACGCCGGGAACTCTGGAACTATCCGATACGCTGGACCCGCTGGTCGGGAATTACGACGCCGTCTTATTGGCCAATCATGGAGTCGTCACGTATGGGGCCGATTTGCTCACCGCTTTTTTTCGCATGGAAACCGTCGAGCATTTCGCGCAGGTTTCGCTCGCCAGCGGATTGCTGGGTAAGCAGGTCCTGCTTTCCGGCGGCGACGTCGAGAAATTGCTGGCCGCGCGCGCTCGCTATGGAACGGCGACGTCGGCAACATGGAACCCAGGCTGCATCGTCACCCGCGACGACGCAGGAATCGCTGGAGGCGACACCGAACGAATCTCCATTACACGCGTGGAACTCGAAGCCCTGATCGAAGAGGCTGTGCGGAAGGATCGGGCGCAGCGTTGAATTTCTTCGCGACAACCGCACACGACACTTAAATATTCCGTCGCGATTCCCATTGCTGTTGATCGTTCACCGATTTGCAGGGAATTCCAATTGCCGCGCTGCTGTGGCTCGCTGCATTTGCCTACCGCCTGGGCTTGCCGCGTTGACACTCGAGCATCCCGCCGCCATAATCGCGAATGGATCGATGAAACGAACAGTCGCGACAGGTTGCAACTGAATGATCGGACAGCTTCGCGGATCGCTTGGCGACAAGCGCACCAACCAGGTGCTTGTGGACGTGGGCGGCGTCGGCTACTTGGTCCACATTCCGCTGTCGACGTTTTACGCGCTGGGCGATCTGCATTCCAACGTCACGCTGCTGATTCACACGCAGGTGCGCGAAGACGCGATCGCGCTTTACGGATTTCTGAGTTCCCGCGAAAAACAATTGTTCGAGTTGCTGATTTCCGCCTCCGGCGTAGGGCCCGCTCTGGCGCTGAAAATTCTTTCCGGGATGAGCGTGGACGACTTGATTCCCGCCGTGCGTTCCGGCGACCTGGTCCGTCTGACGCGCATTCCCGGCGTCGGGCGCAAGACGGCCGAACGCATGGTGGTCGAGCTGCGCGACAAGCTGGAGGCGATGGATGTTCCGGAGGATGCGCGGCGGCCGGTGACGGTTTCCGGCGCCGCCGGCGACGTTGTCTCCGCCCTTCTCAATCTTGGTTATGAACAACGCACGGCCGAGCAGGCTGTGGAGCGTTCCGAGAAGGACGGTGTTTCGTCCACATTTGAGGCGCTTCTGCGCAGCGCCCTGCAACAATTGACGGCTCCCGGGCAAACGGGGGCGAGGGCGGCGCGGTGAGTGGCGGCATAGGCTGCCGCCTGCGTGATTTTTATTTTACTTTGCCAAAACTTTAAACCCCACAGGCGGAAGCCTGTGCGACCCAAACCGCAAATGGAAAAACCTTCACAACGCATCATTACAGGCGCGGAACTCGATGAAGACGCGCGCATCGACGCGAGCGTCCGGCCGAAGCGGTTTGCCGATTATATCGGGCAGACGCGCGTGAAGGAAAACATCGAGATCGCCATTCAAGCGGCGCTCAGCCGCGGCGAGGCGCTCGATCATGTATTGCTGTACGGGCCTCCCGGCCTCGGCAAGACAACTCTCGCGCAGATAATTGCCAGCGAACTGGGCGTGGTGATCAAGACCAGTTCCGGGCCGCTGCTGGAACGCAAGGGCGACCTGACGGCGATTCTTACTTCGCTCGAGCAGAAGGAAGTTTTTTTTCTCGACGAAATTCACCGGCTCGTTCCGGCGATTGAAGAAGTCCTGTACCCGGCGATGGAGGATTACCGGATCGATCTGGTGATCGGGCAGGGAGCCGGAGCGCGCATTCACCCGTTTATCCTGAATCGCTTCACGCTGATCGGCGCGACGACTCGAGCGGGACTGGTGACGGCGCCGCTGCGCTCGCGTTTCGGAATTGTTCATCGCCTCGAGTTTTATACGCCGGAGGAACTGGTTGTGATTGTCCGCCGGTCCGCATCCATTCTTGGAATTGCAGTGGACGATGACGGCGCCTTCGAGATCGCTCGCCGCAGCCGAGGCACTCCGCGCGTGGCCAACCGGCTGTTGCGCCGCGCGCGCGATTTCGCCCAGGTCCGCGCGCAGGGGCAGATTACGCTCGCCGTCGCCAATGAATCCCTGCAAATGCTCGGCGTGGACGAACACGGCCTCGACGAAGTGGATCGCACGCTCATGCTTACCATCCTGCAAAAATATGCGGGCGGTCCGGTGGGCCTCAGCACCATCGCGGCATCGATCAGCGAAGAAGAGGACGCCATCGAGGAAATTTACGAACCCTATCTGATGCAGCTGGGATTGCTCGACCGCACGCAGCGCGGGCGTGTGGCCACGGCGATTGCCTATCGACATTTCGGCCTGGAACAGCCGCGCCAGCAGCATGGATTGTTCTGATTCTGATTTGAAAGACGCACCGAATCCACAAATAAACACAGATGAACACGGATAGAATCTGAAAAGGCCCAAAAAATTCAAGGCGACCGAATTAAATTCTGCGGGTTTCTCTGTGCCCTCGGTGTCCTCTGTGTTAAACCGTGGTCTGGTTTTTACCTTTAGCTGTGTCCATCTGTGTCGATCTGTGGTTTCATCCCGATAGATGCCGGACGCCCATCTCATCTACCTTTCGATTGGCTCGAACCTTGGCGCGCGCGCGGCGAACCTCAATCGCGCGATTGCAGCTTTGCCGGACGCCGGCGCAAAAGTTCTCCGCCAATCTTCGTTCTATGAAACCGAGCCGGTCGATTTTCTCGACCAGCCGTGGTTTCTAAACTGCGTCGTGGAAGCGGAAACTTCCTTGTCTCCAAAGGAATTGCTCGCGGGCTTGCAGGGAATCGAGCGCCGGATGAAAAGCAAAAAACTCGTCGCGCGGGGTCCACGGATCATCGATTTGGATGTTTTATTTTATGACGGAATCGTGGTACGGGAGAACGCAATTGAGATTCCGCACCCGAGGATGGCCGAGAGGCGATTCGTTCTTGTGCCGCTTGCTGAACTTGCGCCCGCGCTCCGGCATCCCGTTCTTCACGCCACGATGGCGGAGCTGCTTGCCTCGACGCCCGATAAAAGTATTGTTCGAATTTGGCATCCCAATCCCAACGAACCCTCATCGAATCAAGTGTAGAAATCCAGCTTGGTGAGAAATTAATACCGGTCCTGCAGCGGCTTCTTCTTTCTTCTCCGGTCTAGCTCTTCCTTTTCCGATTGTTCGTACTCCGCAATTTCTTCCTCGGTCATCACGTACTCGGAGCGATTCGCGAACATCCCCGTGTCGCGGTGATTCTTGCGGATGGCGGATTCATGGCCGGCGCGGCTTTCCTTGCGTTTGCGATCGGCCGCGCTGGCGTCATGACGGACGTGGCGGATTGGAGAGGCCAGCGAGTCGGTTTCCATCAGCAGGTCGCTCACTTTTTCAAGAAAATCGTTGAACTGGAATGGTTTGAGCACATACGGCAAGCGGTCTTTTTCCAGGGCCGGTTGAGCCTCCCGGGCCATAGCTTCCGGCACAAGAAACAGGACACGGGCGCGGACTTTGCCCTCCTCGAGGGCAGGGGCCAACGCGAGATCTCTCAGCGTGAGAAACACGGGGCCTGTCAGGCCGGTCATATGAAGGCTGACAATCACCAGCGACCATGCGCCGGTGGACAATTCGGCCAGCGCGTGCGTCATCACCGGCGCAATTCGCACCTGCCAGCCTTCCGAGTCCAGCACTTGCCTCAGCGCGGACTGGCTGGCTTCATCGTCTTCGATAATGAGGATTCCGATCTTGGTCATGGCCGGATTCCCGTCAGCGTATTCAGTATATCCCTCGCCCGTCCGAGGCCGGGCGACGCTGTAAAGCGAATGGTCCCAAGCGTCACCTGTGATGTCCCATCGGCTGAATGGGCAATCTCAAGAGCGAATAAAAAGCGAAATAGTGCTTGACATGGCGAATAAAAAGCGAAATACTGCCACCGTGCTTCGCGAGACGGGTGATGGCGACTGCTACCACGATTCCTACGGCCTCTCAGAATCCTCCCTTCAACCGGAAGGTTCCCCGCGGCCGCAGGAGCGATTCCACACCCACCTTATTCCCCGACGTCCCGACCAATCGGGACAGCGGGCCTGACGCCCTGCTGCCACCAGGGTTCGAGCCCGAACGCGTCGGCATTGCCCGTCTCGCCCAATCCTCTCCGCGCGCTGACGCCAAGCGCGGGACCGAATATTTTCTGCTTCCTGCGCGCTCGATCCTGAACCATTGCGACTCCGACCGTGTGCCGTTTTCCTGGACAGTGAATCCCTACCGGGGCTGTGAATTCGGCTGCCAGTATTGCTACGCTCGCTACACGCACGAATTCATGGATCTCGACGGAGCGGATTTCGAGCGCAAGATTTTCGTCAAGCAGGATGCCGGGGCCCTGGCCCAGCGCGATCTCTCGATGGAAAAAGTTCAGGGCGAACACATTGCGATCGGCACGGCCACCGATCCTTACCAACCGGCCGAACGCGAATACGGCGCGACGCGCGCGATTCTGGAGAAAATGGCGGCGCGCAAGGGACTAAGCGTTTCCATTACGACGAAATCGGATCAGGTGATCCGCGATCTGGACGTATTGCGCCGCATAGGCGAGCGCTCGAGCATTTCCGTGAACATGAGTATGACGACGCTGCGCACACGCCTCGCCCGAATGCTGGAGCCGCGCGCGCCGCGTCCCGATCTACGCCTGCACGCGGTTGAGCAGTTGCGTCTCGCCGGGATTTCCGCCGGCATTTTTGCCATGCCCGTGCTGCCGGGCATCACCGATCACGAGGAGGACCTGGATGCGCTCGCGCGGGCCGCACGCGATGCCGGAGCGCAATGGTTTGCCGCGAATGTCCTCTGGCTGATGCCGTCGGCGCAGAAACAGTTTTTTCCGTTTCTGGATGCGAAGTTTCCAAAGCTCGCACGCCGATACCGGCAATGGTATTCCCGATCGAACGATGCGCCGGAAGCGTACCGCCGTGAAATTTCCGCCCGCGTTGCAGCATTGCGCAGGAAGTACAATCTTGGCGCACGTCCGTTGGAGTCGGCGCATGGATGTGGAGACTGCCAGCAGCTCAGCCTGGGGCTCGAATTGCCCGGTACGGGAGCGAATCAGGCGGGAGACAAACGGCCGGATGGAACGCTGTAGCGGAGGGCTTTCAACCTTTAGGGACAAGCCCATCGCGCCGTCATTTCGAGTGGAGAGAACAATTCCTCCGCCGGTCTTTGCGCGAGGAAAAAGGGAAGGAGGGATTGCTCGTACCGCTCAAAATAGGGGTGGCGTGGTCGGTCAATCGTTCAGGGCGGGCGTTCAGGCGCGGCGGACACGCGGGACTCCCGAATCTCGGGCAATTCCCTACGGCATAATGATTCGCGGCTCTTCCCTGGATTGTCCCGGCTCCAGCGGAAACTGCGTGCGCAGGAAATCGAGGAATGCGCGGGTTTTCGGCCTGCCATTGGAGCGCAGCCTGCCGAAGCGCGCGAAAAACACAAGCAGGTGAAAGATTTCCGAACTTTTCACGGCAGGACGTTCAGGATGTTCCGCCGCGTGCTTTTTTTCGTCCTCGATAAATTTAGCGAGGGCGGCGTAGAGTCCATCGGCGACAGGATAGCCCGGCGGTTTTTCGTAATAAATTCCGGAAAGCAGAGTCCGGCAGGTTTCCGCCATGGCGATTACGGCTGCAAAGATATCCGCGTCGACGAGCGAGCGCTGGTCGCGCGCGTAAGTCACAACGGTAAACCCGAGGCCGGAAAGAGCTGCCTGTTGCGTGCGAATCAGGTCGGCGGGAAACGAAACATCCGGGAATGGAATTTCATTTTCGGCGAGCTGTTTCGGATGAGCATGTTCCCAGCGATGCGCCGCGATCAGATAAGAGCAATCGGCCGGGCAGTCGATGCTGACTTCGCGATCGGTGCCGCAATCGACCGCGCAGATTGATTCGCCTTTGGCCGGGCAGTACCGCTCCGCGCGCCTCTTTCCGCAGATCGGACAGATTGCTTTGGCAGCCACCGGTAGGATTCTCCTGAATTAAATTTGAATGCGATGTTATTTACGGATTTCAATGAATTCCAAACGGTTGCCCCAGGGATCTTCCGTGTAGAACCGCCGTTCACCGGGAAGGTTGTCATCGTCCACGACGGTTATGCCGCAATCCGCAAGGGTTTTGCGAAGCCCGTCCAGGTCATGCACCGCGAAAGCAGGATGAGCTTTTTTCGCCGGTCGAAAATCCCGCTCCACCCCGATGTGGAATTGTTGCGCGCCGCACAGAAACCAGCAACCGCCGCGTGCCCGCAGTACGGGAAGCTTTTCGATTTCTTTCATCCCGAGAATCGTGCCGTAGAATTCTCGCGCCGCCGGTTCGCAGCCCTCGGGCGCGGCGATTTGGATGTGATCGAGGCGTGCGATGTGAGAAATCACAGCGGTTAGAATACCACCCCGGGCAATCTGGCCTCTGCCTGGTTTTAGTGGTACGGGCTTCAGCCTGTGCGCCTTTGACTTTTCCTGGTGTTGGCGGAATTCAAAATCGCACAGGCAGAAGCCCGTGCCACCGGACGCCCATCCCTGATTGTGAACCAAAATCCCAAATTACTTCAGTGATTCAGGATCGGAAAGGTTCTTGGGCGATTTCTGGTTGAGTAAGGAAATTAATTTTTCGCCGGACGGGGGAACCGGGACGGCTCCGTTCAGTACGATGTCCCGTGCGGCGATTTTCTTCCCGTAAAGCTTTTCATTGGCGTCGTCGTCGGGGCGCAGGGTCGAGCCCTCCAGCGAAATGCCCGCGAACAGGCCTCGTGACCGGGAGTAGGACAGAAGTTCAGCGCGGAGCGTGACATCCGTGCTGGCGGAAGCATCGCGGCCTTTGGGACCTGCCGCCGCGGACATCCCCGCGCCCAGCTTTACCTTGCTATCCAAAATGGCCTTCGCACCCCGCGGGTTCATGACCAGCAGAACAAAATCGGTCGCCTGCCCGCCCAGTTGCAGACCAAAACTCCCGCCCTCGAGCGCTGCCATGGAAGGCGCACCCCACGGCCCGGTAAAGTGTTCGCCGCTACGGCAGACCATCACGCCGCGGCCATAACTTCCTCCGAAGCCGATGGCAAATTTAAGGACGGAAGGATAAATCAGGACGCATTCCGCCTTGTTAAGCAGGTCCGGGGGAATATCGTCCGGAATATTCAGAATCTCACCCAACACCAAGCCCGCATTTTCCACGCGGTCGGTAACCCGATCGTTATCGGGCGCAGCTAGCGCGGGAATCGCAGTTAAAGCAAGAGCCATCAATAGCGAGCTTATTTTTCTCATGAGTTCAATTCTCCCTCGAAGTGCAGCTGAGCATTTCCCGGGTTGGTGCACATTTCCATCATAGAGGTTCCGGCATTTTCTTTCAACGCGAGGACTGGTCAACCACAGGGGGCTCCGGGGGTTGTGAAAAAAAAGCACTGGCCCGCAATTCCGGGCCGAGCGCCGAATTCCTTGCTCGACCCGGAACGTTGGGGGATGGAGGGGCGGCGGGATTTTCAGAGTGCCGCAAATTGCCCTCCTGAATCGAGGATCCACTTTCCCCGCGAGTTCCCGCGAACGAGTGGACTATAATTAACCGATTTCCCTCGAAAGAATCCGTATTGGAAAGGCTGGACGAAATTGAACCGAAGGTCGGCCGCACAAGTATTGGGATGCGCGCTGGTTTGCGCCGTTGCGCTTCTGTGCGCGGGAAAGAACGGCGCTTGGGCGCAATCGGCGGGAGCGGCGAAATCACGGCCGGGCACGACCGGCGCGAAACCGGCGGCGCGCGCGGATGTAGCGAGGCTCCGCGAGCGTGTCGAGGCGGCGGTTTCCGCTTCCGGGCCCGACAAGGGTTTTTGGGGTGTGCTGGTTTCCGATGTGGCGACGGGGGAAGTGTTGTACGAGCACAACGCGGACAATTATTTCGCGCCTGCGTCGAACGCTAAATTATTTACCACAGCCCTGGCTCTCGCGACGCTGGGACCCGATTACCGCACACGAACAAACATTGTTTCCAACGGCACAATCGATTCGACCGGATTGTTGAACGGCGATCTGGTTCTGATCGGACGGGGCGATGCGAATCTTTCCAGCCGAAAATTTCCCTACGCTAAATCGGCGGCGCGCGAGGGTCCACCGGAAAAAATGCTGGCCGAATTTGCCGACGCGGTCGTGGCGCGCGGCGTGAATGAGATCAGGGGAGACATCGTCGCCGATGACAGCCTGTTCCGGCCGGAGCGGTATCCGAGCGGCTGGACCATTGACGACATGTTGTGGTCGTATGGCGCGGCGGTTTCCGCCATTGCGGTCAACGACAATATTTTCACGGTACAAATCTGGCCGGGCTGGAGCGAAAGCGAGCTGGCGCGGTTTGAGGCGGGTCTCGCGTCCGATTTTTACACAATTGAAAATTCAATTCGCACCAGCGCGCGAGGCAGCGCGGACAAACTGGCGGTCGCGCGCGACCCTGGCTCCCGCGTCATCCATCTGAGCGGCACGATGCCGGTGGGAGAGCCGCCGCGCAAACTTTCCATCGCCATCGAGCAGCCCGCCGAATACGCCGCAACACTTCTCGCCAGCCTTCTGGAAATGCGCGGTGTAAAAATCGACGGCGCCGCCCGCGCACGCCACGCGGTCGATCCGGCGCTCGCGGCCGCAACACCGGCTCCGCCGACCGTTCTGGCCGAGCATATTTCACCGTCGCTGGCCGACGATATTATTTTGACCAATAAAGACAGCGAAAACCTGCACGCGGAATTGATGCTGTTACTCGCGGCCCACGAAACGTCAGGCGCCGCCGATTACGAAGATGCGCTGAAATTCGAGTCGGCATTTTTTAAGGTGGCGGGCATCGCCGATGGCGACGTTCTCTTGACCGACGGTTCGGGCCTTTCGCGCAAAGATTTGGTCACGCCGCGAGCGGTTGTGCGCATTTTGCGCTACGCGGCCACGCAGCCCTGGGGCGAGCTGTACAAGTCTTCGCTTCCCCAAGCCGGTGAAGATGGAACCCTGTCCGAACGATTTAAAAATACTTCGGCAGCCGGACGAATCTTCGCAAAAACAGGCACGATCGGCCACGTGAATGCGCTTTCCGGTTACGCGACGACGGCCCGTGGCACGAAACTCGCTTTCTCGATTATCGGAAACAACAACAGCCTTCATGCTCAGGACGCGGACCGGGTCCTCGACGCGATTGCCGTGGCCATGGTGGAGGAGTTGGGAGGGAAGTAGACGAGGTTGAGGAAGTAAAGGAGGTGAAGGATTTCGGGGCCGCGTCCGTTCCTCTACATCCTTCACTTTCTCAACATCCTTTACTTTCCCTCTGCGAAGGAAATTATGTCGCGCACAGCGGAAGACATTCTCGAATTCGACAAGCTGCGCGAACTTTTGCGCCGCCGGACGACTTGCGCACCGGGACGCCGCGCGGTCGATGCGCTTGCGTTCTCCCACGATCGCGCCGCGCTCGATGCAGCGTTTGCATTGATTGCCGAGGCGATTGCATTTCAGCCCGAGGGCGGCGAAATGGGTTTCGGTTCGCTGGCCGATCCTGAACGATGGCTTGCCGAACTGGAATCGCCAGGCTCGGTGCTTGCGCCGCAGACGATGCTGGATACGGCGACGCTGGCGGATACAACGGCGTGGCTGCGGGATTTGTTTTGCGGCGGGATCCACGCGAATCCCGCAAGCATCGCCGGAAAATTTTCGCTGCTCTCCACGCGCATTGGAGCGATTGCCGATCTTCGCCCGCTCGCTGTACTGATTCGGCGCGCCGTGCTGCCCACCGGCGAAATCAGCGACGACGCTTCTCCCGAACTGAGACGCATTCGCGCCGCGATGGGCCACACGCGCCAGACGATTCAGAAATCGCTCGAACGAATCCTGCGTTTGCGCGGCGGCGATGCCGGGGAAGATTACGTCACACTGCGCAACGACCGCTTCGTGATTCCCGTTCGCGCGGCTGAGCGGCGGCAAGTGCAGGGCGTCGTACATTCGGCGAGCGCCACGGGACAGACGGTTTTTGTCGAACCATTTGAGACGATCGAATTCAACAATCGGCTGGTGCAACTTTCCGAGGACGAAGCCGCGGAGATCACGCGCATTCTCGATGAGATTACCCAGCGCCTGCGGGCCAATCTCGCGCCGTTGCGTTTTGCCGTGGATGCGATCGCGGAACTCGATTCCGTTTTTGCGCGAGCGCGGTTTGCCCGCGATTTCGATTGCACGCTTCCGGAATTTTCCGATGGCGCCTCGCGTGATCCACATGCTCAGAAGGCGCATGAATTTGATCCGCCCGTACTGGAACTGAAAGACGCGCGGCATCCCGTTCTCGCCGACACGCTGCGATCGCATGGCCGCGCCATCGTGCCGATGACTCTTGCACTGGGCGGAAGAGAAACCGTCCTCGTCATCAGCGGCCCGAACACGGGGGGCAAAACGGTCGCTCTGAAAACGGTTGGCATCGCCGTACTCTCCGCGCAATCCGGAATTCCCGTTGCAGCGAACCAAGCGCGCCTACCGATTGTGGATCGATTGCTCGTTGACATTGGCGACGAACAATCCATCGCCGCCGATCTCTCCACGTTTTCCGCGCACATGCTCAACGTGCGCGCGATGCTCGAAGCCGCGACACCGCATTCCCTCGTCCTGGTCGATGAACTCGGCACGGGGACTGCTCCCGAGGAAGGTGCGGCGCTCGCGGTCGCGCTGCTTGATGAATTTCGGGAGCGCGGCTGCCTCACGCTCGCGACCACTCATCACGACCGCCTGAAGACGTACGCTTCCACCACGCCGGGCGTGCTCAACGCCGCCGTCGAGTTTGACGAAATGAACCTGCGCCCCACCTATCGCCTGATGGTCGGCGTCCCCGGCGGATCGAGCGGCATCGACATCGCGCGACGCCTCGGCCTGCCCCAGCATGTGATCGACCGCGCCCGCGCGCAGCTTTCTCCCGAAGCCCATGACGTAGCCGCGCTGATCGCCTACCTGCATCGCAGCCGCGACGAACTCGAAAGTTTAAAAGCTCAAGCGATTCGCGCCGCGCAGGATTTAGCCGGAGAAAAGCAACAGTTGCGCACCGAGTGGACCGGCCGCCAGCGCGCGCGCCTGAAAGAACTCGAGCAGCAATTCGCGCAAACAATTGAAAAACACGAGAAGGAAGCCGCGCGCGCGATCGAAGCCGTGAAGGAACGCGAACTGCGAGCGCAACTCGAAAAGCAAACGCACAAGAAACTCGTGAAAGCGCGCGGCGATGCCCGTGAAGAAGCCGACGCCGCCACTGTCGCTCATCTTTCCGATTCGCAAGCCGATCTGGGAATCGCCGCGCCGCAATCCGCGAAGCCCGTCTCGTTGAGCGATCTGGTTGTCGGCGTTCGTGTTCGTGTGCGCGGCCTGCCTACGCCGGTCACGCTGCGCCGCCGCGACGACTCGACCGCCGAAGTCGAAGCCGGCCCGCTGCGAATGAAAGTTGCCTTGGCAGACATCACGGCAATCGTTGACAATGATGCGCCCGGAAAACTTTCGCCTTCGCGCGGTGTGCCGCGGCCGATCGCCGGAAGCGGTGTGACCGTGCGCACGCAGCCGCCGGCGGAACCCGCCGGCGAAGAAATCAATCTGATCGGCTGCACCGTCGAGGAAGGCACGCGCCGCGTCGATAAATTTCTCGATCAGGCCGCGCTCGCCGGCTCCTCGCAGGTGCGCATCATCCACGGCCACGGCACGGGCGCGCTGCGCCGCGGCCTCGCCGAATTTCTAAGGACGCATCCGCTGGTGGAAGCGATTCGGAACGAGGCGGAAGATCGCGGCGGGAATGCGATTACGATTGTGGAATTGAAAGAGTAGCGCTTTCCAAATTTATTAAGGGCGCCCATGCGTCCCTATTTCCACCGAAAAAGTATCGCTTTCCATTTACTTTCCTCCAATTGGCGGAGGCCTGCACGAATTTCACTAAAAACTCGGGCGTATTTTCGTTGACCAGTTTCCCATCGGCGTGAAAAAAATTCGCCGCGCTACATTCTGCCCTCCCTCCGGGACTGCCAACTGCAGGAGATCAAAGAGAGGTGGGCATTAGTGGCATCGGGATGACTTCCGATTAACTCGAATCTATAATCGTCGACGGATGGTAAAAAGAAATTCAGGAGGTTTTGATGAGCGCTCTCGAAAAGTTTCCACGGATTACACCGTTTCTCTGGTTTGACTCCAATGCCGAAGAGGCCGTGGATTTTTACACCGGCATTTTTAAAAATTCGCGGCGTCTCACCGAATTGCGCACGGACGACGAGACGCGCGGGCCGAAAGGGAGGATATTAACGATCGCGTTCGAGCTCGACGGCCAGAAATTTACGGCGATGAACGGCGGGCCTATCTTCAAATTCACCGAAGCCATTTCGATGGTCGTGCGGTGCGATTCGCAGCAGGAAGTGGACGAGTATTGGTCGAAACTTTCCGCCGGGGGCAGCGAGATCCAATGCGGTTGGCTCAAGGATAAGTTCGGCCTTTCCTGGCAGGTTGTTCCGGCGCGCTTGCCGGATCTCATAAAACATCCCAAGGCGATGGAGGCCATGATGAAGATGAAGAAGCTGGATATTGGTGAGCTGGAGCGCGCGGCGGGGTGATTTTAGTAGGATAGGCTTCAGCCTGTCCGGTTTTGACTTCTGCCGATTCCAGGAGATTCAAAAGCAGGCTGGCTGAAGAACCTGTCCGACTAAAAACCAAAACCAACGTATTTTAACTATTTGGATTTCATCAGCTCCAACCCGCTCTTCTCAATCAAGGAATACGCCGCTGGTGACGCGAGCCAGTGAATGAGCGCCTTCGCACCCTCGGGATTTTTTGACAGCGCCGGAATCGCCGCGGCAAACACGGTAACCCTCTGCGCGCCCGGCGGCAACACTCCCACAATGTCGATGCCCTTCACGGGACGCAGCTCGCTGATCTGCTGGAATCCGATTTCGACTTCACCGCTCGCAACGTACCCGCCGACCGGATCGGCTTCGATTTTTCTCGATTTACTTTTAATCTGGTCGGCGATGCCGAGCTTCGGAAATAATTCGGTGGAGAGGTAAACGCCGCTGGCGCTGTCGGAATAGCCAATTGATTTTGCCGCGAGCAACGTGCGCTTCAGCGCGTCAACCGTGCCGATGTCGGGCCGGGGCGCTCCGGCCTTGACGGCCATGCCGATCGAGGACCGGGCCAGATCGACACGGCTGTCCGCTCGAATCCTTCTCTGCCGAATCAGCTCGGCAAGCGCCGGCGAAGCCATGATCACGACGTCGATCTGCTCGCCACGTCCAAGACGCATTGGAATGGCGTTGACGGTTGTTCCCATGGAAGGCCCGAACTCGGTCACCAGTTTGTTGTGCGTCGCTCGTTCATATTCTGTAGCCAGTTCCAGATACGCGGCCGTGAACGCACCGGAAGTCACGACTTTGATTTCACCGGCGCGCGCCGGAGTGACGCTGAGAATTATGGTGGCCAGTGCAGCAGCCACGATCATCGTGAAATGTCTTCGTGAAGCGGCGCTCATGCGGGCAATCTATCATGGAAACCAGGGTTGCGCGGGACTTCCGGTATTACGGGCTCCTGCCTGTGCGGGTTTTCCTCATCGGATGGATGTTAAAGCCGCACAGGCTGCAGCCTACGCTGCTGATCCGTGTACAATATTGCTTACAGCATTTCAACTCGTCGAACATGGCTGAACCCGGATCATTTGCGGAACGCGTGAAGCAACAGGCGGACATCGTCCGCGTCATCGGGGAATTCGTCCGCCTGAAAAAGTCGGGGCAGAATTTCACGGGACTGTGCCCTTTCCACGGGGAAAAGACGCCGTCGTTTTCCGTGAATCAGGCGAAGCAGTTTTATTACTGCTTCGGGTGCGGCGCGGGCGGCGACATTTTTAAATTCGTGATGGAGACGGAAAAGGTGACATTTCCGGACGCGGTGCGCGCCGTCGCGGAAAAATTCGGCATCGCGATTCCAACCGCGAAGGAACGCACGCCCGAGGAGCGCCAGAAAAATCAGCAGCGCACTTCGCTGGTGGAAATGCATCGCGAAGCGGCGGCGTTCTTCGCGCAGCAATTGAACAACTCGCCCGAAGGCAAGGCCGCGAAGGGATATTTGCTCGATCGCGGGCTCGATTCGGAAGCGATGACGCGATTCGGAATTGGTTTTGCTCCATCGGGCGGCGAAGCGCTGGTGCGCACGATGAAGCAGAAATACCCCGAAAAAGTTCTCGAAGCTTCCGGCCTGTTCAGCCGCGATCCCAACGGGCGCTTCTTTGATCGTTTCCGCCGGCGCGTGATGTTTCCCATCGCCAACGATACGGGGAAGATCGTCGCGTTCGGCGGGCGCGCGCTGGGCGACGACCTGCCGAAATATCTGAACTCGCCCGAGACGCCGATCTACTCGAAGAGCAATCTTCTCTATCATCTGGATCGCGCGAAGGAAGCGCTCCGGCAAAAGGATTTTGCCGTGCTGGTCGAAGGCTACATGGACGCCATCGCGGTGGCGCGCGCCGGAATTTCAAACGTTGTGGCGAGCTGCGGAACCAGCCTCACTGAGCCCCAGGTCAAACTGCTGAGCCGCTTCACCCGCCGCATCATTGTCAACTACGATCCGGACACCGCGGGACAAGCCGCCACCGAGCGTTCGCTCACGCTTCTGCTCGAGCAAGGAGTCGAGGTGCGCGTCCTCGCGTTGCCCGGCGGAAAAGATCCCGACAGCTTCATCAAATCCGAAGGCGCGGCCGCGTACACAAAATTGCTGAACGAAGCCCCGCCCTATGTGGACTACCTGATTTCGCGCGCGCGAAAAATGGACATGTCCACAGCGGAGGGAAAACTTCGCGCCGTGAATTTCCTGTTGCCCTATGTGCAGCGCGTTCCGGACCGTATCTTGCGTTCGGAGTGGGCCACGCGCATCGCGCAGCAGCTGCGCATCGAGGAACCCGTGTTGCGCGAATCGATGCGCAAGGCCGCCAACGAGCGGCGCAGTGAAGTGAAGGCGCGTCCGGAATTGGTGGGCCGCGCCGGAAAGCCCGCCGAGCGGCGCCTGGTGCAGATGTTAATCGAAGCCGATGAATTTCGTTCGCCGCTGGCTCAACAAATCCGCACCGAGGAACTGCATCGCGGCCTGGAAGTCGAGCACATCCTTGCCGTGCTGGTCGAGGCTTGCGAATCCGGGGAACGTCCGGACGCGGCAGCGCTCGCCATGTCGCTGGAGGACCGCGACCGGCGGCTTCTTTTCGAGATCGCGTTTGAATCCGGAGCTCCGCCCACTTGGGAAGAAGCCGATAGCTGCCTCGCAGTTTTACGCAGACGCCGAGCGGAAGAAGAGTTGGCCGTCGTGCAGAAACAGATCGAATCGCAAGCGGCGGCGGCCGGTGCGGGCGGTGAGTTGCGGCGCTTATTGGAACGCAAGCAGGAGTTGCGAAGACGGCTGGATTCGGCGGCGCATTAAGTATGACGGGCTTCCGCCAGTCTACTTCTGAATTCCTCGGCATCCACGCAGATCGATCCAATTCGGTTGGGCCCGTTTTATCAATCGCGCTGAAATCCCCAAAAATCAAAAGCAGAAAGGCGGAAGCCTTTGCCACTACCGGCGGTTTCATTTCCGGCACTCGCATTGCCCAAAGTTCTTCCCAAGGGGTTATGAACTTGGCACTATGGATCTCCGGACGTAAATCCGGTTGACGCCTTTTACGGCCATTGTGTAACGTATTTTTGTCGTCCGGCCGCCCGGATGTAACGATTTACTGGCGATTTGCATCATAGTTCCTGTGGGGTTCCTGTGGGCTTGCAGACTTGAGATGTCCGGTGCGTGTGGTGCACGCGGCATCTGAGGCGGAAAGAAATGCCACCGGATAGGTCGTGACGTAGTTTCTAAATCGGCACACGTCTCTGAATTTGGCGCCGTGCAGGGCTTTCGACGATTGGGGTTTCTGCCGATAGTTTAAGAGGGAGCGCTCGAAGCGATCAGGCGCTCATGTCAGTTCTGATTCGCGGTTGACCTGGGGAGGTTCCCTTGGCGCTGGCTATCGAAGAGAAATACGATCAGGTAAGGCAGCTCATTGCCCTGGGCAAGGAGCGCGGGTACCTGCTCTACGACGAAGTCAACGATACCCTTCCCGCTGAAGTTCACTCCTCCGAAGAAATTGACGACCTGCTCTCCACGTTTGAACGCTACGGCATCGATATTTACGAAGACCTGGCTGCCGCAAAGGCCGCCCGCGCCACCGCCGACCCCGCCGTTGCCGAAGCACCCGAAGTGGAATCCAAGGACGATCTTCCGGTTGCCGAAGAAAGCGAACTGGACCTCACGCCGGGGATGATGGAGAAGACGAACGACCCGGTTCGCATGTACCTGCGCGAAATGGGCACGGTTCCGCTGCTCACGCGCGAGGGCGAAGTCGCCATCGCCAAGCGCATCGAGCGCGGCCAATTGCTGGTCCTCAAAACGATCACGCGCTCGCCGATTATTTTAAAGGAACTACTGACGATCGGCGAAGACCTGCGCAAGGGCACGCGCTCGATCAAGGAAATCGTTCAGTTTGACGACGAAGAACTTACCGAAGAGAAAATCGAAAACAAAACCAGGAAAACGCTCAAGGTCCTCGACAGGATCGCCAAGCTGTATCTGGACTGCCTGAAGGAAGCCGCGAAGCTCGAGCGGATGCCCAAGTCCAAAAAGCTTCCGTACATTCACTTGAAATATCGCGTGGGCCGCCTGCGCATTGAAATGTCGCAACTGGCTCGCTCGCTCGAGTTTCACCTGTTCGAGAAAAAACGCCTGATCGACAAGATTCGCCACACGGTCGAGCGGCTGCAATCTCTGGAACGCGAGGCCGGCAAGCTCGAGCGGCGCGCCGATTTCTCCAAGGGTGACAATGCCGCCGAGGCGCGCAAGGAACTTCGCACGCGCCGCACCGAGCTGCGCGAAATCGAAGTTTCCAGCGAAACAGGGCTCACCGACCTGAAGCGCATGCTCCAGGTGATACTTCGAGGAGAAGCCGAAGCCGAGCAAGCCAAAAAAGAATTGATCGAAGCGAACCTTCGCCTCGTTGTTTCCATCGCGAAAAAATATACCAACCGGGGCCTTCAGTTTCTCGACCTGATTCAGGAAGGCAACATCGGCTTGATGAAGGCCGTGGATAAATTCGAGTGGCGCCGCGGCTACAAGTTTTCGACGTATGCGACGTGGTGGATTCGCCAGGCCATCACCCGCGCCATCGCCGACCAGGCGCGCACCATTCGCATCCCCGTGCACATGATCGAAACGATCAACAAGTTGATTCGCACCAGCCGCCAGCTTGTGCAGGAGCTAGGCCGTGAACCCAGCTCCGAAGAAATCGCCAAGCGCATGGATATTCCCCTCGCGAAGGTGCGCAAAATTTTGAAGATCGCGCAGGAACCGATTTCCCTCGAAACGCCGATCGGAGAAGAAGAAGATTCGCATCTCGGCGATTTCATCGAAGACAAGGCCGTCGTCTCGCCTTCCGACGCGGTGATTAATTTGAATTTGAAAGAACAGACTTCATCGGTGCTCAAAACGCTGACGCCGCGCGAGGAAAAAGTAATAAAGATGCGCTTCGGCCTGGACGACGGCTCCGAGCACACATTGGAAGAAGTCGGCCAGTCTTTCGCTGTCACGCGCGAACGCATTCGCCAGATCGAAGCCAAAGCCCTGCGGAAGCTGCGCCACCCGTCGCGCTCGCGCAAATTGCGCGCATTCCTCGAAGGGGCTTCGCGGGATTATCTCTGAGGCCTTATTGAATGATTCGGGAATCGTACTTATGGCGCCGGCATCTTGCCGGCGTTTTTTTTCTGTCTTGGTACGGCGGATAAACCCGCCGGCAAGATGCCGGCGCTGCAAAAACCCAACGCCCGCAGCCGCACTATCCCGCAGCTTCGGTCGGCGCCGCTTGCGCGCCGAGCGCCAGCGTCCTTGCCCGCAGAGCCGCGACGACAGCCCCGCCATAAATTGCACCCAGCAGCAGAAACGCCACGGACAGCGTGACGTTCTGCGCGAACCAGCCGAGCGTGAAGCTCATGCCCACCTGCAGGACCGTCGCGAACACCGAAAACGCCGATTGCGTGCGTCCCATCAAGTGACGCGGCACCGTCGTCATGATGGAAGATTGCGTCAACACTCCACCCAGGGCGCGGCAGACACCAAATAGCGCGTTCATTGCCACCGCGACGGACAGAAATCGCGCGAAGGGAAACAGCGTATGCCCCACGGCCAGAGTCGTCAGCGCCAGAATCAGGACGTGATACGGACGCTTCTGCGCCGCTGTGCCCGCGATGAGTCCTCCGATGATCGCGCCGACGGCCCAGCCGGATTCGATCCATCCATACCCGCGCGGCCCTGCGGAAAGCAGGTCCTTCGCCAGGGCCACGACTAATATATTCGCGCTGATTACCCCTGCCATCATGCACGCGTAGGTGATTCCCAGAGCAAGCACGCACGGCTGCTTTCGCAGATACGCCAGCCCCTCCGCGATATCCGCGAACACGCCGTAAGTGACATCATCGTTGGGCAATAATGAAGGCTCGGACATTTCCGGCGGCGCTTCGATGGTGGGCGAGGAGGCAAGAAGGCGGGCATTGTGCACTTCCTGCGGTGCATGGTATCCGCTCCTCAATAAAAGCAAGCAGATTGCCGAAACCAAATAAGTGGTGCCATCAATGCCCAGTATTCCGCCGAGGCCGGAATGTTCATAAATGAATCCGACCATCGCTCCCGCCGCTGCCATCCCTCCCTGAACCGCAATCAGGACCGTGGCATTGGCCGTGATCAATTGCTCGCGCGGAACCAGCTCCTGAATCAGCGCGTTTGTCGTCGACCAATAAATGGCGAAACCTACGCCCAGCAGAAACACCATGGAGTACAGTTCCCACAGCGTCATGCGGCCGGAGAACGCCAGCGCTGCCGTCCCCAGCACGATTACCGCGCGAGTCGCGTCAATCGCGATCCCCAGATACCTTCGGTCGACACGATCAATCAACACGCCGCCGAAGGGAGGCACGACCAGGCCTGGCAGCGTCACCAGGATGGCAATCCAGCTTACTTTTACAGTGGAATGAGTAACCCCAAGGACGTACCACGTCACCCCCGCGAAATTCATTCCCGTCCCGAACAAAGAGACAAGCATCGCTACAAAAAAATAAGGGAATCCCGGAACGCGAAAAAGCGCTTTCCAGTGCAGAGAATTGTGAGGGTCCGGGGCCATTTCAAAATCGCATAAACACACCGACGATCTGGCTTCAGTGTAACGGGATGGTGGCCCGGGTTCAATGCCCAATGACTCGGTGAACCCGCCTCGATTTTTTTTAAGTCATTATATTTTCCGGCGAAAAGACGACTTCTGGCTTTATTATTTCGATTTTTTGCATTCTCGCGAGAAATCTGCCTCCATGATTCCTATTAAATGCATGAATCAAATACAGTTATTTCCGTTTATCTGGAATCGACGGTTTATTTATGCCTCCCTTAGTTCTTTCCCGTTACCTTGGCTCCCAGAGTTCGCCCGGTTTCCTGGCGCGGATCAGAGGCTGGCAAATGTTGACGGAGCAGCTGAAGGCTGGCGATCGTTTTGAGCACTTCCGTATTGAGAAGCTCGCGATTCGAACTTCGATGACAACGATTTACCGGGCTACGGATTTGCACACCGGCCGGCTCGTGGCCATCAAGATTCCCCATCCCGAACTGGAATGCGATCCCACATTTTATAGCCGCTTCCAACGCGAAAAATTTATTGGGTCGAAACTTCATCATCCCGGCGTCGTCCTCGCGTTACCGGAGAACGACCTCGACCAACTGTGCATCGTGATGGAATGGGTGGACGGGATTTTCCTGCGCGAGATTCTTACCCGCGAAGGGAAGCTTTCCGAAGAGCGCGCCACCGTCATCGCCATTCGCGTGTGTGAAGCGCTCGAGTACATCCACAAGCAAGGCGTAGTGCACCGCGATCTGAAACCCGAAAACATCATGGTGGGCGAGAACGACCAGATCAAACTGATCGATTTCGGAATTTCCGGGGCCGAGGGCCTTCGCCGCCTGACTTTTTCCAAATTCTCGAACGCCATGGGGACGCCCGATTACATTTCCCCGGAACAGATCAAGCGCAAACGGGGCGACGCGCGCAGCGACGTGTACGCGCTCGGCGTGATCCTTTACGAAATGTTGACCGGTCACACGCCTTTCAACGGCCCCAATCCGTTTGCCGTAATGAATGACCGGCTCGTGAACGATCCCATTCCGCCCCGCTCCATCAATCCGGATATTTCCCCCGCGATGCAGGAGATTATTTATCGCGCCCTCGAACGCGATCCCGAGAAACGCTACGCCGGCGCCGGGGAATTTGCCGCCGACCTGGCGCACCCGGAAAATGTGAAAATCGCGGACCGTACGGCGCGGGCGAAAGCAAAGCCGGAACGTTTCACACTTGTAAGGAAAGCCTTTTCATACGTCGCGCTGGCGATGATCCCCGTGTTGATTTTCGGCCTGGTTCTCCTCGCGGCTCGCCTGAAGTAACCGGAGCGCAGGCTCTTCAGCCCGTCCGTTTTTTCGACTGCCCGCGACGGCTATCGGAATCGTTTTCTGTGGAATTATTCCCCTGGCAACACCACTTCATAAAATGAGACGCAGATAGCGACTTGTTTCTTCGGCTGCGCCGGGTCGTAAAAAACGGGCAGGCTCATCCCAGGAATCAAACGGCGCGTGGCATCGGTGGCCGTGCGGGAGAGGGTTTCCCCGGTCAGAGTCGTGAATTCATAGCGCACACCGTTGCCGTTGCGCGCAGTCCACGTCTTGGTCACGCGCCCGAGCGCCACTTCTCCCATCGAGAGCAGCCACTTCTGCTGCACCAGCGAGCGTCGCATGAAAAAAACAACGGCTGCCATCAGGCACAGCGGGATCACGAACACAACGGATCGAGGTGGAATGGAACTCTGGCCCGCGGGGGGCACGCGGGGCGCGCCGGGGTGTAGAAGCACCATCGCAATCAGCACACCCGCAAACATGAGCACCGAGATGACGATCGTCGCCGTGCTCATTTTTCCCTGCCGGCTCATGCGCACCTGTCGCGGGCGCTGCAGTTCGGTAAGCGACGCATATAGCCGGGCCGTTGCTTGATCGGGCGCAGCGGCTGAATCCCCGCTCGATTTTTCCGACGGCGTACCGGCCACTCCCTGCGCACGCCTTGCGGAAGCCTCGACGCTCACTTTGTTTCGCATCACGATGACAACCAGAATGGCCGGTACAATTGCCAGAACGGCGAGCAGTCCAAGTTGGGGAGCTTCGGCGCGCCCCAGAAAGATATAAGCAATCAGGGGCGCGTCAAATACGATCACCAGAACGGGAAGAAGCCGCAAAAACAGGCGCGTCTGCTTTTCCGCCTCCGCGCGATTCCATCCGCAC
>Ga0265316_10000753_pt1 | contig 35762 bp, 5 predicted proteins | sample 4522metaG_FD_202092 | JGI IMG/M metagenome (GOLD analysis project Ga0265316, IMG submission 202092) | Rhizosphere microbial communities from Carex aquatilis grown in University of Washington, Seatle, WA, United States - 4-5-22 metaG | ecosystem: Host-associated > Plants > Roots > Rhizosphere >...
AGTAAATCTTAGTTATAAAATTTATAACGATGATCAGCCATTGGTAGCTATCAGTTTCTCGTCTGATAATTTGGATGTCTTTTCTAATATTCCCAGAATCATAGAAGAATCTTTAGTGAGTGAAAATAGCCAGTTTAAGCATGCAGTAATGGAGGAGGTTGCTAAAAGGCTAAAGCAACACCGAGAAAGGCACCTCAGGGATGCGGCAAGCTACTTTGGCTCGATGTCGGAAGAAGATTTTGACCGCTTAATTGAAACATTAACTCCTGAAAAACTTAACTTTTATACAGGAATTTCGGAAATAAGTATGCCGGAAGATGCCGAACGCCGGGAAACGCTAAGGCGCATGAGTGTGCGTGAAATTAAGGCCATGCCATTTGAGGATGGTGCTTTTAATATCGAAAGGCAGAATTTCGAAACTCCGAGTTCGACTAGGGAAGCAAAATTATTAGATAACATCAAAAACGCCGTTGGTCCAGATGCGCTGGCGCAGGCAGAGTCTGTCATTGTAGTTGATTTGAGGTTACAGCAACCTATCCTTACTGAAGATGGCCGCCTGATTTTGGTCGGTTATCCACTGTGGTTTGTTCCTGAGACCATGGAACCGTGCCGGGTTATGGATTTGAATGAAACAGTTGATTTCGATATTGATGCGGTACGTATAGCCGATCGTCTTAATACTCACGCGGTAGATATGGCTAAATATGCCAAAAATACCATTATCCCGGGAGAAAACTTTTTTTCCAGCCACGGTGACAGCCCGTACACGATAGAAGAGATTGTAGAGCATAATGAGTTTGTAAGTGGCTACCGCGGCAGCTGCATGCAGGTTTATTCTCCTGAAATCGGTGCAGTTGTTGACAGATTGAAGAAAACGGAAATCGGCTGGTTCTTTGAGGGTATTCACCCGCGAATTATGCGGTCTTATGATCCGCGCTCTATTCTGTCCGAACTTTGTAATGAATTGAGAGAAGCTATACGATACCGGCCCGCAGAGGAGGTAGAGGATGTTATCGATACGGTTTGTCAGCATATTGTTTCCTATCCAAATAAGCGCCGGCATCCTTCTATTTTTCTTAATTACATTATGCACAGTCAGCCTCTTAATAACATGCATTCGGTTTTTAAAGTCGGTGGAGATGAAAGTGTAAGTTTGATGTGGGATGCTGAGAGCAGCCGTCTGTTTATAGTAATAACCGATATATTGAATATGGGCTCTATTCTTGCTCAACTTGGATATGATGTTGCTAATGAGGTTGTTATATATGGCGTGCTGCAAGCTGTCGGCCGTGCCCTCGAGGAAGGTGAATCGTCTATCATGCGCTTACCGCGTATTATAGCTGATTATTTCGCCAACAATCCTGATACTGCTAAACTGTCTGTAAGCTACCCTGTTACTAAGAAAGAAATTGTGTTCAAGAAATCCGAACTGAATGAGTGGAAGGCGGTGTATTTCTTTGACGCAAGTTACAAAGTACGGAAAATTTATCTTAAGATAGCTGATTTGGAGGCCGGCAATGAGGAGTTAACATGGGGATATGCTGAGCCGGATGATAGTGTTGAAGGCGAGTATCATGCGGCAACTTTTGAACAATTATTGGATATGACCGGTATTAATTGCAGGGTAGTTATGGAAGGGGAAAATATCAAACTTTTCGGTCATGTATTGGCAATTACTCCGGAGAATCTGCCTAGGATTGCCGAAGATTCCGGGGTTGGTGATCTTCCTGATTTCTTACGCAGCGGCTCAACTCTTAAAATGCCGTATGCTGAATTCAAGCAGTGGCTTGATATGGGGGTCTATCAGGAGATCGGCGGTCGTTGCTGGCGGATGCTTAAGATGGATGTTTGTGCGTCAGTGGGTGTGTCTGAAGTTGACCTGAGTAATATTCCAGCAAGCTGGTTACATGGCAGAGATTACACTTATCTTATGCGGCCTCCTGATGCCGCAGCTGAACGCTGCAAGGATGATATTTACAAACCACTTCTTGCTCTTTATGGAACAAACACACCATACACATTTTTCTCTGAGAGTCCGCACCGGGATTTTGATTTACGGGATTTACTTATAGCCAGGGTTAAAGCAGATTTAGCACTGGCGTTCGGCATGGAATATGTACTAACTCCTTTTGACAAACGATTAGTTATGGCTATGGCACAGAAGCCTCTGTCAGTGGTTAGTTCTGATACTTCGCGGATGAGTTCAAGTTCGGTGATAGGAAAAGGTGTTTCTTCCGCAATAACGTTATTAACAGAGTCGTTAGTTTCATTATTCGATTTTGGTCGGGGATTATTTATGCCTTCTTTTGCCGATATTATTGAGAAATATGTGGGCAGTTCTCAGGAGTTGAAAATTATTGATCTCGGAACGTATTCCGGAAGCGTAGTATATAAACTCAACAGGTACTTAACGCATAAAGGCTTTAAAGTTTATGCCATCGGCATAGATACAAATCCTAAAGGTTTAGAAGAAGCAAGGGCTAAAGGTTATCCGGTTGAAGATATGGATATTAAAGAAAGTCCGAACCGTTATCATAAAAAATATTTTGATATAGTAGCTATCAATTCTCCTAATGACACAGAAAAGTGTATTGAGGCGGCCAATCAGCTCGTAAAAGATAATGGGCTTATTGTTATACGTTTTTACAAGGGGTGGCATGGTAAGGGCAGAGAAAAGATGTTGATTGACAAAAATACAATTTATAGAAGATTCTTTAACAAAAGAGAAATTGTGTCTTTTATGGTTGGCCACTTTTGGGGCTTGCCAGAGCCTTGGGGTAAATATCCTCCTGTCATTATTGCAGGAGTGGAGAAAGATATATCTGCCCGTCGTAACAGCAGCTCACCGGTAGAAAATGATAATTCATTAGTTGAGTCGGTAATCCGCGCAACAGCAGCAACTGTAAGTGACGCGCATTTTGCAGCTTTTAACAGTAACGTGATGCAGCATGGACTTGCGCATGCCGAAAAAGTTTTAGCATGGGCTAAGAAGATAGCGCGAGAATCTTCGGGTATTTCAGCAGAGTCTAATGTTTTAATACCTGCCGCACTCTTACACGATGTAGCCATGCCTTTATGGACGTATTACCGGCCATTGACGGGTATTGCTGAGATGGAATTGATCGATAAAGAGGTTCATCATACTGAAAGCGCTATGATAGCCGGGAAAATAATCGATCACATGCATTATCCGGGCATAACAGAAAAAACAAAACAGCGCATCTTATTCGTTATTCAGGCACATCGGCGTAAACAACCGTATATTCCTGATGGCACGAGAGAGGCAGAGATTGTGTACGATGCAGATAGTCTCGAAGAGGCGATGAACTTGGCGCGATATATTGGTATGCTTGATCAAGGGAACACGATGCCTGGAATAAACTGGCCATTTTATAATGAATCGACTACTTTTGAAGAGAGAATGAGCAGGTTGAATGATGAGCCGGGGTGTACGGTTAAAGAACATGAAGAAGCGATTATGCTCATGCTTTATAAAGCGCTGAACCGTAGAAAACCTATTTATTATTTAACTGAAGTCGCACAGAGAATTGCCGCAGAAAGTTATAACGCGGATAAAATAATCGCTGAAATGTCGGCCCTTGTAGATGCAAGAGATATGCGCTTTTTAGCTGAGGGGCAAAAGATTACCATACATGCATTGGTAGAAAGAATAGTCAGGCAGTTTTTTAGAGAACATGGAAATGCCGCCAGTTCCCCGGTTAATTTGGGATCCGAAGGTATTGCATATGCAGACGGAGAGCGTAAATTGTGCCTTCTTGACCAATTGTGGAGTAGTAATCCTGAGATCCATAGAATTATCCTAGATGCTGCGGACGCGTACGCGGCGAAGGAAGAGTTAATTGATTACCTGGGGCAAAAAGAAGTAATGTTGTTCTCGGGAAATCCTGCCTATAAAGAGATTCCCGGAGGTGCCAAACGCAGTATCGAAAAGGTCATTCATACCTTCCGCCGGATGTTCTACGAAGAGAATATTGAACTTATCCGGGAAGCTTTACGGCATGAAAGAAATAATCAGTCCATAAATTATTCTCTGATTGAATTATTGTGGCGATTGGCGCATGTAAGACAAGATGAACTTTTGAGTCTATTGAAAGAGGTGGACTTCGGATTCTTGCACGAAATGCTTTATATTTTTTCCGCGGTTAACAATGGAATAGGCAACAGATTTGATAAAACCAAAACGTTAGCAGAAACCATGGAACAATCTGATCGCTTGGAAGGCCGTGTCGCAGCCTTGGCCCGCGAAGAGGTGCTCAATGCTCTTTCCTCTGATGTCCAGAGGAAGGTTGGATCTTTTCCTTCGGGTCTATCTGAGGATATGGTGCAGAAGAGGAATAAAAACAAGATACGTATCCTGAAAATTTTGGGAGCCAGTGAAGCTGATTGGCGTGATCCCACTTGGCAGCTAAAACATTTGATACGCAACAGGCATGATTTAGAGAGTTTAGGGATTGAGCTTGTCCCGGATAGGATGTACGCGATTGATAAAGCTAACCATGAAGGCCTGCCCTTTGCAATCACCGCTTACTATGCCTCTCTCATGGATCCTGACCCCTCTGAAATAAATGACCGCGCTATCCGCAGGCAGGTAATACCGACCCGGTATTATGTCGATACCGCTTCTTTCCTGCCTCCATATGATTTTATGGATGAGGCAGGTTGTTCTCCGGAAACATTGATTACGCGGCGGTATCCTCAGATCGTTGTCCTTAAGCCGTTCAATACCTGCGCCCAGATTTGCGTTTATTGCCAGCGCAATTGGGAGATCCGCGATACTCAGGATAAAAGGGCTTTTATATCGGAGGAGGTAATCCGCAATGCAATAGATTATATCCGTCAGAATAGCGCCATTGAAGAGGTGTTGGTTACCGGTGGAGACCCCCTGGTTTTGCCGACGCGAAGCATCGAGTCTATCCTGAGCCAGTTAAGCGGGATAGAGCACCTTAAAAGAATACGTTTGGGAAGCCGACTACCGGTAGTCTTGCCGCAGCGATTTAACGACGCGGAGCTTTTAAGGGTCCTTGACAAATATAATCAAGAAAAACGGATTAGCCTGGTTACTCATTTTGAACACCCTTCCGAGATAACTCCCGAAGTACAGGAGGCGGTAGATAAGATTGTGAGGATTGGTATTCCTGTTTATAACCAGCAGGTGCTTACTGTGTATAACAGCCGCCGGTTTGAGACTGTGGCGCTGAATTTTGCCCTGCGTCAAATCAATGTTGTTCCATATTATATGTTTTTGGCTAAAGGTAAAAGAGAAACAGCAAGCTATCGTACGCCTATTGCGCGGATGCTTCAGCAGTTCTGGGAGGAGATCAGGCTTACTCCGGGGATAACACGCACAGCTCAACCGGTATTCAATGTGCCGCGATCCGGTAAAGTCCCCCTGCTTGATAGCGGAAGTTATGATTTAATCGGGGTTATGCCTGATGGCCGCCGAGCCTACTCATTTTACCCATGGCATAGCCATGTCCTTCAGGCTAGTAAGCCTTACATATACTTTGATGTTCCGATCGAAGATTACCTGCGGAATCTTGAAGAGATAGGCGAATCCAGGGTTGATTATGAGTCTATTTATGATTACGGCTTTTCCTCGAGTCCTGTTGAGCGCAGTCATTCCATGATTCCCACGGATGCCAAGAGCAGGTATATCCTGTTTGGCGAGCTTGCGGAGCAGTCGACCAGTTCACCGGTTAAGCGTATGCCAACTGAGTTGAGGATAGAGCTTAATGTGCTCCACCAAAAGATGGACAGCCTTGCAGAGATTAAGAGAAGACTCGGGGCTCTTAAGAAAGATATGTATAGCGTTGTTATACTTAACAAAAAAATGGATCCCATGACGGCATTACGAGGAAGCGAGATTATTCCTATTTTTTCCAATATGGCCGAAGAGGCTTATGGTAACTTGAATTTACTCTTTGAATATTTCCGCGATGATAAGAGGGGTATTTTAGCCAGGCGCTATGGAGCAGAAGGGGTGGTTGAGTCGCTTGAAAGAGCGATCAACCAAATAAAGATACTGCAGAATACATTTGATATCCAGAATCCTCTGTATTTGAGTGGTATGACTGCAGAATTCGATAATCTCATTAATTTATTGGATGATATGGCTACAGAGACCGATGAGCTTGTAGGTTTGCTGTGCGATTTTGATTTGTTGTTAGGAAAATTGTTCCGAGGAGGATCTTCTTCGTCGGGAAACTTAGATTCCAGTTCGCCGCTGGAACAAGGCAATGTGTCCGCTTTATCTTCCGGCCAGGTTTTCTTAAGCCATAATATTAAAGAAAAGTGGAGGAGTGCACATGGAATTGACGCAATGAAGGGTATTTCTTGCTGTATGAATCTTTTCCATGGAGATGTTGATTTAGGAGGCGTAGAGGTTATTATTATGCCGCAGGGGGTAAGTATTAATTCGTGCACATTGTCTTCACGCTATGAATCGCAGAAAATTGGCCAAGAGATTGTGGCGCGGGCATATTTAAGCGGAATACGCATCGGGCAACTCATGGGTTATCAAGTTCCATGGGTCCATCGATGTTTTTCACTTTCCTATACAGAATACAAGAGGTTTGAATATGAAGAAGAAAATGGAGAAATTGAACCATCATGGCAGGATAGCGCGATCCCAGCAATATTTCAACATTTAGGGTTACGATGTGAGTTGCGTGGAGCACCAGAGTTCAGGCGAGTACAAATCAGCCGGGGCTATTACGATCAAGGCGGCAATATGTATATAGCTACCGATGAATTTGTTTCTACCCTTATGGCAAATTGGAAAACTTGGTTTTATGAAAACCGGGTGAAGACAGTATTGGGTAATGATGTATGGGATCGTATCAACGCATCATTTAACTGGGATAATGTTATGAGGTCAATAAACATGCAATCTACTATTTCCGTTGAGAGATTATTAAGAGAATTCAGGGGTAGTAGTAGTTCGCCGGTAGCATTCGCAGAGTTTTTACAAGATGTGCTATTTTATGGCGTAGCATGTATGTTTATGCTGCCGGTTTTTAAGATGATCATTGATTCTATCGATTCTGAGCGCCAGCAAGATTTTGAAAGTAAACTTTACGAAAAAGAGCTGATGAATTGGTATGATGACGGAGGAAAGAATCCGGTCGATGATTCGGCAAGTTCTCCGGTAGAACATGGTACTTTTGGTGCGATACAGATCGGACAGCGTTATATCGGGCTGGATTTTTCAATAGATTCTTTTCTGGCTATTGCCGGTGCCTTAGAACAATACGGCGCTGACCCAGTGGTGAAACAGCAATTCGTTATAGATACACTGCAGATTGTTAACGCGATAACTTCTCGTTTCGAGGCGGCTCTTGATGTGCTTGCAGATATCAGCGGTAAACATCGCAATCAGCTTGTCGGCTACGCAAGGAATATCGATGAGCTGTATTTTAATTTTGCCGGTAGGATTTCGACCGTACTCGATAGTCAAATAGAAAATCCGGATATTCAGCAGGTGCTGCAGCGAATGATGGAGATGTATCATTTTGTTTATTATTTCATGGCGCATGGAACCGCGATACTTTCAGGGGAGAAGAAGGGGGAGTTGAGCGTGTTTTCGTTGCCGTCTTTCATACGTCAATCATTTTCCATACGTAATGTTGAACAGTTTGGTGGCGTATTTCTCTTAAATGTTGGTACGGATGGTATTATCGGTACCCCGGAAATAATCACCTGCGCGCAGATGTGGGAGTGGATTTTAAATGAGTGCATGAAAAATAGTTTCAGCAGTCGCAGGCCCAGTGTTCATTTAACGGCGAATATAGATATTGTTTATCATGCCGGTATCATTGAATTTCGCTTCATTGATAACGGCAAAGGTATTCCTTCTTCAGTGCGCGATAAAGTTTCCCTTATTGGTTTCACCACGTTTTCTACCGAAAATTATGATATGCATGGTTACGGGCTTGGTTTATCCAAAATGGAGAGTTTCGCTGCTTTTATGGACGGATCGTTACTTTTGAAAAATAATCCTGATGAAGGAATTGAAGTCAACATCCGGATCCCTGCGTATATCCGGGCTCCTCCTTTAGAAGTCCGAAACTTTCCCGCAATACATGGAGCGTCCTTTTCGTTATTTAGAAGTATCGCATCGTCTATCCATAGGCACGCTGCCGCATCTTCTCCGATTGATTTAATAGAATTCGTACCTCAAGATCCAACGTTACCACGAGTTATCATCCACAATTCCAGCCTGTGTCTTACAGACAGCGTTTTACATAAACTAAGTTTATTATCCGGTAGGAAGTCCCGGTTGAACGCAAGGCATCTCAATTTACGCATACCGCCTGGAATTGAAGTCTATTCTTGGCGCCTGACAGGCCGCGAATCGTTAATTTTAGCGACAGCATGTGATATGGGGAATGCAATACATGTGATAGGCGTTCTGAGGCAAGAATTGCATAAAATGGTGAAAAATTCCCCCTGGCATAGATCTATGCAGTGCATCTTAGACGCATTTTCCTCTGTCCAGGAAAAGAATAAATTATCTGTTAGCTCGCCGGTGGATTCAATACATAGTTCGCCAATGACAGTTTGCAGCCAGTCGTCAGCTAACATGTATTCTTCGGTAGAAGTTGGCGCTGCAGTTCCAGATGCGGAATGGCTGGAGAGAATTAGGGAAGGTTACAATGAGCTAGCCCGGGACAACGCATATCATTTTGACCAAGGAGATAACAACCGAAAGGCAGTGGCTGCGATCTTTAAGCACGTCTTGCCTGATGAAATTATCCATAGCGGTAGGATTTTGGATTTAGGAACCGGTCGGGGATTGGTATTGAGCATTGCCGCTAAGTACGGTATGGCAGAAGGGGTTGGTGTAGATATAGCCGAAGAAATGCTTATCAGCGCAGAAGAAAATCTTAAGGCTGTAACTCGAGGGAATGGATTCTCATTTATAAACGGTGATATACTTAAATTGGATACACTATGTCAAAGGCACAATGAGTTGAGCAAGAAATTCCACGCGATTACCATTGCCAAGGTATTTCAGTTTTACACCGTAGAGCAGATACAGGGTATAATTATACAGGCAAGCCGGCTTTTGGTGGCAGGTGGTAGGCTTGTTATTCTTTATCGTACTCACGATGAGTATACTAATATGCTCTTCAGGTACGGAAAACGTTCACCGATGGGATATGACGATTATGCCAGGATTTTACGCAGCGCAGGCCTACGTGACATATCCCGATATGTTTTTCTTCGTCAGATAATTTCTACTAGTATTGATTCACTTTTCATGGAACGTCATAAAATCAATCGCGATATTCTTATATGGGGTACAGCTAGTTCTCCGATCGGACCGCTTAAACCAGTTAGCCCTGTTACTCTATTAGCCTGGAGGGAGCAGGAGTTTGGGCAGTCGCTTCCATTATTTACGCAGCTTTCCGGGTTAGGAGCAGTGTGTCATGGCATAGTTACTAAGGATGAATCATTAATCGTGGAGAGTTCCGGTAATCTACAAAACGGTAACAGTTATCTGGCATTTTATCTCACTTATCAGGGGCAACCCGGACAAAAGTTTGCTGTCCTGCCGTTGGCGAATTTCTCTGTGGTCCCGGGGGGATACCGCCTTGCGGTGAATCCACAGATATCTCAAATCATCGAAAGATATTTGCAGTTCGATGTGAATAACAAACAAAAAGAAAAGTTGATTCTTACGATGCAAATTCTTGATCAGGAAAAGTTTGCCAGCCGATTTAAAAATCTCCCTATATTAGAAGTCTATGAAGTTCCAAATCAAGCCAGCTCACCGGTTGAAGGAGAGTACGCCACTCAGGCTGTTCAGCAAAACCTTTTAGATATACTGGGTATAAGAAATGATTTAGATTTTTTTTCACATGATAGCACCGGCCAGATATATTTAAACAGTCTGTTTGAATTCTGCTTGAAGCTCGGATTACAGATTAATGGTGTTGAAGACCTCGAAAGAGTATATATTCAATTTGATCCTGCCCGTTTGAGTGTTTTTGCGGGGTCAAAAGAAGAGCTTGATGCGTTGATCCGTTTCGCGAACCGGTACGCATCGGAAGTTAAAGAGCCGGTATCGCGACCGATTTTCCTCAGTTCCGAATATGCCTTAAATTCAAGAGTGGTTACCGAAATACTACAAGCCAGGACAGAAGAGCTCCGGATAAGAGACTTTTTCAAAGAACAACGGGTAAGTAGAATAAAATTCCAGTTGCTCAAACAAACAGCATTCGTAACTCATCATCACCCCATCGATGAATTGCTCATCGTGATAACCCCGTTGGGTGAATGGGTTTTTCATGAAGTCGAAGGAGTTATGGACGACACGTTGTTGGATAAAAGAATTCTTGATATTCAATCGTTTTATCCGCAGTTGCGCTACCACAATCTCGGCGATCGGGTGTTATTTTTAGCCCGGCATATCAAGGGCCGCTGGTTAGCAAAAGAAGAATACGGTAAATACGTGCCGGCCTTGGAGTTTCCTGCGTGGTTTCCCAGACCCGATATCCATACCACTAACCTTATCAAGGATGGGCAGGGCAGGGTTTTTTATGTCGATAGGGACATTTTGACCGCCATGGTTTCGTATTCGGATACCCCTAAACCAGACATATCTACCAGCTCGCCGGTGGAAATAGTTAATCGGGGCCGGTATTCAGGCGTAGCATCGCTTCTTTTAAGCGAAGCCAAGATTATTGATTTCATGAAAATGAGAAAAGTATTAAATCCCCGGGGGCTGTATCGCAGGGTATGGAATATAGGTGACGCTTCGAATATAGCCGACGATCTTTATATTACAGATGGAGACCAATTTATTTCATCTAATTTTGAACCATTCGGAGACCCGGATGCGTTTGAAACATTTTCTCCTGCGTTAAAAAGCTATTATTTATACTTAAGAAAACAGTCGGATTGGATCAATGACCAATATTACCAAGCTAATACAATTAGTACCCTAATCTTATCAGAGTTAGAGGCTTTGGGTATAGCAAGGGGTGATATTGAGATAACTGGCGGAGGAGATATCTACCGATTGGGATTCTCCTGGAGATATCCGGGTGCGTTACAATCTAAAAAACGAGTTTTTGAATATCGGCATATCCAGGAGGGTGATAATTATCACGCCGGAGGCGTAGATATTATTATTCATAAGGCAGTTAGCTGTTTAAATCATTCTCTTGTGGATTTACAGGGCTCACTGAATTTAAAAGGAGCTATCGTGAGTGATGTCCTTTGGACAGGGACCAATCCTTTCCGTCTTGTGCCAATAAAGCTCAGGCATCCTTTTGGCTATATGAGAAATGGTTTTAAAGGAGCCTATTTATATATAAACGATAATGATTTGGTATCTTTAAGTAGGCAAGAAGCCGCCAGTTCGCCGGTAGATAGAACGTTCCCTGGACTCGTGGGGGTAATATATCTCATGGATGTAGGGGCGCCTGAGGTGGTGGTTGAAAACGGGAATAATGTTGTAGGGTATGCTGATTCTTGGCGCAAGGCAATGAAAATAATGGAAGATATGCATAGTATGGGTACGAAGAAGGTATACTTGTTTGGACCTTATCCTCCGAGTGAATTTTCTAAATTGGTACACACCCGCCCTAACCGGGATGAGTGTCTTTTAAAAAGCGGAAATGCCTATGTGTCCTTTTGGGGGTATCAGGGGAAGAGAACGGAGATGGAAGTAGATGGAGTAAAGTTGGTATTGAATGACCGCAATGGTAATAATTTCTCCCATACGTGGATGTTGCGGGACCCTACAGATCCAAAGAGCAAATTAAGTTTAAATCCGGGGCTTTCTAGCAATAAAGACAAGCCGGAGGATGATTTTAATAACTTTATGAAACGGGCGCAAGAATTGGGAATAGAGGTATGGACTGACATTATTTTCTGGGTTTCTCCCGAAGCTATAGATGCAAGTAACTATTGGATGACGGTTCATACGGAATTAAACCATACCGGGAATGTAGCAGAAGATCAGGAAAGAAACGCCGAAGAAAACGCGGCTTTTCGTAAGCTCGCAAAAGAAGAAGAAAAGTATGGGTTTATAAAAAAGATACTTAAAGAAGGCCGCGCTCAGGGGTTCTTTGCTGTTCGTATAACAGAACGCAATGAGGCTACTGGTAATGATGAAGAAAGAATAATCCTGGTACAGAAATTCCATTTTGCCGGTATGGACAGCCAGGATCAGGTTATTCTTAATATGTGGTTACCCGAAGTGCAAGAGTATATCGCAAGCGTTGTTACGCAGCTCTTTGAGGCAGGGGTGCGTGGGGTGCGTGTGGACATGCCGATGTGCGCGCTCAATATAAATATGCAGTATCATGCCGGATTGGTGAGTAAATGGCAAAAAGAGCATTGTGAGGATAAGAAAACATACGGGAAAAGCTGGGAGGAGATTACAAAGCCTGATGGCCCTATTGCCGAAGAACCCCTAGCTCGTATTATTTCCAGGGTCAAAGCCAATACCCGGCATAAAGGAAGAATGAAATGGCTTATGGAGGCATACGATATTACTGATCAACAAAAGCATGACCTATACCGTTTATTACGGTTAGATCCGGAAGATTTAGACTCCAGCAATCCCGAGGAGTTAAACAGACTGGAGCGTAATTCTTCAGTAAAAAGATATTATAAAGATCTTTGGGATCATTTCACTTGCGGCGATATACAAGAACTTTTTCATTCGATAAAGGAAGTCTGGCTTAATCGTGAAAGATATGTGGTTTTTTCTGGGACCTACGATGATATGCCGCTGGCAGGAATCGGGGGCTGGCGCGATGCATACCTGATGTTGCTATTGACATTGGCATATTTGGGTGTGCCAGTGATGATACCTACGTGGGATTGGATGGGGCATTACGGGCCGATTATTACTGTACCGGGAGGCATAGATGGAGAAAACAAGCTTATACATCCTTTTGCCACGGTAGAGAATTATAAGGCACGGCGTGATTTTGATAGTTACCGCGCTGCTTTTAATCAGGGCCCCTTAAGTTGCTTAATCAAGAGTTTCTTCAAGATTGTACCTGAGGGTGATATTGTTGAAGAAAGCGTGGATATAAGGCTGGAAGGCAGGATTATATATATCTACTTTGATACGGACTTTGGGAGAAACACGGTTAAAATAGCCCTTAATTTCGGCGCGCAAGGAGAGTCAATTGCTCCTCACTCCCAGGAAAGTGAAATATGGGAATTGTATAATAGGCGCATAGCAGAAGAAGGGGAAAGAGGTGTGTACATTGAATCGCATAAGAATCATGATACCGCGATTTCCCGCAGATACGCTTTTGACACTATAGCCAGGCCTCAGACGGAAACACCTCTCTATAAATGCTTGATGCCCTTTCTGATGAAAGGCGAGTATACAATAGAGGTCATAAAAAATCAGAATATCAGCGATTTGAGCAGACTTAAAGAAATGGGGATAGATATTAGGCGTAAGTATACGACACAGGTTAAAGCGCTATATCCCGGAGAACCCGAGTCTGTCCAGGTAGAAGTAAATGATGCAAAACCTGAAAGCGTTGAAATAGTATTCGGTAAGGACGCTACCCATGATGTGCCGGCTGCTTCAAGGGTAGAAGACGCGCAAAGCCAGGCTTTGTCTTTTTCAGAGGGAAAAAGTGCAGGCGATACCTTCATTTTTGAGGGGATGTTTATTCCTCCAGCTATCGGAGCAAACCATTCCCGCATTAAGGTTGTGTTTAACGGAGAGCCATTTTTTGTATTAGAAGACCAGGTTATGGTTTCGCAGCCTACGAACGAGAGCTGGACAAAGGGAGCGGAAATAACCAGGGTAAGTAAAAGAAACCCTCAGCAGGGGATGCTTTACATCGGCAATACCGCTAGTGTCAACCCGTCTGTTTTAAAAACCTACAATATTGGAGCGGTTTTAAATGTGGCCAGCGAGCTGGAATTTATTATCGATAGAACCGCTTATCGGAAGATCGGCCTTAGTGAGGATACATATGATAATGGCATATCCGCCTCGGATATCTCGGAGGCGGTATCCTGGATTGAAGGACAGGTTGATCAGCGTAAGAATGTGCTTATCGTAGACCATTCAGGAATAGGCCGCGCGGATTCAATAGCCGCTGCCTATCTTTATCATATAAATCAGGAGTTGTATTTTTGGAAGGTTGCGGCTCTGCTCAAGCAGAGAAAACCGAATATTTACCTGGCTAAATCCTTGCCCGTGATTTTAGAAAATGTTTTTGGAAAACGTAATGGCCCGGGAATAAGTACCATAGAATCAGTTTCCTGTGAATATAAGGTTTCTAATGATAATTCGGCAGAATGGCTTAAACCCGGCAGTGGTTTAATGCAATTAGAAATGACTCAGGAAGATTCACTCATTGTCTCGGCTAAAGTTACCGGTGAAAATCCTGCTGATCTTTATGTGGCTGTGCGGACTGATATTAAAAGAGGGGTCTGGAAGGATATCCAAATGTATCCTGATGGCTCTGATGGCGTCTATAAGGCGGTATTAAGGCCTATTAGTCCAGGAACGCATAAATTAAGGGTTTTAGCCGTGCCTTTTAACGAAAATCTTATTGATGATAGCAAATGCATATGGTCGCAGGGTGGAGATATGGTTATGGAAATAAACCATCCGTTTAAAATTCGCTCGTTAAGCCTTGTTTCCGGAGTTAATCCTGAAGGGAGATTGGTCGCATTAGTTGGCGTGCCTACCACAATAAAAATCAAGGTGGGTTGGGAAGGAAGTTCTCCGCAGTTAGCTTTTCTTACTGACATGAAAACATCTGGAAATGAAGATGGCGATTGGAATAAAGAAATGGCGATGGAGCCTGATGGTGAGGAAAACTGGAAAATTAACCTTACTCCACTTATAGCAGGAAATTTCGGTTTCAATATCTCAGTTGCGCCTTCTATTGATACTCCGCGGGAAAAGCGCCGGTGGTTGAAAGATAATTACCAGTTTGTTCCTATTACAGCCTGCGCTTCTTCACCCATACTTAACGGGTATTCATTCACTGCGCCGGAATGGGTAAAGAAAACAAGTCTTATTTATTACATATATCCGACCTCTTACGCTTACCGAGGCATAAAAGAACCAGCTGGATGGCGCAGGGGACCACAGGATTACATGGGAACAAGAATTCCTCAAAGATTAAGAGCCGCACATCGCTATATAGGTGCCCCATCGCCAGAGTTTCTGTATAATTATTTAAAAACCGGCGGGACCTTAGCCGGTATAACGCAGAAGCTTCCATATATTCGCGGTTTAGTTCAAGGAATAATTGCTCTTTACCTGACTCCGATTTTCCACTCTTTTGGTAAGCATGGATATGATACGATTGATTATTTTGCTATTCGTCCTGACCTGGGCAACTTTGCCTCCTTTGTAAAGCTTCTAGAGTCTCTTCATCAGCAAAATATGCGCCTCATCCTTGATCTTTCAATCAGCCACACTAGCGTAATTTTCCCTTATTTTAAGGATTTAGAGAAAAATGGAGTTAAATCGAAGTATAAAAGTTGGTATGTTCATCCGCGGTTTGACGAAAAAGGAAGATTTATCGGTTGCGATGGTTGGTTTGGAATTCCGCATTGTCCATTATTGAACTTTAATAATCCCGAGGTGCAAAAGTATTTTCTGGGGATTTGGAACTCCGGGAAGGCATTTGAAAATCAGGATAAAGAGTGGAAAAAATGGATTAAGAGGCTGAGGGATCATCCAGAACACAGGTTAAAATATTTGCAGCAATTACAGAATGATGAAAAGCTTTTTGAACATGTCAAGTCTGCTTTAGGAGTTGTGGGCTTTTGGAGCGCACTTGGCATTGATGGCTGGAGGCTTGATGTGCCGATGTTCTTGAATAAAGTATCTTTCTGGGTTCCTTTCCGACAATTAGTAAAAATGATTAACCCTGAAATGTATATTTGCGCTGAGGTCTGGGGTAACAGGAAACAGCGGGAGAGGAAGTATAGCCAACCGTTCTGGCTTAAGGGGGATAAGTGCGATGGCGTAATGAATTACAAGGTCAGGAAAATGATCCTTGATTTCATCATCGGAAATTCTAAATCCCGTAAAGTTTCTCCTGAGCCTGAGCATGAATTTGCGGAAACGATTGATGCTCAGGTGTTTTCTGCCCGCTTTAAGGCTTATATGAAAAGCCTGCCTGAAGAAGCCATTAAGGCGATGATGAATCTTTTGGGCGGCCACGATACTGACCGGTTACGCACTCTATGTGAGAGTTTTGATGTGCAGCATTTAGTATTGTTCCTTTCTATGACAATGCCCGGAGTCCCTACTGTTTATGGCGGAGATGAAATTGGAAAAGAGGGAAGGTGGGAGATGGGGGCTCGTCAGGCAATGCTGTGGAATGAAGATGGCAATCCTATGGTGGAAAGCCAGAGAGTTTTTGATCTGACCCAGAATATGCTCAAGGCGGGAGAAAAACATAAAAATGCATTTCGATCAACATTATACAAAATATTATACGCTCGGGGAGACGTGTTTGTATGGATGCGCGGGGGAGAAGAGGAAACAGTCATGGCCGGGGTAAATCGAGGGAAGAGCAAGGCAAGGGTTACTATTTCAGCGAAAGACAGCATGCAGTTTTACAACGAGTCAGGCGAATCATTTGTTGCAGAAGGCGGGAAGATTGCGCTTACGCTTCCTGCTCGTGGCACATTATTGCTTTCAACGGTTGCCACCAGTTCGCCGGTTGAGGCTGTGAGAAAATATTCTGAACTGTGGACCGGGAAGCGGCATGCGGGTACGATGACGCCGTTATCGGCAATCGGGACATGGGGAGACGTCGGAGAAGACGCCTACCGGTACGTTGATACCTTGGCGGATGATATGGGGTTAAGTGTTTGGTTGATGCTGCCGCTTGACTATCGCAGGATCATGTTTGATAAGAGTGCGCGCGATTATAATGATTGCCAGTATTATGCCAAAAGCGCCTTTGCCAAAGACCCTCTTTATATTGATCACTTCTGGATTAAGGAATTAGAGAGTGTGCCTGAACAGGTTCAATCGCTGAATGATCTAAATAAAGAAAAGATTTCTCAAATTGAAGCTGCGGAATTAATTCCGCTTCATCTGGTAAAGCAGGTAAAATGGCAGTATTTAAAACTGGCTTTTGAAGTGTTTAAACAACGCTATGATTCCTACCGGAATAGCCCTGCGGGGTCAATGATGAAACGCATCAAGACATTTTTAGAGTATGTTAAAAATAACAAATATTGGATTCGGGACTACGGGATTTACATGGCATATGAAGAAGAAAGCGGCCGTGGTAACTGGCAGGAATGGGAAGATGCAGGATTGCGCGATCATAAAGATGATTGCTTGAAAGAATGGGAAGCAAGGCTTGCGGACAAGGTGCTTTTCTATGAATATCTGCAATTTGTATTTTTTGAACAGTGGGGTAAATTCCGGGAGCATGCGCGTAGTAAGGGTGTAGATATTATGGGCGATATGCCCTTTTATCCAAGCTCGGATAGCGTTGATGTTTGGGCAAACCAGGAACTTTTTGACAAGGATTTTATTAGTGGTGCATGCCCGGATTACTTCGCCGAAAGAGGCCAGAAGTGGGGGCATTGGTTGTATCGGACCAGGGAAAAGCGGCAGGAGGTTATGAAATGGTGGAAGGAGCGGTTACGGTCAGCGCTTACCTATTACGATGTGGTGCGTATTGATCATGAGCGGGCAATCAGTGAATATTGGAAGATACCGGCTGATGCTGAGCATGGCGATGATCCGAGAGCGCGCTGGGAAGAAGGCTTAGGGGATGAGCTTCTATATTTTATGCAAAGTGCATCCAAGGAACATCTGCAGCTTTTTATCGGTGAAAACCTGGGCGAGATGATTGAAAATATTGACCGCATGAACGAGGAAACAGGCATCCTGGGTATGAGGGTTTATCAGTTTGATGCAAAGTTACCTTCTCAACAGTTTGTTTCGATGCATATACCGCCCAGTATTTATTTTACAGGAACGCATGATAATAATACGCTGCGGGGTTGGTGGGAGACTCCTCTGGTAGAAAAGAATGCTCTGAGTATTGATGAACGGTGGAGTGTAATAAATAACACGCGGCTACTGCGGGAGCTTCCACCTGCAAGACAGCAGGGAATCGTAGAATCCAGAAAATTGGATTCGGATACGCGTTGGAGAATGCTTGAATCACAGTATGAGCAAGAAGGTTATTCGCTGGTGATTACGCCAATACAGGATTTTCTTGGGATGGGGAGTAAGCATAGGATTAACACTCCCGGGTTTAATTCGGATCTCGTAAAATGGAACTGGCGTTTACCGTTAAGCGCACTGAAAGCGTTAATTGAAGGTGCAAAAGTGGAAATAGATGGTGTTGTTGTAGATTTAGCTATGGTGAAGAAGCAAGTGCGAGCAATGGTGGAAAAGACGGGTCGGAATCCCAGGGTGTGTCCGGTTCCGGCAGCTGTTGAGGCAATAACCTGGCCAAAAATGAAGCAGGATAATTATGTGGTTGAAGGGCGTAATGCAGGTGAATACTTTAAGATCGTAGCGGCTGTATGGGGTAAAGGTCCCCATAGAGTAGAGGTTGTGACTGAATTACCTCAGGAGAAAGCTAATCTTCTGGATAAGCCCAGCCAGGTAATGAAAAGAGTGGGTGAAACTATTTCAGGAGCAGAGGTATACGCATTGGAGCTGGATGCGCTTGAGCATCCAGGTGATTATAAAGTTCAGATATTGGTGGACGGAGAATATGTCGGCGGAGAAGATAGTGCAGCCATCCTGCGAGTGTTTCCTTCTTCTCTGTTGGTAAAAGAGGCAGTGGAATTAAGCCAAGCTACATCTCTTTTTGAATCCGCTCAAGTCCTTTCTGTTGAGGAGCTGTGGAGTATATGCCGGGAGAAGGGGCTTGTGCAAACAAGTTCTTCTCCTTTGGTGTTAGACACAATCAATGCCCGTCTTTTTGGTTCATTTAAAGAAATAGCTGACCACCTTCGTTTAAGCAAGGAAAAGGGCATAAGTATCTATTTGTTAGGTGCGTTTGAAGAGAGCAGGGTGAGCGGCAAGATAAGCAGCGGAGAAAAAGATGATAATATCCATAATTTTTACTATGACCGCGGTAAAGATGACAAGGTAATTTCCGTAGTCAAAGATCTGACCGTTGGAAACAAAGACCATATTGGTTCAGCTTTTTCTATTCCTGATCATCTTCAACCTAGCTTACGGCTGGGAGGCTGGGAGGGGCTCAGGTATCTATTGCAAGCAGCCAGGGAACTGGATGATACCGTTCACTTTGATTTTGTCGGGCACAGCACAAGTATTGATGGTATTTGGCTTAAAGATGAGAGCCTCCAGCAGGGTTTAGAATATTGGTATATATATAAAGATATCGCTCCTGTCTATCAGACAGAGTTACAATCGTTGGATGCGGTTAGGGATTTACCTTCTAAAAATGAAACGGTAAAATGGACGGCTCAACATATAAGGTTTGTAGACCTCTGCGATGAAATTATTTCTCAGAATCCGGGTTTTTTCCTGCATTACTCCACTAAGCTAGGTAACCGTTGGATACTTATACCTAATTTCGGAAGTCCAAAACAAAAATTTAGCAGTTATTATACGGATTTGGCTACGCTTGATATCAGCAATTATTTTGTGCGCAACGCGTTAATACAGATAGCGGTTACTTTGGCTAGGGAGGGCGCAGGCGGAATGCGCGCTGATTGTGCAATGTCAGTTCTTAGAGATGGACAGTATGGGTTTATGAATGCCTGGTCTGGTTCTGATTTACCGGATTGGAAAGACAGGCAAATTGAATGGAAAGAGGAGTTGTGGAGTGAATTAATCCGTGAAGTCAAGGAGGTTTCTCCATCATTTAAACCATGGGCAGAAGCGCATTGGTCTTTTGATACTCTGGAAGCATGCGGGTTCGAATATATTTATCAGATACAGGTATTGCGGCTTTTAGGAAGGGATAATGATATTCCGAGGTTACGGGAGTATTTCACCCGTAGTTCTTTGGATGAACACAGGCATAGGGTCTACGCAATCGCGACACACGACGACAATGAGCAACCGCAAGATATCGCCAATGGTCTTTACCGGAGTTATCCTATGGCTACCGCAGAGGAATTACGCACCCTCCTGTTTGATTTAGCGACGTTGCCTGGGAATCCTCAATTTGCTCATGAGCAGGTCGTCCAAGGGCATTTTGAAAGAGCAACGGCAACTTCACTTGTTTTAGATTCTGTTAATCTTGATGTTGAAGAAAAACTCAAGCCACTTTTTTCTATTGCCAACGATCCCTTATTCCGGGAGGGGGGAATTTTTGTTTTCTATAATAGTAATCCCGGAATATTCGCCTTTGCGCGCCATTACCGCGGCAGGTCAGCTCTACGCATAAGCAACCATTCTTCATCATGGGATAAAGATTGTATTCCTGTAGGATATGCCGCTAAAGAATTGGGTATTATTTCCAGAAGCGATGCTTACCATGCTCTTATTGACTGTTTGTCCGGAGAAGTGTTTTTACGTAGTGACCGGGAGTTAAAAGATGGAGGGCTCTATGTAGACCTTCCACCCAATAGTTCACATCTTTTTATACTTCAAGGAATACGTGACCGGGAGAATGTCTTATCTGACCTGCACCGAATATTGGGAGGGAAAGCATTGTCAGTGTCGGAAATATGCCTGCTTATCAAAGGGTTTGGTCTGAGAACTGATGCTGCCTATACCGGGAAAATAGGAAAAGCAACAGCGGTAAAGACATTGACTGATAATTTTTCTCCTGGGCAAGTGATTGGTTTTATAAGAGAGGCAACTAGTGAGCAGGCAGCGGAGTTGGAGATTGATTTTAACGGTAAGGACAAAAAAGAAAGACAGGAGATGATTCTTGCGTTGGAAATGCGCTACGGAGAAAATGAACGAATTCATGTTTTTCTGCGCTCGCTCCGGTTACTGAACTCCTGTTTTGGAGTAGATTTGGTAGATAAAAGAATTTATCTAGCTATAGTTGAAGGACAGACAAAGGTGAGGGCCATAGGAGATACGATTCAGGCTGCGCTGGGGAGTTTCTCGATAAAGTATCCAGATACAGAAGAAGGGTTAGATAGGATTATGGATTCCTTGAATGAATTAAACGCACGGTTTGAAGGGGCTAAAAGTTTATGGCGGAAGGAAGCCAAAACTGAAGAAATAGCGGGTATATTCTCCACGATCCTGGCTCTATTTGATGAAACTATTTTAGAATGTGTTACAAAAAAGCTGCTTTCTAGAAAGGAAGAATCTATCCTAGGGATGCGTGAATTAGACGGTCGGATCAGTGAATTAGAGTGGAGAATGCGGGAAAGGTTTCAAGAGGCGATGCGCAGGGTGGATCATTTTGATTACGATTATTATAATCGGGAAATAACACCGCTGCATTATCAGCGTTCTGATTGTGAACACCAACGGCAGGCGCACTATAATTCCCTTAATTGTTTCTGTCACTCTTTAGCCACTTATTTAGTTCTTTATGGAAGAAACAAAGAATTATTTGAAGTTATAGGGCATGCTTCATATATGGGGTGGCAATATGATTTTATTTACGCATTGGTAATAAAGGCTGTTTCTATGAATGACGAACAGTTAAATCAGCTTTTGTCTGGTTTTTACGTTAACACCTATGGAAACGACCGGGATTATACTTTTAGGCAAGTTATGGTTGATAGCACGATAGAGCATTATATGTCGGATAAAAGAAATCAAGATGAGTTTTATTCGCTAGAAACAGCTGTTGTAAGAGGGTATGCATTTAAGCCTGTGCTCTCTTTATTAGACAAGGATGTTGTTAGGAGAATGCTCGGTATTATGGAGGATAGGTCTGGGTATCTTTTCTACTATGATGTGAAACCGCGTTTGGAGAAATCCGGTATATATAAACTCTTAGCGGCAGAAATTTCTTCGCCGGACTCCGCTACCAGTTCGCCGGTAGACCTTAATGAGCGCCAAAAGGATACTCGGTATGGTGCATTGGTAACAAGCCGGGCGAGTTTCATAAGAAGAGATACAGAGGCCATTCCCGAGGGTATTAAACATGTCGTTTTCGACCTGGATGGAACACTGTGGGGTGACCTGTCGGATACAGCCCTTAAGATTATGTATGCGCTGCATTTTGTTGTGTATCTGGTGCTCTCTCTCTGGAAGAGTCCTGGAGGGTTGCACAGGTACCTTGACAGATATTTCTCTAATCCGGGGCGGTTCGTGTGTCGCGACAAATTTATGCAGCAAAGGATCCGGGACTTGGTAGCTAGGGGTGTTACTTGTTGGGTTTTTACCATGAACACATCCCGGCAGGCAGAAAGCATCTTAAGAGGTAAAAAGTTATATGGAGTCTTTAGGGACAGAATTTTTGCGCGGGATACTACCGGCGGATACCGTAAACCCGATACTGCTGCTTGGGACTATGTATTGGAAAAGATCGGCGCAGCCCGAGAAGAGGTGATGATGGTTGGCAATAGCCGGAGTAATGATGTTCGGGCGGCAATGCGATTGGGCATCTTTGCCCTTTATGGAAAACCCGGAAGGATTAGATCGCGCATCCTGCCTAATTTGGTTGAGCATTTGGAAAAACTGGAGAGACGGATGTTCGGCGGTTTATTAGATAGCCCGGGAGAACGCAGACGCTATAAAGTTGTGGTCAAACATCGTCCGCTCATCAAGGGTGGGGAAGAGGCCGGCGCCGATACCTTTGGTTTTTCCTATGGCTCTGTTCCTGGATTTTTGCTTCGGAAATGGGAGGAGATGGTTAGTTCCATTAATAAAGATCTAGCGTTTGTCTTTAGTCAGCAAATTGGTTTGAAGAACATGACGTTTTTGGGAGTCGCTTCCGAAAATCAGCGCTTGGCCAGGGAGTTTGTGCGTGAATTATTCAACCCGGAGTTTGGATTTTGGCAGGAAATGCTACGTGATGATCTTTTGTGCGTGGTCACTGTCAATAAAGTTCAGGTTTTTATAGGAGACGAATGTATTTACTCGGAATCTTTAAGCATAAGGGCGACAAACGAGGTCCTGAACAGGGCGTTTCGGAATATTGTCATCCTGGATGAGCAAGATAGGAAAAGTCGGCATGACTATAGAGCTACCTCAGGTTGGTCAAAGATCCAGACAGATCGTATTTTGGGACCGGAACGGATTGAAATCCTGACTGGGACTTCAACCGATATTCCGTTTACTGTTTTATATAGACCTGCTGTCGATTCGCAAACAGGGGAGGGTGGGATTATCATCTTGGGAGAGATCGAGCGCTCACGTGCGGAAGAGCTTCTTGCGTATTTTCTCTCGGAGAAACACGCTGGCCTGCTTGTGCGGCTTGGTGATATCGTTATCGAACGCAAACATCGGAAGCTGCAGATTACCAGCAGCCGGGTGGATGCTGTCGCACAGCAAGAGCTTCTTGCGTCTGTCGAATTGTTTTTCAGTATCCTGTTTGCCTCGGATATTCATTTGAGCGCCAAAGGCCCGAACGATCATCTAGATGACAGGAAGGTTCAGGAGATCATTAATATTTTGGAGTTTGCTGAACAATATGGCCTTCTCGTATTATTGGGCGGCGATGTGATCGACCGGATCGACTCCTTATACCAGGAAATCAAAAATGATCGCCTCCCGGTAATAAACTCCTTGAAACGGCTGCGCAAGGTGTGGGTTGAAGGGAACCATGAGCTGCTACGGGATGCCAATGCCCATCTGCGTGATACGATGATGAACGATCTCAGCGTAGCCACAATTCTTCCCTACTTTTTTGATCCGTTTGAAGCCATCTGGATTGAGCACGGGGATACAACAGATGCCTCCACCGACCGTAATAACGTCGGATCCAATAGGCGCCTGCATATTCCCGAAAAGCTTGTCAATACGTTGTTCGGCAAAGGAACATTATTCCATGTGTATCTGTTTCTGATGACTCATCCATTGACCAGGAGCGGGTATGGCAGGGTTCTTGCAAGACTTGAAGTCGGTTTCCTTGAGCGGGAGGTGGCATTGGCGGGTATGTTGCGCTGGTATTTTGCCGAGCGCGGCATGGCGCCGGATAAGATACTCTTGGGTGCAGGCCACATCCATCTGAGGACAAAGTATTACCGTGGGCCGATCAATGAAGTGTTGAAGTGGATCTTTAAAAAAGAGGATGGATCGCGATCGGTCTATTACATAAATACCGGATCCATGGCATATAGAGCTCCGACATTTATGACGGCAAGACCCATGAGCAAATCAATGAGGAATCGGCTTAAGGAGAGTAGTAGGGAAACGGCCAATTGGTTTGTCATGCGCTCCGGTGGTCTCCCCCGCGCTCTTAATGGGGCTTCCTCTATTCCCCAAGCGAAAAAGGAGTTAGGTATTAATAGCACCTCATCTGCTAGCTCGCCAATCTCAACCGATGATCCATTCAGGGATATGAACATGCTGGAAATTTACCGTTACCTTGCTCATAACGTAAACGATATTATGGACCGTGGGATGATAAGGGAAGTTTGCTCCAGCTATCAGTCGAATGCCATTATGTTTAGCCCGCGTCAGAGGATATTTTTAGTTTCTGTTTCCGATGCTGCATATTATTTTTGGGACGGCCCGGTGTTGGCTGCGCACGGATTCTATAACGGAGATTTGTTATGCATAGAAAAAGATGGAAGGGTTATTCCTGTTGAGTTGGCAATGCGTGAATTCGTTCCCTCGGGGCAAGAAAGAATCCTATTGATTACTTCCAATGAGCGCGGATTGCGGTTGTCATCTCCTGGCAGTGATTTAAAAGAAGTATTATTTTCATTAAGCCTGACGCATTTTGCATTCTTTTCTCCTGCAATCGATTCTTTTGTAAAGATCATGCCCGATAACCTAGGGGAAAAGGAATTGATAAAAGCCGCCTACTATGTTTTAAGCAATGAGTTGAAAAGATGGGGGGCACAACAAATACCGGAAGGGTCTCTTTGCGCTTATGCGGAGAGATGGTCTTCAACAAACAATTTTAATCTGGAAGCACAAGGCATCCTAGTCAGGAAAGTCCCGTTGACACCACTGTCATATGCCGAGTTTTCGCGGCAATGGCGCAGGCATGACAAGGCTGTTCCTCATATTGATGAGAGGCGCGGGTTGCCTGCGTTGACTTCTTCTCCTATTGGGCAACTTGTCGAAAAAGAAAGGCAGGCTTTTGCAATCCTTGGAACTGCTGACCGTCCTTATCAGCTTAAGGATAGACATATCTTTGACCTGCCTGTGGAAATGACAATTAGCAATAGCCGTATTAACTTAGTTGATGCAGTTCAAGATGCAATAAGGAGTAAATGGCTTGATATTTCTACAATGGCCGGTATAGAGGCGTCCGTCGCAGCTGATTACTGGCGGATTATTATTGAAATCTGCGGGAGTATCGCTTATGTGCGTGGAACTGACAATATGCCATATTGGCCCGCTACTTTATTTGTAGACTCGAACACTTATGAGATTGATATCCATTTGCCTATGCCTGATGTTTGGCATAAATTAATTGATTCTCTGCCAGGTTCTGATCCCTTGGACATTCTAGCTAAGGAAATCACGCTTCGTTTGAGGCTTAAGGATGGTATCAAGATTGAGTTAGATATTTTATCTTGTCCTGTAAGTGCTCTGACTAAGCCGTATGGAGGAGATGTTTTTTCTTACCATCCGGATAATTATTATTTCGGTTCACAAGCGGCGCTCACTCAGGTTACGGGTATGCCATTTCCTCCTACGAATATGCAACTGGGATTAATCTTGGAAAGATACATTGAGATTTTTAATAATATAGCGCCATGGAGACAATTAACTAATTCTTCCGGTAATTTTAAGATTGCAAAGCGGCTTTTAAGTTTGGCGCGATTGCGCGGTGATGAGAAAGAGATTAGTTTGTTTTTAGAGTTAGTTGTGTCAGGAAGATCTTTATCGGAAAGCTACAATTTGATGCGCGAGGAGCTACAGGCGCATTTGAAATATGCCGCACCCCGTTTTGAAACCTTCGAAATACCTACATTAGTTAATTATTATAGTGAATTAAAACTACTGGCATCTTCAGATTTATCCTCTATTGGCTCGTCGGTGGAGCGAAAACAGGAGCCTAAACTTGGAGCAGTAGTGGCGATTAATGGGGCAAGCTCGTCGGCGGGCGCATTGAGTAATTTTGCCTTCGGGGCGTTGTCGAGGCATAGAAGTGAAGTTTCTTCTTCGCCGATTGATGAACCTTTGAAACAAACAAGGCCTAGGTTACGCCAGCTTGATGATAGATTTATGGTTTGTTATACTCTGTCGGGAAAGAATAGAGAGGTAGATTTGCTGGATTGGATCATAGCCGGTAAATTCGCGGGGCCCCAAGACCCTGTCCTGGAAGCCTACGTGAGAGGTTACTTTAAAGTAAACTTCAGGCGAACGGAGCCTTCCCCGGAAAAAAGCTATTATAGCTTGGAAGAGGTAAGAAGGTTAACGCATCATAGCGCTCAGAAGTTGGCCGAATTGATTTCAAGCGGTTTTATTCGGGCAAAACCTATAGGCCAGCGCTTCGCAGGCAGGCCGTTACGGTATATGATCGGATATCGCTCTGTGCGTAGGCTCTTGAACTATGTTTCGGCTAAAAGAGCAGCAGATGTCCTGGAAATAAACCAGCAGACCTTTAGTAAACTTTTAAAACTTTCTAAAATCAAGGAATCATGGAAAGCAAGAATGATGGGAGGTATCTGGTTTATTCCGCTCGGACCGCTTAAGAAATTCTTCTCGAGAGAATTATACCTGGTTCCTCTTAGCGTGGCCTATAGAAAATTACGGGAAGCCGGGTTTCTTCTTTCCTCGGCGGGTTTTTATTACTATGTGCAGCATTTAGATGAGTTGGTTGGCAAAGATCGGATGGTTGAATTCTTTGGTGAGAAGGCATATGAATCCGGATGTCCGTCCAGCATGCTGCAATACACTTTATTCGGTTTGCTTGGCAGGCAGGGCAGGGCGATCCATCTATTTGATTTTGAACGGCTGGTGCGGGGATTGAAGAAGCTAAAGAATTGGTTATCTTCTGCCGAGGCAGCAAAAGTCTTGAATCGGGATCCTGCGCTAATAAAGAAATGGGCGGAAAAAGGGCTTATTAGAGGCGCAAAGCCAAAGGCATTTGCAGCCGGGGACTGGAGGTTTGCTCCGGAAGAGATAAAACGGGTAACGGGGTTATTGCACGGTATATATGACGATCCGGATGGATTGACGGGCAGAGGAATTTTAAGGAAGAATGGAAAATATCCTTGGAACTACGAACGTCTCTTAACAACTTTACAAGGCGCAACTGTCGAGCAAAGAGAATTGTTTTCCGGGCAGATATTGTGGGTTAGTAGGACCGGCAAAGGCAAATTGGCGGTAAGGCTCGTTGACCACATAAATCAGTGGTTGGTTGTCGGCTATGAGGTCGATACCCAATTAAAAGAATTCTTAACAGGTTTAGTAGAACAGATGTCCTTTTTGCATGAGACTGTCGTGGTTGTTCCCAATCGCCATGATTTAAATGTAGCAGTATCGCAATCCAGCGATTCCCAGGCGCACCCGGCTGCTGCTTCTTCGGTGAATGGAGAAAAGCTTGTCAGTTCTTTGGTTGAGATTAAAGATAATACACAGCGTATTCCTATGCCGGCAGGCAGGTTTGGTTTAGAACCTATTCTTGCTCATGGCATAAAAGGGCCAGGATAAAAAAGATGAGTGAACACAGAAGATTCCCAAGATGGCAGGTAAATCAGCAGGCTAAGCTCAAACTAGGGCAGGCTGAAGAGGATGTGCTCTGCCAGGTTAGGGATATAAACTATAAAGGTATGGGGGTTATTTTGGGAGCTAAACTTCCGCAGGACGTTGCGCTTAAGTTAACTCTGAGACTTGCAGGTGACTGTACTTTTGACGCTGAAGTTTGGGTTGCCTGGGCAAAAGTTATAGATGGGGTTAATCATTATGGGCTTTATTTCTGTAGGTTAAGAGACGCGGACAAGGAGAAGATTTATCGTTTTGTCCATGCGCATTTACCTAAAGAATTAGCAAAGAACTGGTGGCCAGATGGACTCAAGGTGGTTGAAAAACAAGAGGATAATGTAGATAATGGGTATAATAAAAATAACGCAGAGCAGGAAAGTGAGGAGACAGATGATCATCGGATTTTTGAGAGGTTTCCCGTAAATCTTTCTGCGCGTTATTTGAATTTGGATACGGGAAAAGAGGGCTTAGCCAACACTCAGGATGTCAGTGCCAAGGGTTTAGGCCTCTTAACCAATGAAGAACTGAAGTTACATACTGCTTTAGAGATCTGGCTTGAGATGAAAGATAAGGGTGATCTTTTATATACCAGGGGTGAAGTGGTTTGGATAAAGACTGTAGATACAAATAATTATAAATTAGGAGTGGAGCTGGAAAAAGCGGATTTAATGGGTATATCCCGGGTGTTTAAATCCTAATACTTTCGCGGCCAGAAATTATGCCATTTTTTATAGTATAGATAGATTTAGCCGCTCAAGTATTTCATTTTAGGGATGTCTTAGGGAATTCATTTTTTTGAACAAAAAGCCTTGACCAGCGGGTGAAATTATGTTAAATTTTAACATTACGTCTTTTTATAACCTATCCCCAAGGGGTAAATTCCCCATAAAAACGGAAGGAGTATGAGGATGTTGCTTAGGAACGCGTTTCTGGGTATTTTTGTATTATTTTCAGTATTAGGATGTTCCAGCCAAAAATTAGAAACAAAACCCACCATTAATATCTGGCACTGGATGACTGATCGCGATGCAACCTTCCAGGAGCTGGCAAAAAAATACGAAACTTTAACCGGTGTAAAAGTAAACTTTGAGCTTTACGCTCCTTCTGACGCCTATTCACAAAAGATACGCGCCGCAGCGCAAGGTATAAATCTTCCGGATGTATTCGGAATCCTGGGGGAAAAGAGGGATTTCGCTTCTTTTATTAAGGCGGGGCACATTTTAGACATTACTCCTTATATGGAGGCGGATAATGGAAATTGGAAAAATAAATTCTTCCCCAAGGCTTTAGCGGTAAATGAATTCAACGCAGGGAATAGCTATGGGGTCAAGCCGGGTATATTCGCTGTCCCAATAGACATTATGACTATTCAGATGGTTTACAATAAAAAACTTTTTAGCCAATTGGGGCTAAATCCTAACCGGCCGCCAAAAACTCTTCAGGAGTTTTTGGATATAGGAACTAAAATCAAAGCTGCCGGAATGCAGGGTTTAGTCTCCGGATGGGGCGAGGTCTGGATGATTGATTGCTTGGCCAATGATTATGCCTTTAATATTATGGGTAAAGATAAAGTGTTGGCTACAATTAGAGGTGATGTCCCCTATACTGACGCGGATTGGATTAAGGTATTTTCGATTTTTAAACAAATGCAGGAATCCGGTGTTTTGGCAAAAGGCCTGGTAACAATGATTAATAAATCGGCGGAGCAGCTGTTTGCCAATGAAAAAGCGGTGTTTGCTTTTAACGGCTCATGGTGCGTGAATGTCTATAAGGGCATGAATCCTAATCTTGAATATGGGGCGATGCTTCCTCCGGAAGCATCCAGTCAATATCCTATTTCTATTTGGGGGGGAGCCGGGTCTTCTTTTATGGTTAACGCCCGCTCTAAAAATAAAGAAGAGGCGGTAAAGTTTTTAATTTGGTTGACGGATCAAGACCAGCAGGCTTATTTGGCGCAGGCTACTAACAATTTACCTGCCAATAAAAACAGCTTAGCTAAGATTCCCGAGATACTCGCCCAATTCGCCCGCGGCATGGATTATGCCACTCATCCAAATGTATGGGGGGTTTCAGAGTTCTCTTTGGTAATCGAGGCTTTAGACAGAGGTATCCAGTCAATTATTATAGGAGAGAAGTCCCCTGAGCAGGTAGCCCAAGAAGTGCAGACAATAAAAGAACGCGAAATGGCGAAGAAAAGAGCGCAATGAAAATAAAGGATACTTTAGAAAATTACACCTTTGTATTGCCGGCGGTAGCGATATTTTCCGTGTTTTATATCATTCCGTTTATCTGGGTCTTTCAACTGGGGCTGTATGAATGGGATGGTATCTCTTTTACCAAGGTATTCGTAGGCCTGCAGAATTTTAAAGAGATATTCTTCCAGGATAGGAATTGGTGGCAGGCAATGTGGAATGCCTCCTACATTACCTTAATTGCGCTTACCTTTCAGAATATCCTGGCTTTTATGCTTGCCTTGGCATGCGACCGTGAAATAAGAATGAAAAATTTCTACCGGGTGATCTTTTTTATCCCCCCGGTTTTATCAGAGGTAGTCGTAGGCATGGCTTGGCGTTTTATTATCAACGATATTGACGGAGCAAATATTATTAATCGTATGCTTATTGGTATGGGCTTGGGTAACTTGGCGCATAACTGGTTGTCGGATCCAAATACCGCGCTTACTACTGTTGCTTTGGTGCACTGCTGGAAAGGGTTTGGCTGGGGTTTCCTTATTTTTCTTGCCGGCCTGCAGACTATACCGCGTGAACTTTATGAGGCGGCGCGTGTAGATGGGGCCAGCGCCTGGCAGTCATTCAAGAAAATAACTATACCCTTGATGATCCCGGTTATGGTATTAGTTGCTATTCTTACAGTTTTAGGCACGATGCAGGTGTTTGTATTGATTGTCAGCCTTGTAGGCGGTGAATTCGCCGGTCATACATCGGTGCCGGTTTTAAGGATTTTGGCCTCTATGCGTGGTTCATCACGTTTTGGCTATGCCTGCGCGCAGGGGATTACTTTTGGGATGGTGCTAATTGCGATTTCATTTATTCAATACCGTTTTTCCAAGAAAGGCCATTAGTTTAGAATGAAGAACGCAGTTTATTATAAAAGTAAGAAAATCGCGATAAATACGTTGATACATATTTTTCTCATTAGCGTATCTATAACCTGTCTGTATCCGCTACTTTGGATGATTGCCTCAAGCCTTAAAACCCAGGATATGATTTTTAAGGACATTTCTTTGATTCCACATCAATTCCGCCTGGAAAACTATGTCTTAGCCTGGAAAGAAGGAGGCTTTGGCCGCAATTTCCTCAACAGTATTATTTATACTGTCTCGGTAGTTTTCGGTATAGTGATTATTTCTTCTATGGCTGCCTATGCTTTTAGCCGCTTAAAATTCGTAGGAAGTAAATTTTTGTTTATTATGTTCATGGCGGCAATGATGATCCCTATTCCGGGGAGCTTTGTCGCTCTCTACGTTTTATTAAATAAGCTGCATTTAAGGAACACTCCTATTGGTTATATATTATGTATGATTAATGTGGGGCTTTCTACAAGCATATTTTTACTTAAGACATTTTTTGACAAGATGCCTAAAGAGCTGGAGGATGCCGCGCGTATTGACGGTTGCTCTAAGATTGGGATCTGGTGGCATGTTGCCCTGCCCCTAGCCAAACCGGTATTGGCAGTTGTGATTGTGTTTAATGCTTTGGCCGTATGGAATGAATATATCCTGGCCTTAATTATCTTTGATAACCGGCAGTTTATGCCGCTTCAGGTGGCTTTACAGAGTTTTCAGGGTGAGTTTGTTACCAATTATCCGCTGTTAATGGCAGGTTTAACCATTACGGCCTTACCTATTATTATAGTTTATTTATTGATGCAGAAATATATTGTCAAAGGGGTTACCCAGGGGGCGGTAGTAGGATAATGCGTAAGTGCCTGTTTATAATATTTGCTTTAATTTTGGGTGCGGGTTTTGCTTTTGCCGAGGATAAACCTGCTTCCGGCGACCTGACTACTAAAGCCTGGATTGCTCACGGTAAAAGGGATATTGAAGCTACCTTTAAATATACTCAGGAGTGTATTGACCTGTATAAACAGGATGCGGGCAAAGAGCAGGCTTCTTTGACCGCCCTTCCCAAAAACAGAAAAGAGATTGAAGCAGTGCAGGCTTTGAATGATGTAACCACCTGTTATTTTATCCAAGCAGAGAGCCTGATGCGCCAGAAGAAAATGGATGAGGCTAAGAAGATATTTAAATTGATTATGGATAAGTATTCTTATGGCCAGGCCTGGGATCCCCGCGGTTGGTTTTGGTCGATAAGGTTGGCTGCGGAGCAAAGTATAAAGAAGATTGATACGGGTTCCATTGAAGTGGAGCAAAAGAAAAAAGTCAGCCAGTTAGCCACAAAGCTGGTTTTATTTGATCCCGGTAAAGAGGATTTTGTGGATTATACAAAGTACGGACAGTTTAAAAATATCGGGACTAAGGATTATCAATATGTGGTTACTGATCAGGCGGGTTTAATGGCTGCGGCAGGAGAGGGTGTTTATCCGAACAGCAGTTCAATCAGGAAGGACCCGATTTTTAAACAGGTAATCACAGATAAGCGCTTGGAAGGTGAAGCCTGGGATTTTCTTTATTCTCCTGATTTGCAGGCGGCATTTGTAAAATGGACAACTTCAAGCGAGCCTCAGGGGGTAAAATTATTCTGCACCGGATTGATCCTTGAGCGCGCAGGGTTAATTACCCAGGCGATTAAATGTTATTACTCTATTGTCGTGCATTTTCCGGCAAGCTACGGCTGGACCTATTGGCATACCCCTTGGTATGTCGGCGTAGCGGCGATTGCCAAGATAAACTTTCTCTTAAGGCGTAATCCACAGTTAGGTTATAAACTGGAAGGCGCCGAGATTAAGATTATTAATGGTTTTGATAATGATATCTTAAATGATATCGCGGTAGTTAATCCGGGAGAATTTGTTAAAGTTGATTTAGCTCAAGAGGCAGTCAAAGTTAAACCTACGGCTGAATCTTCAGGAATAAAAAAGAAGGTTGGCCTCGGTAAGGTACGCCTGGTGCAGTATAATAATGATGATTGGCAGTTGTTGGTAGAGGATAAACCGTATATTATTAAAGGAATTACTTATGCTCCTACTAAAGTCGGCCAGTCTCCGGATGACGGTACCCAAGGTAATTGGATGGAGGAGGATTTTAATAAGAATGGTAAGATTGACGGCCCGTATGATGCCTTTGTGGATAAAAATAGAAACAATCTGCAGGATGCGGATGAACCGGCAGCGGGAGATTTTAAATTAATGCAGGATATGGGTGTAAATACTATACGTCTTTATCATCATCCGCTTAAAGTAAATAAAGAACTAATGCGCGATCTTTACAAAACTTATGGCATCCGGGTGATTATGGGGGATTTTCTTGGTAAATATGCGATTGGTTCAGGAGCTTCCTGGAATCCGGGCACGGATTATAATAATGAAACACATAAAAAGAATATGATTGAATCGGTGAAGCAGATGGTCAATGAATTTAAGGATGAACCCTACATTCTATTCTGGCTTTTAGGCAATGAAAATGTTTATGGTTACGCCTGTAATGCCAATGAACAGCCGGATGCTTTTTTTAAATTCGCTAATGAAGTAGCCAATATAATTAAATCTATTGATCCGAATCACCCCGTAGCCATATGCAGCGGGGATATCTTGTATTTGGATAAGTTCGGTAAGGATGCTCCGGATATAGATATATTTGGCACTAATGCTTATCGTGGAGATTACGGATTCGGGGCTTTCTGGCAGCAAGTTAAGGAAGTAGCGGGTAAGCCGGCTTTTATCACAGAGTTTGGCTGTCCGTCTTACGCAGAGGGCAAGAATACCGATGAAGCCGAAGAATTGCAGGCGCAGTACCACTTAGGCTCCTGGGAGGATATCCAGAATAATATGGCATTTTCTCAAGGGGCCGGCAATGCCTTAGGCGGAGTAGTTTTTGAATGGCTGGATGAATGGTGGAAGGCTTATGAGCCGGCTATTCATGATACTAAAGGTTTATGGGCTGGGCCCTTCCCGGATGGATATATGCATGAAGAATGGTTGGGTATGACTGGCCAGGGTGATGGAAAGTTAAGCCCATTTTTAAGGCAAATACGCAAGGTTTATTATATGTATCAGAAGAAATGGAGATGAAAATAAAGGAGGTGACAGGATAAACATTAAAATTAATACCGTAAAGAATTTATTAAAAGTTGAGAATGAAAACATGGTTAGGATAAAAACAGGAGGTGTGGATATGAAAAAGTTATTAATGATGATGTTAGCCTTGATTCTTGCAGCCCCGGTAGTTGCCATGGCTCAAGATAAGGCTGCCAGCCCTAAGGAGTTTGTGGTTTATGTGGATAAAAATGCCAAAGATAACCACTATATTCCTTCCGGTTGGATGGGTGATTACGGCGATATCAAAATGAATGATCAGGCTGCAGATAATCCGCATGCTGGAACAACTAGTATCCAGTTTATCTATAGCGCCAAGAAATCGCAAAGCCAGGGTTGGGCCGGAGTTTATTGGCAGAATCCTGCGAACAACTGGGGAAATAAAAAAGGCGGGTTTGATTTAACCGGTATGACTAAGCTTACTTTTTGGGCGCGCGGCGCAAAAGGCGGCGAGGTAATCCAAAAAATAATGATCGGCGGGATTAAGGGAACATATCCTGATTCTGCGGCAGCTGAAATGGGTCCTATTGAGTTAACCACCGATTGGAAACAGTATGCGGTTAATCTGGTAGGCAAGGATCTCTCTTATATTAATGGCGCTTTTGGATGGACCACTACCGCGGATTTAAATCCTGAAGGAGCCACATTTTATATTGATGATATAAAATTTGAAGCAGATACAACTTTAAAGCCTGAGGGTAAGAAGCAACAAGCTATGCCATTTTATGTTTATGCCGACCGCTCATCTTTAGCCAACCATTTTATTCCTTCGGGTTGGATGGGTGATTACGGAGACATAAAATATGATGGTTCTTCAAAAGAGGATCCTTATTTAGGGGATACCTGCATTAAGATAATCTACAGCGGAAAAGCCACGCAAGGCGCCCGCTGGGCAGGGATCTTCTGGCAGAATCCGGCAAACAACTGGGGTACTATTGATGCCGGGTTTGACCTTTCCAAAGCCACCAAGCTTACCTTCTGGGCGCGTGGTGTAAATGGCACAGAGCGCATTGAAGAGTTTAAAGTTGGGGGTATTATGGGAGAATTCTCGGATTCGGATAGCGCGACTATTGGTCCGGTTATCTTGAATAAAGAATGGACACAGTATACTATTGACTTAAAAGGCAAGGATATGTCAAATATTATCGGAGGTTTTGCCTGGTCAACTAATGTGGATAATAACCCGGAAGGCGCTACATTCTATCTGGATGAAATCAAGTTTGAATAACAGGAAGCGTGTTGTAACTACAGCTACAGGTTGCAGGCTTTTTTTGCTTGCAGCCTGTAGCTTTTTGTTTTTATCTATTTTATCAGGCTGTCAGCCCAGGCAGGCTGTTTATATCCAAAAACTAAAGAATCGACACTACCGCCTTATAGTGAAAGGCTCGCCATATATTGTAAAAGGTGTCTGCTATAATCCTATCCCCACAGGATATAATCATGAGTATGATTGGTGGAGTGATAAAGCTAAGCCCTGGTTAGCGGACGGCAAGCTCATGAAGGCGATGGGGATTAATACTATTCGTCTTTATCAAGCGCATGAAGATGTGCAGGAGGTAAAGCAGGTAATTAGAGATTTGTATAATTTATATGGTATCCGTACGATTATGGGGGATTGGCTGGGGTTTTGGGAGTATCCTTGTCCTTTTTATGCTGACTCGAAGTTTCAGGATAAAGTAAAAAAACAAGTTTTGGAGATGGTAAGTTTATATAAAGATGAACCGGGCGTATTAGGTTGGATTTTAGGCAATGAAAACAATTATTCTTGTCTGGGAATTTTAAATTC
>Ga0265316_10000756_pt1 | contig 35734 bp, 28 predicted proteins | sample 4522metaG_FD_202092 | JGI IMG/M metagenome (GOLD analysis project Ga0265316, IMG submission 202092) | Rhizosphere microbial communities from Carex aquatilis grown in University of Washington, Seatle, WA, United States - 4-5-22 metaG | ecosystem: Host-associated > Plants > Roots > Rhizosphere >...
AGTTGGGCAAGGGATACGCGCCTTCCCGCTGATTTCGCCGCCAAGGACCTCGAACCCTGGCGTGAGCAGTTGAATGCAGCCCTCGAACGGGCACGACTGCGGGCCATCGAACACTTCAGGAAGGCGCGGGCGTGACTGGCCTGCGCGTCGAAGATTTCAACTTCGACCTGCCTCAGGAATTGATTGCGCAACAACCGCCCGCCGAGCGTGGACAGAGCCGTATGTTGGTTATGGACCGCACTGCCGGCACAATGCGGGATGAATGCTTTACCGAGTTTCCCTCTCTGCTCCACCCGGGCGACCTGCTGGTGCTCAACGAAAGCCGCGTGATTCCAGCCCGCCTCTACGCCAGACGCACTCTTATACGCGACCATGAGAAACCAACCGGTCGCATCGAGGTCATGCTCACCGAGCCTGTCGGCGAAAACCTCTGGCGAGCCCTCGTCCGGCCGGGCAGGAAGATCGCCATCAGTGAGCGCCTTCTCTTTCCCTCGCCCTCCGGCGCAATCGAACTCGAAGCCGAAGTACTGGAACGCGGGAAGTTCGGCGAACGTCTTCTGCAGTTCAAACCGGTGGACGATTTCTTTGCCGTTCTCGACCGCATCGGCCACGTGCCCCTGCCGCCGTATATCCGGCGCGACGATTCACTGGCCGACCGAGAGCGCTATCAGACGGTCTTCTCGCGCGAGCGTGGTTCTGTGGCCGCGCCAACGGCCGGCCTTCACTTCACTCAGCAGATTCTCGATGCGCTTCCCGCCCGCGGCGTCGAAGTTGTGCGGATCACTCTGCACGTCGGCTTTGGAACCTTTGCCCCGCTGCGTGTGGAACGGATAGAGGATGTTCGCCTGCACCGCGAGCGCTACACGCTCCCCGAAACTACGGCAGAGGCCGTCAATCGCGCCGTCCGCGAACGCCGCCGAATCGTGGCCGTGGGCACAACGGTAGTTCGAACTCTGGAGCACAGCGCGCTCCAGGCTGCTGGCAGCCCGCTTCAGCCGCACTCCGGCGAAACGGAGATCTTCATCTCTCCCGGCTTCGAGTTCCGCATGGTAGGCGCGTTGCTCACCAACTTTCACCTGCCCCAGTCGAGCCTGCTGATGCTAGTAGGTGCCTTTGCCGGCCGCGAACGGGTACTGGCCGCCTATCGCCATGCTATCGAGGAAAAATACCGCTTCTTCAGTTACGGCGATTGCATGTTCCTTTCCTGATGCAACAGGGTGTATCTATTCCCTATTCCCTATTCTCAATTCCCTGGTCCCTAGTCCTTAATCCCTAATCCCTTGATCCCTGCCCCCTGTTAAACTCTGTAGCGTGCCCGACCAAGCCAAGCCGCCCGTCTTTCTCCTCGACGCCATGTCGTTCATCTTTCGCGCCTACCACGCGATGCAGCGCTCGCGGCCCATGTCTACCCGTGACGGTTTGCCTACTGCGGCCATCTACGTCTTCGTCAACATGATCAAAAAGCTGCGCCAGGACTTTCAGCCGCGCTACTTTGCCGCGGTTTTCGATGTGAGCGGCGAGGTCTTTCGCGACGAGCGGGCGCGCGCCATGGGCCCACTGCGCAAGTGGAACGCAAAGACGCAGAGCTTCGACGAGGTGAACTACGAGGGCTACAAAGCCAATCGCGCCTCAATGCCCGAGGACCTGCGCCGCCAGATTCCCTACATTCGCCGCGCGCTTGAGGCCTTGCGGATTCCCATTCTCGAGGCCGAGGGCTTTGAGGCCGACGACGTGATCGGCACGCTGGCCCGCGAGGCAGCTGAGCAGCAGCACGAGGTATTCATCGTCAGTGGCGACAAGGACATGATGCAGTTGGTCACGCCCACGGTGAAGATTCTGAACCCGCAGAAGGACAACCTGATCCTCGACCCCGCCAAGGTGATTGAAGTTCTGGGCGTGCCGCCGGAGAAGGTGGTGGACGTGATGGCCCTGCGCGGGGACGCCGTCGATAACATCCCCGGCGCGCCCGGTATCGGCGACAAGGGAAGCGTCGAGTTGATCCTCGAATTCGGTGCCGTCGAGGCCGTGCTCGACCGAGCTGCCGAGGTCAAGCGCAAGAGCTACCGCGAGTCGCTGGAGCAGAATCGCGACGCCGTTCTTCTCTCGAAAGAGCTGGTCACCATCGACAGCCATGTGCCGTTGGCGCTCGATCTGCATTCGATGGAGACACAGACGCCGGACATTGAGGCCTGCCGCCAACTCTTCACCGAGCTTGAATTCGCGTCGATGCTCAAGGACCTTGCGCCTTCCGAAAGCGCGCCAACGATTGAATTGGTAGAAGAGCCAAGTGAAGAGCAGGCAGCAGCGTTCTACGCCGCGGCACGCTCCCACGGATTTGCCTTCTCGCTGGATGCAGTCGCGTCCATGCCCCAGGAAACAGAAGACGAAACGCCGCAGACTCTCTCCCTCCTCGATGTGGCAGAAGCCGCCGAAAAACAGGCCAGCTTCAGCGTCGGAGCCTGCGCCGAACCGGCGATCGCCCTGCGCCTGCCGCTGACGCCCGAACTGCGCTCGCTGTTTGAATACGCTGCTGTCCCCAAGCGAACCCACGATTGGAAATCCGCCCTGCATCTGCTAACTGCTCATGGCGTTCAATTGCGCGGCGCGGTGGACGACACTATGCTGCTCTCCTACGCGCTCAATCCGACGCACTCCACGCAGTCACTGGCCGATGTTGCGGCGCGCCACAATCAGGCAGCACCGTCCACGCTAGCTGCGGGCGCGGCGGCCATTCATGCGCTGGTTCCGGCGCTGCTTGCGGAGGTTGAGAAAGCGGGCGTCAGCCGCGTTTATCGAGAGATCGACCTGCCGCTTGCGCCGGTTCTCTTCGGCATGGAACGAGCCGGAGTACGCATCGATCTCGGCGTCCTCAGCGGCCTCTCCACACGCTTCGCCACGGAGCTGGACCGCGTCGGCGAGCGCATCTTCGAGCTGGCTGGCCGCCGCTTCAACATCAACTCACCCAAGCAGCTCGGCGAGGTGCTCTTTACGCATCTCGGCTTGCCGGCGCCTGCCAGCCGCGGCAAAGGCAAGGCCGTCTCCACTGCGCAGGACGTACTTGAATATCTAGCGGAGAAACATGAAGTTCCCCGTCTGGTCCTCGAATACCGGCACCTCTCCAAGCTCAAATCCACATATATTGACGCGCTGCCGCTGCTCGCCGATTCGGAGTCGCGCGTGCACACCACCTTCCAGGCTGCAGCCACGGCGACTGGACGGCTCTCTTCCATCAATCCGAATCTGCAGAACATCCCCATCCGCACCGAATTGGGCCGCGAGATTCGTGCCGCCTTCACGGCCGCGCCCGGCACGCAACTGCTCTCCGCCGACTACTCGCAGATTGAACTGCGCCTTCTGGCTTACTTCTCAGGCGATCCGCTCCTGGTTCACGCCTACCAGAACGACGAAGACATACATACCCTCACCGCCAGCGAGGTCTTCGGTGTCCCGGCCGCCGCAATGGACAAGCAAACCCGCAACCGCGCCAAGGCCGTCAACTTCGGCATCGTTTACGGTATCTCGCCCTTCGGCCTGGCCGCGCAGTTGGGCATTCCCCAGCAGGAGGCCCGCGCCTACATCGACCGCTATTTCGCGCGCTATGCGGGCGTAAAGGCATTTATTGATAAAACATTAGAGGAGACACGCAAGACCGGCAGCGTGCGTACGCTCTTCGGTCGCGTACGGCCCATCCCCGACATTGAGAGCCGCAACCCTAATCAGCGCGGCTTCGCAGAGCGCACCGCCATCAATACGCCCCTGCAAGGCACCGCCGCCGATCTCATCAAGCTGGCCATGATCTCCATCGACCGCAAACTGACCGAGCGCAAACTCAAAACGCGCATGGTTCTGCAGGTGCATGACGAATTGCTCTTCGAGGTGCCCGCAAACGAAACTGTAGAAGTCGAAACATTAGTGCGTGCTGAGATGGAAGGCGTAGTAAAGCTCAGTGTCCCAATAGTCGCCGATCTGGGCTCCGGGGCGAACTGGCGAGACTTGTAGCTAGCACTCTCTAGTTACAACCCAAGTTCGAGGCGGATCTCCTTCGCGATTGTGTCGGCGTGTCTTCGCATCGCCTCTTCGCTTTCCGCTTCGATCATCACCCGCGCCAGCGGTTCAGTCCCCGAGTAGCGAATCACCACGCGCCCAGAATCCTTCAGATCCTCTTCGGCGGCGCGAATGGCCGCAGATACGGCGGGAATCGATTCCAGCGGCTTCTTCTCGCGTACCTTCACGTTGACGATGACCTGCGGAAAGACCTTCAGATCCGCAGTCAGTTCGTCGATGGATTTCCCGGTGCGGGCAATCAGGTCGAGTACCACCAGCGCGGTCAGCAGCCCATCGCCGGTAGTGGCCAGATGGGGCAGCAGAATGTGCCCTGATTGCTCCCCGCCCAGCGCCGCATTGTGCTTCTGCATCTCTTCGAGGACGTAGCGGTCGCCCACCGAAGCGCGCAACATACGGATGCCCGAGCGCTTGAGCGCCGCTTCAAGACCCATGTTTGACATGGTAGTGGCGACAACTAAATCTCCGGTTAGCAGGTCGCGGGCCTTCAGGTCCCGTGCCGCCATCAACAGAATCGCATCGCCGTTGATGACGTTATTCCTAGGACCGGCCAACATGCAGCGGTCGGCATCGCCGTCAAAGGTGAGGCCCAGGTCTGCCCCCCGCGCGCTCACTTCACCGGCGACATAGGCTGGATGCATCGCGCCACAGCCATCGTTGATATTCCGCCCGTCCGGCGCAATTTGCAGCAGCGTCACCTCGCCTCCCAGTCGCCGAAACAACTCAGGAGCGATCGCCGCCGCGGCTCCGTTGGCGCAGTCTGCTACGATACGCAGCCCGGCCAGAGAGAGGCCCGGAACGCAGTTGAGCAGAAACTGTATGTAGTCGGCCTCCAGGGCGAGGTGGTCATCAATGGGGGGCAGCAGGGCAGGATCGGGCGCTTCGTGGATGCCCGAGGCGTGGTGAAGAATTTCATCCTCCATGGCCTGCTCAACCGCATCGGCCAGCTTGAAGCCGTCGCCGCCGAAGAGCTTGATGCCGTTGTCGCGCCATGGATTATGAGAGGCAGAGATGACCACGCCGGCCTGAAATCCATGTGTTCGTGCAAGGAAGGCGACCGCAGGAGTGGGGATGACTCCTGCGCTTTCGACGCGCACTCCTGCTTTACGCAGGCCTGCGGCGAGAGTAGCCGCGATCCAGGGGCCCGACTCGCGAGTGTCGCGCCCGAGCACAACCTTGGGCTGCGCGTCATTTCCTTTTGTTATGGCGTTGGTGAGCGAGTGGCCGAGGGCTAGGCCAGCCGCGTAGATGGTGGTCGGGTCGAGGGGGGCTTCGCCGGCGATGCCACGAATGCCGTCCGTTCCGAATAGATTGCGTACGCGTACTGAATTCATGGTTTCAGTTCTTGATTCTATTCCTGGAACCCGGCCGGCTGAGCTTAGTTGTCTCAACGCGACTGGTAAAGGAGCCGTCGGAGAGGCGCGTTTCCACCGTATCGCCTGTCGCAACCTGGGCCGTAGAGCGCACCAGCCCGCCTTCTGCGTCGAGAACTAGGGCGTAGCCGCGGTCGAGAACGGCGAGAGGCGAGAGCGAGTGGAGGCGCGCGTCGAGGGCGCCAACTGTAGCCCTGGAGGCGTGGAGGAGGCGTTCCTGGGAGCGGTGCAGTCGGTTGCGGCAGGCCAACAGGCCTTCGCGGGTTTGGCCAAGACTCTGTCGAGAGTCTTGGCGCAAGACGGCTGCGGCTAGGCCGGCAACCCGAAGTTGATGGCGGCGAAGTTGAGTGCTGAGGGCGGCCTCGATACGAAATGAGAGTTCGTCGAGGCGCTGGGCGAGCCGGTGCAACAACGTGGTTATCCGCGACTCTGTGCGTTCTGCCGCGGCGGAGCTGCTGATGCACTCCCGTGCCTGTAGCAATTGAAAGCGGGCTGCGCGTGCCAGGCGATGGGACTGGGTAGCAATGTACTCGGCAATCTTGTGCTGCGCCTCGGTGATCACTTCGGCGGCGGCCGAGGGCGTAGAAGCACGGAGATCGGCTACAAAGTCGGCGATGGTGAAGTCGGTTTCATGACCTACCGCGGAAACGACGGGAAGGCTGCTCGATGCGATCGCGCGAGCGACGCGCTCGCTGTTGAAGGCAGACAGGTCTTCGAGCGATCCACCGCCGCGCGCCAGCACGATGACGTCCGCGAGGCCAGATACGTTCAGTTCAACCAGCGCCGCCTCAATCTCAGCCGGCGCGGAATCTCCCTGGACAGAGACGGGGCAGAGCAGCACGTTCAGGCCGGAGTGGCGGCGGCTGACGATGTTCAGAAAGTCGCGGATCACAGCGCCGGTGGGCGAGGTGACGATGCCCACGGTGCGAGGAAATGCGGGTAGAGGACGCTTGCGGGCCGCGTCGAAGAGGCCTTCGGCTTTGAGCCGCTCCTTGAGCTGTTCAAAGGCCAACTGAAGCGAACCGGCACCCACCGGCTCCATGGTCTCGGCCACCAACTGCATCTGGCCGCGCTGTTCATAGACGCTCACCCTGCCGCGGGCCAGCACGTGCAGGCCGTCTTCGGGGCGAAAGCGCAACAGCATGGCGTTGCGCCGGAAAAAGACCACCGGCAGTTGCGCGTCGGCGTCCTTGAGCGTGAAGTAGAGATGGCCGGAGGGCGCGGGGCGGAGGTTGGAGATCTCGCCCTCTACCCAGACGTCGCCGTATTCCCGTTCGACGAGTTCGCTCACCAGAGCGACCAGCTCGCTCACCGGCCAGATGCGGCGCGTGGGCAGCGCTTCCTCAAAGGCGAGGTCGAGCTGGGGCGCGAGTGGTTCGTGCGGAGTCATGCACTACAGAGTGTAATTGGTAGCTGCTAGGGCCTGACACGCGTTGCATCCCGCCGGGCGTCAAGTCAGAACCGGTGCGTCGGCCACCCCTTCCAACCCGAAGACCCGCCGGTAACGCTCCACCTCTTCAGGGACTCCCAGCGCTTTCTGATAATTGTCAGAGAGTTTCACCGCCTGCCTGCCCTCCACGTCGTTCAGCTTGCACACCAGGCTTACCGGATTGAAGTTCTCATCTCCCTGGGGATTGCAATTGCGAAAATCGTTGGTCAGGTAAGTGCCCCATCCGGCGCTGAAGCGTATGCGGCGACCGGGTTTCCATCGGCTCTCATCCTGGAAGTCGCCGGCCCGTTGAAAATCCTGTGGCATTGCTCCGTTCAGTAGATTCCCGCCAAAGTAGGCATGAAGCCCCAGTATCTGGTCCACATCCAACGCATCCGAGGCGATTAGCCGCTTCTCACGCGGATCGCGTCCGCGCTGCTTGAGCCACGCGATATATTCGTCGCCCGCCATGTATGGATCCTTACTGTCGATGCGCTGGCCCGTCCAATCCGCCACCCAATCCGGCGCATCGCGTAAAAACTGAGTCGTGCCAAAGGTGTCAGGCAACAGGATCAGCAACTCGCCCTGATAGGTCTGCTGCCACAATTCGAGCAAGCGGTATTGCGCCGTCCTCAGCTCCTCCTCCGTGTTGGCCATTGCCGCCAGAGCCATGGGCAGCTCGTGAGCATTGGTGCCGATGGCCTCCAGATCGTGCTTATAGGCCAGGTAGGTATTCGAGCTGCCCGCAAAGCTCGCGCCCAATACATCGCTCATGGCCTTCACCACATACTCATGCCAAAGGAAGCTGTGCCGCCGCCGCGTCCCAAAGTCGCTGACGATCAGTTTGGGAACGCTCCGTAGCCGCTCCATCTTCTCCCACAGTTTGGTCTTGGCCCGCGCATACAGAATGTCGAGTTCAAACTCGCTCAGGCGCTTCAGGCTGGCGCGCGTCTTGAGCTCGTCGATGGCCGAAAGCGAGTAGATCTCCCATAGCGTTGTCTCTGCCCAAAGGCCGTGAAAGCTGAGGGCGAGCTGGCCATCCTGAACCGATAAATCAAAATCAGAGAGCCGAAAGCCGCTCTCCAGCCACTCCAGAAACGCGGGCTCAAAGATGCCCCTGCGCCCGTAGAATGTGTTGCCTGCCAGCCAGATCAGTTCGGATTTATGGAAGCGCAGCTTGCGCGTCGCCTCCAGTTGCTCCCGCAACTGGGCCTCGCCGACAATCTCGCCCAGGCGCACCGACTCCGTGCGATTGAGCAGCGTAAATGTGGCATGAACCCGCGGGAAATGCTTCCAGATAAACTGGAGCATCAGCAGCTTGTAGAAATCCGTATCCAGCAGGGAACGCGTGATCGGATCCAATTCCCAATTATGGTCGTGCGCGCGCCTGGCGATGTTGACAATCACAATATCACTACTCTATCGCAAACCGGAGGTCAGAGATCAGTGAGTCTCTAGTCCCTGGTCCCTAGTCAGTAGCTCATCTCCAGCACGTTGATCGAATACGGGGCGAAGCGCTGCTCGAACTTCGGTCCGGGTACCTGAATTTTGCGTTCCACCGGCACAATTGCCTTGGGATTCGTGATGCTATTGGTCGCGTTCGGCGTCTTCCCGCTCAGGGTAATCAGTTTCGCCTCCGGTCCCACCTTAACCACCCCGCTCAGCGCGATGCTGAGCGACTGCGCCTCCGACGATGCATTGACCACCTTGACGAAGAGCTTGTGCAGCTTTTCGTCGCGCGTCACCGAAGCATAGACTCTCGGCCCACCGTAGGTCAGCGTCGTAGCCACCACCTCAGTGCCCAGGTAGCTGCCAAAGAGCACCTGCGCCCAGTAGCTGGGCGACCCATAACTCGTCAGGGCGTTATAGCCGATCAGATCCGTTGCCCACTGCATCCCGCCGGGATTCACGTTTACAAACAATGGCGCATAGCTGGACATGATCACGATGTCGCTGTTGCGCTCCATGCCCGTCATCCAGGCCGCATCGCCCAGCGCGGCCTCCAGGTTCGGGGTCGGCTCTCCCTCGCGCGTCGCCCACTCGCCTACAAATATTTTCGGCCCGTTGCGGTCGGTCTTGTCGTAGTGGTTCGCATCCGAGAACGCCTTCTCGGCCGCCATGTAAAAGTGCTCGTCCAGCACGTCCGGCCTCATGCTTTTGATGGGAGCCGTTGCAATCAACTGCAAGCCCGGGTAGCGCTGCTTGATGGCCTTGTAGTATTGCGCATACCGTCCATCGTACGATCCCGATCGGTCGAACTCATCCTCGTTGCCGATTTCCACGTAGTGCAGCGGAAACGGCGCGGCATGTCCGTTCTTCGCGCGCTCTGCACCCCACTTGGTGTCGGCGCCGCCGGTGGCGTACTCAATCTCGTCCAGCGCGTCCTGCACATAGGGCTCAAGCGCCAGCCCCGGTTCCACATGCTCCTGCGCTAGCGAGTAGCCGGCGTACACCGCCAGCACCGGCTCAATCTTCAGATCCTCGCACCACTCCAGAAACTCCAGCAGTCCCATACCGTCTGAAGAACGGTAGCGCCAGGGGCTGGGATGAGTCGGCCGGTCGACCCACGGTCCGATGGTCTTTTTCCACTCGAAGCGCTCTGCGATGTGGTCGCCCTCCAGGTAGTTGCCGCCCGGCAGCCGCAGGAATTTTGGATGCATCGCCGCCATCTTCTCCATCAGGTCGATGCGGTTACCGAAGGGCCGGTTATGATACGTCGGCGGAAAAAGCGAGACCAGATCGAACCACACCGTAGCGGGCCGTGGAATAGTCATGATCAGATGGTTGTTCGAGGTCACCGGCGTCTGCCCGGTCTTGAGCGTAAAGCTGTACTGCTTCCACTCGCCCGTGAGCCCGCTGACCGTCGCCGTTGCCGCGGTTACGCCTGTCTCATCGTTCACCAAGCTAACGGTGACAGGGACCCCAGCGCTGTTGGTCTTGGCGTAAAAGGAGCCGGCATAGCTCGTCTGCGGTCTCACCGGAATGCCCCAGTAGCCGTCGTTCTCCAGGCCGGCCGGCGCAGCTTGCGTCGCCGCGCTCACGCTTACCTTCAGGCTGCGCGTCAGCGCCGCGCTCGGGCCCGTCTCCTCGTCGATCGAAACCTTCACAACCGAGTTTCCACGCGCCACCAGCGTCCAGTGCGACAGCGCTCCCCAGCCTCGGCTGATGGCGCGGTCGCGGACCAGCTCGGGATAGAGACCGCCGTCATATGAGAAGTTGATCTCCTCGGTCATCAGTCCATAGAGCATCGGACTGACCTTGGCCGTGGGGCGATCCGCCTGTATGGCAAGCGAAGGCGCCTGGGCAACCAGGCTCAAGGACAGCACAAGGGCTGCCACAAAGGCGAGAGCAAAAAATCGTTTACACATGGCGAGGCCAGACTAGTAGAAACCTCCGGCTTCTGGCAAGCCGGGGAATATAACCCTGCCGCACCGCTTTTATAGCGATCGCGGCCGTTTGTGGAATGGAGCTTAACGGGTACCGGACTTTTTATAACGATGCAACAGCCGTTTCTTGGCGTGCGAGGCCTGGGCGCGCCAGAGAGTGAGCGTTTCGTAAACCCGCTCAATCCCATCCAGTTTGGCGGGCTGGTACTCTGCTAATATGCGATCCACCGATGTGAACTGCTCGGCATGGCGTTGCAGGAAGGCGTGTAATTCTTCAATCGAAGAAGCGCGCGCCGTGTTGGCATGAACACAGATGGTCCAAAGGCCCTTCGACTTCTCCACCGGCGCCCAGAGCTGCTGCGGAATCCAGGTGAGACCGCCGCGCGTGAAAGGGATCCGCGCAAAGCCGTCCGAAAGCACTCTGATTCCTTCCTTTCGGAGCGATCCGAGTGTGCTTTCGTCAAAACCGTGGCGCGGAGCAACCCAGATACGAGGGTTCAGGCCGTGGCTGCGGAGTAATCCCAGCCCATCGTGAATCCACTGCCGCTGAGTCTCTTCTGCAACTCCAGCGAACTCCGACCTGTAATGCAATTGCAACAAGCTCTTGCCCCAGCTGCAACAGAGATGGCGATAGCCATGCAAGGCAATCGTGGCTCCGGCGGCCTCCAGCGCGCGCATCCGGTCCCAGAACTCCGGATCCACCGGCGAAAACTGTAGCTTGTAATCCCGATTATCGGGAACCACGGCGAGAATGGGCCGGATTCCGAACTTCTTGATCAATGAATGAAATCGCTGCCACCGCCTGTACGAGACGGTGGGGCAAAGATCGTCGAAGCGAAGAAGATACTGCGCCGGCCTTGGAAGCATTCCACCTACTCCCTCATGGTCTTTGGCATGAACGGCAAGATCGCAACTCCCCCAGGTTATGCATCTGCCTGCTCTTGAACTTCTTCTGAAGATTTTCGACGAAGAAGCTTCAAGGTCCAGTACCACAGGAAGAAAAACGTGCTGACTGTCCAGAGCGACGTGGCCAGCGCAATTCCGGCTATGCCGAACCAGCGCATCAGAATCAGGTTCAGAACCACGTCGAGGCCAAGATTGAGTGTACCGCAATAGAGAATCAGGTCGGTGCGGCACATGGCAACCAGAAAGCGGTAGAAAACTCGGCTGCATACGAAAAAGGGAATCTGTAGGGCGTACATGGCCAGCACCGGAGCCACGACTGCCGTATCGCGCGGCCCAAACGCGCCATGCTGGAAGGTAATGCGGATCAGCAGATGCGAACCGCCAATCAGCGCCGCCGCAATGGGCGCAGAGACCAGCGCGGTGAGCCGGGCCCATGTGCGTAGTGTATTCCTGCACCCGGTCCAGTCCCGGTGCGCGATCATGCGCGAGAAGTAGGGCGTTATCGCCGTAGAAAACGCTCCGCCCAGCAGGGTCAGCACCACGCCCACAAACCGGCCCGCGTAAACCAGCGCAGAGACGCTCCCCGAGGGCAGCATGGCGGCCATCGACTGATCCACCAGAAGGCCCCCCGAGGCCACTACGCCGCTTAGAAATACCGGCCCATATTGATGCGCCACCTCGCAAGTGGCATCGGTCATGCCATACCAACCCAGGCGGAAGCGGTACCCGTGGAACTCCATCATCCCCGCCACGAGAGCCGCTTGAATCAGAGCGCCCGCAAGGTTGGCGTAGACCAGGGCCCAGATGCCCAGGCGGCCGGTCAGCAGCAGTGCGCTGGCAATAATGGTTGCGGGAATGACCGCCTGCGCCAGCGCCGGCAGTGCAAAGCGCTCCAAAGTGCTCAGAACGGCGGTGCAGTTGGCGGCAATTCCGGTTATGAGCACCACCGGAAGCAACGCGTAGAAAAGCCGCACCGAGAGGTCCAGCTTGGCAGCCGGGAAGTGCGATGCAATCAGTGGGAAGAAGCCGCGCGCCGTTAGAGCCATCACAGCCGACACCGCCGCCAGTAGCAGGCACATCCACAGCATCGAGCTCGAAAGTAACTCTTGTGCCCGTTCGCGGCCCTCTCGTTCCCTCACCCTCACCAGCGTGGGCACCAGAGCTTGGTTCATCGATTCAGAAATCAAATTAATTAACAGGCCGGGGATCAACGCCGCCGCCAGGAAGGCATCCAGATCATCAGAGCGGCCATAGACCCCGGCAACGGCAACCTCCTTGAAGGTTGCCACAATCTTCACCAGAATCCCCGCTGCGGTCACCGATACGACAGCGCGGAAGATGCGGCGATTGACACTGGCGCCTTTGAAGTAACGTCCGATTGGGGCGAAGAGAAGCATGATGTCGGGATGATCCGTCAGTTTACAGGACAGATACTGGGCGGCCACAAGCACTCGCTCAATGAGTGTGCCTTCGGGTATCCCGTCGACATGAGACTAAAAGATTGTTCTGTGGGCTAGGCCTGCTTAGGTATGACCCCCGGCACATTTCCTCAAGCAATGGTCTTTATTGCTCAGATTCCCATCTTGAATTAATTGACAGTAAACCAGGCAGCATTAGTGGCCTTTCACTTTCACTGCCTGTGAAAAGCAGACGTAACCCTCACACCATGGAGGGCGATGAGTCGTTATTGCGTGAAACTGTTTCTTCTCACGACAAAATGAGAGCTTGTTAATTGATTCTCACTCATTAAATTGCCGGATTGCTTTCTATTACCCCTAATTCAGCGTTGGGTGGGAGACGAGCAAATCCCATCTTGATTCTTGGGGGAATAATGCCTGCATCGTGTAAGAACTTCGCTGTTGTAACGCGCCACATTCGCAATCTGCACGGCGGTTCACAACCCATTCTTGCTCAGGCAAATGACGGGCTGCTCTATGTAGTCAAATTCACGAACAACCTTCAGGGCGCCAACCTTCCCTTCAATGAGAGTATCGGAAACGAGCTCTATCGCGCATGCGGGCTACAGGTTCCTTCATGGAAGCCGTTGCTTGTCACTGACTCCTTCATCGACCGGAACGCAGACTGCTGGATGTATACCTCTGAGGGGCGTCTTCGGCCTGACTCCGGCCTGTGCTTCGGTTCTCTCTTTCTCGGCGGGGATGGTATACGCCTGCTGGAGATCCTGCCCGGAACCAGTTTCAAGCGGGTCCGTAACCGCGGTAATTTCTGGCTGGCGTGGTTGATTGACATCTGCGCCGAACACGCTGACAACCGCCAGGCAATCTTTCTGGATGGCGCCATGATCGGTTTGAAGGCGTACTTTGTCGATCAGGGACATTTATTCGGCGGTCCCAAAGGGGAACAGCGGCCGCGCTTTTTAGCGTCGCGTTATCTTGATCCGCGCATCTATCAGAGCATATCCTCGCAGCAACTTCTGAATTTTCAGAAGATTGTGCGGTGCTTGGATGTGGATCAACTCTGGAAACGGATTCGAATATTGCCGGACAATTGGAAAACTGCGTCGGCGCTCTCCGGCTTCGCTGAGTGCCTCGGCAGACTTTCAAATGCTATACTCCTGCAAAACATCCTCGATACAATGGTGGAAGCACAACGAAAAGCCAACGAGTGTGAAGAGATTGAGGAGCCAAGCGGACGAAAGCCCAAATTTCCAATTCTGCGCCCTCGAATACAGGCCGAAGGATTGGAACATCGCCTCGTCGCAAGTCGCGCATATCGTCCTGCTTGTGCTTAGAGGTAAGAGGGGAAGGTTGCGCTTCCTCATCCATCCGGAACTGCCTGCAGTCGTTATGGAAAACGACCTCCCATATATTCAATCCCTGCTCCAGGATTTCAACGTACGCGCCAAAATGCATCCGGCAGGGCTCTTCAAGCAGATATCCTCTCTTGGGGTCGGGCCATTAGTGCTTCAAATGGCCGGATCGAGCCTATCGGAATATCCCGCCATCCAGACACTTTGCTCGAGGTTTGTCGAACTCTAGCAGGCAATCGGGCTCTCCGGCTCCTCCACGGCGAGCCGCCCCGCCAACGCAATCAGCCCAAAGAGCAACAACGTCGTGCGGCTATCCTACGCCGCGGCAGCAAGCAACGGGATAACCCTGACAGTCAGCGAACAATCCACAAAGTGGGCTAACGGCCAGAAGCACGCTGCCCCATGCCGCTTCTCCCCGCCATCATGCTACGGCTCTGCCCCCAGCCTGCTCCCATCCTCTGCTGAGGCGCTGCATACCTGTAACTAGTCCGTGGCGCTGCATATCCGTAACCGGTCCGAGGAGCCGTGTACCTGTTGACAGGAGGGCGCGTAGCGTACCTGTAAGCAGGCCGAGGCGCTGCGTACCCGTATACAGGCCGAGGCGCGACATATCCGTAAACCGGCAATGGCGCTGCGTATCCATAAACAGGCGGAGGCGCTGCGTACCCGTAGGCAGGTTGAGCCGGCACTACGTCAGGGTAAGTGGGCGGAGCCGGGGCAGCTTCCATGGGATCATACAACGCATCAACCGGGTTGGGTGTCGCATCCACAGCAGGCGGCGGGGCAGCATTGGCGCTCGGTGTGCGGCGTATCAGGCCGGAAGGATCCCGTTGCGGCGGTTCCGTTATGGGAATCCCAAGGTCGTCCATTACCTTCAACGTCAGGCGCGCCTCTTGCTTCAAAGTGGGTCGCGGGCCGCGCATGGGCAGCATGAGCATGTCGACAGGCCACAGGATTGGAATCGACCACAGGACTGTATCGCGCACCGCATGTCCTTTGTCCAGGATTCGTCCGTCTCTGTCCACGTTGAAACCGGGGACAGCCACCACCTTGGCATCGACCGGGATAATCGTGTCGGGCTCGATCACCATGCGGTCGAACCTCAGCTCCATCCAGCCCTTCCCCACAAAGTGCCCCGGATCCTTGTAGTCTTCGAACCGGCCGACCAGGTAGCTATTGTAGGGAAGAACGGAGCGTCCGTACCGCTCGGCATGGCCCATCCGGCACAGAACCGGATCGCCGATGGCTGTCGTTCTTGCAGAGAGCTTCGGCTCTGAAATCGTGCATTGGATCAGAGAGCCGGCCGGGATGAGCTGCTCACCGGCGTAACATGACAGCGGTACGACAAACAGAAGGCAGAAAGCAAGCGAAATGCCTTTCATGACAGTCCTCCTACGGACTTGTAGGGCTCCTACATTAGAGCCGTTGATCTTGCAGCCTGAGCGCGGTTGCGCGCCCGCTGAACTGATTCCTATAGAGAGCAAACCGATTTCCGCGGCATAGTTGCGCCCCAGGCAAAATAAACTGGAAAGATTCCAAGAGGAAAGGCGCCGATACGATGCTCCGAATTATTCCGGTCTAAGATATGCCCCGGAACAGGATATGCATCAGGATCAGGGGGGTACTGCTTTGCCAACAGGACTAGGGCCTGATGCCTCGGCGCGTGTCGCCGTCGGGAAAGCAGGCGGCAAGCTGCTCCGGCTCCTCTATGGCGAGCCGCCCCGTCAACGCAATCAGCCCAAAGAGCAACCACGTCGTGCGGCTCTCTTCCACTGTGGCAACCAGCGACATGACGATCCAGACCAGCAGCGTAGTGGCCATCGCCAGGCGCAGTGGCCCACGGGTTTGCAGAGTTGACCGCACAGCCAGCGCAACAATGGCTACGGCCAGGAAGAAAGCGCATAGACCCCCGCCGACCAGAATCGACGGGGCCGTATTGTGAGCCGTATCCAGGGGATCCAGCCCCGCTGCGCCGACAAAGGAACCCGCTCCGGTTCCGAACAGAGGCGCCCGGACAAAGGCATGCCAGCCGGCGGTCCAGATCTTCCATCGTTGGTTCAGGCCGCCGCCCTGCAGCTGTTCGGGAATTGTGGCCAGGCGCTGGAAGGTCTCATGGGGGACGGCAAACCACAGGGCTGCTGCGATTGCCGGCAAAGCTGCGACCCCGGCAAGCAGTCCTTTGGTATGGCTTTTATAGTACCTGCCCAGCAGCAGGGCGCAACCCGCCAGCGCCACCACTGCGGCCAGCAGCCCTCCGCGGGAGGCCGTGAGCACCACGGCTACCAGGCCCAGCGGCAGATAGCCCAGCGCCAGCAGCCGCCCCGGCCAGCGCCTCTCGCTGCTCAGGAGCAGAGCTGCCAGCGGGAAACCCAAGTCGAGAAATCGGGCCACATCGTTCGGATCCTGTCCGACGGCGACAAACCGAACCTGCCCGGCGGCGATGGCCTCCGCTGAGGCCAGGTTGGCGACGGTCAGCGCGGCCAGAACCCACGAACCGGCCACATAGGCGCACAGAAGCGAGCGCAAATCGCCGGAACCCTCGGCAAACTCACAGACTATCCAGACGATCATCATCTCCTGGAAGTAGCCCCGCATCTTCTCCAGCGTCGCCTGCGGCTCGATCGTCCAGAAATAGGTGCAGCAGAACCAGAGATAGAGGGCCAGCACCAGCCATTGCATGGGGCCGGGTGTGCGCAGGCGTCCAGTCTGCAAAATAGCCGGAATAGCCACCAGAAGCAGTAGCAGCCCAATGATGCGCGCAACGTTGCCCAGTGGTTCGCCCAGGTCCAGCGAGTACTCCCATGGAATCGCAAAGGCGAAGAACAGCAACAGACCCCATGCGATTTTTCTCATCGCCTAATACCGTTGCGAATAGACCAGAGCTGAGTAGATGGTAACGCCGACCGCCGACTGGATCGCCGATTCCACGCTCCTGTTCCACAGGTTTTTGGCCGTCGAGTCGGGCACATAGAGAATGTCGCGGTCGTGGACCGGCTGGTCGGGCTCCTGGCCGTGAATCATGCGCTTCAGGTTGAGGGTGGCCAGGGTGCGGCCGCCCTTTTGCTCGCGGATCAGCAAGGCCTTGCCCGCCGCTGCATTCTGGGTCGGCCCCCAGGCCAGGCTCAGCGCTTGCACCACGGTGAGTCCCTGCGCTGGGTCTACCGGGAATCCACCTGGGCGGACGACATCGCCAATCACGTAAACCAGCCCGGCGCGGCTCACCTGCACGGTGTCTCCAGGATTCAGTTCGGGATTGTGGTCGGAGCCGGTGTCGGTTCCGCTGGGGTCCAGCACCACCGGATGCGGCGTCTGCGGATCGCTGCGGTGGAAGATGTTCACCAGGCGTCCGGCGTTGGGCGCCAGGCCGGAGGCGGCCGAGATCACGTCCAGCAGCCGATGGTGCAGCGTGTAGGGATAGACTCCGGGCCGTGCCACCTCACCCAGCACGCTCACGTCCTGACCGGCATACGCGGTTACAAGCACGGAGACCTGCGGATGGAGAAGCATGCCCTTGGCCACCAGCGCCGCTTCAATGGCATGCGCGGCGGTCTGTTCGTCCATCCCCTTAATCTTTACGTCCTTGATCATGGGCAGGCTGACTGTGCCATCCGGCGAGACGCGCACCACCGAATGGAACTCCGGGGTGCGGAATTCGCTGATGTCGAGGAAGTCGCCCGGAGCGATAGGCGCCGGCATGGAAGTAGCGGATTGCGTTATGGCCAGCGGCGGCATCCCGGCCTGGTTTGCTCCTCCTGGACTACTCCACACTGTGGGAGCATCCTTTGGATTGGGCAGGGTTTTGGTTTCCTGCGTGAGGGGTATGCGGGCCACGCCGGTAGGCAGGCCGGAGGTGCTGGGCGTGGGCGCCTGAGGGTGGACCACCGCGCCGGCTAAAAGGACTGCCATCAGCGCCAGCGCCGTGCGGGTCTTCGATGCACTCAACGATTCAAGCAAGAGAGCGGCTCCTACTGCCAGCCAGAGTCCGACGAAGAATGTAATGGCCAGGTAAAGAGGCAGGTCCGGCGCTACCGGCTTTACCGGCTGGCGGGCATAATCCACTACCGAGATATTGGACCCGTGAATGCCGGCGGCCAGCCCCGCCTCTTTTACCTTTTCCAGAACCCGCATATAAACATCGTGGCTTGAATTGGCCTCCTGGGCCATCACCGCATATTCGGTGGCCGCCTCGTTCATCTTCATGCCATCGGCGGTTCGTGCTTCCAGACTCTTGCGCGCCATCTGTTCGCGATCCGCCGCCGTCTGCAGGGCGCTGCGAAATCTTCCCACAAGTTTGGCGTCTTCGGTTTTCTTCTGCCGGTCCAGATCCTGCAACTGGCTGCGAATCTCCACCACGCGAGGAAAGTTCGGCCCATGTTCGGAGCTGAGCTGGGCCTCCTCCTGTTCCAGTTCGCTGCGGCGGGCGTGTATCTGCTGCAGGAGCGCCGTCGCAAAATAGCTGCTTTCGGCTTGCAGATGAGATCGGATGCAATCACCAGCTCCGGATCGCCCTGCGAGGCGGCCCTGTACTCGGCCTCGCGCAGAATGCGATCGGTGGTGACAGCCGCCAACTGCCGGCCCAACTCGTCAATCTCAAGCAAAGTTGTGTTGTGTTGAGCTTCTTCGGGCTGGCCGTTGGCCAGCGTCTGCGGAGCGCTTAGAATGCCGTGTTCTTGCTTGAAGGCAGTCAGGCGCTGCCGGTCTCGCTCCACGCCGGCCTTCAACTCCTTGAGCTGGCTCTTCAGCCAGCCCGAAGCTTCAACGGTGGCCTTCACCCTGGATTCGCTATCCTGCTGGCCGTAGGCGCGAATTAGAGCGTTCACCACAGCTGCCGACAGCACAGCGTCCTTCGATCGGAAGCGGATTTGAATCAGCAGCGTTCGTGGCATGCTCTGCACCGTGAGCCGCCGCTGAAACCTCTCCAGCAGGTAAGCCTGCGCGTCGGCGCTCGGTGCCTCGGGGCGAAATCCGGGAAATCGATGAGCAAAACGGCCCATGAATCCAGACTCCTGGTAGAGCTTCAACTCGGTGATTACCCTCCAGGCAAGTTGATCGCTGCGGAATACATTGGCCAGCGTCTCGAGTTGCAGCGGAGATGAGAGGGAGGAAATCGTACCCAATGCTTCAGATGAATCCAGGCTCAGTGAGGAGGCTGGTGTGGCACGCAGCGCCACCTTCGCGCTGGCCTCGTACTGGTTGGGCGCAATAAGGCAATACAGGAGGCACAACAGCACCAATCCCCCCATCACAGACGCAATCAGACGGCGGCGGCGAACCACAACCTCCCAAAGCGCGCGCAGGGATGTCGAGGAGCTGTGACGGCTTGCGCTTGCCATGTGCTGCGTATTCGGCTCTTGCGGCGAATTGAATAGATTGGAAGAGGCGTCAGGCACGTAGATTGACCCTTCAGTTTCAGGGGGTCCTCTTGCGGAACCTCTCCTGCCTGGGAATCAAAAGCCTCTGGGGAGGAAATCTTCGACAGTGTGCTTCATCGGAAGCAATTCGTCAATAGATTCCTTCATTGGAGAGAAATGCTGTGAAAAAACCGTCTCCGGCGTTGGGTTTCAAGCGGCCGCCGAAGCGCTCCTGTACCACTCCACAGTGCGGCGCAGCCCCTCGCGAAAATCGACGATCGGTCGATAGCCGAGCAGCTTCTCTGCCAGGCCATCATCGGCCAGTGAGTCGCGAATATCCCCGGCGCGCTCAGGCTCATAGGCCGGTTTGCCGCTGTATCCCGTCAGTTCGCGCAGTATCGCAAAGGTCTCGTTCAGCGTGATGCGCGTGCCGGTGGCTGTATTCATCATCTGGCCTGAAACCTTCTCCGCTGGGGCCGATGCCGCCAGCAGGTTGGCATGGACTATGTTGTCGATGTAGGTAAAGTCGCGGCTCTGCTCACCGTCGCCGTAGATCGTGGGCTGTTCTCCGGCCAGCATCTTGCGGCAGAAGATGGCCAGCACCCCGGAGTAGTGCGACGTGGGATCCTGGTACGGCCCGAAGACGTTGAAGTACCGCAACACCACCGTCTCCAGCCCGTAGACGCGAGCAAAGACACGCATATAGTGCTCCCCCGCCAGCTTGGCCGCCGCATAAGGGGAGATGGGGTTCGGCAGCATCTCCTCGTGCTTGGGAAGGGTTGGAGTATCGCCGTACGCCGAAGACGAACCGGCGTAGACTATACGGCGCACCCCTGCGGCGCGGGACGCCACCAGCAGATTCAGGGTCGCGTCTACGCAGGACACGTTCGTCGCTATCGGATCGGCGACAGAGCGCGGCACGGAGGGCAGCGCCGCTTCGTGGAAGACGATCTCAACGCCCGCGCAGGCTCGGGCGCAGGCGGCTGGATCGGCGAGGTCCCCTTCCATGAATTCCACCGCCTCAAGGCCAACCAAATTGGCGCGTGTGCCGGTAATAAAATTGTCGATGCCGCGAACTGTCTCACCGCGCGCCAGAAGCGTAGCGGCAAGGGAGCGGCCAATAAAACCGGCTGCTCCAGTGACAAGATATTTCGCCAAACAATCCTCCCGAAAACCTGGGCTGCACAGATGGATACGGAATAGTCCGTTTCGCCCAGAATACTATCGCACGGGGGTTTCTGCGGTTCATATCTGGCCGGCGTTTTGAACATCTGCACCTACAGAGTCATCCTGGCCCGCGGTCTCCCGCGACGAATTCCAGCTCTGTCTAGTATCTTTGCCCTGTATCGTCCCTTGTTTCGCCTATGATTCTTTTTCCCACCCTGGCCGAGCCTCAGTACTTCTCTCTCTTTGAGAAGCTGCTCTTTGCCGCGCTGGCCTTAACTTCGGCCGCTGCCTTCTGGAGCCGCTTCGGCCTCGTCCTCGACAAAATCCTGAAATCGAAGCAGGATCCCGGCTTTCGCCTCTTCCCTATCGGCAAGCGAATCCGGGAGTTCGTCTGGGAGGTGCTCTGCCAAGCCAAGGTCATCCGCGAGCGCCCCCTCCCCGGCCTGGCCCACGCCTTCGTCTTCTGGGCCTTCTGCGCCTTCGCTCTGGTCACGCTCAACCACTGCGCCACCATTTTCGGATTCGGCTTTCTCTCTCCCTCCGGCTCAATCGGCCGCCTCTATGACTACTTCGCCGCCGCCTTCGCCATTGTCTGCTCCGTCAGCATCTTCGCCCTCTTCGTCCGCCGCTTCTTCATTCGGCCCCAATGGCTCGGAACGAAGCTCTCCTGGGAATCCGGCGTCATTGCCCTGCTGATCTTTGTCCTGATGACCAGCTACCTGGCATCGTTCTGTGTCGCCGACGCCTCCCCCTCCGCCCGCATCCTGTGGTGGTCTCACTCACTGGCCCTGCTCACCTTCCTGCCGCTTATTCCACACACCAAGCACCTGCATCTGCTCCTGAGTCCGGCCACCGTCTTCCTCTCTCGCGGCAGTTTCGCCCAGATTCCCCCGCTCGCCGGTGACGAAGACTTCGGCCTGGTTGCCGGCACCGATCTGACTCGCCTGGTCAGCCTCCAGGCTTACTCCTGCGTCGAGTGCGGCCGCTGCACCGAGCACTGCCCCGCCTCGAACACCGGCAAGCTGCTCAACCCCAAAGAGATCATCCTCGGCCTGCGCGGCTACCTGAATGAGTACGGCCCGGCATCCGCAGAACCCCTGCTGGGCAAGTACAACTCCCAGCAAGCCGTCTTTCAGTGCACCACCTGCGGAGCGTGCGAATTTCAGTGCCCGGTGGGCATTGAACACCTGCCCATCCTCATCGGCCTGAGCCGCGGTGCGGTCAATACCGGTACTTGGGAAGACCAGCACGGCTCCCGTCTCTTCCTGGCCCTCGAACGAGGCTCGAACGCGCTGGGAATCAGCCCCACAGAGCGCGACCGGTTCATAGAGAAGAATGCCCTGCCCCTCTTCGACGGAACTCAGGAGTATTGTCTCTGGCTGGGCTGCATGGGCGCCTACGACCCTAAAGGACGAGAGATTGTTCTGGCCCTCGTCCGTGTGATGAGTTACCTGGGCACGAGCTACGGAGTTCTGCGCAAAGAGAAATGCACCGGCGACGCGGCTCGCCGCCTAGGCAACGATCTACTCTTCCAGCAACTGGCCGAGGCCAACCTGCAAACGATGGCTGAGAACAAGGTGAAGAAGATCGTCTCCATCTGCCCCCACTGCGTCCGCACTATTCAGGAAGATTGGCACGAGTATGGCACTCCGCCCGCAGTCGAGCATCACAGTGAGTTCCTCGCCCGCTTCGTTAGCCAATTGCCTCGGACGATAGATTCGGGCTTTAGCCCGGATATAGAGTCGGAGGGATGCGGGGGTTTCAACCCCCGCATCAAGCCAACAGCGCCAGAAGCGGCTTTAGCCCCGGAGGCCGAACAAACTACCTCAACCCTGCGTCCCGAAAAGATCGTCTACCACGATCCCTGCTATCTGGGCCGCTATCGCAACGTCTACGACCAGCCGCGCGCTATAGTGTCGTTGGCCGGAGAACTTGTCGAAGCTCCCCGCAACCGCGAGCGCAGCTTCTGCTGCGGGGCCGGCGGAGGCCTCGTCTTTTTGGGCGAAGAAACCGGCGAGCGCATCAGCCACAACCGCGTGCACGAACTCATCGCCACCGGAGCGCAGACTATCGCCGCGGCCTGCCCTTTCTGCAATACGATGTTCCGGGATGCCCTGGCAGCCACAGGCGATGCTGCGCCTGAACTGCTCGACATTGCCCAATTGGTTGCGCGTACATTGCCGCAAGGTGGCGTCAGCTAAGATGAACGGGAGCTTTCGCGCATGAAGATCGTCGTCGCCATCAAACAAGTCCCGGAACGCGATGCGCAGGTGCGCATCGACGCTGCCGGCAAATGGATTGAAGAGACCGAATACGCGCTCAACGAGCCCGACGCCTACGCCCTCGAAGAGGCCCTGCAACTCCGCGAACAGCACGGCGGTGAAGTCGTCGTCCTCAGCGCTGGACCGGAGCGCGTTGGCACAACCCTTCGCGAGACTCTGGCCAAGGGCGCCGACCGGGCCATCCACGTCGCCTGCGACGATCTTGGCGCGCGGGATGCCCTAGGCGTAGCCCGACTGCTCGCCGCCGCAATCAAGCCCGAAGCCCCCGACCTCGTGCTCACCGGCTTGCAGTCGGAAGACCTCGGCCTGGGGCAAACCGGCGTCATCGTGGCCGAGCTGCTCGGCCTGCCCCACGCCACGCTCATCCTCCACGTCGAAAAGACCGAGACCGGTTTCACAGTGAAACGCGAACTCGAAGAGGGCTGGTTCCAGACCATCGAGTTGCCCACGCCGGCTCTGCTGACCATCCAATCCGGCGGCAACAAGCTGCGCTATGCCACTCTGATGGGCATCAAACGCGCCAAAACCAAAGAAGTGCGCTCCGTAACTTCTGCGGAACTCGCCGTCAATGCCGCGCCCGTCGTCTTATTGGAATGGGTCACGTTGCCGCGAAAACAGAAATCCACACAGATGCTGCCCGGCACGGCCAAAGAAGCCGCTGTGGCGCTGGTAGAAAAACTAAACGTCGAGGCGCGCGTCCTATGAGCGGCATTCTGGTCGTCGTCGAAGATCGCGCAGGCCGCATCAGTCGCATCAGTTGGGAGGCCCTCGCCGCCGGGCAGCAGTTGGCCGCGCAACTGGGCCTTCCCGTAAGCGCTGTAGCGATCGGCTCGCAGACAGAAGCCCTCGCAGCCGAAATCACGGCTCGTCCGCTCGCCAAAGTAGTGCGCGTCGAACACCCACTTCTCGCTCAGTACACTGCTGACGGCTTTTCTCTGGCCCTCGAACAAATCATTCGAACTGATGCGCCCGCCTACATCGTCTTTCCGCACACCTACCAGGTCCGCGACTACGCTTCCGCTCTGGCCGCACGCTTTGGCCAATCGCTCATCGGTGACGTAGTGGACCTCAGCGCAGCGGCTGAAAATGCCAGCCCCGTCTTTACGCGCCAACTGATGCAGGGCCGCCTCAACGGCGTCTATCGCCACACCGGCAGCGGCCCCTGCTTCCTCTCCGTCCAGGCCGGAGCCTTCCGCGCCGATACGCCGGATTTAGCATCCACATCAGCTGCCGTCTCCGTCTTCACCCCCACCCTCGAACCGACCCAGATTCGCACCCGCCCCGGCGAGCCCTTCCGCGATGGAACGGAGACCATCGACCTCGGCTCGGCGCTACGGATCGTCAGCGTGGGCCGCGGCATCAAGGACGCAGCCAACATCTCTCTCGTCCAGGAGCTGGCCATTGCGCTGGGCGCTGAGCTGGCCGCCTCGCGCCCCATCTGCGACGCGGGCTGGCTGCCCATTGAGCGGCAGGTGGGCAGCTCCGGCCATACCGTCTCGCCCAAACTCTATCTCGCCGTCGGCATCTCCGGAGCCATCCAGCATCTGGTGGGCATGAAAGGCTCGCAATGCGTCGTGGCCATCAACAAAGACCCCGACGCGCCCATCTTCGAGATAGCCGACTACGGCATTGTCGGCGATCTCTTTGAAGTCGTCCCCGCGCTTATTGCCGTAATCAAAGCAGCGAAGCAGTAGTATTCTCTGAGATCTTGAGGTCTAACCCATGAACGGCCTTCGCAAGCCAATCGTCATCGTAGGCAGCATCACCATGGACCTCGTCACGCGCGCCAGGCAGATTCCGCGCATAGGCGAAACCCTCATCGGCACCGGCTTTGAAACCACTCCAGGCGGCAAGGGCGCCAACCAGGCGGTCGCCGCGGCCCGCCTTGGCTATCCGGTCAAGATGGTGGGCATGGTCGGCGACGATGCCTACGGCCCGGCCCTGCTTGAAAACCTCGACCGAGCCGGCGTCGATACAGCAGCCATGGAGCAGGTCGCCGGAGCCTCCGGCCTGGCGCCCATCTTTCTGGCTGAGAGCGGTGAAAACGCAATCATTGTCGTCCCCGGCGCAAACAGCAAGATGGACCCCACAGCCGTCAATCGTCAATCCGCGCTCATCCGCTCCGCCGGCATGGTCCTCTGCCAGTTGGAGCTTCCCATCGAAACCGTCAGCCACGTTCTGGCCCTCTGTGCCGAGGCTGGCGTTCCGGTCATGCTCGATCCCGCTCCGGCCGCATCGCTCCCCGATCAATTCTGGAGCCAGGTTGCATGGTTCACTCCCAACGAGACCGAGGCCGCTTTTTACCTGGGCATTGATTCGAAACCCCAGGACGCTGCAAAGCAGTTGTTGGCCAGGGGGTTGCGCGGTGTGGCGCTCAAGCGCGGCGGCGATGGAGCCTACATAGCTGTTGCGGGCGGCAAGGCTGCCTGGGTGCCGCCCTTCCCGGTCGATGCGGTGGATACGGTCGGCGCCGGCGACTGCTTCAACGGCGCCTTTGCCGTGGCGCTGCTCGAAGGCAACGACCCGTGGGCGGCGGCCCGATTCGCCTCGGCGGCGGCAGCCATCTCCGTCACCCGCAAGGGCGCGCAGGTCTCCATGCCGAACAGAGCGGATGTGGACGCTTTCATGGCGGAGCGCGCGTAACAGTTATTGCGTTCCGCGCCTTTTTAGAGATGCCTGAGCTACCACCATTCCATCGTGCGTACCGACTTGGCCTTCGCGCTGCTAGCGGGTTTTTCTGAGCGCAGAAGCAGCAACGGGCAATCCACCAGCTTCACCACTTTTTCGGCAATCGACCCGAAGACCAGCGGATGCCACCCGGTCATGCCGTGCGTTGAAATCACGACCATGTCAATCTTCTCGCGCTCAATTACCTCCAAAATGCATCCGGGTACATCGTTTCCAACTTCAATGCTGGAACTCACCTTGATTTCCTTGGCGCGCAAATCTGCTTGACACTTTACAAATTGCCGTTCCGCATCTTTCCTTTCCTCTTCCAGAAATTTGATTTCAGGAACGAAATCTGGAAAAGTGGTCGCCGGAAACATCGGGATAACATGCACAAGATGAATCCCGGCATGAAAATGCCCGGCAAGCTCCGCGGCCATCTCCAAAGCTGCATGAGACGACGGGCTGAAGTCGATAGGCGCCAGAATTCTGGTTGGAATTGCGCTGATAGCATGTGCTTTGGGCATGACGGTTTCCTCGCCGAACCGCTCTGGTGGCCGGCCTCTCTACTCATCCGTCATCCTAGTAACCTTGCGCGCTACAATCTGTGCACTCTTGCACACACGACAGGCAGCATGTATCGGGCAATGGCTGGCGGATTTCGTCTCGATCCTCGCTATACTCATTCAAGGTCACACAGGCACGCCTTCTCCATCGGCAGTTTGTCGCTCGTATGGGCCACGCCCGCCGACCGGCAGTAGTTTTTACTTCTTCCCCTTCACAGGAGCGCCCTTGAAGCTGCTTCTTTCCGCCCTCGTCGTCATTGGCGTCGCCATCCCAATGGCGCGCGCACAGGGCAACTACGAGATTCAGGTCTACGGCGCGGAAACGGTTGCTCCCCGCAACACCATGGTCGAGTTGCACTCGAACTTCACCGCCGACGGCCAGCGCAAGACCATCGGCGGCGTGGCACCCACCTGGCACGCCGAACACGAGACCATCGAAATTACTCAGGGCCTCAACGATTGGTCCGAAGTGGGCTTCTACATCTTCACCAGCGAGCAGAGCGGCCTGGGCGCACAGTGGGTAGGTTCTCACATTCGCCCCAGGGTTCGAGCGCCCGAAAAGTGGCGCTGGCCGGTGGGCGTAAGCCTATCCACTGAGATTGGCTACCAGCGCGCGCTCTTCTCGCCCGATATATGGACCTGGGAGATTCGTCCCATCGTCGATAAACAGAGCGGCCGCTGGTACTTCGCCGTCAACACGGCCCTGGAGCGCACCTGGCACGGCCCCGACGTGAAGCTAGGCATCGACTTTGCGCCGGCTGTAAAGGTGAGCTACGACTTTACGAAGAAGTTCACCGGCGGCCTCGAATACTACGCCGACTACGGCAGCTTGACCTCAATCGCCAACGTCCACAATCAGCAGCAGCAGTTCTTCTCCGCCATCGATCTGAACCTCTCGCCCGATTGGGAGTTCAACTTCGGCGTGGGCATCGGACCCACCGCGGCCACCGACCACTGGATTGTGAAATGCATCGTGGGCCGCCGCTTCAACTGGGGCCGCCATAACTGAGAATGTGTTACCCCACCCGCCCAAGCCGCGCCTCATGATCGGCCAGCTTCCGCTTCGCCCTCGTCCACAACTCCTCCAGCTCCGGCGCGGTCAACTCCTCCAAAGGCCGCTCCGAGGCCAACTCCATCTGCCTGAACCGTTCGCGAAAGCGCAGGTTGCAGCCGCGCAAGGCCATCTCTGCATCCACGCCCAGGTGTCGGCCCAGATTCACTACGGTAAACAGCAGGTCACCCAGCTCCGCCTCGACAGCCGGCTTGCGTGCTGGGTCCTCTGCGGCGGCCTCGGCCTCCAACTCCGCGGTCTCTTCGACCAGTTTGGGCAGCAGATCGCGCCACTCCGGCCAGTCAAAGCCGGCCTTCCGCGCCTTTGCGCCCAGCTTAGCGGCCTCGGCCAGCGCCGGCATCGCCCGCTGCACCGAATCCAACCGCGACATTGGAGGCTTTTGCGCCGTAGGCGCGTCTGCTGCATGCAATGCTTTTTCGGCGGCTTTGATCTCCTCCCAGTTCCTCAGCACCGCAGCCGAGGAACCCTCAACTGCTGCATCCACATCGGCCCGGTTTCCGGCCGCCCGCGAGGCCTCATCGCCAAAGACGTGCGGATGCCGCCGCACCAGCTTGTTATTCAGGTGATCGAGCACCTCGGCGATGGTGAAATGGCCCTCGTTGGCGGCCAGCTCCGCATAAAACAGCACCTGGAGCAGCAGATCGCCCAGCTCTTCGGCCAGATGTGGCCAGTCGTGGCGCTCAATGGCGTCGAAGACCTCGTAGACCTCTTCCAATGTGTATTTACGGATGGTGTCGAAGGACTGTTCGCGGTCCCAGGGGCAGCCATCGGGGGCGCGCAGCCGCGCCATAATGCGCACCGACTCCTCAAACAACGCCGCCGCCCGCGCCGGATCGGTTGCGGATTGCGGCGTAGCAGCCTTTGCGGTTTCGCCTTCAGACGGAAGCTTCATGCACTAACAGTCTACCTTGCGTGGAGCGGCTGCATTGGTTCCTGCGTCTCAAGAAACGTATACTCATCTCGCGCATGATTCGCATTCTCGGAACCGTCTTCGCCGGCCTTCTCGGCCTCGCCTTCGGCAGCTTTCTCAACGTCTGCCTGAGCCGCTGGCCCCACGGCGAGAGCGTCGTCAGCCCGCGCTCCCACTGCCGCCATTGCAGCCACACGCTGGCCTGGTGGGAGAACGTGCCGCTGGTGAGCTGGCTCGCGCTGCGAGGCCGCTGCCGTAGTTGCCACGCCTGGATCGGCTGGCGCTATCCGCTGGTGGAGCTGTCAATCGGAGTTCTTTGGGCTTGGACAATATGGAGTTCTTCAGCCTGGGCCTTCGATCCCGAGCAGACCACACTCACGTCTTGTCTCGAAGTTCTGCGCATCTTTGAGGACATCGTCTTTTACTGGCTCTTGATGGCTCTCGCAATGCTCGATGCAGAGCATCTTTGGCTCCCCAACTTCCTCACGCTTCCAGGAATCGCACTGGGATTGGGCGCGCTTTTCTTGTCAGAGGCGATACAAAAATACTGGGGAGACTTCTACCCGCAATTCCCCGGACTCTTCCAAAGCACAATCGACCGCGTCATCGCAATCGTCCTCGCCGCCGCCCTTGTTCTCCTTATCCGTTGGCTCTACTGGCTGATCCGCCGCCACGAAGGCATCGGCCTCGGCGACGTCAAACTGATGGCCCTGCTGGCCGCATGGCTCGGCCTGCCCGGCGCACTGCTTGCCTTCGGTATGGGCGTTGTACTGGGAGCTGCAATCGCCCTCGTCCTGCTGGCAATCCCCGCCGAACCAGCCGGCATCGGCAGTTGGGCGCTCAAAAGGCTGCCCCTGGGCACATTTCTCTGTATCGGCGGCATCGTCGGCGCCCTGTGGGGCGGGCCCATCATCCACGCCTATCTGCGCTGGACCGGTTTCTGAGCTCTATTTGGCCGGTTCTACAGCCGGCGCGGCCTTCTTCGCATTCGCAATCTCCGGTTCTTTCAGAGTCTTGAGCGCCTCTTTCCCGTGCCTGCTCTCCGGGTCGTACTCCACAACCGTCTGATAGTGCGTCTTTGCACTGGCAAAATCGCCCAGATGCCGCTCCGCCTCGGCCAGCCCCCAATAGACATCAGGATTCTCCGGGTCCAATATCAGCGCCGACTCGAAGCGTGAGTACGCTGCCTTCCAGTTCTTGCGGTCCAGATAATAGCCGCCCACGTTGATGTCTTCGGCAGCCGCCTCCTGATGGGTCGGCTCCTTCTCCTTCTTTTTCTTCCTGTCCGCCTGATCGTCATCCGGCAGGGGCAGAAGCTTGTCCAGGCCGGTCAGGCTGGAGCTGGAGTCCTCCTGCTGCCCACTTCCGGCAGCCGGAACAGGGTCGTCGGGGCTGCGCGCCGGGTCCTGATCTTCGCTCGGAAGTGAGATTCGCACGCCGCCCGATCCGTACTCATCCCCGCTGTAGGTTCCTTCGGGCAACACAGGCGTACCCTTTGAGGGCATCACTGGAACCGTGCTTGTATCTTCCGGAAAGGGATTGAACCCCGTCTGCGGCTGTGCGCCGGCAGGTTGCTGGCTTTGGCCGGCCGGCTTGCTCTGGCCAGCCCCGGCCGTATCGCCGCCCGCCGGACTCTGCGCACAGATTCGCGGCGCCGCCATCAGGCAGCCTGCCAGAACCAGCGCAATCGCAAAGCCTCGCTTCATTTCGTGTTCCCTCACTCCTTAGACGGTCCTTTCGATCGCACGTTGCGGTCCATACAGCGCAATCTGCTCCCTAGAAAAGCATCGCACACCCGCATAGGACTCATCATCCAACCTTCCGCCATACACACAGCCGGACGCTCTACCACCAACGGCCTCCGCAAAGACGCCCGAATCGCCGAGCACACCGGACGGCGGCGCTTTTCCACCCCTCGCACCCCCGCCCCGGAACGATACAATCCACTACTAGGCCCTCCGCAGCCCGGCAGGCCTCAAGGAGCGGGTTCACCCATGGGTTATCAGGTTCTGGCCAGAAAATATCGCCCGCAGCGCTTTGCCGACGTGGCCGGCCAGGACCACGTCACCCGCACCCTGATGAACGCGCTCGGCCAGAACCGCATTGCACACGGCTACATCTTCAGCGGCCACCGCGGCATCGGCAAAACCACCATCGCGCGCATCGTGGCCATGGCCCTAAACTGCCGCACGGATGTCGGCAGCCCGGAGCGACCCACGCCCGAACCCTGCGGCGCCTGCGACTCCTGCATCGAGATTCGCCAGGGCAACGCCGTGGACGTAATCGAGATCGACGCCGCCACCAACCGCGGCATCGACGAGATTCGCGAACTGCGCGACGCCGCCCGCTACGCCCCCTCCCGCGACCGCTACAAAATCTACATCCTTGACGAGGCTCACCAGATCACCGAGGCGGCCTTCAACGCCCTGCTCAAAACCCTTGAAGAGCCGCCCGCGCACGTCATCTTTATGATGGCCACCACACAGCCGGAAGACATTCCCCAGACCATCCGTTCCCGCTGCCAGCACTTCAGCTTTCACGCGGTCAAGTTCGACGACATCCTGGCCCAGTTGAAGATGATCGCCGGCCATGAAGAAGTGGTTGCCGAGGAAGGCGCGTTGGCATTGCTGGCCGAGGCCGGCGACGGCTCCATGCGCGACGCGCTCTCCATCATGGATCAGGCCATAGCATCTGCCCCCATCGAGAGCGGCCGCACTGTGCTCTCCGCCACTCAGATTCGCGAGCTGATGGGCTCGGTGCCCAACGCAGTCTTCGAGCGCCTGCTCGAGGCCGTCGCCGCCGGCCAGAGCGCCGAGTTGATGGAGCAGTTGAACCTGCTTGTGAATGCCGGCCACAGCCCCTCGTTTCTGGCTCGCCAGATGGTCCGCTACCTGCGCAACGCGCTCATGGCCAAGCTGGGTGGCGAGCAGACTGAGTTGCTGCAAATCAGCGGCGATGAACGGGCACGCGCCGCCCGCACGGCCCTTCTCTTCACTGAAGAGGAACTGACCCGCAATCTTCAGATCGTCCTGCGCACCTTTGACGATCTGAACTACCGCCAGGAGCAGCGCTTCCATCTCGAGTTGGGACTGCTCAAGCTGATACACGCGCAGCGCCTGCTACCCATCGAGGAGCTTCTCAGCGGCGTAGGGGCTGTGCGCCCCATGGTTCCGGCCTTACGGCCGCCTGCAACTCCCTCGCGCCCGGCTGTCACCGTTGCTCCACCCGCCGCACCGGCCCTCTCGCCCTTTGGCTCAACAGGCGGCAGTTGGGACTCTGGACCGAAGATGGATTCGGGCCTCACACCGGGTTCATCATCCTCTCCGGTTGCCACAATGGAGCGTCCTTCTCCGGGCGCTACGCCTTTTCCGGCCTCCGCCGGCCCGGCCACCGTCTTCGCAACCACGCTCACTGAAGGCGCTCTGGCCAAAGCCCCCCAGGCTGCCACGGCAGTATCAGACGCCCCCAGCATAGAAACTCTCCGCCACGCCATCGGCTCCGCGCTGGCCGAGGCAGGGCACCCCTCGGCCTCCCAACTGTTGGGCTCGGGCACATGGACGCTCGACGGCGCCAGCCTGCGCATTGAAGTAGCCGGCATAGGCAAGAAGATGCTCAGCATGACGGTGAATGCCGCGGCGGAGAAGATCATTCGCCAGGAACTGCAACGGCTGGGCGCGCCTGCCCGCTTCCTGATCGTTCCCGGCGGCGGCTCGGGCCAGACCGCAACTGCCATAGCGGCGCCGCTGGCCGGCAGTGTTCGGGAGGTCGCGCTCAACCAACCTCTGGTCCAGAGAGCGCGTGAAATCTTCAGGGCTGAGGTTCGCAGCGTGGTCGATCTTCGCCAGAAATAAATGCGTGTATCAATCAGGAGGTCAACCCATGATCAACCCGCAAAAAATCTCGGAGATGCTCTCCCAGGCCAACCAGATGCAGGAAGAGGTCCAGCGCAAGCTGGGCTCTACCGTGGTCGAGGGAACCAGCGGCGGCGGAGCGGTAACCGCAACCATGAACGGCAAGAAACAACTCCTCAAGCTGCGCATCGACCCCTCAGCCGTAGTGGGCTTGGGCGGCGGCCAGCCCGATGTGGAGATGCTTGAAGACCTGGTAGTGGCCGCGGTCAACGAAGCGGGCCGCCAGGCGGATGAAATCTTGCAGTCCAGCGTGAAGGGTATGCTCGGCGGCCTTAAACTGCCGGGCCTGAGCTGATGTTTTCATTCTCAACCGATGGAGGATTCGGATCATGCTTAAAGGAATGAATCGCAGGAGCTTCCTCGAACTGGGCGCGGCCGCAGGCGCAGTTGTTCTGGCTCCGCGCTTGCTCGAGGCGCAGGCCGCCGCCGTCCCCGCCAGGGCCGCTCAGGCTCATGCCAATGCCGCGAATACCCCAGTCAAGGCCACTAAACTCTACGACAATATCTACCTGCTCCAGGGCCAGGGCGGCAACATGGCTCTGCAAACCGGCCCTGAAGGCAGTGTTCTTATCGATTCCAGCTTTGCCCCGGCGGTTCCGCGCATTCTTGATGCCATCGCCGCCGCCGGCAACAACATTCCCTCCGCCCCCGGCATTTTGATCAATACCCACTGGCACTCCGACCACGTTGGTGGCAATGAGGGCCTGCACGCCGCCGGCTTCACCATCTTCGCTCACAGGAATACCCGTGAGCGGCTCTCCACGGCGCAAACTATGAAGATCTTTCACTCGACTACGCCTGCCACTCCGGCTGGCGCTTGGCCTACAGTCACCTTCGACCGCGCGCTCGACATCTGGCGCAACGGCGACTCGCTCAATCTGGTCCACTTCGACCCGGCGCACACTGACACTGACATCTACATTCACTTCCACAAAGCCAATGTGCTGCACGTGGGCGATACCTGGTTCAACGGTTTGTATCCCTTCATCGATGAAGGCTCTGGCGGTTCCATCGGCGGCATGATTCACGCTGCCGAAAAGGCTCTGGCCGTGGCAGACAGCAACACAAAGGTCATTCCCGGCCATGGACCCCTCGGCACGAAAGCAGACCTCCAGGCCTTCCACGACATGCTTATGGCCATTCGCGACAAGGTAGCAGCTCTCAAGGCCTCCGGAGCCAGCGAGCAGGAAGCCATCGCCAAAAAGCCCACTGCCGCCTTTGATGCCGTCGTAGGCAAGGGCATGTTGAACGGCGACGTCTTCACCGGCGTCGTCTATCGGACTCTCTAGGAGGCACACTCCGTGTCACGCTATGCCGAGCCGATGGCCCGGCTCATTGAAGAGTTGAAGAAGCTGCCGGGCGTAGGTGCCAAGAGCGCCGAGCGCTTCGCCTTCCACATCCTGCGCTCCACCGACGACGATGCGGCGGCGCTGGCTGAAGCCGTGCATGACCTCAAGGCCAGTCTGCGCCTCTGCTCCATCTGCAACAACGTCACCGACGTCGATCCCTGCGCCTACTGCGCCAGCCCAACCCGCAATCAGCGCTTGGTCTGCGTTGTCGAGGAGCCTACTAACATCGCCGCGGTCGAGCGAACAAGAAACACTCAGGGCGGTTACCAGGGCGTCTACCACGTCCTCCACGGAACCCTATCGCCCCTGCACGGCATCGGCCCCGATCAGTTGCGCACCGGCACACTGATCGGGCGCGTGGAGCGCGGTGAAGTGGATGAGGTCATTCTGGCCACCAGCCCCACGCTGGAGGGCGAGGCCACGGCCAACTGGCTGGCCGGCGCGCTGCGCGGCTTCCCGGCTAAGATCACCCGCATCGCCACCGGCGTTCCCGCCGGCAGCGACATCGAGTACGCTGACGAGGTGACCATGGCGCGAGCCCTAGAAGGCCGGCGCGAGCTGTAGTCTCGTTGAAACGCTAAACTGGTCTCAAAGCTGCATTCCGGGGGCGATTTATGATTCGAGTCGGTTTGGTTGGTTTCGGCATGGCGGGCCGGGTCTTTCACGGCCCGCTCATCTCGTCCGTCGACGGCCTTGAGCTGGCCGCAGTCGTCGAGCGCAGCACCAACAACGCCGCGGCGCGTTACCCCGGCATCACCACCTACCGCACCCTTGAAGACCTGCTGGCCGACGACTCCCTCGGTCTCTTCGTCGTTGCTACCCCCAGCGGATCCCACTTTCAGGTCGCAAAGCAGATTCTCGAGGCCGACAAAAATGTCGTCGTGGACAAGCCCATCTCTACTACCTCGGCTGAGATTGCCCAGCTCATGCAACTTGCAGCGGACAAAAACCTTCTCCTCATCCCATTCCATAACCGCCGCTGGGACTCGGACTTTCTGACCATCCAAAAGCTACTCCACGATGGCTCCCTCGGCCGCCTGGTCTATCTCGAATCCGTCTTCGACCGATGGAGCCCCGGATCGACGCGCCGCCCCTGGAAGGATGATCCATCTCAGGGTGGAGGGCAGTTGCTCGACCTGGGAACGCACATCGCCGATCAGGCGCTCACGCTCTTCGGCAAGCCCGAGGCGGTCAGCGCCGATGTCCGCCGCGAGCGTAACGGCGATGGCGCCAACGACGCCTTCACCATCCGCCTGCGCTACCCAGGCCATACGGTCGTCCTCGGCGCAAATTGCCTCTCCTCGCTGCCGCGCCCCCGCTATCATCTGCGCGGAACCGAGGGCAACTACTGGAAGCACGGCGTTGACCCCCAGGAGGCCGCGCTCAACCAGGTCATCCGCATCGAAGATTCGGCTTGGGGCCAGGAACCGCCCGCCAACTGGGGCACCCTGTGCGTGGCAGAGAACGGCGCCACGGTCACCCGCCCCGTCGAGCCCATTCCAGGCAACTACCGCCTCTACTACGCCCAGGTCCGCGACGCGCTCCTCGGCGAGGCACCTGCCCCGGTAAAACCCCTTGATGCATGGCGTGTAATCCGACTTCTGGAGTGGGCAGCGCTAAGCTCCGGCGAACGCCGCGAAATCCCTTGCGACTGGAGTGAGGAATCGCAATAACATTTTAATTCAATGATATGCGATATTGTTAACCTATGTTAACTTACACCTTTTCCACCAGCGATGCCCCGAAACACGTCGGCCCTTCCTGAAGGAAGGGCCGGGTGCCGCACTCATCGAACAAACTAATTCACCGTTACCGTGAACGTGGATGAAGGTGTCGGGCTAATCAATGGGCTACCGGTTCCGGTTACCGTGAAGGTGTAGGTGCCCAGCGTAGTCCCCGCAATGCCACCACCACCGCCGCCCCCACCGCTGCCTCCGCCGCCACCGCTGCCTCCACCGCCACCGCCGCCGCAAGCAGCCAGACTGCCAAGCGCCGCCATCAGCACCAGTACGCCCAGCATCTGCCGCCACCGCCGCCGCGCCGGAATCCCCAGGAAGACCAGGAAGGCCAGAACCGCGCCGCCGCCCGCGCCGGCCCATCCGCTGCCTTTGCCCGGCACCTTCGGATAAACCAACTCAGCGCTGGCCGCCGTCGTGGTTACTGTCATGGTCGCGTTTCCGGTCGTCACGCCCGAACCCAGAGTCACTGTGCCACCGGAGCAACTGGGTAGATAGATTGCGGTAGACGGTGTATACGAAGTCAGCACGCAGGTTAGTGTCACGCTCCCGGAGTAGCCCGTGGTCGTACTCACTGTAATCGTGGAAGTTGTGGACCCTCCCGGCGAAGCGATAGCCGCCGGCACGCTCGCCCCCAGCGTAAAGACGGATTGCGTCACGGTCACAGTTGCCGACTTGGAAGCCGGTACATAGTTCACATCGCCGCTGTAGCTGACTGTGATGACGTCTGCCCCTGCATTCAGGCTGTAGGCCGGGATGGTGATGGAGTAATTGCCGTTCACAAGCGTCACCGCCGC
>Ga0265316_10000759_pt1 | contig 35505 bp, 31 predicted proteins | sample 4522metaG_FD_202092 | JGI IMG/M metagenome (GOLD analysis project Ga0265316, IMG submission 202092) | Rhizosphere microbial communities from Carex aquatilis grown in University of Washington, Seatle, WA, United States - 4-5-22 metaG | ecosystem: Host-associated > Plants > Roots > Rhizosphere >...
TTCCCGACACGGTTCGCACCGCTACGGCCGACGATGCGGGCCATGTCACGCTCAAGGATGTTCCGCCGGGCAACTACATCGCGTTCGCCTGGGAAGAGGTTGAGGACGGCATCTGGTTCGATGCCGATTTCGTCACCGCGCAGACGCAGGCTGGCCGGGTACAGATCGGGCCGAAGGCCAAAGAGCAGATGGAACTGAGCCTGATCCCGGCCTCGAAGTAACTCGAATGGACAACCCGTCGCCGAACGATGTTCGCCCGAGATGGACAACCTGGTTCGCGGTCGCGCTGGCTCTGCTGCTGGCAGGTCTGCTCCTGCAGGTGCCTGGTTTTCCGGTCAAGTGGACGCTGTTCCCATGCATAGCGTTGCTGTTGCTGCTGTCCCTGGTAAGAATCGACTGGACCGTCCGGTTGGACAGCCCGCTGGACCTCATGAAATACCAGCCCCCGCCGCCCCGGAGGGGCCTTCCACAGAGGTGGGCGAGCCTGCTGGCAATGGGCTTGGGATTCTGGGTCTGTGACGTGCTGGTGTCGTCGAGAATCGGTCCGGCGAAATGGGGCTTGTTCGCGCTTGCCCTGGTGCTGTGGGCGATGGCCTCGCGCGTCTTCTCGCCGCCGCCCCGCAGGAAGGGCCCGACGCGTTACCTGCACATCACGTCCGCGCCCGCGGGCGAAGCGCCGGAGTGGGTTCGTGAGAAATGGGTCGGGCTTTCGCTTCCAGTGGCGGGGGCCGGAGTGTACCGGACGAGCGGGGTCCTCACCGGTCCTCACGGCGCGCTATCTCGTCTGGTGGCGAGGTATACAGGCAAGCTGCGTCAGGAGTCCGGGTACCGGGTCAATGCCCTGGCCGCCATTCAGGTGCTCGAAGCGGCGCATCCCGACGCAGCGGCCTGGTGGAGACAGAACGCGCCTCATCTTCTTCGCCCGCACCGCTGTTTTGTGTTTCGGGCAGGGGTTGGCGAGGTGGCGCCGGTTGCCGACGGCACCCCATCAACGATAGGATGATCCGATATTCCCTGGGCCGCCGGCCCTGACCGGAGGCGCCGTGGGAGGAGACCCATGATTGCAACTGCCGAAAGAGTCACGCAACGATTCCACCCCGTCAGCGCTCCGGACTATTTGCCGGTTCACCTGCTCCGGGACCTGCAGCTTAGCAGGCTCCAGGCCACGGTACGCCGGGCTTTCGACCATGTCGCCCTGGTGCACGAGCGGATGAAGGCGCAGGGCGTGCAGCCGGACGACATACAGAGCCTCGACGACCTCACGCGCCTGCCATTCACCGTGAAGGCCGATCTGCGCGACACCTATCCCTACGGCCTGTTCGCCTGTCCCTTGAGCGATGTGGTCCGGCTGCACGCTTCGAGCGGCACCACGGGTAAGCCGATCGTGGTGGCCTATACGCAGGATGACCTGAATGTCTGGACCTCGGTGATGGCGCGCGCCCTGGCGTCCTACGGAATCCACCGCGGCGACATTTTCCAGAACGCTCACGGCTACGGGTTGTTCACGGGCGGGCTGGGATTCCACTATGGCCTCGAAGCCCTGGGCGCCACGGTCATTCCCATCTCCGGCGGCAACACGGACCGGCAGGTCATGATCATGAAGGATTTCAAGGTCACCTCGATCTGCGCCACGCCGAGCTACTTCGTGCATATGCTGGAGCGGGCGGCGGAGATGGGAATCGACGTCCGCGAACTGCCGCTGAGAGCCGGCGGATTCGGCTCCGAGCCGTGGAGCGAATCCATGCGCCGTCACATGGAAGAAAGGGCCGGCATCAAGGCCTACGACTGCTACGGGCTGACGGAGATTACGGGCCCCGGAGTGGGAGCCGAGTGCTGGTTCCAGCGTGGCCCGCACATTTTCGAGGACCACTTCTATCCTGAAATCATCGATCCCGAGACCGGCATGAACCTTCCCGACGGAGTCGAGGGCGAGCTGGTGATCACCACGCTGAGCAAGCAGGCCATGCCCATGATCCGCTTCCGGACGCGCGATATCACGGCTATCGCGCCGGAGGCGTGCCCCTGCGGGCGGACGCTGCGCAGGATCCGCCGCATCGGCCGCCGCAGCGATGACATGTTGATCATCCGCGGCGTCAACGTGTATCCGTCTCAGATCGAAACGGCGCTGCTGGCGGTTGAGGGGACCATGCCCCACTACCAGATCATCCTCACCCGCGAGAAGGGCCTGGATCAGATGGAGGTCCAGGTGGAAGTGACGCCGGAGGTATTCGGAGACCGTATCCGCGCGTTGGTGGACTTGAATGAAAAGCTCACGCACGCGATGGAGCACGCTCTGGGTCTGCGGGTCAACGTCAGTCTGGTCGAGCCGCACAGTATCCAGCGAAGTGAAGGGAAGGCCAAGCGAGTGATTGACCGGAGGAAGGAATCGTGAAAGTCCAACAGTTGTCGCTGTTCCTCGAGAACCAGCCGGGCCAGATCGTGAAGCCCTGCCGGCTGCTGGCGAATGAAGGGGTCAACATCCGCACGCTATCCGTGGCGGACACCAAACAGTTCGGCATCCTGCGCATGATCGTATCCGACTGGGAGCGAGCCGCCCAGCTTCTGAAGGACGCCGGGTACGTGGTGAACGTGACCGAGGTCGTGGCGATCGAGGTGCCTGACCAGCCGGGCGGGCTGTCCAAGCTGCTGCAGGTGCTCGAGAATAGCCCCGTCAACGTCGAGTATATGTACTCCTTCGCGTTCGGACGCCGCGACACGGCGGTGATGATCTTCCGCTTCGACCAGCCCGACGCGGCCATCAAGCTCCTCCAGGCCGCCGGAATCAGCGTGGTCAGCGGCGTGGAGATCTACAACCGGGTCGAGCAATAGAAGCTGAGCTGCACGTCAGCAGGCGGCCGGTTTGCGAAACGTCAACGCGTAGAACTGGCCGTCCCTCAGCTCTTCGAGATGTACATCCTGCATCTCGGGCGGTACCAGATCGACGGGCGCGCTGACAGGTTCCTTGCGGTTCTTGAATAAGCCGCCGGGCTGTTTTTCATATACGCTCTTCACGTGTTTCTCAGTTTCATCGGCAATGAGCAGAAGGCTTCCCGGTTTGGCGACGCGAATCATCTCCCGGATCGCTCTGGCGCGGTCGTTGAAAAAGTTGATGCCTCCCACGTGAAAGACGACGTCAAAGCTCGCGTCGGTGAAAGGCAGGCTCTCGGCATTGCCCAGGAACAGGTCGGCGTCCAGGCGCCAACGACGCAGGTTGCTCTGGCAGTTGATCAGCATCTCGGGAGACAGATCGAGGCCGGAGAGCTTCACGCCGCCGGACAGGTATTTGAAATTGAGACCGGTGCCCACCGAGGTCTCGAGCACCGAATCGCCGGGTTTGACTTCGAGCAGGCACATATAGCTGCGGAAGTAAGCGTCCCGGTCGAATCCCTTGAGCGCACAGAAGACGCGCTGGATGTCGTCGTAAAAGCCGCCGATGGTCTCGTACAGGTGGTTGTACTTGAGGTTATCGCCGCTGAGATCTTCCGGCTTGAGGAACGCCGGAATCCCATCGCGAACGGGGAACCGCTCGCCGGAACTGCTGACCAACGCTTCCCTGCCCCGCTCGACAGCCACATGCAAGGGGTTCCCCGTATAGGGGCTCTGCAAAAGGGCAACGGTCTCGGGCCGCTCGGCCCATGGTCTTTTCTTCGAGCGGTTGAGCAGCGCCAATATGGCCAGAACAATCGCTCCGCCCAGGGGAAGCCAGGCAAAGCGCGCGTCAATCATAAGGGTATGGTGCAGTGCCACCACCAGGATGAAGAGAGCGCCGAAGAAAGCGCCGACCCAGCCGATTATCGCGGCGCGGAATTCGTGGTTCCACATCCACACAACCCCAGCCGCGATCCAGTCGACGAGAAAGAGCACCGCCCAGGAACCGCCCGCCGCGGCCCGTGGAAGCCAGAACACAGACAGCATTTGCGCGGCTGCTGCCGCCAGCGGGAAGGGAAGGGTCGAGAGCAATCCTGGCAGACGCCGGCTGGTGAGGCGGTGAAATGTGAGCGGAAGAACGCCGAGCACGGTGGCGAGGATGATCCAGCCTACGTGTTGAAGTGCCTGCTCGGGGCTGGCTCCGAGGAGAATCCGCCAATCGGCAACCAGATTGGGAACGAACGAGAAGGACATCAGCCACAGAAGCCCCCGCCAGGGCTTCTGCGTTCCCACGAACCAGACGCCCACTATGGGGCCCGTCCATTCTCCTATGGGGTGGATGAAGAAGCCGAGAAGAAAGAGGCTCGTGACAGCCCAGGCAACAATCTGCAGCCGGCGGTCGTATTCGACTTTCGTGGGCATCTTGAGGTTCTCCTTTGGATTTCACTCCGCGTGCGGCTGGCGGACTCTGGCGCCCCGCCGTGGGGCACCCGCCGCCTCCATGGAAGCAAGCGCGGCCAGCGCGGATTCGCCCCACTCGAGCGCGGCGCGCGTCAGTGCGATTCCCAGGCTGAGGGTGAGCATCCAGAATGGCTGATGGGGATTCTGCGATGCCTGCGTTGTGGCCATGGTTTCGAGCGCCAACAGGGTGGCCAGCATGCGCCGGTTTCTTTCCTGCAGGTCCCGGACGTGCGCGATCGAGACGCCGGGCGCGGCTTCCCGCCCAAAAAACAGCTTGAGCAGAAACTCATTGCGCGGCGGATCGTTCTTGAAGGGCACGGCCAGCCACTCCCGTAGGCACGCGCGCCCGGCCTCGGTCAACGAGTACACCTGACGCCCCTTCCGCGATGCAGAGTCTGACTTGCTCGCCACAATCAGGCCTTCGGCCGCCAGCCGTTTGAGCGTCGGATAAATCTGCCCATAGCTCTCCCGCCAAAAGTAGCCGACGCTGGATTCGACACCCTTGCGAATGTCGTATCCGGACAGGTTGGGTTCGATGCTGAGCCCGCCCAGGATCATGTACGATGTCTGATTGTGTGCCATACATCTAACAGATATATCTACCAGATGTATTTGTCAAGCGGAGTAGGGCGCCGATCACAAGGTGAGCGCACGGCCAAACGTGGCTCACGGCCCCGTCGTCGAATCCAGCATACGGATCTTCAGAATCCTGATCTACTTGAAAAGACTAGGCTAACGAGCGACGAGAGGTCCGCCGCAGGCGCCCTTACGAAATCCTGACGCGTTCTTTATGCCTTCTTAATGGCTTCATAGCTAGCCTTAGTTAGGTGAACACCATGAATAAGATCTGGCTGGCCCAGCCTGCACCGCCCCTACACGTGGCCTCCCTGCCGGAAAGCGCGCAACTCGAAGTGGTTGTGATTTACACCGGCGTCAAGCAGACACTGGCCGCGCTCAAGGCTGCCGCCGGCCTCGCTCAGGGGCTGTCCGCCCGAATCCGTCTGGTGGTGCCACAGCTCGTACCGTTCCCCGCACAACTCGATGAACCGCCGGTCCAGAGAGACTTCGCGGAACGGAAGTTCCGCACGCTGGCCCAGGCGTCGGCTATCGACACCAACGTCGAGATCCGCCTCTGCCGCGACTGGGAAACCGGGGCGAGCGAGGGCCTCAAGCCGGGTTCCCTCGTCATCATGGGGGCCCGGATGCGCTGGTGGCCCGGGCTGCGGGAGCGGCGCCTGGCCCGAGCTCTTCGAGAGCGTGGACACCAGGCGCTGCTGGTAAGCTCGAACTGAGGAGACGCGGAATGCTTGACTTCTTGTACGTGCTGACCGGCGTTGCGGGCTTCGTCGTGTTGTGGGCCATCACCAAGGCCTGCGACCGGCTGTGAGGAGAGATTCCTATGGTGGACTACATCGTTGCCGGCGTCACATGTGTGTTTCTGCTGGTGTATCTGACGTGGGCGTTGCTTCGCCCGGAGAAGTTCTGAGGGCTCTATGACAGGAAATGGGATTCTCCAGATCGCCGTGTTTTTCGGCCTCATCCTGCTGCTCACGAAGCCGCTTGGCTTGTTCATGGCGAAGGTGTTTCAGGGCGAGCGCACCTTCCTCCACGTGTTGATTCGCCCCCTGGAGCGCCTGGTCTACAAGCTCTGCGGCATCCGGGAGGACGCGGAGCAACGCTGGACCCACTACGCGGGAGGCATGCTGGCATTCAGCATCTTCTCCTTCCTGTTCGTCTACGCGCTGCAGCGGCTGCAGGGCTACCTGCCGTTCAATCCGCAGGGCTTTGGCGGCAAACTGATTTCGCCGGACCTGGCATACAACACCGCGGTCAGCTTTCTGACCAACACCAACTGGCAGGTCTACACGCCCGAGACGACGGTGAGCTATCTGGTGCAGATGGCTGCCCTGGCCGTGCAGAACTTCGCCTCCGCCGCGGTGGGGATGGCCGCCGCGGTGGCGATCATTCGCGGCTTCGCGCGGCACCAGGTTTCGAGCATCGGGAATTTCTGGGTCGACCTCACCCGCTCCACTCTCTACATCCTTCTGCCGATTTCGGTGCTCGCGGCGCTGTTGCTCTGCTCGCAAGGGGTGATCCAGAACCTCCATCCCTACACCACGGTCAAGACCGTCGAGGGTGCTACGCAGACCATACCGCAAGGGCCGGCTGCATCGCAGGAAGCGATCAAGATGCTGGGGACCAATGGCGGCGGGTTCTTCAACGCCAACTCCGCGCAGCCCTTCGAGAACCCGACTCCGTTCACCAATCTCGTTCAGATCCTGCTGATCTTCATCATCCCCGCCGGCCTTACCTATACCTTTGGCCGCATGGTAGGCGACACGCGGCAGGGCTGGGCCATCTTCGCGGCGATGGCCGTGATGTTTTTCGCCGGCGTCTTCATCTGCTATGGCTTTGAGCAGGCGGGCAACCCCATTCTGGCCAAGCTCGGCCTCCAGACCGCAGCCACGGCCCAGCAGCCGGGCGGGAATATGGAAGGCAAAGAGACGCGCTTCGGCATTGCCGCATCGGCTCTGTTTGTAACCGTGACGACCAACGCCAGTTGTGGCGCCGTCAACACCGCGCACGACGCGCTCACGCCTCTGGGCGGCCTCGTCCCCATGTTCAACCTCCAGACGGACGAAGTGATCTTCGGAGGAGTGGGATCGGGCCTGTATGGCATGCTGCTTTACGCCATCGTCGCGGTCTTCATCGCCGGGCTCATGGTGGGCCGGACGCCCGAGTACCTCGGAAAGAAGATCCAGCAGAAGGAGGTAAAGATGGCGATGCTGCCGATATTGGCGACGTCCTTCCTGATCCTCGCGCTCACCGCCGCCAGCATCGTCGCCGTGTTCTCCAAGACCGGCTACTGGAATCCGCCTGGCCCGGGAATCGCCAATCTGAACAACGCCGGCCCCCACGGCTTCAGCGAGATGCTGTACGCCTACTCGAGCGCGTCGGAGAACAACGGCAGCGCCTTCGGCGGGATCAACGGCAATACCCCTTGGTTCAATCTCACGCTCGGCCTGGCGATGCTCTTCGGGCGGTTCATGTTCATCGTGCCGCTCCTGGCCGTCGCGGGCAGCCTGGCGGCCAAAAAGAAAGTGCCGACTTCGAGTGGAACCTTCCCCACCCACGGCCCGCTGTTTGTGGGGCTGCTGGTAGGCACCGTGATCGTGATCGGCGCCCTGACCTTCTTCCCGGCGCTGGCGCTCGGGCCGATTGTGGAGCATTTCCTCATGCACCAGGGGAAGCTCTTCTCGCTACTAGTGTTCATTGGGAGCTAAGCGATGACGACCACCGAGAATCCTCCTTCGGTTGAAGACCCGGGCACGCTCATCCCGAGAAAGCTGGTGCGTGCGCGTCCCCTGTTCGATCCCGAGCTTCTCCGACGCGCCATCGGCGCCTCGTTCGCCAAGCTGAATCCCGTGACGCTGGCGAAGAACCCGGTGATCTTCGTGGTCGAGGTCGGCGCCGCGCTGACGACGGCGTTCCTGATCCGGGATCTCGTCAGCGGCGTGCACGGCTTGGGATTCGAACTGCAGATCTGCATCTGGCTGTGGTTCACCGTGCTGTTCGCCACCTTCGCCGAGGCCATGGCCGAAGCCCGCGGCAAGGCCCAGGCGGACACGCTGCGCAAGACCAAGAGCGACGCCATCGCCAATCGCCTGCTTCCCGATGGAACCAGCGATAGGGTCCCCTCTTCGAAGCTGCGCGCCGGAGACGTGGTGCTGTGCAACACGGGCGAATTGGTCCCGGGCGACGGCGAAGTCATCGAAGGCATCGCTACGGTCGACGAATCCGTCATCACCGGTGAGAGTGCACCCGTGATTCGCGAGTCGGGCGGGGACCGCAGCGCCGTCACCGGCGGCACCAAGGTGCTCTCCGATCAGATCAAGATCCGCATCACCTCGAACCCTGGCGAAACGTTTCTGGACCGCATGATCGCGCTGGTCGAAGGCGCTTCGCGCCAGAAAACGCCCAACGAGATCGCGCTCAATATCCTGATCGCTGGGCTGACGCTGATCTTCCTCTTCGCCGTGGCCACCCTGGTGCCGTACGCGGTGTACAGCGTGGCATCGGCCCACGCCGGCACTGTTCCGAGCATCCCCGTGTACGTCGCCTTGCTGGTGTGCCTGATTCCCACCACCATCGGCGGCCTGCTCTCGGCGATCGGAATCGCCGGCATGGATCGCGTCATGCAGCATAACGTGCTGGCCATGAGCGGCAAAGCCGTCGAAGCCGCCGGGGACGTGAACACCCTGCTGCTCGACAAGACAGGCACCATCACGCTCGGCAACCGCCAGGCAGTGGCTTTCCTGCCTATCGAGGGCGTGAGTGAAAGCGATCTCGCGGACGCCGCCCAGCTTTCGAGCCTGGCCGACGAGACTCCGGAAGGCCGCTCCATCGTGGTTCTCGCCAAGGAGAAGTACAAGCTGCGAGGCCGCGAGGTCTCCGAGCACGACGCGCACTTCATCCCGTTTTCCGCCTACACGCGCATGAGCGGCGTCGATATCGACGGTCGCCGGCTGCGCAAGGGCGCCACCGACGCGATCGTCGAGTTCGTAAGACGGGAAGGCGGCGAGGTCCCGGCGACCATCACGGAACTGTCCGACCGCATCTCGCGCACCGGCGGCACGCCGCTGGCCGTGGCCGACGGTCCCCGCCTGCTCGGCGTCATCCACCTCAAGGACATCGTCAAGGGCGGCATGAAGGAGCGCATCGCGCAACTGCGCGCCATGGGCATCCGCAGCGTCATGGTCACCGGCGACAACCCGCTGACCGCCGCCGCCATCGCCGCCGAGGCAGGCGTGGACGATTTCCTGGCGCAGGCCACGCCCAAAGACAAACTCGAATATATCCGCAAGGAACAGGCCGGCGCTCGCATGGTGGCCATGACCGGCGATGGCACCAACGACGCCCCCGCTCTGGCGCAGGCCGACGTTGGCCTGGCCATGAACAGCGGAACCATGGCGGCCAAGGAAGCCGGCAACATGGTGGACCTCGACAGCAACCCCACCAAGCTCATCGAGGTCGTCGCTATCGGGAAGCAACTGCTCATCACCCGAGGCGCGCTGACTACGTTCTCCATCATGAACGACGTCTCCAAGTACTTCGCCATCATCCCGGCGATGTTCATGGTGACCTACCCGCCGCTGGCAAGGCTCAACATCATGTTCCTGCGCACGCCCCAGAGTGCTGTGCTGGCTGCGGTGATCTTCAACGCCCTGATCATCGTGGCGCTGGTGCCTCTGGCCCTGCGGGGCGTCAAATACCGGCCGCAGAGCGCTTCCGGGATGCTGCGGCGCAACCTCTTGATTTACGGTGTGGGCGGATTCATCGCACCGTTCCCGTTCATCTGGCTGATCGACCGGATACTCGGCTTGCTGAGGCTGGCGTAAGGAGAGACCTATGTGGCAGCAGATGTTTCGCGGCTTGAAAATGATGCTGGTTCTGACGCTTCTGACCGGCCTCGCTTACCCGCTGGTGGTCACGGGACTGTGCCAGGTTCTCTTTCGCAGCCAGGCGGACGGCAGCCTAGTCAGCGCCCATGGCCGCATCGTCGGTTCTAGCCTGATCGGCCAGAACTTCAAGGGGCCCGAGTATTTTCAGCCCCGGCCCTCCGCCGCCGGCAACGATGGATATGACCCGACCTCTTCCGGCCCGGCCAACCTCGGACCGACCAACCAGAAGCTGGCCGACCGCGTGAGAGACTCCGTGGCCGCCTTCCGCAAAGCCAACCCGGATTACGCCGGCCCGATCCCGGCCGATCTTGTGACCACCTCCGCCAGCGGCCTCGATCCAGAGATCAGCCCCGCGTCGGCGGATGCTCAGGCGACCCGCATCGCTAGCGCGCGCGGCGTCTCGGTTGACCAGGTTCGCAGCCTGATCGCCGGCTACACGCAAGGCCGCGACCTGGGCTTCCTGGGCGAACCGCGGGTCAACGTGCTGGCCATCAACCTGGCACTGGACGCTCGTTTCCCGAAAAGGTGAGTCGGCTTTCCCTATTTGGCCTGTTCGCCGTTGCCGCGATGCTCGGATGCTATACGCTGAAGCGCCGCAGCCACTGGTTCGTTTTCGCCTTTGCCTGGGCTTGCGCGCTGGCGTCCCTCTACGGCTTTCTTCAGGGCGCCTAGCCATTCGGTCTGGTCGAGGCCGTCTGGTCCGTAGTGGCATTACGGAAGTGGTGGCTCGTGAGCCACGGGCGCGGGTAGCTTGTCCCAGAGGACGATTGCCAGACGCCACATGCGCGCCGCAACAGCCATTCCACTCAAGAGACCTTCCGGGGATGCGCCGCACGCGTCCGCGGATTGCCTCCAGCCGCCCCTCGACGAACGAATGGACCGAGCCGGGCGGGCTGGGGGAATTGCCACCCGCCTCAGCAAGGGCGCCGGTCACAACTCCAGCGCAAAAATGTTGCCAGCGCATATCTCCAGGCGGAGCTTCGTCTTAGGCCCCCTCACGGTCGCCGGCGCTCGGGCCGGACGGTTCGATTTCCCGCAGCGCGATTGTACAATCTGCTGCCACTATGTCCCCCTTCGAGATCGCATGCCCGGCTGACATCGGGCCTGATCGCACTCTCCTGTTTTGGCTGGATCGCAGCCTGATGTTCTCAGCTCGGCCGCATCTGCACATCGCGCTGCACTGGCTTCGCGAGACCGGTCGCGGTCAGTTCGGCGGCGACCTGTGCAGGCACTTCCCCTTGGGCGTCAACGCCTGCGTCGAGGCGGTGCTCTCAGCCACGATCCTGGCCGCGGTGTCGCTCGACGAGAAAGGGCGTCTGCGACTTCGCTTGTCGAAGTGGCGTGCGGCGAGTCTCGAGGTCGAAGCCCGGCCCGGCTGCGATGCGAGCCCCGATGCCCTCCTCCGCGCTCTTTTCGGCTTCGACAGCGAGGCGCCAGGCAGAGCGGCCACGTGGCTGGCGGATGCGATCTGCGAGCAGGCATTCCGGGCCCTGGAGAAGAAGTGCGCGGTGGAGTTGAGCCGCCGCACGACCCGCTCGGCCGTGCTTCTCGACTGTTCGTTCGACTTCACTCCAGAGGGACTGGCCGGCTTCAGGTCCGCACTTGCGGGCCGGGCGGTCGGAGAGAGCCTGGCGCGAGCCCTGGAAGGCGACTGGACCGTCGAGGTGCACCTCCCCACCCTCGATCACACGGAGTGGCCGGAGCGCTGGAACGCGCTAGCGCATGCGGAGGTGGTGGCGGAGGAAGACGGCCGAGTTCTCGTCTACGCCGCACCAGGCCGGGCGGGCGCGAAGAACGCCTGCCAGTTCGCGCTGGCGCTGGCGGCCCCGTTGCTTTATCCCCAGTCGACCGGGTTCGAGATCGGCTTCACGGACAGCCGGACCTCGACCGGCGCCCAGTTGGCGCACTCGCTTCCTCCCGTGCTGCGTCCCTACAGTTTTGGTCCCGAGCCGTGGGAGTGGCTCGCCTCAGCCCCGGCCGGCGCGGTCGTGGCCTCCGTCTCGTTAAGCGTGCCGGGCAGCCTGGCCAGCGCTTGGCTGCGCGCGCCGGGCGAGAGAGAGGCCTTGTTCTTCGATGTCTACTCCCAGGTGTCGGTGGCCATACAACGGGCGCTCAGACGATGGCTGCCGTATGTCTACTTCAGCGACCTCGGCCGCTTTGAGAACCTGCGGCTGGCGTATCCGCTGATCTTCTACCGGAGTACGTACCCGTGTTCCGGACGACCCCGCAGCGACTTCGCCTACGACCTGGTGGCTCCGGATAGCCCCGGCCTCGCGCGCCCCTGGGCGGCGCGGATACTGGCGTCCGCACTGATACGCACCGAACGGCTGCTCGCCGCCGCCGGGCGCGAGGACCTGGCACGCTGTTACCGTTCCTGGGACGCGCGGGACGTGCTGGACGACATCCTGCGCCGCCCGCGGTTCCTAAACGAGCTGCTGACCAACGATGCGTTCCTCATCGATCGACTGGTGGGCCTGGGACTGGCGGGCCGGGATCTGGCATCGCACCTTGGCGTCAATGCGCATAGGACGGCGAGGGACCTGGCCATCTTCATCGACGAGTTCATCACCACCGTCAACCGTAAGTTGAAGCGGCTGTATGGTCGCCGGGAGGCCGTGTCCCTGGGCTCGCTGCTCATGGTGGAGGCGACCAGCGCCCTGGCTGCCGCCCTCGGGAGCGAGGCCACGATCTCGGCTACGCTCCACCTCTCAGCCCAGGGCTGCGAACAGACTTTTGTGAACAGGCATCCGCGGGACTGAAGTGGGCCCCGCGTTCATCCGATCTTTCCTCAGATGAGGCTCGCACTCTCTCTGGCGCTGGCAGCAGCCGCAGCGGCACAGACTCCCGATTCCATCGCCCGCCAGCGCGCCGCCATCGAGCGGCAGAGAGCCGCCGTCCGGCAGCAGGTTCGGTCTGGGTCGCCACCCACGGCCGCGTTCTTCACGGTTCCCTGGAATGAACCCCTCTCGCAGGCGGCCAGGGCTCCCGCAGCCGCAGTCGCCTACGACGCAGAGTGCGATCCCATTCCCGAAGACCAGATCGAGCCCATGGTTCGGGAGAGTGCCCAACGCGAGGGCCTCACGCCCGACCTGCTGCGCGCCGTGATCGAGAAGGAATCGTCATACCGGCCCTGCGCCGTATCGCCCGCCGGAGCCCAGGGTCTGATGCAGTTGATGCCGGACACCGCCGCCGGCCTGGGCGTCGAGAACCCGTTCGACCCACGCCAGAACGTGGACGGCGGCGCAAGGTATCTCAGACAGATGCTGGACCGCTACGGCGGCAACCTGCTGCTCGGGCTGGCCGCCTACAATGCCGGCCCGGGCCGCGCCGACAACGCCGGTGCCTTTCCGCTCCCGGCGGAAACCATCGGCTACGTGTCGGACATCCTCCAAAGGGTTGGGGCCACGACTCCGCTGAAACTAACGTCTCCGGACCCGCCGGCACTGCCCTGAAGAGACCAAGCCTCGTGGAGAACGTTATGGCTGGCGTCAGTTCGACGTGGCGCTGGCCCAATAGCCGCGTTTGGCGCTCACGATAAACCTGCTGTCTCGCGCACGAACCGAAATAGAGCGGAACTTCCCATCCAAATCGGAATTGCTCGGGACGTAAACCAGCATGTAGTATTCGCGGCCGTCTGCGAAGGCGCGCCGTAGACCGCCCAGAAGGTCGTTACTGTTTTGAAACGCGGTGCCACCGGTGGCGCCCGCAATCTCCGAAAGCGTCTGGCCAGCCGAAGCGGCATCACGACTCGTGGCACTCAGCACAGCTTGTGCCAGATACGCGGCGCCTCCGGGGTCCGAAGCGTCAAAGTATGAAGAAGTGTAAAGCCCACGCGAGTCGATCGTGTAAATAGGGATGTTGCTGTTCGCTGCAAGCCGCAGGACGGGCTCCAGGTCCGGAATGCGCTCCACTGTGCGGAGGGAGACGCCCAGCCCAGGAAAATAGGCCGACAATAACTCGAAGGCCAGTTGGCCGGGAACGACCTGGAAGCCATCGGAAAACAGGATGATCGTCCGCCGGCCCCCTCCGTGACGCAGTTGTTCGACCAGCGAACGAAACTGACTCAAGAAAGCTCTGGTGTACAGACGATCCTGCTCGGCAATCTGACTGGCCGCCGACGGCAAGCTGCGCTTCCTGCCATCGCATTCCGGGCCTGGTCTGGACTCGCAGACGGAGCGCGCCTCCTCGAGCGTCCGCCTGAATGACAGCAGGTCAGCCTCCGTGGAGCTTCTCCGACTACTCAGGAACTGCTTTTGGAAGTCCTTGCTTTCCACAGCCTTCAGCACCAATTCCGGATCGGAGGTCGGGTTCTGCAGCACCTGCAAGGAGGTTCCCACCGAAATGACGATGTACTGCGCATCCCCAGCGGGCTCGCTTTGGAACACCTTCGACAGGGCTTCCCGGATATGCACCAGATTGGCGAACTCGGTGTGCAGGGCATCGATGCAAATCAGGTAGGTGCGTCGGACGGGCACCTGCTTGGGCGGGGTCGCGACAGCCGGCGCGGCGGTGGACGCCGAAGACGCACCCACAGCGGGAGGTGGCTGGCTGGAAACACCAGCGGTCTCGACGCCAAAACCCGAGATTCTCTGCTCCACGCCGTCCTCGAAGACGCGGAAGTCAGCCTGGGTCAATCCGGTGACGTGATGCCCTTCTTTGTTCCTCACAACCACCGGAACCAACACCTGCCGCACTTCGACTTTGATAGTTGGGTTCGTCGCCGCCGCAGCCGCCGGACCCGCGTTTGCCCCACGTTTAGACTGCTCGTAGCGGGCCTGAAAGCCCGCATTATCGGGCGCGAGCGTGGAAGCGAGACGGTACTCCTCGACGGCGGCCCTCTGATCGCCTGTCTTCTCCAGCGCCTGGGCAAGGTCGTAATGTGCAGTCGCATCCTTGGGCTGAAGGTGCACACCGGTGCGAAACTCTGTGACGGCACCTGGCAGATCTCCACTTTTGAACAGCAAGGTACCGAGAAAGGCATGGATGGGGACGGAATCGGGAGCCAGCCTGACGCCTTCGCGCAGCTCCCCTTCCGCGCCCGTCAAGTCGTTGGTCGCAGCCATAGCGATCGCCAGATGGTAATGTGCGGCCGGGATCTCGGAATCGAGATGCACAGCCTCCCGCAATCGCGCAAGAGCTTCGCCGAGCTTATTCTCCTCCCCGAGCAAGATGCCCCGGTCTAGCAGTTCCCAGGCATTTTCCGCGTCGGATGTCGCCACCGACCACACGCCTGCAAGCTTCTCCTTCTGCTCCGGATCGGCCTCGGCATCGATGCCGTACAAGCGGTAATCCGAATAGCGATGCACGCTCTCAGCGTCGCCGCCAGGATAGCGTGCGTGAACCGTCACCTCGGCGGGCAGCCAAACCGTGCTTCCGATATAGGGGAAGCTTACCGGAACCAGCGAGATTTCGGTCGTCAGCGCCTCGAAAGGCGCGCCCTCCGGACGCTCCAGGAGGTCCGCGCGCAGCCGCACAACGCGGTGGCTTGCGGCGTCGAGCCAAACGATGCCCTGCAACGGGGCGGTGCGGCCAGTTCCCGTCCCGATGTGGCTCAGCGATTGCGTGCCTTCCGCGCGCTGAGCGAATCCCACGATGAGGAGATCCATGCCGGCAGCGGTGGAACGGCCCAAGTAACGAAACCTGGATTGTTCCCGGTACTGCGGTAGCAGGTAACGGACCAATTTGAAGAAGTGCCCCATGACGAGGAAGTCACTGTCGGAACTGCGCACGGAAGCGCCAGTGGACGGGTCCAGACGGAACTCCGTGAATTGGTCCTGCGTTGCGTCCGTGGGCGATTGCACGACGTACCGAAAATTTTCGTGCCGGCTGATCCTGTCCATGCGGGCGTCGAAGCGCAGCTCGTGGATCCGTTCGGCCGCGGAGATATCTACCAGCCTGGCGGCCATCTCACGAAGATTCTCGCCGGCGGTTTCGAGCAGTGCGTCGAGGTGATCCTGCTTCGAGTCGAAGTGCGTGCCTGCCAGTTCTGGGATGGCGCGCAATAGCTCGGCGCTGTCGCAATCGATGAAGGGTTTGCTCTTGACTGGTCCGGCGGGCTGAGCAGCCGCAAAGCCACAGACGACAAAAGTCAGCGCTAAGGCATCGCGCCACATAATGCTCCGATTGTCGCTTATCTGTTCTCCTGGTGCGGCCGGCTTTGAGACATATCTCCGTTCAGCCGCCATCCCCAGGCCCTCGCTGGAAGACCTCAAGCGCCCTGGAAGTCAGACTGAACAGATCTTGACATCCAATAAAAGCTGCACAACACTACCGTCAGCCTTGGAGTTTCGCGGGCGAGCGGCGCTGGAAGAGGATCTGCGGGTCCGCTCCAGAGTCGAGCCGGGACCCCTTCCCGGCGCCGCGTCAAGACGTGCGCCTCGCCTCACTCGTATCGCAGCGCTTCGGCCGGCGCGATGCGCGAGGCGTTGCGGGCCGGGTAGATCGTCGCCAGGAAACTGATTACGATGGCCAGCGCCGCGATCCACACGCTATCGACCCACCGCGGGGCGAACGGCACGAAGCTGAGCGCGTAAACCTCTTCGTCCAGGCGCACCCAGCGATACGTATCGGCCAGGAACGACAACAGGTGGCCGGACGCCAGACCGATGGCCGTTCCCACCACGCCGATCAGCACTCCCTGAAACATGAAAATGCGCCGGATCTGCGCTTGCTTCGCTCCCATCGAAACCAGGATGGCGATGTCGCGGTACTTCTCCATCACCATCATGATCAGCGTGATGAGGATATTCAGCGCCGCCACCAGCACAATCAGTCCGATGGTCACGAAGGTCACCGAGCGCTCCATGTTGAGCGCGCTCAGGATGTGCCGGTTCTGCTCCATCCAGGTCTGCGCCGCCAGCTTCGGGCCCACCACTCGATCCACCTGGCTGGCCACCTCCGGCGCCCGGTAGATGTCGTCGAGTTTCAGCTCGATGCTGTTGACCACGTCCTCCAGTCCTTGCAGGTGCTGCGCGGCCGTGAGCGAGCTGAACGCCCAGGTGGAATCGATCTCGAAGAAGCCCGACTCGAATAAGCCCACCACGCGAAAACGCTGGGAACTGGGCCGTGGCCCAAACGGCGTCAGCTCGCCTTGCGGGCTCATGACGGTGATGGTGCCCCCTAGGCGCGCGCCCACCGTCTGCGCCAGGCTGCTCCCGAGTATAATGCCCGGCAGAGCGTCGGGGTTGGGCCTGAGCCCGGCCAGTGATCCGGCCTTCAGGCGCCGCAGCATGTCGCTGGTCTCGAGTTCCGCGCCGGTCTGGATGCCCTTCAGCGTGGCCCCGCTGGCTTTACCCTCGGTGTAGAGATAGACCGGCCCGTAGAGCGCCGGCGAGGCCGCCACCACGTGCGGCACCTTCACTAGCTTCTCTCCCAGGCCGCGCCAATCCGCGATGCCGTAGCCGGGCTCCTTCTCCAGGACGAGAATATGCGCATACGCGCCCAGGAGGCTGGTCTCCAGCGTCTTGCGAAAGCCGTTGTTGATGGCCAGTGCGACCACCAGCGCCATTACGCCCGCCGCCACGCCGACCACCGAGATCACCGAAATGACCGAGATGACGGCCTGCTTGCGCTTGGCCTTGAGATACCGCCGCGCGATGAAGAACTCGAAACGCCCGGTCACTTGCCTCCTGCTTCATCCGCGGCGCGTAACTGGTCCGCGAGGCCAATCTCAGTCTCCGGCCGCAGCAGCGGGAACAGGATCACGTCGCGGATAGACTTGGAATCGGTCAGCAGCATCACCAGGCGGTCGATGCCAACGCCTTCGCCGCCCGTGGGCGGCATGCCGTAGGCCAGCGCCCGCAAAAAGTCCTCGTCCATCTGGTGGGCTTCCTCGTCGCCGTGCTCGCGCATCTCCGTCTGGCGGTCGAAGCGGCGGCGCTGTTCGATAGGATCGTTCAGCTCCGTGTAGGCATTGGCAATTTCCATGCCGCCGGCGTAAATCTCAAAACGCTCGACGAAATCCGGCTCGTCCGGCTTGTTCTTCGATAGGGGCGAGATTTCGACCGGGTAGTCGTAGACCAGCGTCGGCTGCACGAGCTGTTCCTCGACAATGCGCTCGAAGATATCGACGAGCTGCTCGCCGCGGGACGGCTTGGTCGAGTGCCGGTTCAGCCATTCGGGATCGGCTAGCGAGTCCGGCGTGGGCCGCCCGTCGCCCTTCCAGAATTCGACGATCGCCTCCCGCATGGAGATCCGGCGCAGGTTGCCGAAATCGAGCTTCAGCCCCTGGTATTCCACCTCGGCCGCTCCTGTGGCGTCGATGGCCACCTGTTTCAGAAGATCCGCCGAAAGGTCCATCATGCCGCGGTAGTCCGTATAGGCCTGGTAGAACTCCAGCATGGTGAATTCGGGGTTGTGGTGCGTCGAGATACCTTCATTGCGGAAGTTGCGGTTGATCTCGTAGACGCGGTCGAGGCCGCCCACAATGAGCCGCTTCAGGTAGAGCTCGGGCGCGATGCGGAGGTAAAGGTCCAGGTCGAGCGTGTTGTGATGGGTGAGAAACGGCCGCGCCGTCGCGCCGCCATAGACGGGCTGCATCATCGGCGTTTCGACCTCGACGAAGTCGCGCGCCTCAAGCTGCCGGCGGAACGAGGCGATGATCCGGCTGCGCGTCAGGAACACCTTGCGCACCTCCGGGTTGGCGATCAGATCGAGGTAGCGCTGGCGGTAACGGATCTCTACGTCCTCGAGGCCGTGCCACTTCTCCGGCATGGAGAGCAGCGTCTTCGAGAGGAACTCCAGCCGCTCGGCATGCACGGACAGCTCGCCGGTCCTGGTGCGGAACAGGTAGCCCTCAACGCCGACGATGTCGCCTATGTCGAGCAGTTGGTAGAGCTGGAAGTCCGCATCGGGCACCTCGCCCTTGCGCACGTAGACCTGGAGCCGCTCGCCGCCCCCTAGCAGGTGCGCAAAGCCGGCTTTCCCCATGCGCCGGACGGTCTGTATGCGGCCGCAGATCCGCACCTGGATGCGCGGCTCCAGCTCCGCGGCGCTCTTCGGTTCGTACTCCGCGCGAATCTGCGGAATCGTGTGCGTGAAGTCGAAGCGGCGGCCGTAGGGCCGGTGCCCCAGGGCGCCGATCTCGCGGATACGCTCCAGACGCTGTTGCAGCAACTCTTGTTCCAAGGCGGGCTCCTTCCGATCCGAAGCTCCAATTATAATGGAGCGGTTGCCCTCCATCTCCATAGTAATTCCCGCCTACAACGAAGAGCGGCGTCTGCCGGCCACGCTGGGCTGCATTCTGGACTATTTCGGCTCGCGCGACTGGCCGCAGTGGGAGATCGTGGTCGTGAATGACGGCTCGCAGGACGGTACCGCGGCCGTCGCGGCACAGTTTGCCGCGGCGCACCCAGGCATCCGCCTCCTCGAGAACCCCGGCAACCGCGGCAAAGGCTACTCGGTCCGCCACGGCATGCTTGAAGCCAAAAACGAGTGGGTTCTGTTCACCGACTCCGATCTTTCGGCGCCAATCGAGGAACTCGACAAACTGATGGCTGCGGCGCACGTCCAGGGCGCCCCGGTCGCCATCGGATCGCGCGCCCTGGACCGTGGTCTGATCCAGATCCATCAGTCGCCGTTCCGCGAGACGGCCGGCCGCATCTTCAACCTCCTGATGCGCGCCGCCACTGGCCTGCGGTTCGCCGACACGCAATGCGGCTTCAAGCTCTTCGAGCATGGCGCGGCCCAGGAGATCTTCCGCCGCCAGCGGATCGAGCGCTGGGGCTTCGACGCCGAGCTGCTGTTCATCGCGCGCCGCCTGGGCTATAAGACGATCGAGGTTCCCGTGCGTTGGAGCCACTCCGAGGGCACCAAGGTCAGCATGTTCGGCGATAGCCTGAACATGTTCCTCGACCTCCTGCGTATCCGAAGGAACCAGTTGCGCGGGCGGTACCGGTGAGGCAGCTTTCAGCTGTCAGCTTTCAGCTGTCAGCTATCAGGAACACCCACACGCGCCTCCGGCTGAGAGCTGACCGCTGAAAGCTGAGAGCTGTCTCACCGCTTCACGATGACTTCGCGCAGATGATCGCGCGTCAGGAAGAACTTCACCGTTTCGAATTCCTTGAACAGATTCTCTACGGCACGGTTGTTGAAGAACTGGGCGGGCGGGCGCATTCCGCGGGGCGAGATCAGCAGCGTCTTGGCATCGCCGATGCGGTATGAGCAGGTGGACACGGTGGCGGCGCGTTCTTCGGCGTGGAAGATGGCCAGGAGATAGGAGCCGGGCCTCAGGATTCGTTGAAGACGGTCCACGACGATCTTGAGCAACGGCGGCGCCAGGAATTCGAGCAGGTCCCAGACCAGCGCGCCATCGAAGTGCTGATCCGGAAATGCAAGGCTCTGCGCCAGAAACGCCTCGGCGCGCTCGGCCGAAGACTGGTTCTCATAAAAGTCCTCGCCGCCGAACGCCGCGTCGAGGCTCTGCATGAGGTCTTCGGAGTAGAGCCGGTATCCCTGGTTGGTGATGAAGCCGATATTGGCCTGCGAGGCTCCGGAAAGGTCGAGCAGGCGCAGTCCGGTCTCGCCCTGGATGTGATTGAAGAACTGCTCGAGGCCGCTGCTGTGACGCGAATATACGGGGCCGACGGATTCTCGAGAGCTCAGCCCAGCTTGCGCAACCGGCTTCGAAGTCGAGAATGGGAAACTACGGGGACTGCCCGAGTCCCCGCGAGTTGGTTTCCACCGGTCGCTGAACAAAAAGCTCCTCGAACCTCAGCGCTTGTCGCCGGCCGCGGCGGGCGCGGTTGCCGCCTGGACCTGGGGCTGTTGCTGGGGTGGTCTCGGCTGTTTGGCAGGCTCGGGCCGGACGATGTCGATCGAGCCCTTGAAGAACGCGCCGTCCTCGATTACGATGCCGCCGGTCTTGATGTCGCCGATAAGCCGGGCATCCTTGCGAATGTCCATCTTCTCGATCGCCTCCACGTTTCCGTTCACGCTGCCGAGAACGACGACTTCGCGCGCACGTATGCTGGCCTGCAATTTGGCGTGCGGTCCGATGGTCAACCGATGCTCCGGGACCTCAACCGTGCCTTCCATCTCGCCATCGAGATACAGATCTTCGCGGGCGAGAATCTGCCCCTTGATGATCACCGACTTGCCGATAGCCGCCACGCCGCGAACCGCCTCTGCCGCAGCCGGCCTGACCGGAGCGGCCGCAACGGCGATGGGCTCTCTGCTGATATCCGCCGGGGGCGGAGTGGGCGCTGCAGGTTGCCTCACGTCTTCATCCTTGCGCTTATTCCACATTCTGGTTGTCTCCGTCTTCTTCTCTCGAACCTATGAGGACACTATAAGTAAAGTGATCCAAACCCTGGACGGGTCTCTCTCTACTATATGCCAGCCAGCGCCTCCCCAGCGGGCCCGCCCCCTGCAGGCAGGCGGACACCCCGAAGAGGGGTCCTGCACGCCAACCCCCAGCTTCTGAGAAGGTTGGCGCTTTGGCATCCCTATTGCACGACCCCCAGGTCTGAAAATGGCTCAGCGCGAGGGGGCCACGAGCCGTTGTATCATTGCCAAGGCATGGTAAGCGAACTGGTTGCCGGGGGCGCGGCCCGTTTCCGCGAGGTGTTTGCGCGGGCGGGATACGATGAGGCGGGGCTGGTGGACACGCTCGGTCCGATCCAGCTTCCCAGGCGGTTGGGTCGGGATCGGGCCCACTTCCGGCACCTGACTTGCCGCGGCCGCCCGCTCGACGCTCTCATCCGGCTGTTCCTGCTCGGCCTCCCCGAGGAGCTCGAGCTCGCCACGCGCGCTCTGGCCCCCCTCCCGCCGCAGGAGTGGGAGCACGCGGGACTGATCGCGATCGAAGGGAACCAGGTCCGCGGCCTGGTGCGAATGATGGCGTTCCGCAGCCTGCTGTTGGCCTCGGATCATCAGGAAGCGCCGGACGCGGAGCCGCGGCTGGATCAGGTCATGGGCATGACCGCCAGTACGGTGGTGCTGGCCGATTCCACGATGCGGCGCCCCGTCGGCAGCGCGCTCGACCTGGGCACCGGGAGCGGGGTGCAGGCTTTTCTGGCGGCGGCGCACAGCGAGCGCGTCTGGGCCACGGATTCGAGCCCGCGCGCCATCGACTTCGCCCGCTTCAACGCCGCCTTCAACGGCTGCGGGGAGCGGATCGAATTCCTGGAAGGCGACGCCTTTGAACCCGTGCGCGGTCGCACCTTCGACCTCATCGTCTCGAACCCGCCGTTCGCCCTCACCCCGTCGCGCCGGTTCGTCTATCGCGACAGCGGCGTCCCGCTGGATGGCTTCGCTCGCGCTCTCATCCGGAATGGCGCAAGCTGCCTGAACGAGGGTGGGTTCTGCCAGGTCGTCTGCGACTGGGCGCACATGGAGGGCCAGGACTGGAAGGAGCGCCTGGCGGAGTGGTTTAGTGGCGCCGGTTGCGACGCCTGGGTCATGCGCACCGACACGCATGATGCGGCCGACTACGCCCACGTGTGGATCCGAGACACCGAGGAAGCCGGCGAAGAGCAATCCGCGCGGTTGTACGACGAATGGCTCGCTTACTACGCGCGCGAGAGAATCGAGGCGGTCAGCACAGGCCTGATCGCGATTCGGAAGACCGGCGGTCGCGGGAACTGGCTGCGCATCGACGACGGGCCCGCCGGCAACTCCGGAGCGTTTGGCGAGTACGTGTTGCGCGGGTTTGGCCTGCACGATTTTCTGGAGGCGGCGGCGAGCGATACCGCGCTGCTTGGGGTGAAGTTCCGCGTCGCGGAGAGTGCCCGGCTGGACCACGTCTGCGAATGGGAGGATGGCTCATGGCGGATCCAGTCGGCCAAGATCCGGCTGGCGCTGGGACTCCAATACGAAGCCAATATAGACCTGCGCCTGGCGGGCATGGTGGCGCTGTGCGACGGCCGGCACACGCTCGGCGAGATCCTGGAAAAGACCGCGCAGACGCTGGGAGAGGACCTGCAACGTATGACGCCGAACTGCCTGGCGCTGATGCGCCAGTTGATCGAGCGCGGATTCCTGATCCCGGCGGGATGAGTCGAAGCTGCGGGTGGGCCGACCCTCCGGCCGGCTTCACTGCTTCTTGAAGGGGCCGCAGTCCGCACCGAGCCACCGCCCGGTGAAAGAGACCTTGAAGTCCAACGTGCGCATCCCGTCCCCGGAGGTGGCCTGCGAGCTCCCCTTGATGCTTTCCGGACTGACCGCCTCGACATGAATGTTTCCAGTGCTCCTCACCGTACCCTTGGAGCACTCGAAGCGAACCTCCTCCATCGTGGCCGATGAGCTCACTACGGTGCGCTTGCATTCAGCGTGGGCGTCCTCGTTGAGCGCAAATGGCTTCTTCAGGTCGTCGCTGGTCCGGCAGGACTTGGTGACTCGGATCTGCTGGCCATTGGCTCCCCGGGCCTTCGCGCTCGCCTCCGCCTGAGCGCGCTGCTCGGGTGTGAGCGTCGCCATAACTTGCGCGGGCAGCGGCGGCATGCCCTTAGCCTGGGTCGTGATGGTGGTCTCCCAAAGGCCCGCCTTCACATCCAGGGGTGTGAAGTCGTCGCCAGCGAGACAGGCGAGGGGCAGCAGCAAAGCGGTGGTGAGTGTGATCTCCAGAGGACTCATAGTTCGAGGATGCCACGCCAGCCGAGAAGCCTGCAAGAGCGCCGGCCTTCGCCTCTGTTGCGGGAGATTTTCGTTTTGTGCTCCCCTGGAGCTATGGCGAACGGCAAGGTCGCCTTGCGTTTGAGGGGCCTGCGCAAGGCTTACGGCGACGTGGTGGCGGTGGATGGGGTCGATCTCGACGCCAGCGCGGGCGAGTGCTTCGCGCTGCTCGGGCCGAACGGCGCCGGCAAGACCACCACCATCGAGATCTGCGAGGGGCTGCTCGCGCCCGATGCCGGCACGGTTGAGCTTCTGGGGATCGACTGGTCCAGCGGCGCGCGCCGTTTGCGGCAGCGCCTGGGCGTCCAGCTCCAGGAGACCCAGCTCGCCGACAAGCTCACGGTCGAAGAGACGCTACGGCTGTTCCGCAGCTTCTACGAGCGCGGGCCGGCGGTGGCGGACGTCGTAGCGATGGTGCAGCTCGAGGAGAAGGCGCGGGCGCGCGTGGGCCAGCTTTCCGGCGGACAGAAGCAGCGGCTGGCCATCGCCTGTGCCCTGGTGGGCGACCCGGACCTCCTGTTCCTCGACGAGCCCACCACGGGCCTCGATCCGCAAGCCAGGCGCCAGATGTGGCAGCTCATCGAGCAGTTCAAAAGAGACGGCCGAACCATCATCCTGACCACGCACTACATGGACGAGGCCGAGCGCCTTTCCGACCATGTCGCCATCATGGACCATGGGAAGATCATCTCGCTCGGCACGCCGCGCGAGCTGATCGCGTCCATCGGCGCGGATCACGTGGTGGAGTTCGCCACCGGAGGGGCCGCGCTCGATTCGGCGATCTTCGAATCCCTCAAGGGCGTGAGCCGGGCGCGGGCCGACAACGGCGGCTTTCAACTACAAGTGACCGAGCTTCACCTGGCGGTGCCGGCGCTGCTGGACGAACTGGATGGGCGCGGCATCGCGCTCACCGAGCTGCGCACGCACTCGGCAACGCTCGAGGACGTGTTTGTCACTCTCACCGGGAGGCACCTCCGTGAAGATTGAGACCGGACCGCGGTCCTTTGTCGATCACCCACTCGTGCAGCTCACGCTGGTGCGCTTCCGCGAGTTCCGGCGGGAGCCGGAGGCCGTCTTCTGGGTGTTCATATTTCCGATCCTGCTGGCGGCCGGGCTGGGCATCGCCTTCCGGAACCGCCCCGCGGAGGTGGTCAAGGTCGGCGCGGAGAACGCCCAACTGGCCGGCGCGCTGCGGACGGAGAAGTCGCTGGCGCCGGAGATAATGACCCGGGCGGCCGGAGAGCGGGGACTCCGCACCGGCCGCATCGTGCTGCTGGCGCTCGCCGGCGCGCAGGGGGGCGTGGTCTACCGCTACGACGATACGAATCCCGACGGGCGCGCCGCGCGCCTGCTGGCCGAGCGGGCCATCCTGCGGGCCGCCGGCGTGCATGATCCGGCTCCCGAATCCGACAGCCTGGTGCGCGAACCGGGCTCGCGCTACATCGACTTCCTGATCCCGGGCCTGGTGGGGATGAACCTCATGGGCAGCGGAATGTGGGGGATGGGCTTCACCATCGTGGACGCACGCCGCAGGAACCTGCTGAAGCGGCTGGTGGCTACGCCCATGTCGCGCGCCCAGTACCTGCTCTCGTTCCTGCTCTCGCGGCTGACGCTGCTGTTCGTGGAGGTGGCGGTGCTGGTGGGCTTCGGCGTGGCCGTCTTCGGCACTCCGCTGCGCGGTTCGCTGTGGGAGCTGGCGGCGCTGTGCGTGCTCTCGGCTTTCTGCTTCAGCGCGCTGGGGCTGCTGACGGCATCGCGCGTGCGGACCATCGAAGCCGCCTCCGGGCTGATGAACGCCGTCATGCTGCCCATGTGGATTGCCTCCGGCGTGTTCTTTTCGGCGGAGCGCTTTCCGGCCGCCGTGCAGCCTTTCATCCAGGCGCTTCCGCTGACAGCCGTGGCGAACGTCCTGCGGGCGAACATGATCGAGGGCGCGCACCTCTCGCAGGTGAGCGGCGAGGTGGCGATCATCGCCACGTGGCTCGTGGCGAGCTTCTTCGTGGCCCTGCGTCTGTTTCGCTGGCGGTGAGTCTTCCGGCGCCGGCCGATCATTCGAACAGCTCGGCGTGACTCCCGGTGCGCACCAGAATCAGGTCGGTCTCTGTCACCTTGTACAGAAGAAGCCAGTCGGCCTTGACATGGCAGTCCCAGTGCCCCGACCAGTTGCCGCGCAACGCGTGGGGCCGGCAGCGTGCAGGCAAGGGTTGCTGTGCCTGAAGGAGATCGACGATCTCCTCAAGCCGGTCCAGGTCTTGCCCCTGCCTCTCAACCCGCCGGAGGTCCTTTTCAAACGCGGTTGTGATGGAAAGGGCGAGGGCCATTACGTCTTTTCGCGCAACTCACGGAAAGAACGATAGCGCTTCAACGCCGCCGGATCGTTTGCCTCCCTCATCGCCGCGACCGTTTGTGCATTGGGAATCGCGATGGGGAACGGCACTCCCTTATGCAATACGACTTGCTTCAAGAAGAGCCGGATCGCTTCCGTCGTCGAGATGCCGATTCTGGAGAAGACGCGCGCGGCCGACTTCTGCAGCTTGGGATCGATGCGGGCGTGGATCATCCGGGTTTTCACGGCTTGCCTTGGCATGCTACGCTCCTCATCCAGTGTATCTCAATTGAGACCCGCGGTTCCCGTGGAGACCTCGACAGTCCCCCCAGCACCAAACCGCGACCGTCAGGGAGCGGACGTGATCCGGATGGGGATGTCCGCTCGCTCACGCTCGCGGTTCGGTGGCAGCCTTCCACGGCAACGTCGTACACCCCGTCGCCGACGGCGGCGCCTGGGCATGCTTGCCGCTTCAGTTCAGCTTCGTGTCGGCGAAGCCGTTGAAGAAGCGGTACTGCCCGTCGGTTTTCAGATCGGCCTCGCTGGCGAGCTCCTTCTGATGAACCTTCATGGCCGCCTCGAACGCCTGACGCACCGAGGTCTTGTGGTCGCCCAGGAAGGCATTCCAGAACGTCTCGGCGAAGTAGCGGCAGTAGGTCTCGTGCGTGCTGTCGACATCCGAGATCACGATGGCCTTGCTCCGGGTGCCCTCGAAAGCGTCGACGAACCCGCCCGAGAAACACTGGTCCATGATGACGATCACATTCGCGGGCAGGCGTTCAACCTCGGCTCGCAGATCGGCCGGCCAGAGCACGCCATGGCGCAATTCGAGAAACACTCCGCGCTCGTCGTAGTCCCCGTGTCCGGTGCCGTAAATCACCACCATGTCCCCGGTGTGTGTGAGGGAGGCTAGCCGGTCCATGACTTGCGTGAAGTGGGCGGGGACGGGGCTGCAGACCGGTGTCCGCTTTGCGGGCGGATTGCGGCGGTCCTTGGGAGAGACGACGAAGATATTGCCCTCCTCGAAGCCGAGCGCCCGCAGCGCACGGTAGGCGAGCGTAACGTTGCCCTTGTGGTCGCGGGCGCTATCGGCGTTGGCCAGGACGGCGTACCTTTGCGAACGCGGCGTTGTGGCCGCGTGTGCCTGCTGTGCTTCGGACCGGCCCGAGCCGCAGCCGCCCAGGACCAGCGCCAGCGTGGCCATGCATACAGCAACTCGCATCGGTAGATACCAATGTAACAGCCGTGAGAGGTCCGTCGTGGCGCGCGCTTCAGCCTGCCGTGTCTACACTCGCGCCGACACCAGCCGCGATCGCCTCCGCCGCCTGCTTCCCCATCCGCACGCAGTCGGGAATGCCGATCCCATGGTAAGCGTTTCCCGCCAGGTGCAGCCCGGGCAGCTCCTTGAGGCGGCTCTCTATGCGTGCCACCCGGTCTGCGTGGCCTACCGTGTACTGCGCCATCGAGCGCGGCCAGCGGGCGACGTGCGTGAAGACGGGAGTCGCAGAGACTCCCATGACGGTCAACAGCTCGGCTCGCACGTGAGTCACCAGCTCTTCATCGGAGAGCGCCAGCAAGCCCGGGTCCTCCCCCCCGACGAAGCAGCGCAAAACGGCTTTGTCCGCTGGCACGCGGTGCGAGAACTTCGTCCCGACCCAGGTGCAGGCCACCAGCAACTGGCGCTCGCTCTTGGGCACCAGAAAGCCGAAGCCGTTGAGCGGGTGCCGGAAGCCGGCCTTGTCGTAGCCCAGCGAGATCGTGATCGAGTTCGAGTACGGGATGGCGTCGAGCAGCGCCGCCAGATCGCCATCCACGGAGCCTAGGAGGGCGCCAGCCTGGTAGGCCTGGCAGGCAAGCACCACGTGATCGGCTGCGAGCCATTCGCCACCCACGCGCACGCGCCACGATGTGCCTTCCGCGGACCGCTCCACGGCTTCGGCAGCGGCGTGCACAACCTCGGGCGCCGGCCGCGTCTGGGCGACCAGGGCATCGACGAGCTGGCCGAGGCCGCCCTTCAGCGTCTGGAACAACGGCTGGCCCTGGGCTTGCTTGGCGGCCTTGCGGCGCTCACGCAAAACTCCCTTGGTGAGGCTGCCATACTTATGCTCGAGCTCGACGAAGCGCGGCAAAACGCTGGCCACGCTGAGACTCTGCGGGTCGCCGCCGTAGACCCCCGCCAGCAACGGCTCGGCCAGGTAGTCCACCGCCTCCCAACCGTAGTGAGAGGCCACGAACTCGGCCACCGACCGGTCTGGCTGCCAGCCGTCCCGCGGACGCCGGAACCACTCCAGCCCCATGCGGACTTTGGTCTCGAAGCCCAGGAGCGAGGTGCGCACCAGCGGGAGAATACGCGTCGGGATCATCAACATCAGGCCATCCGGCAGCGGCACCAGCCGCCCGCGCTTCAGGACGTAGGTGACGCGCAGGTGGTCGTTCGAGCCGATCACGTCCTCACCCAGGCCCAGCTCGCGGATCAGGTGCAACGCCCACGGCTTCTGCGCCAGAAAACTGTCGGGCCCGGCTTCGAGCACGCAGCCCTCGATGCATTCGGTCGAGATCACACCGCCCAGCCGCCCCTCCCGCTCAATCAAGGTCGACGCGACCCCATGCTTCGCCAGGTAGTAGGCAGCCGAAAGACCCGAGATTCCTCCCCCGACGATGACTACATTCATAACCTGTCTCGCACGACGGCAGCGAGGGCGCGCGCGAAGGTTGGAGAATCGTTCAGCGACTCGGGGCGGCGAAGCGCGACGCCGCGCTCGCGGGCGTAATTCCGGAAGGCGATATCCACGTCGTAGAGGATCTCCACATGGTCGCAGACGAAGCCGATGGGGGCCAGCACCATTTCGCGGACGCCGGCGGCCGCGTATTCGTCGATGCGCGACTCCACCGTCGGACCGAGCCACTTGTCCTCGGTGAAGCCCTGGCTCTGGTAGGCGAACTCCCAACTGGCGAGCCTGGCGCGCTCGGCAACGGCGGCGGCGGTCGCCCTGGTTTCCAGGTCGTAGGGATCGCCGCGCTCGAGCACTCGTTCAGGCAAGCTGTGCGCGGTGAAGAGCACTCGCTCGGAGGGCCGAACGGGCGCCAGGCGTTCCGCGAATGCTTCGATCAGAAGGGGGTGGTCGTGAAACGTCTTGGTCCAGACGATTTCCGCCGCCAGTCCCGCTTCCGTCTTGGCTTCCTGCACGCGGCGGAAATAGAAGCCCACGCTGGCCTTCGAGTATTGCGGCGCCAGGCATAGCGCCACGATGCGCTCGACGCCGTCCGCTTTCATCCGCAGTACCGTTTCCTTGATGAACGGGCGCCAGTTGCGCATCCCGAAATAGACCGGGATCCCCAGTTCGCGCTCGAGAGCGGCAGCCTGTTCCCTGGTCCGGGCCAGCAACGGCGAGCCCCCGCCGATCTGCCGGTAGCGATCGGCGACCTCCTCGACCAGGGCGGGCGGCGTAGGGCGGCCCGATCGCACATAGGACAGGTACTCCGCGATGTCCTCGACGCTTTCGGGCGCCCCGTGGGCCAGGAGCAGAACGGCCTGCTTCATGTGGCGCACGCACTCCTGCGTGCCGCGTCGAGACTCATCTCGACGCTTGGCTGCCTTCCGGCTGCCGCCCCTTCCCCCATTACGGCTTGAACTCGCGGACGAACTGCACGGCCGCCTTGACGTGGTCCACCGGCGTTTCCGGCAGGATGCCATGGCCCAGGTTGAAGATGTGGCCGGGCCGCGTACCGGTGCGCTTGAGCAGCTCGTGGATGCGCGTCTTCAGTTCCGGCAGGGGCGCGAAAAGCGCCGCCGGATCGAGATTGCCCTGGATCGCCGAGCGGTAGCTGATGTCGATCCACGCCTGGTCGATATTAATGCGCCAATCGACGCCCAGGACGTCGCCGCCAGCCGCGTGCAGCTCGCGGAAGAACCCGCCGGCTCCGGTGCCGAAGTGGATCACCGGCACCCCCGTGGAACGGATGCGCTCGATCAGCGCGCGGGAGTAGGGGGCCACGAAGCGGACGTAGTCGTCGGGACCGAGCGCGCCCACCCAGCTATCGAACACCTGGATGGCGCGGGCGCCGGCGGCCACCTGCAGAATCGCGAACGGCCCCAGGACGTCCACCAGCTTGCCCATCAGCCGGCGCCACAGAGTCTCGTTCGAGTACATCATCTGCTTGGTCTTCATGAAGGTGCGGGAGGCCCCGCCCTCGATCATGTAGCTGGCGATAGTGAAAGGAGCGCCGACGAAGCCCAGTACCGGCACCTTGCCGGCCAGCGCCTTCACCACCTGCACGATGGCTTCGCCCACGTAGCCCAGGTCATCCGTGTTGGAAATCGAGAGCGCATCGATGTCTTCCGAGGTCCGAACCGGATTCTCGATCACCGGGCCCTCGCCCGCGGCGAAGCGCAGCTTCAGACCCATGGGCTCGACCGGCAACAGGATGTCGGCGAAGATGATCGCCGCATCCACGTCCAGGATCTCAACCGGCTGCAGGGTTACGGCAGCGGCCAGATCCGGGCGCCGGCAGATCTCGAGGATGCCGTGCTTGGACCGTATGTCGCGATAGGGTTTGAGATACCGGCCCGCCTGCCGCATGAACCACACGGGACGGACGTCGGTGGGCCTGCGCCGGCAGGCATCTAAGAATCTGCTGTTCATGGGAGCCACACGCATGGCTGTTCCGCTTTGCCCTCGCATATGAAAACGTCAGTTCGCGGCCCTATGGGGACGGCCGCCGATTCACCCCACTCAATCGGGGGCAACATTCACAAAAGTAGCACGAAGCGAGGCCCTTTACGGCTCGTTTGCCGCTTTTTTTTCGGTTTTTTCGCGGTTCTTCCGGATTCGGTCCAGCAGCTCGCCGATCCGGTCCCCGGCCGGATCTGCCGCCTGGAAGTGGATCTCGGGCGTCCGGAACAGCCGCAGGCGGATTCCCACCACCCGGCGGAGGTAGCCGGCGGCGTGCCCCAGAGCCTCCACGGCGATCTGGCGCTCGGCGGCATTGCCTTTGACGGCCACCGTCACCAGAAGGTGCCGGCCATCGGGTACCAGGCGGGCCTCGGTCACCGTGACACCCGACAACCGGGGGTCCTGCAGCTCGTACTCGATCATCTCGGCCAATTCCTCGCGCAACGCCTCGGACAGGCGTTCGGCACGTCGCGGTTCCATCCCTTTACTCCAGCCACTCGACGGTGGCGCCGACCAGTTGCGCGCCGAGCAGGGTGGCGGCTTCCTTCTCGACCGACTGGAGGACCCCGGCCGCGTAGACGTGGTCGCCCGATACTGTCACCGCCGCCACCACGCCCCGCTGCCACAGATCCTGGCAGTCGATCTCAGCCACCGCCACGTTGAACTTATGGCGCAGGCGCTCCTTCAGGCCCTGGATCACGTGGCGTTTGTCCTTGAGCGAGTGCGCGGTATCGAGCCGTATCTCGAGCGTCAGTACACCGATAACCGGCATGTCCGAATCAGGCAAACACCTCGGGCGCGATGCGCTCGCTGCCGAACGCTTCGACCACGTCGCCGGGCTTGAGGTCGTTGAAGTTCTCGATCGCCAGGCCGCATTCCAGGCCCGCGCGAACCTCGCTGGCGTCGTCCTTGAAGCGCTTCAGCGAAGCGAGCTTGCCGGTGAGCACCACCACGTTGTCGCGGAGCAGGCGGATGTTGGCGTCCCGCGGAATCGATCCGTCGACCACCAGGCAACCCGCGACCGTGCCGATCTTGCTGATGCGGAAGATCTCGCGCACCTCCGCACGCCCGCGGTAGACCTCCTTGTACACCGGCTCGAGCATGCCGGTCATCGCGCGCTTGATCTCGTCGGTCAGGTCGTAGATGATCGTGTGCAGACGGATGTCGACCTTCTCCTGCTCTGCCAGCGCGACCGCGTTGCGGTCCGGCCGGACGTTGAAGCCGATGATCACGGCGTTGGAGGCGGAAGCCAGCAGAACGTCGGTTTCCGTGATCGCGCCCACGCCGCTGCTGATGACCTGAATGCGGACCTTGTCGGTGGAGAGCTTCTGTAGGGTCTCGGCGATCACCTCGGCGCTGCCTCCGACATCCGCTTTGAGGATCACCGGCAGCTCCTTGACTTCGCCCTCCTTGAGCTGGCGGTGCAACTGGTCGAGCGTGATGCGGGTGTTCTTGGCCATGGCCTGCTCGCGCGCCTTGGACTCGCGGTAGACCACGATCTGCTTGGCCTTGGCGGTGTCCGTAACCACTTGCAGGCTGTCACCGACATCCGGCAGCGAGTCGAGCCCGATGACTTCGGCCGGCGCGGAAGGCTCCGCATCCTTGAGCGCTTCGCCACGATCGTCGAACATGGCGCGGACCTTTCCGAAGACCGACCCGCAGACGAAGTAGTCGCCCACGTGCAGCGTGCCGTTCCGCACCAGCACCGTGGCCACCGGGCCGCGGCCGCGGTCCAGCTTGGCTTCGAGCACGCTGGCCACGGCCGGGCGCGTCGGGTTGGCCTTGAGATCCTGCATGTCGGAAACCAGCAGGATCATCTCGAGCAGCAGATCCAGGTTCTGTTTGGTGCGGGCCGAGACCGGCACCATGACCGTGTCGCCGCCCCACTTTTCCGGCACCAGGCCACGGTCGGAGAGTTGCTGCATAACCCGCTCCGGCTGGGCGTCGGGCTTGTCGATCTTGTTGATGGCGACGATGATGGGGACCTGCGCCAGACGGGCGTGATCGATCGCCTCGACCGTTTGCGGCATCACGCCGTCTTCGGCCGCCACCACCAGAACCACCACATCGGTGACCTTGGCGCCCCGGGCGCGCATGCGCGTGAAGGCCTCATGGCCCGGCGTGTCGATGAACGTGATCTTGCGACCGTTCTTCTCGATCTGGTAAGCGCCGATGTGCTGGGTGATGCCACCGGCTTCGCTCTCGGCGACGCGGCTCAGCCGGATGGCGTCCAGCAACGAGGTCTTGCCGTGATCGACGTGACCCATGATGGTGACCACGGGAGGCCGCTTCACGGGCCCGGAGTCCTCTTCATTGCTGGTGCTGGCGAGCATTTCTTGCTGTTGGGTGGCTTCTTCCTCGAAACTCACGGTGGAGACGATGGCCCCGAAATCGCGCGCCAGGTTCTCCGCCATCTTCACGTCCAGAGCCTGGTTGATGGTGGCGAAGACCTTGCGATCGACCAGCTTCTTGATGACCAGGTTGGCCTTGAGCCCGAGCTTTTCCGAAAGCTCCTTGACCGTGACGCCCTCGGCGACCGTGATCTGCTTGCCTTCGGCAAGATGGGCGATGTCCTCGCCCCGGCGCACCGGGACGCGGAGGAGCTTTCCTTCACGCTCGCGCTCGCGATCGATGACCGGACGAGCGCCGAACTGGCGGCGTCGCTGCTGGTCGGCGGCCGGTACGGTGACAACCTCGGGCCGCAGCGGTGTAGTGGGATGCAGGCCGCGTCCTCTGGCCATCGGACCACCCGGCGCGCCGGGACGCGGGCGCATGAGCGGCTGGCCGGGACGGATGGGGCCTTTGTAAATCGGCTGGCCGGGTATGGGCACGCTGGCTGGACGAAGCGGACCCGCCGGACGTGGCTGGGGCTGGCCGGGCATGGTCCGGGCCTGCGACAGCCGGGCGACCAGATCCGGACGCGGCGGAACGACAGGCCGGGCAGCGGGCTGGCCAGCCAGGCTCGCGCCCCGCGGTGAAATGACCGCGACCGGCGGGCCGGCGGATCCCCGATCGGATTGCTGCTGTGGGTGGGAAGGCACCGAGGGCCTGACCGAGGGGCGCATCGCCGGCCGCTGGGGCGTTTCCGCCTGGCCTCCGCCAGGGAACGGTTGACGCGGCCCGGAAATGATCTGGCCCGGACGCGGAGCGGCGGGCAACGGTCTGGCGGCGACAGGCTGCCGGATGGGCGTGCCGGGCTGCGGTGGCGGAGCGGCGGGCAACGCCGGCGCCGCGGCCGGAACCGCGGCCGTCTGCGCTGGCAGGGCCCGCGGGCCTCTTCCTAATAGCGGCGGGCGCACTGGATGCGCGGCCGGCCGGGCAGCCATCTTCTCTTCCGTGGTCAGACCCGGCGGGAAGGCTGGGGAGACCGGCGGGGCTGCCTGCGGGAGCTCTACCGCGGGCGCTTCCGCCTCGGCCGGCGAGCCCGCCTGCGTTTCTACCGGGACCTCAGGTTCTTCGGTAGCTTCCTCCACCGCCTCCGAGGCCGGGCGCTCGACAAAAACGCCAAAATGCCGCCGGATGTTATCCGCGACGTCGTCTTCAATCGAGCTGGAGTGCGTCTTCTTGTCGGTGACGCCAAACTGCGGCAGAACTGCGATGATCGCGCTGTTTGGTTGCTCGCACTCTCGCGCCAGCTCATTAATCCGAATTTTCCGCATAACGACGTTGTTCAGTTGGCCCGCCTACCCCGGGAGACGAATTCCTCCCTATCAGAAGCTCCGAGACACACTCCCCGAGCTGGCGCCGTTTGTTCTCTAACCCCTAAGGCACTCAAACCGAGTTCTTTATGGTAGCAGAGTTCCGTCATTCGGGCTCCGTTCCGGCAGGGGACGCAGCCTCCGGCGCGGCCTCCCGCTCCTCGGGCGCGGATTCGGCCGCCGCATCGAGTGCTTCTTCGACAGGCTCCAAGCCTACCCCTTCGGTCGGGTCGCCGGCCGGCAACTCGCCAACCGCTTCCGCGACGGCGGCAGCTTCGCCCGCATGCTCGTCGCCTGCCTCGGGCTCGCCGGCCGCTTCCGCCTCGGCCGTCTGGTCTTCGTACTGCGCGTAGTAGCCGTTCACGGCTAGCTGGATGCTCTCGACGGTCTTGGGCCCAATTCCCGGTATCTCTTCGAGCTGCTCGGGCGTCATCGAGCCGAGCTGCTCGACGGTGGCGATGCCGGCCTCGATCAGCTTCTCCAGCACATGGTCCGTGAGTCCATTGTCGACAAGCACGGAGATCGGAGCGCCGGAGACGACCAGCGCCTCCATTTGCGATTCCACTTCCTGGCGCTTTTCCTCTTCGCTCTTGATATCGACTTTCCAGCCCAGCAGTTTGGCGGCCAGGCGTACGTTCTGGCCCTTCTTGCCGATGGCCAGCGAGAGCTGGGTGTCGTCGACGATGACCTCCATGTGCTTCTGCTCGGCGTCCAGGATGGTCACGCGGCTGATCTTGGCCGGGCTCAGAGCGTGGGTGGCAAACGAGATCGAGTCTTCGGAGTACTCGATGATGTCGATCTTCTCGCCGCGCAGCTCCCGGATGATCGATTGAACGCGCATGCCCTTCATGCCCACGCAGGCGCCGACGCTGTCCACGTCGCGATCGCGGCTCTGCACGGCGATCTTGGTGCGCTCGCCGGCTTCGCGTGCGCAGGCCTTGATGGTCACCGTGCTGTCGTAGATCTCTGGGACTTCCTGCTCGAACAGGCGGGCCACCAGTTCCGGCGCCGCCCGCGAGACGATCACGCCGGGGTTCTTGCCGCTCTTCTCGACGCTCTTGATGACGCAACGGACCCGGTCGCCAACGCTGAAGCTCTCCAGGCGCGACTGCTCCTTCTTGGGCAGACGGGCCTCGGTCTTGCCGATGTCCACCACCAGGTCGGGGCCTTCCACCCGCTTCACCGAGCAGTTCACCAGTTCCCCCACGCGCCCGGAGAACTCCTGGTACACCGTTTCGCGTTCGGCTTCTCTAACTTTTTGAAGGATCACCTGCTTGGCGGTCTGGGCGGAAACCCGGCCCAGAAGGTCGGTCGCTTTCGGGATTCTGATCTCCGAGCCGATTTCCGCGCCCGGATCGATGGCCCTGGCCTGCTCGAGCGTTAGTTGGTTGAGAGGAACGTCCACC
>Ga0265316_10000760_pt1 | contig 35495 bp, 21 predicted proteins | sample 4522metaG_FD_202092 | JGI IMG/M metagenome (GOLD analysis project Ga0265316, IMG submission 202092) | Rhizosphere microbial communities from Carex aquatilis grown in University of Washington, Seatle, WA, United States - 4-5-22 metaG | ecosystem: Host-associated > Plants > Roots > Rhizosphere >...
GCTTGCGCGACCGCAACTGGGGACCACTACTGCGGGACAGTGGGCGACAATTGCGGCGGGTCTCTGGACTGTGGGGCTGATTGCCCATCAGGCTGGACCTGCGCAGACGACCACATCTGCAAAGGGGCGCAGCCTTTCTGCCTTCCCCTGAGCTGCACCACATCGAGCGGGGACCGTTACTGCGGGACAGTGGGGAACGGTTGTGGCGGCACCCTGGAATGCGGGGGTGACTGCTTCGCAGGATGGACCTGTGGAGACGACCACATTTGCAAGGGAGGCCCAACTGTGTGCACGCCGGCGGCGTGCGATGCACCAAACGGGGACCACTACTGCGGCGTCATCGGTGACAAATGTGGTGGCACACTCGATTGTGGCGAAACCTGTCCCAAGGCAGGCTGGGTGTGCAGTAACAACATTTGCAAAGGCGACCTAAGCTGCCAGCCGCTGGGTTGTGTGGCACCGAGCGGGGACAACTACTGCGGGGCCATCGGGGACGGCTGTGGTGGGACGCTCGACTGCGGCTCCACTTGTCCCAAGCCAGGCTGGGAGTGCGTCGACGGTCTGTGCAAGGCCGGGTCCGGCTCCGGCTGCATCGCGCGAACTTGCACCACGACGTCAGGAGATCAGTACTGCGGAACCATCGGGGACGGCTGTGGCAACTCGGTGGACTGCCGAACTACCTGTACCAAAGCCGGCTGGGACTGCCAAGACCACTTATGCAAAGCAGGGCCCACTGCTGGCTGCCTGCCGGTGGACTGCACCACCGCGCACGGCGATCAGTACTGCGGAGTAATCGGCGACGGCTGCGGCAATTCAGTAGACTGCGGTACAACCTGCACAAAGACCGGGTGGACCTGCGAGGACAATCTGTGCAAGGGCGAGCCGCCGGTTTGCACGCCGCTGAGCTGCTCGACCACGAACGGCGACCAGTACTGCGGAGTAATCGGCGACGGCTGCGGCCACACGCTTGACTGCGGAGCCACATGCACAAAGTCCGGGTGGACCTGCGAGGACAACCTGTGCAAGGGACCACCAGATGTATGCACGCCCCTCAGTTGTACCCCAGCCTCGGGCGGGCAGTACTGCGGAACGATCGGCGACGGCTGCGGCAACTCGATCGATTGCGGCACGGACTGCTCGGCTGCTGGCAGCGGCTGGCTCTGCGGCAGCAATAACGTGTGTGTCGGACCTCAAACCTGCCAGCCGCTGACCTGTACGGCGGCGGGCGGCGACTCCTACTGCGGGTCGATCGGGAACGGCTGCGGCGGGACGCTCGATTGCGGCTCCACCTGCCCCAAGGCAGGGTGGGAGTGTGACAAAGGTCTGTGCAAGGCAGGGCCGACTTCCGGTTGCGTAGCAGCCACCTGCACCACGACAGCAGGAGACAACTACTGCGGAACCATCGGCGACGGCTGCGGCAACTCAATCGACTGTCCAGCAACTTGCGCGAAGAGCGGCTGGGATTGCAAGGATCACCTCTGCAAGGCTGGCCCCACGGCTGGTTGCGTGTCGCTGGGTTGCACCACTGCAAACAACGACCAGTACTGCGGAACCATCGGCGATGGCTGCGGCAACACGGTCGACTGCGGAACCACCTGCACCAAGGCCAACTGGACCTGCCAGGACAACCTGTGCAAGGCAGGGCCGGATGCCAACTGCACGGCGTTGACCTGCGCGACCGCAAGTGGCGACCACTACTGCGGCGACATTGGCGACGGCTGCGGCAACTCGCTTTCGTGCGCGGCCACCTGCCCGACTGCTGGCTGGACCTGCGAAGACCACCTGTGCAAAGGACCCATTGGGGTTTGCACGCCAGTCAAATGCAACCCGACCTCGGGTGGCCAGTACTGTGGAGCTATCGGCGACGGCTGCGGCAACTCGCTCAATTGCAGCACAGACTGCTCGGCTGCGGGCGCTGGATGGGTGTGCGGCAGCAACAACGTGTGTGTGGGACCCCAAACCTGTCAGCCGCTGAGCAGCTGTGTGGCAGCCAGTGGGGACAACTATTGCGGTTCGATCGGGAACGGCTGTGGCGGTACGCTTGATTGCAATGCGACTTGCCCCAAGGCCGGCTGGGACTGCGACCAAGGCCTGTGCAAGGCAGGGCCCACCTCGGGTTGCCAGGCTGCGACCTGCACCACAACGAACGGCGACCAATACTGCGGAACCATCGGCGATGGCTGCGGCAGCTCGAAGGACTGCGGAAGCACTTGCACAAAGCCCAACTGGACCTGCCAAGACCACCTGTGCAAGGCAGGGCCCGATGCCAACTGCACGCCTCTGCCCTGCACCACCACAAATGGCGACCAGTACTGTGGCGTCGTCGGCGACGGCTGCGGCAACTCGGAAGACTGCGGAAGCACTTGCACAAAGCCCAACTGGACCTGCCAAGACCACCTGTGCAAGGCAGGGCCCGATGCCAACTGCACGGCGCTTAACTGCGCGACCGCGAGTGGCGACCACTACTGTGGAGTCATCGGCGACGGCTGCGGCAACTCGGAGGACTGCGGAGCGACTTGCCCAAAGAGCGGGTGGACCTGCGTGGGCGGCTTGTGCAAGGGATTGCCTCCGGGTTGCACCGCGCTCACCTGCAAGAATGCTAGCGGAATTCAGCAGTACTGCGGCAACGTTGGCGACGGCTGCGGCGGCTCGCTCAGTTGCGGCAACGACTGCTCAACTGCCGGCAGCGGCTGGGTGTGCGGCAGCAGCAACACCTGTGTGGGTGGACCGAGCTGCAAGACGCTAAGTTGCACCAACGCCAGCGGTGTTCAGCAATACTGCGGCAGCGTGGGTGACGGATGCGGCGGCACGTTGACCTGTGCCGGGACCTGCACCTACGGAACCTGCGGAGCCGTGACGCCCAATGTTTGCGAGCCTTGCGGCGGCCTGTGTTTGAATAGGGTTCACTGCAGCGGCACGGCCACTACCAGCATCAGCGGCACGGTGTACGACCCCGCCGGCTACAACCAGCTCTACAACGTGATCGTGTCCATTCCGAATGCGGCCTTGGATCCGATACCCACGGGGCTGACCTGCTCTACTTGCGACGGCCAGGTATCCGGCGCACCCATAGCTTCGGCGTTGACCGATGCCAATGGGCACTTCCAGCTCACCAACGTACCCTGGGGCGTCGATTTCCCGCTGGTCATGCAACTCGGCAAGTGGCGGCGTCAGATCACTATTTCCGCGACGATGGTCACCAACAAATGTGGGGACAATCCGATTCCGGATACCTGGACGTCTACCACGCCCGCAACCCTGCTACGCCTGCCCAAGAACATCCACGACGGGGACAAGAACGGCTTGTACACCAGCTTGCCCAAGATCGCCATAGCGGCTGGCAGTGCTTCGAGTCCTGACGGGACCGCTAACGAGCGTCTGCAATGTCTGCTTCGCCGGATAGGCGTCGATGCATCTGAATTTACGTTGCCCACCAGTCCCGCGGGCTCGGTACGCTTGTACAATCAGTCGAAGAACCAAGACAGGTGCAACACAATATCCGGGATTACGGGGGCATTCCCTGACGCGACGACGAGTCTCTGGGATAAGCAGGCTGATCTGAACCAGTACGACGTCATCCTGCTCAACTGTGGCGGCGCCCAGGAGGACCCCACCTCCACTTCGGGTCGGGCCTTTATTCCAAATCCGGCTGCAGTGAATTTGATGCAGGCTTATGTCAATGCAGGTGGCCGCGTATTTGCCGAACACTATCACTGGGCGTGGATCCGTTCATTTGCGGGCACGCCGAGCTATCCTTCCGTCTTCGGCAGTGTGGCAACCTGGTATAATGACCCGGGTGAACCAAGCCATGGGACCGGGCAAATCGACCCGAACAACACCAGGGATACCATCATTGACCAGTCATTCCCCAAAGGGGTGGCGTTTGCCAGCTGGCTGTGGAATGTCAAGGCTTCTACAACGGCGGGACACCTGACGCTGTCAAGCAGCGTGAAGTACACTGCCATCGATGAGATCAAACCGCCTTCACAGCGCTGGATCTTCGAGCCCATGCATTCCGATGCAGGGGTTGCACCCCCAGATGCGGGCGTCACGGGAGCGCAGGCGCAATACACACACTACTTCTCTTTCAACACTCCGGTGGGGACCGCGGCAGCAGCTCAGTGCGGGAAGTTTGTCTACACCGCTTTGCACGTGAACGATTCCGCATCGACCGGCTTCCCAGGAGATCCAGCCACGGGCAGCACTGTATTCCCCACTTGCTGTTACGCTCGAACCGGCCTTTCCCCGCAAGAGAAGGCCCTGGAATTCATGATCTTCGACCTCTCTGGCTGTGTCAGCCCGGTCTCCTTGCCTCCCACGCCACCGCCGGTTGCGGGCGCCACGCCACCTGCAGCGCCGCCGCCTCCAGCGGCACCGCCGCCTCCGCCACCGCCGCCACCGCCCGCGACGCCGCCGCCGGCTGCCGCACCTCCAGCGGCTTCGGTCCCGCCACCACCACCACCGCCGCCGCCGGCTGCCGCACCTCCAGCGGCTTCCGCACCGCCGCCGCCAGGAGCGCCGCCGCCGGTCGCCGCACCTCCAGCGGCTTCTGCACCGCCAGCGCCGCCGCCTCCGCCGCCGGCTGCGACACCGCCAGCGAGCGCAGTCCCGCCGCCGCCAGGAACGCCGCCGCCATCTGCCGCACCACCGGCGGCTTCCGCACCGCCACCACCAGGAGCACCGCCGCCGCCGGCTGCGCTCCCGGCACCACCACCGCCTCCGCCTCCCCCGGCATCCCCGCCGCCATCGGTGCCACCAGCGGCAGCGCCGCCACCGGCAGCGGCGCCACCCCCGCCACCACCGCCACCGGCTCCGCCGCCGGCTCTACCGCCGCCGAGCAACCCGTTCAACCAATAGCTGGGTGCCCATACAGGCATCCAGCGCCTTTCGGGAAACTCCGGGCCATAGCACGTCGGCCAGCGTGCGCGTGAGCGACAACCCTAGGCCGGACCCTCATCCCGACCTTTTCAGCCCGGGGCACTTCGGGACCGCCACGCCCCCACACCTACCTCCGCGGCTTCGCCGCGCCCTCGCCCGGCTGACCTGGGAGAAGGGGTCACGGATTTCTCCGTCGGGCCTCGCTAGCGACTATACCCCCACGCCCTCGCCCCCATAGTCGGGAGTTTCACCACGGGCCACAGAGGCTGGAAAGAAAGGATTTCGGATCCTGATCCGAACCCTTCTTTCCTTCCGATCCGTCTCTGTGATCTCTGTGCTCTCTGTGGTGAAATCCGGGCCAAACCTGCGGGAGACTGTGGTTAGCACCTATGGCCCTCGCCCCACCCTTTCCACCTCACGCGTACCCCGCACACGCTCGCCCTCTCGCCCACGCGACCCGCGACCCCGCGGGCCGGCCCTTCCCGAGCCGGCCCTTCCGACAAGCCGCAGCTAGTTGGCGGCGTAGAAGACGTTCAAACCGTCATAGTAGGTCGTCGGCCCGGTCGTGGGAATGAGCGAAACGCCGTCCCAGTCCCCCTGACCTGGGGAGGTGGCACTCCCATCCCCATTCGAATCGCCGAGCAGAGTGTCGTCCGAAAGCGAAGTGAAGTCCGCCGCTGTCATGCCATTCACGACACCCGGGGCCATCACAGCGAAGCTGTCCCCTTGAGCGAATTTTACAACCACTCCGGGAGCCAGGGTGAGCGCGGCGTTTACGTAGGTGGTCGCGTCTGAGTCGTTGAAAGTATAGGCAACCTCGGTGTTGTTCCAAACTGTCGTAGTCTGGATGTCTCCGGAAACTTCGATGGCCTGGAAGGTGTTGCCCCCAAAAGTCTTGTAATGGAACACGTTCGTGCTGTCCACGGCATAGTTCGAATTGGCGAGCACTGCATGCGTGTTGGCATAGAAGGTGTTCCCGACAATCGAGACTCCTGTAGATCCCGCTTGGGAGGCATCAAGCGCCGTTGTGTTCATATAGAAGGTATTGTTTGAAACGGTCAGGTTCTTGGCGGAAAGCTGCAGGCCGTAGGTTCCGTACAGGAATTGACAGGAGCTGAAGGTGGACTGGTTGCCGGAAACTGTTACGCCGTACCAGTCTCCCATCCCTGGGGACGAGAAGGCACCGTCGGCATTGGTATCCCCACCGGCCCCGTCGTCCTTGAGCGAGGTGAAAACGATCGGGTAGATGGAGGTGCCGGTAGCATTGATCTGGCCGCCCGACGAAATGGAGAGCTCGGAGTCTGCGCCCAGCTTGACCACAGTGCCCGCCTGAATCGTGAGCCCCGCATTCACGTACACCGTCGCGCCATCCGGGATGACGTAGACGTTGGTCGCATACCAGGTGGTTGCGACGCCGATGTCGTCGGTGACATCGACGCGAGTAAACGCCGTGGTGCCCGTGCTGCCGCCAGGGCTGCCCGTGCTGCCGCCGGGGCTGCCAGTGCTGCCACCGGGGCTGCCCGTGCTACCGGCAGGGCCGCCCGTGCTGCCACCAGCAGCGCCGCCAGCAGCCGGGGTGCTTGAGCTACTACCACACGCGGCCAGAGTGAGAATCGATAGTGCGCAGAATAGGGAAAATGATCGTTTCATAGCAGACTCCTTCTTGGGTCAGGGCAGCGTACGAGCGGAAGCGCCTGCTGTCAAGAACGTGCGACGCGGCGCAGCTTGTGCTTCTGGCGCAAGACCACCTATGCAAGGCAGGGCCAGATGCCAACTGCACGGCGCTGAACTGCGCGACCACGCGTGACGACCACCACTGCGGAGTCATCGGCGACGGCGGCGGCAACTCGGAGGACTGCGGAGCGACTTGCTGCTGTTCCACACGCACCGCTCTTTCACCACGCTCACCCTCACGCCCCCGCCCCACCCTTTCCACCTCCCACGTACCCCACACGAACTCACCCGCGCCGCCCGCGACCCGCGGGCCGGCCCACCCCGGGCCGGCCCTTCCGACAAACCGCAGCTAGTAGACGGCGTAAAGGACGTTGGGGCCGTCCAGGTAGAGCGTCGGCCCGCTTGTGCGAATGTCCGCAATGCCCTCCCAGTCCCCGGGGCCAGGTGTGGTGGCTGTCAAGTCCCCATTCGAATCGCCGAGGTTGCTGTCGTCCTTGAGCGAGGTGAAGATCGCTGTGGCGAAGCCATTGAGGGTCGACCCGGGGTTAAGAAGCACGCCATCCCCTTGGCCGAATTTCACCACCACTCCGGGAGCCAGTGTGAGCGCGGCATCGATATCAACTTCCCCGCCCGTGCCGTTGAAGGTGTAGGCAACTTCGATGTTGCTCCACGTTGTCGTGGTGTTGATGTCGCCGTCAACTTGAATGGCCTGGAATGTGTTCGTATATGTCTGGCCGGCTGCCAGGTAGTGGAAAACATTTGTGCTATCCACGGCATAGTTGGAGTTGACCACGACTGGATTGGTGTTGGCGTAGAACGTGTTATTGGTTATTGAGATTCCCAGGTAGCCTCCCTGGGAGGCGAGAAGTCCCGTAGTGTTGGAATAGAAGATGTCGTTCGAAACGGTCAGGTTCTTGGCGGAAAGCTGCAGGCCGTAGTTCCCGTAGGAAAATTGACAATAGCTGAAGGTGGACTGGTTGCCGGCAACCACGATGCGGTTCCAGTCTCCCATGCCTGGGGACGAGAAGTCGCCATCGCCATTGGTATCCCCACCGGCCGTGTCGTCCTTGAGCGAGGTAAAAACGATCGGGTAGAGGGCAGTGCCGGTGGCATTGATCTGGCCGCTCGGCTGGACAGAAAACTCGGAGTCTGCGCCCAGCTTGACCACAGTGCCCGGCTGAATCGTGAGCCCCGCATTCACGTACACGGACGAGCCCTCCGGGATGACGTAGACATTGGTCGCGTACCAGGTGGTTGCGGCGCTGATGTCGTCGGTGACATCGATGCGGGTGAACGTTGGGGTACCAGTGCTGCCACCGGGGCTGCCAGTGCTGCCACCGGGGCTGCCAGTGCTGCCACCGGGGCTGCCAGTGCTGCCACCGGGGCTGCCAGTGCTGCCACCCGCAGCGCCGCCCGCAGCCGGGGTGCTGGTGCTACTACCACACGCGGCCAGAGTGAGAATCGATAGTGTGCAGAATAAGGCAAGTGATCGTTTCATAGCAGACTCCTTCTTGAATCGGGGGAGCGTACGGGTGGGAGCGGCCGCTGTCAAGGACAAGCAATGCAGTGCGCCTCGCGCTTCCGGCTCATCGAACTCGCTGCATCCCGTCGGGCCGCGGCTCTGCTCTGTGTACCGATTTCTTGAAGCTCGCGCGCGACTCAAGCCCTGCACCACAACACAAGCCCATTTTCCAGGTGGTGGCGGTCAACCCGTTGCAGGAGCAAGCGCCCAATGCCAAGCCCCGTTTCGCACCAACCGCATCTCACTCACCCGAACTGGACCAGATGTCTGAGAGGCTTCTTCTCCCTGTTCATCGGCGGACTTCTTGCCGGCTGCTCTGCTTCAGAGTCCATTGTCAGCAATTCCGACAGTGGAACCAACCACGCTGACACCGCCTCCGCGACCGGTGGCGCGGCTACCACAGGCGGCGGCACCGGTAGCGCCGGGGCGAACGGCGGTACTGTCAGCGTGCCCGCCAGCTCCACAGTTGGTAGCGCCAATAGTGGTACGACGAGCGCCACCGCGACCTCGGGCGGCGCAACCGCAAGCGGCGGAACCAGCGTGCCTGGTAGCATTCCCAGCAGCGGCGGCAGCCCTACCCTCGATGCCGGCCCCGGCAGTGGCGGAACTTCCGGCACTGCCGGGATCTCCGGCACCGCGGGGCTGACAGAAACCGGCGGCACGTCAGCCACTGGCGGCTCCCCCACAATAGACGCGGGCACCGGCAGCCCAGACACGGCCGGTGGCGGCAAAATGGACGCCAGCGCAGGGAACAGCGGAGGAGCAGGAAACACGGCGACCGGCGGCACCGGCAAGACCGGCGGGACCACAGCGACCGGTGGGGGTTCGGCGACTGGAGGCGCTACAAGTTCCGCGGGCTGTACCGCCGTGCCAGTCACGCCCAATGCCACCCAGCAGACACGCAACGCCCTTTGCTATCTCTACGGCCAATACGGCAACCACATCATCTCCGGTCAGGAAGAAAACGCGACCGGCCAGCCGAGTGGCAACGACGTAGAGTTCAACTACATCTATGCAACCACGGGCAAATACCCGGCGATTCGCGCTTTCGATGTCAACAACGCCGACAATGATGTTCGTTGCCTCGCACAGTGGAATGCCAATGGACTGTGCATGTTCGGTTATCACATGGGAGTGGCCAACGGCATGCCCGACGGCTACGACAGCGCGAAGACCAAAGTCGACATCAACACCGTGCTCACCGAGGGCAGCGATCTGAACACCACTTTCAAGTCACGTATGGACAAGGCCGCCGCTGAGATGCAGAAAGTGCAGGACGGCAATGGTGTGGTCATCTGGCGGCCCTTCCATGAGGCAGGCGGCGCATGGTTCTGGTGGAGCATGGGGACTGGCGCGCAATACGTCAGTCTATGGAAGTACATGTTCAATTACATGACCGCCACCAAAGGTCTGAGGAATTTGATCTGGCTGCTTCCCTACGACGGCTCTCCCAATGCCTCGTTCTATCCAGGTCCACAGTACGTCGACATCGGCGGCGCCGATAACTACGACAAGGCCTTCGACTACAGTCCAATGACCTCCATCTACACTGCCGCGAAGGGCGTATTTGGCAACACCATGCCCATTGCCCTGCATGAGTGCGGGCCAGTCGTGGATCCTGATCAGTTGCAGTCGACCAAGACCAATTGGCTGTTCTTCAGCATCTGGACCGAGCCATATCCCTCCACGACGTGGAACTCCACAGATGAATTGAAGAAGGTGTACAGCAGCAGCTACGTGGTCACGCGCGATGAAATGCCCAGCCTCAAGTAGGCCGGCGACGGGCGACCTAGGCTATGGTAGTCTGGCAAGAAATGAGTCATGCAATGATTAAGGACGTCTCACTCTCCCTGCGCGTTGCCGCCTGTTTGTGCGCCTTGGCCCTCGCGGTCTTGGTCGGCTGCAATGACCTGACTTTGAATGGGGCTTCCGGGCGTGACGGCAGTCAGGATGGGTTGGCGGGTTTCGCTGGTCATGGCGGGTCCGCGGGTGGCGGCGGCCCAGGCGGGGCAAGTGGCGAAGCAGGTTCAGTGGCTTCTGGTGGCGATAGTCAGTCTTCGGGTGGCGCGGCGATCGGCGGTGTCGGCGCCACAGGCGGCTCGTCTGAGAGCGGCGGAACCACGAGCACGGGCGACGCCAGTGGCGGCACGGCGGACACCGGCGGCGTCTCGGCCATCGGCGGCGACACCGGCAACGGCGGCTCGCGAAACATGGGCGGCGCATCGAGCACGGGTGGTTCCACGCCCACCGGCGGCAGCAAATCTGCGGGCGGGTCCAGCGCAAGCGGCGGATCCAGTGCAACCGGCGGCACCAGCGCTACCGGCGGAACATCAACCACTGGTGGCAGCAAGAACACCGGGGGCAGTGCAGGTGGCTCGAAACCAGTTGGGGGCACTGGAGGAATAGCCACTGGCGGCACTGTGACGGGCGGGACCCAATCAACCGGCGGGGCCGGCGCTGGTGGATCGACGCACACCGGAGTGTGGAAGGTTATGATGCTTGGCGATTCGATAACCGGCTCCACCTGTTATCCCCAGGTTCTCTCCGCGCAGCTGATAGCGGGCAAGCACACGAATTTCCAGTTCGTGGGAACAGTGACCAACAACCAGAGCTGTGGAGCCAACACGCCCAGCGTGAAGACCGAGGGGCATGGCGGATACGGCGTGACCTATTTGCCGTCAACCAGCACGCGGCCCAAGTGCACCAAGCAACCCCAGGGCTGCGGAAGCTACGCGGAGTTGCAGACGTGGGCCGCGGAAGCGACCGACATCGTGCTCATGCACTTTGCCACGAACGATATTTGGGACGGAGAGCCCACTACGTTGATCCTATCGTCATTTCAGGCAGTGATCGCCGAGTTCCGCAAGAACAACCCGAATGTCATCTTCTTCGTTTCCAAGATCATCAAGCTGAGCCCTAGCGGCTGCGGAAGCTGCCTTACCAACGTGGCCGCACTGGCCGCGGCCCTTACCCCTGCGTGGGCTTCGACCAATTCTACGCCATCGTCGCCCGTCTACATTATCGATCACTACGACTGTGGTTTCGATCCAACCGATATTCCAGCCGAGACCGCCGATGGGGTTCATCCCACGCTGGTGGGAGCCACCAAGATGGCAACCACCTCGTACAATGCCCTCGTCGCAGCCGGGTATTTCTAGGTCGCACATGATGCGTGTTTTCCGCACACACGCAAGGATTCCGACACCAACCGCAGCTAGAACTGCAACGTCCCGCGCTGGTTGAAGAAATTCGGTGTTGCGGAGAAGCCGCTTGGCCGTGCTAGTGGGAAATCGTATAGTGCCACCAGCCACCAATGCGCGCGAGGTGGTCATGCTGGCGTCGCCGAGCTTGAGACCGCGCGCGGCTGTGCATTCATTTTCAAATTCCACTGAGGCAATTCCCCATGAATATGAGAGTAGAGCAATATCAGTGGTCTGCCGCCGGTGGTTGGGATCCTCAGCTGCGCTCCACCAACCTGGGCGCCGCCGCCCAACTAGTTCTCCTGTTCGGGAGTCCCAGATTGGTTAGCGTTCAGGAATACCTGACCCAGGTGCGCCAGGCCTTTCCCAATGCCCATGTATTTGGTTGCAGCACTGGCGGCGAAATTCAAGGCCCGCGGGTTTGTGACGGCACGCTTGCTCTCACGGCCGTCGCATTCGGGCACAGTCGCGTAGCCATCGCGCGGGCGCGTATTGACAGCGTAGACGCCAGCTCTGTTGCCGGCGAACAACTGATCCGCCAACTCGATCCGCACGGCCTGCGACATGTTTTTGTCCTTTCGGAAGGCTTGCGGGTGAACGGCAGCGATCTGGTGACCGGCATCAACGCCGCTCTCCCACCGGGCGTGTCGGCCTCCGGCGGTTTCGCCGCCGATGGCACTTTCCTGGAAAGGACGCACGTCTGGTGCGATGGTGAACCCGAACAAGCGACGGCCATCGCTCTGGGTTTCTATGGCGACCGGCTGCACATCGGTTTGTCCGTAACCACAGGCTGGCGCCCGTTTGGTCCCGACCGTGTGATCACGAAATCACGCAAAAACGTGCTCTACGAGTTCGACGGACGTCCAGCGCTAGCCCTCTACAAACAATACTTGGGCGAACACGCGGCCGGACTCCCGCCGACCGGACTGATGTTCCCCTTGGAGTTGTGCGTCGGTCCACACAAGAACCGAGTGTTGCGTGCGCTGCTTGCCGTGGACGAAAAGGAACAGAGTATTACCTATGCCGGCAACGTGCCGGAAGGATCGTATGCGCGCTTCATGATGGGACAGATTGAGGATCTGATCGGCGGCGCGCTCAAGGCCGCGAAAGTCAGTCTCGACAACCTGCGCGGGCAACAACCGAGTCTTTCGCTGCTGGTGAGCTGTGGTGCACGGCGTATGGTCCTGAAACAGCGTGTCGATGAGGAGGTGGAGGCCGTGCGCGATGTTCTGGGTGAAGCAACGCCGCTGACCGGCTTCTATTCCTACGGCGAGATCGGTCCCCTGGAGGCGGGTGACCCGCCCGAACTGCACAACGAAACCATGAGTATCACGAGTGTCGCAGAGGTTTAGCGGAATGGAGAGATTCCACGCATTGCTGCGTCGGCAGTGGCGGCGCTATTTCGGCCGCGACAAAGTCGTCCCCGAGGAGTGGCTTGCCTTCTTGCGGACCGTCAGTGACACCTATGAGGACTTCGATACCGGCCGGGTCATTACCGAACGCGCATTGGCGTTGAGCTCAGACGAACTGCACGAGGCCAATGCCGAACTCCGCGGTGTGCTGCAGGTGCTCCCGGATCTGCTTTTTCGCGTTCGCGCCGACGACCGCATTGGCGACGTCACCCAGGGCAGCTCGGTGCTGGAGCAGCCGGCGCTGCGCAGTCTGCGCGAGTTACCTTCCACCGACAGCCATTCGACTGTGCGGAAGTTCTGGCGCGCGGTTCGGCGGGTGCGGGACACGCAATCATCGATATCATTCGAGTACTCGGAGGGTCCGCCCGATCAGGTGCGCCACTACGAGGTGCGCCTGCTGCCGTTCGTGGAACGCGACCTCATCGGAATCATCCGCGACATCACTGACCGCAACCTGGCGGAAGCGGCGCTCAGAGAGAGTGAGGAACGATCGGCCCTGGCGCAACAGGTGGGGCACGTGGGCGTTTTCGACTGGAACCTACTCAGTAATCGGGTGTTTTGGACGGGTGAATCTGAGGAGATCTTTGGACTGGCGCGCGGAAGCTTTGCCGGCGACTACCAAAGCTGGAGAGAACGGGTCGTTCCCGAGGACCGGACCCGACTGGACACCTTCTTCAGTGAATGGCTGCGATCGAATCGCGAGGAAGATCAGTGGGAGTATAGAGTCCTGCACCCCGATCGACAGGAGCACTGGGTTGAATCGAAGGGGCATGTCTTCCGCGGTGCCAGCGGCCAGGCTTTCCGGATGATTGGTACCAATCTTGACGTCACCATCCGCAAGCAGGCGGAAAAGGACCGACTGGTTCTGGGCAAACTCGAATCCACCGGGATTCTCGCGGGTGGTATTGCCCACGACTTCAACAATCTGCTCGCCGGCATACTTATGAACCTGGAGATGGCCCAGTCCGATCAGAGTTCTACGCAGGACGTGGCCGTCTCCTTGCTGGAAGCCAGGCACGCCGTGTTGGCCGCCAAGGTGCTTACACAACAGCTCATTACGTTCTCTCGTGGCGGGGCCTCAGTTCGGCAACCGACTGACCTTGGCGCGGTACTGAGGGAAGCGGTTCCGCTGGCTTTGAGCGGTTCCAATATTCGCAGTGAGATCTTCCTGGCCACGGACCTGTGGCGGGTGGAAGTGGACGCTGGTCAGATCGGGCAGGTAATACGCAACCTGGTTCTCAATGCGCGGGAAGCGATGCCCAGCGGGGGAGTGGTCTCTCTGCGAGCGGAGAACGCCGTACTGAGCCCAGGCTGCGGCCCAGCCCTTCCGCCGGGGGAATACGTGAAGATTCGCGTTGCCGACTTGGGTTGCGGCATAGCACCGGACGTGCTCCCCAAGATTTTCGACCCCTACTTTTCGACCAAGCTGCGTGGCACACAGAAAGGGATGGGGTTGGGCCTGACCATCTGCCATTCGGTCGTACAAAAGCACGCGGGAGCCATCACCGTGGAATCGATGCTGAACACTGGCACAACCTTTGATGTCTTTCTTCCAGCATCGCGACAGCTCCTCACCGAAGCCGCAACCGTCCGGCTCGAGAGCGGGCGGCTGCAGGGCAGAATCTTGGTTATGGACGACGAACAGGTGGTACGGACCAATCTTGGAAGGGTGCTCAAGCAAATGGGCTACGAGCCGGAATTGGCGGCGGATGGGGCGGTGGCCGTGGAACTGTACGCCAAGGCGAAACAAGGCGGCCGATGCTTTGACGTTGCGATTCTCGACCTCACAGTTCGCGGTGCCATGGGGGGCGAGGAGGCGGTGCGCGCACTGCGGGCCCTAGATCCGGCGGTTCGCGCTGTGGTGATGAGTGGGCATAGCGACAACCAAGTGATGCAGCAGTATTCGCAGTACGGCTTCAAGGGCGCGCTGACCAAGCCGTTTGACCGCGAAGCGCTGGTTGACGTTCTTACGCGCGTTCTGAGTGGCGGGTAGGACGCCATCAGAGGTGCAGAATCTCTGTCCACGGCCCCACGGTGGACAGAACTAGCTGGTGCGAGGCGCGCGTGACCGCAACGTACAGCGCGCGGCGGCCTGCAGGCGTGGCGGGATAGACCGCGGCCGAGGCGTCGGGGATCACCACGTAGTCGAATTCCAGGCCCTTGGCTTCCTGCACACTGGTGACGTTGATGCCGCCCACAAACTGATAGTCGCCGTCCAGCGCCAGCCGCAATCCCAAACCGCGCCGCAGGTACTGGCACATGCGCCGCGCCGCCTCGGGCGTGCGGCAGATCAAAGCCGCCGACGCGCGAGCATCGTTGGTTTGCAGCATGTTCAGCTCGCGGGTCAGCCACTCGGCCTGGTGGCATTCGTTGGGGAATTGAGCACACACCGTCGATGGTCCGGGTGGCCAGGACAGCTTCTCGCCGTCGAGGATTCGTCGAGCCAGCTCGGTCACGTCGGGCGGGCAGCGGTAGCTGATTTCCAGCACGGCAGTCTGATAGTCGGCGCACCCCAGCTCTGCCATGCTGCCGACCCAGCCCGAAAAGCACGCTGCGGGATCCACCTGCTGGGCCGCATCGCCAGCGACGATCAGGCTGCCACCCGGCGCCAGCGCGCGGCCCAGCAGCGCCAGTTCCAGTGGAGCAAACTCCTGCGCCTCGTCGAGCACCAGGCAGTCGTAGGGACGCGGCTGCGCCGCCCGCTCGCCAGCGCGGTCGGCCCTCAGCCGATCCAGTTCAAACAACACAGCGTAGTCCTCGGTATCCACGGTGCCCGCATCTTCCATGGGCGTGCCGTCGTCCATGGACCGCCCGTCCAAGGTCTGTAAGCGCTCCGCATCCACATGTGCGAATTCCTCCTCGGCAGTGTTGCTGAATTGCACATGCGTGTGCTCCAGTATTTCAGCCACCATGCCCGCGCCGATGCCTTGCTGCGAGGCTGCCGCCAGCTTGTCCATCAGCACGCGATCCCCAAAGAGATGCAGCAGATCCCGCCGCCGCGTGCGCCGTCCGTCGCGCCGCCGAGCTGCCTGCCGCGCCGCCAACTCGGCCAATACGGTCCGCAGCACAGGATCCCGCTTGATGCGAATGACCCCAGCTCTGGCATTCTGACTCTCGCGCTCGGGCAGTTTGTGAAACGCGCGCCGAGCCTCGACCGCTGCCCAGCGGTCATACAGCCAGACTTCGACGCCGCTTGCCCCCAGCCTTTCGAGCAGCGCGGCCGAGAGACGGCGCAGGCCTTCGGTCGGAACAATGATACCCGCACGCAGTTCAAACCCAGCCCGTTCCCGCAAACGCGCCAGCCGATGCAGCGCAACCGTGGTCTTGCCAAATCCAGCCTCGCCCAGCAGCAGAACCGCCGTACCCGCAGGCAGCTCGACAATGCGCCGCTGGGCAGAGTCCAGAACCACGTCGGCGGGCGAGCTGGAGCGCAAACGCGCCGCCTCAGGCCGCAATGCCAGTCCGGGCTTCGGCCCCGCCTCCACTTGCCACGTGCCATCTCTGAGGCGAAGCCTCCACTCGGCACACTCGATCTCGCATAGCTCGCCGTGCGCAAAACTGACCAGATTGCGCTCGATGAGTTTGCCGGCCAGCGTGCGCTCGCCGGCCTCGATCTCGTAGTCGTCGCCTTCGCTGCAGGAGAAGAAGACCTCAGCCAGGGGCGCATTTCGCCAGTCTATGATGATTGTCCCGCCCCCCGTTCGCGTCTCTGAGCCCAGCAACACGTCGAGGACCCGCTCGCCCGTTGCCACGCGCATGTGCGCAAAGTACGGAGCCGCGGCATTGGGCGAGAGCGACCGCGCCAACTGCGCCAGGCGAAGCTGGTCGTCAATTCGTGCCCGCAGACGAGAATCGAGCGGGGCTTCCATGTTCACTCTCGCACCAGGTACAGTGACAGGCAACTCAGCGTTGGGCTGCCCCCGCAGCAAAATCCTTCACCACAAGCGTCTTGCTCTTGCCTGCCGCCAGGTCGATTGTCTGCTGGCGATCGCCGCAACGGACCACGACCTTTCCACCAAAGTTGCTGCGTATAGTGGCGCTCTGTAGGCGCTTTCGTTTCCAGCGAATGTCGACTTCGAATCCACCTGAAGCGCGCAGTCCCTTGACGGACCCATTGGGCCAGGCCGCGGGCAGCGCGGGCAGCAGCTCAATTTCACCGTTGTGACTCTGCAGCAGCAGCTCGGCAATAGCCGCGGTGCCGCCGAAATTGCCGTCGATCTGGAAGGGTGGGCAGCTGTCGAAGAGATTGGGATAGGTGTGCTCGGGCTGCAGCAGGGCCGTGAGAATCCTGTACGCGTGCTCGGCGTCGTGCAGGCGCGCCCACAGGGCGAACCGCCAAGCCAGGCCCCAGCCGGTGGCGTCGTCGCCGCGCATTTCCAGCGAGCGCCGCGCGGCCGCGGCCAAGGTGGGCGTGTCCCGCAGAGAAATCTGTGAGCTGGGGAAAAGACCCCAAAGATGCGAGACATGCCGGTGGTGAATCTCGGGTGCGGCCTGGTCCCAATCTTCCAACCATTCCTGCAGTTGCCCCTGCGCTCCGATCTGATTGGGCGGCAAGCGCGCGCTTGTCGCGGCCAGTTGACTGCGCAGCTCAGGATCGACCCCCAGAATCTCGCCGGCCTGGATGCACGCCGCAAATAGATCCCGTAGAATCTGCGCGTCCATGGTTGGCCCTGCAGTCACGCTCGCCCCGTAGGGGTGCTCATTTTCAGGCGACAGCGAGGGATTGGTCACCAAATACCCGTGCTTGGGCTCCGGCACCAGCGTGTCGAGAAAGAACTGCGCAGCCCCGCGCATGACCGGATAGGCCCTGGTCAGGAACGCCCGGTCGGGATTGAAAAGGTAGTGTTGCCACATGTGCAGCGACAGCCAAGCCCCGCCCATTGGCCACAATCCCCAGGTGGGGCCGTCGATAGGCGCCGACGCGCGCCAAAGATCCGTGTTGTGGTGGGCGACCCAGCCGTGCGCGCCGTAATGGACTTTGGCTGTATGGCTGCCGGTTTCGGACAAATCTTCAATCAGGCGGAACAGGGGCTCCTGGCATTCACTTAGATTGGTGGTTTCGGCAGGCCAGTAGTTCATCTCGGTGTTGATGTTGATGGTGTACTTGCTGCCCCAAGGGGGATCCATGTGATAGTTCCACAAACCCTGCAAGTTGGCAGGCTGGCCGCCCGGACGAGAGCTTGAAATCAATAGATAGCGGCCAAACTGAAAGTAGAGTGCAGCCAATTGCGGATCGCCGCCCTTGGCAAAGGCCAGCAAGCGTTCATCGGTCGGCAATTGCGCCGCCCTGCTGATTCCAAGATCCAGGGTCACGCTACGAAACAGTCGCTGATGCTCGGCGATGTGGGCCGCGCGCAGATCCTGGTAGGACTTCGCCGCGGCCGCCGCGAGTTGGCGCTTGCTCTGCGCCTCGGGATCGCCTGAAACATCCTTGAAGCTTTTGAAACTGGTGGCCATGGCCACGAGCAAGGTCGCCGAGTCTGCGCCCTCGACGCTGACCGCGTCCTTCCCGACAATCGTCTTGCCGCCGACTGAGGCCACGCGCACCCGCGCCTCGAATTTCAGCTTGCCCGGCCCAGCCGGGCTCTTGCCATTGCGGCCGGACAACACCAGTGTGCCGTCGGCCGTGGTCGAAACTGTCGCGGTCTGCGCTGTGCTCAGATGGGCGACAAACTCTATCTGGCCTGGCTTGTCCGCCGACAGCCGCACCACGATCACTTGATCGATCGGACTCGCGAAGACCTCGCGCACGAAGTGGACGCCATGCGCCTGGTAGCTGACGCGCGCGATGGCCATATCCAGGTCCAAATCGCGTCGGTAATTCTCGATGATCGCGACCTCGGGGAACGTCAACAGGAGACTTCCCACAGGCTCGTACGCCGCCTGCCACATTGGCCGAGCCATCATCTTGGCTTCCGCCAGCTTGTGCGCCTCGCGGTACTTGGCCGCGAAGATCAGCGCGCGCACCCGGGGCAACGCCGCCAGCGCCTCGGGATTGGTTGGGTCGTAGGGTCCTCCGCTCCACAGCGTGTCTTCGTTGAGAGTGAAGTGTTCTTGGACGATGCCACCAAAGACCATGGCGCCCAAACGACCATTGCCGACCGGCAGGGCTTGCTCCCACTCGATGGCTGGTCGTCGGTACCACAGCGACAGCGGCTCAGCGGGCGCCGAGGATTGGCCGATAAGCTGGCCGCTGAATGCAGGAATCTTGTAGGGGATATCGGCTTTGGCAGCCGAGCTCGCCTCAAGCGCGATGACAGCGGTCACGAGCGAAACCTGCAGCTTCATTGCAACCTCGTCTTCAACAGGTTCTCCATTGCGCAATTGAATTCCAAGCTACTGCGCCGATGCGAGCCCCATCACTTTGCAGACGATGTGGCGCTTTCGCCGCCTGACACCAGACGCCGCCACAGCCCGCCGTAGGTCGCGATCCCGGCGAAACAGAACAGAGGCACTACGAAGGCGACGCGCATGGAGGCAACGTCGGCAAACCAGCCCATGAGCATGGGCATTATGGCCCCGCCCACAATGGCCATAACGATGAACGCGGAGGCCTTCTTGGTCTGCGGGCCCAGCCCCTGAATGCCGAGCGCGAAGATGGTCGGGAACATGATTGACATGAAAAAGAAGCTGGCGAAGAGCGCGCCCACCGAGATCCAGCCGAGCGGCGCCATGACCAAGCCCATGACCACCACGTTCACGGCGGCGAAGAGCGCGAGTGTCCTCTCGGCTTTGAACCAGCCCAACGCCAGGCTGCCCGTGAAGCGACCGAGCAGGAACAGTCCGAAGCCACCAAAGGAAAGCAGCCGGGACGCCGCACGCTCGGTGATCTGGAAGCCTTCCGCCTTCGCATAGGTCCATTCGCGAGGCAAGAGTCCGGCCGCCCACTCGCCCAGCCTGGGCATATCGGACACGACATAGTTGATGAAGAAGCTAAACACGCCGGTCTGCGCGGCCACGTATAGGAATTGTGCTGCCACCGCCATTACGAAATGCGGCCGCCTCCAGATCGAGCGCGCCGGGTCATTTGCGCCGCCGTCCGCATTCTGCTCCGAAGTCGCGGTCACCTCCGGCACCTTGGAGAGCAAGAAGATGACCAGCAGCACTGTCACCACCAATCCTATGCCCAAATAGGGCAGATACAGTGTCGCATTGCTGCGATTGACCTCGGCGGTGGAGGACAGGACGAAATGACCGCCCACTAGAGGACCGAGCATCCAGCCGATGCCGTTGCAACTCTGCGCCAGGTTGATGCGAGCCGCGCCCAGTTCCGGCGGACCAAGCGCCGTCGCATAGGGATTGGCGACCGTCTCGAGACAGGTCAGCCCGGTGGCCAGAATGAAAAGGCCGACCAGAAAAGCGCCGAAGGTGCCGATTTGGGTCGCGGGAATGAACCAGAAGGCGCCGACAGCGATCAGCGCGAGGCCAATGATGATCCCGCCCTTGTAGCCGAACCGCCGCGCCAACATCCCGGACGGAATGGCCATGATGAAATAGCCCATGTAGTTGGAGAACTGCACCAGCGCCGACTGTGCCTTGGAAACGTGCAACGAATTCTGAAAGTGCTTGTTGAGCACATCGATCATGCCGTTGCACAATCCCCAAAGCAGAAAGAGCGAGCAAACCAGCAGGAATGTGAAAAGGTGGTTACGCCCATTGTCGCCGCGAAACATTCTTGGCACGGTCATTGTCCTCCCAGATCGACTACGATCTTGGTCACCGTCTTTGGATTCTTGGCCCACATATCGAGCGCCCCACCGGCTTCGGCCAAGGAAACCACGTGGGTGATGACCGCGTCGACAGGGAATCGTCCCGCCTCGAGGTACGCGATGACGCCGCGAAAGTCGTCAGCAGTCGCATTGCGCGAGCCCATGATGTCGATCTCTTTCATCACGAAATTCTTGGTCGCGTATTCCACGGGCTCCTTGGCGTAGCCGACGTAGACTACGCGCCCTGCAAAGCACGCCTCCTCGACGCAGGCGCGGTAGGTTGCGGGCAACCCCACGCCCTCGATGAGCAAATCAGGACCGCGATTCTCGGTCAGCGCCTGCAAGCGTTGGTGCAAGTCTTCGGTCGTCGAATTGACGGTCACACCCGCGCCTGCCGCGCGCCCGATCGTGAGCTTGCCGTCGTCGACATCGACGGCGACAACGCGCGCCCCGGCCGCCGCAGCAGACGCGATGGCGCCCAGACCGACCATTCCGCAACCGAACACAACCACCGTCTCTCCTTCAGCCGCGCGTCCGCGCCGGGCCGCATGCCAGCCCACCGAGAGCGGCTCGACCAGCACCATGTCTCGCAACGACAGCTGTCGCGACGTGAGCAGCTTGGCCGCGGGAACCACGACATGCTCCGCCAGGGCGCCGTCGCGCTGTACTCCAAGGGTCTGATTGTTGCGGCACGCATTGGGGCGCCCTTTGCGGCACGCGGAGCAGGCGCCGCAGCTCGTGTAGGGAACCACGAGTACCGCAGTTCCTTGAGCGAACGCCTCTGCGACCTCGGGACCGACCGCATCGATCACGCCCGCGACCTCATGACCCGGCACGCGCGGATAGCTCACAAGAGGATTGAGCCCGCGGAAGGTATTGAGGTCCGAACCGCAGTATCCCAGGCAGCGCACGCGAACGCGCACCTCGCCGCGCCCGGGCTCGGGCCGCGCAATCTCGCGTAGTTCGGTCTTTCCTGGTGCTGTGATGAAAAGTGCTTTCATGGATCTCTCAGCCGGTACACGCGCCGGGCATTGTCCCCGAGAATGGCAGCGCGCTCTGCTGACGACAAGGGCGCGATGAGTTCCTGCACGATCTCCATCCAGCGCGCGTAGCCGCAGGCGACCAGGCACACCGGCCAGTCGCTGCCGAACAGCACGCGCTGGGGCCCGAATGCCTCCAGCACGACTTCGACGAACGGACGCAAGTCCGCGATGGTCCAGTGCGGACGGCCGATCTCGGTGACCATGCCCGACAGCTTGCAGCAGACGTGAGGCCGTCGCGCCAATTCGCGCATGCCGCGCGCCCAGGGTTCGATGGTCCCCTGCCCTATCGCCGGTTTGGCCATGTGATCGATCACGAAAGCCTGCGCGGGATGCCGGTCCACAAGCTCGATCGTCTCGGGCAGGTGACGATTGAATATGAGAACGTCGTAGGTGAGGTCGTAGGCGCGCAGCGCCCGGATACCCGCCTGAAAATCCGCACGCAGCATGAAGCACGGATCAGGCTCGTCCTGCAGCACGTGGCGGACGCCAACCAACTTGGGATGGGCCGCGAACTGCGCGAGATCTGCGGCCACCGTCGGCGACACCAGAGGCACCCAGCCCACCACACCCGCGATGAACGGGTTGTGCGTCGCAAGATCGAGCAACCAGCGCGTCTCCTCGACGCTCTGGCGGGCCTGCACGCTCACCACCGCGTCGACGCCCGCGACAGCTATCTCTCGCTGCAGATCCGCGGGAAGAAAGTCCCGCCGGATCGCCGCCATGCTGTCGTCTATCCAGCCGTACTCGGCGGGACCGTAGCGCCAGAAATGATGATGAGAATCGACGACCATCTCTTCTCGCCCCGCTACTCTGGCAACGCACTTTCCAGGATCCCCGGCGCAACCAGGAGGCACTTCGTGCTCAGAACACTCCTTGCCGTCATCGCGGCGTCAGCGTCGCCGATAGCCTGGCCGGGGTCAAGTGCGGGGACCGCCTCTTGCTGGGGACGCCCAACCCGCGTGGTCTACCTGGGGTGCACGGGCGAGAAAGCGGCCAGCAACGAGTCTCGGAAAAGACGCATGTACGCGACAGTCCGCTACTCACCGCGCTGTAGGATTTTGTGAGCCGTATGGCTTTCGCCATAGCACTGCGCTCTGGAAATCTATTAGAAGGGGGAATGACCCATCGAGATGGGTCATTTCGGGAGGCTGTTTTTGCTAGAATTTCGCCACCCGCAACTTCCATGATGCCACCTGCACCGGAGTCATCCAAATGATGAAGCCCTTTGTCACCCAACTCTTCCTCGGCATTGTCGCTCTCACCACCATCTCCCTGCTCGCTTGCAGTTCCAGCAACGCCCCGTCCGGTTCCGGAGGCAGCAGCGGCGGCCAGGCCATCTCGACGGGCGGCGTGAACGCCGGTGGCACGATCACCTCCTCCCCGGGAGGTACCCTGCCCAGCGCCGGCACGTCTGCATCTGGTGGGCAGGCGCAGGCCGGCTCGCTGGCTCAGGGTGGATCGGACACTGGCGGCGCCGCGACCAGTGCCGCCGGCCGGACAGCTCCAGGTGGCAGCCTGGCTGGCAGTAGTGCCGCGGGCGGTGCAACTGGCGGTAGCGAGACCGGTGGCAGCCCAGTGGCTGGCAGCGAGACTGGTGGTAGCCCAACGGCTGGCAGCGTCGCGGGCGGCGGCAAGACCGGCGGCAGCATCGCCGGCGGTAGCAAGGCCGGTGGCAGCGTCGCCGGTGGCAGCGTCGCCGGCGGCAGCGTCGCCGGCGGCAGCGATGCGGCCGGCACGACCACCGGTGGTAGCAAGGCCGGTGGCAGCGTGGCGGGCGGGAGCGTCGCCGGTGGCAACAAGACCGGCGGTGTCACCACGGGTGGTACGCCGACTGGCGGCAAGACATCCACTGGCAGCGCGGGCGGAGCGGTAGTCACTCCAGCCACGGGTACCTACCCGGTGTCGTCGGGGAAGCCCACGATCTATCTGGCGTCAGATTCAACCGTCTCATACTACCCCCCCAATACCGCGGGCAACCAAGAGGGGTTGGGGCAGGAACTGCAAAACTTCTTCACCAGTGATGTCGTCGTCGTGGACGATGCCATCGGCGGCAGAAGCTCGAAGTCGTTCATCGACGAAGGGCACTTGGACGCGATCCTGGCCCTAATCAAGCCCGGCGATTACCTCTTTGCCGAATGGGGAATCAACGATCGCTACACGAGCGATACGACTCGCTATACCAACCCCGCCACCACGTACAGAACCTATTTGCAGCAGTACATTGACGGCGCCCGTGCCAAGAACGCCATACCGGTCATCATCACGCCCACGCCGCGTCTGGACTATCAAAATGGCGTCTTCAACAATGACTACGTCGCCTACTGCGCGGCCGACGCGGCGGTGGCGGCCTCAAGCAACACGCCCCTGATCGACCTGCAAACCATGGCTCTTGCCTACTACACGCAGGTCGGCCTTACCGTAGTGCAAACCAACATAGTCTTGGTCTCAGGTGGCCAGCCCAACGTGCTGCACTTCCAGGCTCACGGAGCCTATGAAATGGCCAGGTTGGTGGCGCTAGGTGTCCAGGCGCTCAATCTCCCCATTTCGCAATACGTGATTCAGGCCAAGCTGGACGGCGGCTAGACGGCCGGCCGTGCTGTCGCGCTTCGTTTCGCGCCCCTCGTCCAAATCGCATTGAAGCTTCTGACCTCTCGCGACCCTATCTGAGTCGGTGGCCAGACGAAGATCAGGGGTCTGCTTGACTTGCCGCTCTGCTACCGAGGAAGCTTTCCAAGAATGGACGGGCGCAAAATGACACCTCGCCAGGGCAGGATCCCAAGAAAACATCGGTCCGCAGGTTCGAGCGAGGGGCACTCTCTCTTGCGGTTGGCGCTGCTGACCTGCCTGACAGGTGCTGTGGGGCTCGGCGGCTGCTCAAGTGAACCTCCAAGCAAAGGCAACACGGGCGGTGTTCCCGCAACCGGCGGCAGCGCCGTAGGCAGCGCGGCGGTTGGTGGCGATGGAGGCGTGCCCCAGACGACCGGCGGCAGCACCGGTGCCGGATCCGGGGGCACAACTGGCACGGCGCAAACAATGGGCAGCAGCGCTGCCGGTGAGGTTGCCACTGGAGGCACTTCTCAGACGCCCGACGCTGGTGCGGCGGGAGCGGCTGCCACCGGCGGCAGCGCTGCCGGCGGCACCGCTCAAGCAACGGGCGGTTCCAGCAACGGCGGCAAAGCGACGGGCGGCAGCGTGAGCAGTGGTGGCGTAGGCGGCGACAGCGCCAGCGGCGGCAGCGCGAATGGCGGCAGCGTCAACGGCGGCAATGCTGGCGCAGGCGGCACAAGAAGCAGCAGCGCCAGCGGCGGCAGCATCACGGGTGGCAAGGCAACAGGCGGAGCGGTTACGGGAGGCACGGTCACTGGTGGCACTGCACAGGGCGGCACCACCGCGGCCGGAGGTACGAAAACCACGGGAGGCGCCACAGCCTCTGGAGGCACGACTTCAACCGGCGCCCTGGCCGCGACGCCGCCCATGGGCTGGAATAGCTGGAACAAATTCGGCGGCAGCATCACGGACACGCTGGTCAGGGGGATCGCCGACGCCCTAGTTTCGACTGGCATGCAGGCGGCCGGCTACCAGTACATCAACATCGACGACATGTGGCAGGCATCCAGCCGCGACTCGAGCGGCAACATCGCGCCCGACAGCACCAAGTTCCCCAACGGAATCAAAGCCCTTGCTGACTACGTGCACGGCAAAGGTCTGAAGCTCGGTCTGTACTCTGACCGTGGCACAAAGACCTGCGCCGGCAAACCGGGCTCATACAGCTACGAAACCAAAGACGCGCAAACCTATGCGTCGTGGGGAGTGGACTACCTGAAGTACGACAACTGCAGCCCCGCTACAGGTTCGAACATGCAGACGGACTACACGACCATGTCCAATGCGTTGAAAGCAGCGGGGCACCCCATTGTGTTCAGCCTGTGCGCTTGGTGGTTCTACACTTGGGAGACGCCCATCGGTCAGCTTTGGCGGACGACCACTGACATCAAAGACACCTGGGCAAGCTTCACCGCCAACCTGGACGCAAATGGCGGCTGGTCGCCTCGATACAGCGACGCCAACTACGGTTCACCTGGGATAGCCCAGTATGCCAGCCCAGGGCACTGGAACGACCCTGACATGCTCGAGGTCGGCAACGGCGGCATGACGGACACCGAGTACCAGTCGCACTTCAGCCTATGGGCCATCATGGCCGCGCCGCTCATCGCCGGGAACGACGTCAGGAATATGACCGCCGCGACCAAGAACATCCTGACCAATGCCGACGTCATTGCCGTGGACCAGGATCCGTTGGGCGTCCAGGGCAAGCCGATCAGCACGAGCACGACGCTTGAAGTGTGGTCAAAAAAACTTTCCGGCGACCAGACCTATGCCGTGGTCTTGTTCAACCGCACCGCAGCCAGTGCCGCCATCACAGTGACCTGGACCAGCCTGGGAATGACGGCTACATCCGCAACTGTTCGCGACCTCTGGTCCCACACGGATCTGGGCGCCACCGCCACCCAGTACACCGCCACGGTTCCGTCACACGGTGTTGTGATGCTCAAGGTGGTCGGCGGCTGATCTCAGCACTTCCGAGTCTCGAGACCACGGTTCATCTGTGCTTCCAACAAGAGCACAGCGTCAACTGCAATCCACCGCCAACGTACGAGCTTTCACGACATGTGACTATTAATCGGGTACCATGGGCCCGCTAGAGGCACTGCATGCGACCCGAAAATCCTGCGAGGCTCATCGCAATCCTGAGTCCGTGGTTGCTCCTCGCCTGTTCATCCGCCGGAGTCTCGACTTCCACCCCATCTGGCAGTGGTGGACACGACGGAACCGCCGGCAACGGAGGTGGCGGCTCGAGCGCCTTCCTGAGCACCGGACAAACGGTGAAAACCGATGCCGGCCTCGAACAACTTCCGTCCGGCTGCGGTGACGGCGTGCTGACCAAAGACGAGGCCTGTGACGACCACAACACCTTGTCGAACGACGGCTGTTCCGCTGACTGTCGCAGAGTCGATCCTGGCTACTCCTGTTTCCCCGTAGGACAACCTTGTCATCGGATCGCTCGTTGCGGTGACGGCGTCAAAGTCCAACCCGAGCAGTGCGATGACGGCAACACGCTCGCGGGCGACGGCTGCTCGCCTGTCTGCAAGATCGAAACTGGCTTCCAATGCAGCGGCACCCACCCAAACGACCCAAACGACACCAGCACAAGTGTCTGCGCCCCTACCGTCTGCGGAGACGGTAAGGTCGAAGGCATAGAGAGTTGCGACGATGGCAACGCCATGCCCTTCGACGGCTGTTCGGCGGATTGCCAGAACGAACCCCACTGCACAGGCGATGCGTGCACCCTGGGGTGCGGCGACGGCATCAAAGCCTCGCAGGAGCAATGTGATGACGGCAACACCATCGACGGCGACGGTTGCTCCAGAGACTGCATGATCGAAGCGGGCTGGACGTGCGCGGAGCCCACGCTGGTCGAGATGGTTCCGGTTATCTATCGGGACTTCCGCGATGGCACGCCCCCGGAATTCGGAGCCTCGGTCACGATCCAACCCCATCCCGTCGTGGGCATCGTCACGGACGATCTCGACGCCGACGGAAAACCGGTGTACCGGTCGGGCATCGGCGACGCCGCCAATATCACAGGCGCGGAGACCTTCGCAGAGTGGTACCGAGACTGGCCTGGGATCAACCACTCAACTACGTCCAAAATGGCCCTTTGGAACAATGGCCAGGGCCGGTATGTCAATCGCTACGGCCCCAATGGGGAGCAGTGGCAGGAAACCATCGCCGCCGCCTGGTGCGGCACGGTCGGTCACGAAGTCCAGGATCCCTATGGAAACCCTGAGCCCTGCACGTATGCCCGTGTTGAGACGGTTTGCGACGACGACGCGGCCTTGGGCTACAGGTTGCTCACGTGCTCAAGCGACGGCACGAACTACAGCGCAATTTTCGAGGTCAAACTGGACGACGGCAATCCCCTCTTCTTCCCCGTCGACGACGATCTCTTCACACCGCTGAATGAACGCAGTTTTGCGTTGATTCCAGGCGATTACCATCCAGGTGGGACCTCACCGCTTGACGTGGACGCCAACGGCAATGAGCGAATGCACAACTTCAATTTCACCAGCGAGCTCCGCTATTGGTTCCTCTACGACCAGAGCAATTCCTATCGTGTGGATTTCGCCACCGACGGTGATGCGTGGATCTTCATCAACAAGAAGCTGGCGCTGGATCTGGGTGGCGTCCATGAACCGGCACAAGACACGATCATGCTCGACGCAGAGGGGGCGTCTAGCCTTGGTCTCGCCGACGGCAATGTCTACGAAATCGCGGTCTTCCAGGCCCAGCGCCGGCCGAGCGAGTCGTCCTACAAGCTGATTCTCAGCGGCTTCCACACGACTCCCAGCCAATGCACGCCCAAGTGCGGTGACGGCATCGTGTCGCTCGGGGAGGAGTGTGACGACGGCGTGAACGCGGGTGGATACGGCCAGTGCGGCCAGGGTTGCAAGCTGGGAGCGTACTGCGGTGACGGAATCGTGCAGTCGGTTGAGGATTGTGACGACGGCGTCAACAACGGCCATCCCTGCCCGTCGGGCTGCCGTAGCCTGATTGACAACTAGGGCCCACATCGGAGCGTTGACCGCCGAAGCGCGCAGTTTCAGGCCCGACACCACGAACCAGCCGCGTGCCGGCGACGATAGCGGCATGAGGCGGCACGCACCTTTTCGCGGACCCATCCGAAAAGAATGGCATGCCCGCCACGCTGTTTTTTTCCTGTCTGGTCGCCGCGGTATTACCCTGCGCAGGTGTCCAATCATCACCGGCTCGGGAAAGGGCTTCCTCTTGCGCGGCTGGCGGCTTGCTTGGCGCTGGCGTGGCTGGCGGGCTGTCGGGGTGCGGCTGCGCAAGGGCCGAAGCCGACCGGGCACCTGCAGGTGGATTTTCTCGACGTGGGTCAAGGCGATGCCGCATTGGTCACGTCGCCGGCTGGCAAGACAGTACTCATCGACGGCGGCCTGCCGGAAGCCGGGGACACGGTGGTCGCTTTTCTGGATGGACATCGGATCGGCATGCTGGACCTGGTCTTTCTCACCCACCGCCATGCGGATCACTTGGGTGGCCTACGCGCGGTCGTCGACAAACACGGGACCCGCATGTTCCTGGATGCGCCCTATCCACACGACATCCAGGAATATCAGAGACTCTTGGTTTCTCTCGACGGGCAGCACGTGCCGGTTCGTCAGGCCACACGCGGACGCACCATAGACCTGGGCGGGGGAGCGCGGCTGACCCTGCTTGGTCCGCCCGAGCCGCCCCTCACCAACACGCGGTCGGACGTCAACGCCAACAGCGTGGTGTCACGGATCGATTTTGGCAAGTTCGGTATTCTCTTCGCTGCCGATGCCGAGGCGCAGACCGAGCGCTGGCTGCTCGACAACCAAAGCAACCTTCGCGCCGCCGTCTTGAAAGTGGCCCACCACGGCAGTCGCTATTCGTCGACGCCCAAGTTCCTTCAGGCGGTGCAGCCCCTGGTGGCGGTGGTGAGTGTCGGCGCAGCCAACGAATACCACCACCCCGACGCACAGACGCTCGACCGCCTTGCGCGCATGGGCGCACACGTATTTCGCACAGATATCGATGGACCCATAGCCATCGAAAGCGATGGCGCAAAGATCGTAGTGCTTGTGCACGGACGCAAGGAGGTCTTCCAGCTGCCATGACCGCGACGCAGAACATCGTGTTTATCGATGAAGTTGAGGACCGCGTAGCGCGGTTGGTGCTCGGCGAAGAAGTCTTCCATTTGCCGCGTCGGCTGCTACCCGCGGATGCGAGAGAGGGCCAGTGGCTGCGCATCTCGGTGACGCTGACGCCGGCTCCGCCGGACGACAGCGCAGCCTTGCGCAAGCATCTGGGCGGCGGCGACCCTGGCGGCGACATCAAGCTTTGACCGGACGGAAGTCAGATTCTGCACCACAGAGAGCACGGAGAACACAAAGGGGTTCGGACAGGGCGGTACCCAACCCTTCCCTTTTTCCGGTTCGGCTCTGTGGCCTCTGTGACCTCAGTGGTGAAAAAGAGCTAGCTTCCGGCTTGTGGACGTTCGCCCTACGCTTGCGGGCCGATGGGCAGGACGGTACGGCCGAAGCTTTCGTTCAGGACCTGGGCAATGCCGAGGTACATGGCGGACAGGCCCACGAAGAGACCTTCCCAACCCGCGACGCGCGTGAAGCCCTCGTTGCCGCTCAGGTCGCCGGCGGCCAACAGCCAGAACAGGACGGTCAGCGAGCCGAACACGGTCATCAAGGCCTTGTTGGTGCGCAGGGTGCCGAAAAACATCAGAAAGGTGAAGCCGCCCCACAGCAGCAGATAGGCGCCCACGGATGCTTTGTCCGGGGCCGCCGCCCAACCCATCTTCGGCAGGAGCAGCATGGTGGCCAGGCTGATCCAGAAAAGGCCGTAGGACGTGAAGGCCAGCGTGCCGAAGGTGTTGCGCTTCTTCCACTCCATCACACCCGCGATGACCTGGCCCAACCCGCCGTAGCACAGCCCCATGGCGAGAATCATGCTGGACAGCGGGATGAGCCCAGCGTTGTGCAAGTTCAGCAAGACGGTGGTCATGCCGAATCCCATAAGGCCCAAGGGCGCCGGATTGGCGGTGGTGTCTTTGATGATGGTTTCGGGGCTATCCATAGAAGATCCTCACTTCTCGACCGTACGCCTGGGGCTGATCTTGTGTCGCCCGCTGTCCGCCGATGCCATCCGCCCAGCCTCGCTGGCGGCCAGCATGGTGCCCTTCCCCTGCGGCGGGGTCAAGGCCGCTCTCGAATTCGGAGCTTCACGGATGCGCGGCTGCGCTTTCGCCCGCCGCGGTGGACTCGATCAGTTCCAGCAACTCGGCCACCTGGAACGGCTTGTGGATACAGGACACGCCCGGGCTCTCCAGAAATCGTCGCGCCTCGGGCGAACAAGCCCCACCGGTGATGAAGATGAACCGTTGGGCCAGTTCGGGCCAGCGCTGACGGACCGTCTCGTACAGTTCCGAACCCGACATCTCGGGCATTTGCAGGTCGCACAACACCACATCGAAGGAGCGATCCTGCCCGAACATGCGTAGCGCCTCCTTGGCTCCCAGCGTGGTTTCCACGTCATGGTGGCTGAGCAACATGCGGCGGTACGCCTTGAGCAAGAGCGCCTCGTCGTCGACTGCCAGCAGCCGCCGGCGCTGCACCGCCTTGTGCGAGGGTACGGTCTTGGGACGAGTCACGGCGCCCATGCCCGCAGCGGGCAGCCGCACGCGAAACAAAGCCCCGCGGCCCGGTACGCTTTCCACGGTCAGATCGCCACCTGCCGACGACACGATGTCGCGCGAGATGGACAGCCCCAGCCCAGTACCCACGCCTGGCGGTTTGGTGGTGAAGAACGACTCGAAGATACGCGGCATGACCTCGGTCGGAATGCCCGGGCCGTTGTCTTCCACCTCGATCACGACACGATCCCCGTGGTCATAGCTGCGCACGTAGAGCCGGTTGCGCTTGGGATTGCCCGCGGCCAGAGCGTGCGCGGCATTCATGATCAGGTTGAGAAACACCTGCCCCAGCCGGGCTGCGCTGGCGCGCACGCCCCTGCTCGCACGCAGATCTCTTTCCACCTGCGCGCGGTAGCGGAGTTCGCTGCGCAACATGCTCAGCGCCGAATCGACCGCCGCGTTCACGTCGGTAAGTAGACTGGCGTCCTCGTCCAAACGCGAAAAGGCGCGCAAGTCGCGCACGATGCGATGGATGCGGGCCATGCCCTCTTTCGATTCCTGCACGATGTTCATGGCCTCGAAGCGAAAATCGCTCGACGCCGGTTTGGGCGCGGCCTTGAGGTCCGGCCTGGCTTTGCCGTCGGACGACTGCAGGAGTTCGGACAGAGCTTCCAAGTTGGCCAACACGAACGACGCCGGGTTGTTAATCTCGTGCGCCACTCCGGCGGCCAGCATGCCGATGGAGGCCAGCTTTTCCGACTGCAAGCGCCTCACCTCTCGGTCGCGATCTTCGGTCACATCGCGCACGTAGAGCAGAACCCGTCGCCCCGCCGCGGGATAGGCACGCGCGTCGAACTGGCGCCCGCGCAAGGAAAACGTCCTGTTCAGGGTTGCGTTCGCGCTGACAGCCTCGCGCGCCAGGCCGGCCAGCCGCTCGCGCATGGCCGGATCCGTCTGCCCCTCGGAGGGGCTTCCGGTAAACAAGCGCTCGCCCGACGCCAGGCGAGCGGTGTCCGACTCGCCCCGCATGCGACGGAGGGCATTGTTCTCGATCTGCACCCGGCCTGATGCATCGAGGAGCAAGAGGCCATCCTCAATGACGTTGAAAGTGTCGCGAAGCGCGTCGCGTTCGGCACGCAACTCGCCAGCCAGCTCCTCCAGTTGGCGCGTCCGTTCCACCACCTTGCCTGCCAGCTCGATGTTGTGGCGGCGCACTTCATCAGCGAGCGCTTTGGAGTGCAGAACCGAACCCAGGCGCGCCAGCAGTTCGAGCGGCTCGATGGGTTGTACGATGAAGTCTGCTGCGCCCAAATCCAAGCCGCGCAGACGGTTTTCCACCGGGCTCTGCGCGGTCGCCAGAAGGACGACCGGGACAGCCGCTGTCTTGCTGTTGGCGCGGACGCGTCGGCACAGCTCGAATCCGTCCATGCCTTGGGTGCTGGTGCGCGCGAGCACCAGGTCCACGCCGCCCTCTTCGACCAGGCGCAAAGCTGCAAGCCCGTCCGGCGCCTGCACGAGCTTGTGCGAACTCAGCGACCGAATCGCGTCCTGGACCGCGGCGCGGTTCTCACTGTCGTCGATAACCACCAGAATGCGCGCCATTGCCTACCCTGCTTCGTACGTCCCGCTCGCGGATTCGATTGCTCGCGTCCACACGAAAGATGCGGGAGTCCCCGAGCGTGATCCGCGATCCCGCCGCGCCGGTCCTGAGACTGCACCTGATCGATTGCTCATAGAGCGCTTCGCGCTGGCATTATCTGCCTTCAACCCGCAGCATTTCAAGTTCTCTGCAGTGATGTGGGTCAGCGTGGGGTGCAGTAGGCAGACGCAACCCGCAACCTCGCAGGCGTTGTATAGTGCTGCCCGCGATGTACTCGGCTCGGGCGGTGGCAGCTGTTCTCGGCATGAGCGTAGCCCGTCTGCGCTCGTACCTGCGTGCGGGCGTCGTGACCCCGACCCGCAACGAAAAGGGCGAGATGCGCTTCTCGTTCGATGATCTGGTTCTTCTGCGCAAAGCAGAAGGCCTGGTGGAGCTGCGCATCCCGGCTCGCCGTGTGCGCGATGCCATCAAGAAGATACGCGACGGGCTTCCGACCGGCGCCTCGGTCCACCAGGTCGCGCTGTCCGGGGAAGGTCAGCGGGTGGTCGCGGACGACGGTCATCGCCGCTGGCACCCGGACTCTGGCCAGTTCGTATTCGATTTCAAAGGATCGTCACCCGACGGGGGCGGCGCCACGGTGACGTCGCTGGCAAACGCGCGCGCCAGCGTTCCCCCCGCCACAGGCCAAGATTCGCCACTCACCGCGCGCGACCACTACAAGCGCGGCTGCATGCTGGAATCTGCGTCAGCCGAAGAAGCTTGCGATGCCTACCGGGCCGCGCTGGAACTGGAACCCGAGTTTGCCGACGCCCATGTGAATCTAGGCCGCATGTTGCATGAGGTGGGCGACGTGTACGCCGCCCTGGTGCACTACCGGGCCGCGCTCTCGCTACGCCCTGGCGACACCACCGCGGCCTTCAACGTCGGCGTTGCCCTAGAGGATCTGGGCGCTACCGTCGACGCCATCGCCGCTTATCGGCGCGCGCTGGAGTGCGAGCCGCGCAACCCCGATGCCCATTACAATCTGGCGCGCCTCTTGGAACAAGACGGCAAGCCGGACTTGGCGGTGCGCCACCTGCTGCTATACCGTCAGTTGACCAAGAAACGCTGATGGCAAGCGCAGAGCAAGAACCGAATCGTCGCCGGGCGGCGGCGGAGACCCTCGTGGCAGACAGCGCCGAGGACATGCGGCGTCTGGGCGTGCGTCTTGGCCAAGCCATGGGCGTGGGCGACGTGGTGGCGCTGATTGGCCCGCTGGGCGCCGGCAAGACGACTTTCGCCCAAGGGCTGGCGCAGGGTTTGGGCGTGGCCGCCGAGCGCCACGTGGCCAGCCCGAGCTTCGCCCTGGTCAACGAGCACCCGGGCCGCACGCCTTTCGTGCACGTCGACTTCTATCGTCTGCGCACGCCCGCCGAACTGCCCGAGCTCGGCATCGAGGAGGCCTACGATCACGCCGCCACCGCCATCGAGTGGGCCGACCGATTCCCCGACGCGTTGCCGGCCGACCACCTCCAGATCACGCTGGCCGTGCAGAACACCGGTGGCCGCCGACTCGACCTTCAGGCGTCAGGACCGCGAAGTCAACGGCTGGTGCTGGCGATAACTTGATCGCAGGCCCCGTCGTCCTTATGGTGATTTCGTGGATATTGTACAGGTGCTCTTCGGCGACCTTCGGCAGCTGATGCCTCGGCCCTACTCTGAGATCGTGCTGGTGGCCACGGCCTTCCTGTGCGGCGCCCTGGTGGGCTTTGAGCGCGAAAGAGGTCACAAGCCCGCTGGCCTGCGCACGCTCATCTTGATCTGTGTCGGGTCAGCCATCTTCACCGTGGTGTCGGCCAGCCCTTCTTTGGGGGGCCACGAACCCGCGCGCATCGCGGCCCAGATCGTGACCGGCATTGGTTTTTTGGGCGCCGGCTCCATCCTGCGCGACCGCCATCGCATCTCTGGGCTCACCACAGCGGCCACCATCTGGGCCTGCTCAGGTATCGGCATTGTGGTTGGCGCCGGCTACGCAGCAGCGGGCGTGGTTCTGTCCGCGGCTGTGCTGATCACCCTGGGCTGGGTGCGCCGACTGGAGGTCGTGCTCAATGGCGCGTGCCAGGTGCGCCGGGTGCTGGTCGTGTACCAGCCTAGCCAGGGCAAGACGCGCCCGCGAATCACGGCCCTGCTTGACGAAGCCAAAGGACACATCGCCATCGGCGACGACAAGGAGCGGCCGCAGGGTCTTCGCGAAATCAGCGTCGAATACTGCGGCGTCCATCGCGACCACCGCTGCGTGCTGGCCCAGTTGGCAGATGTGCCCGGCGTGGAAGCGCTGGAGACTGTCGCGTAGCGCTCCCTGACGACTCAAGTTCTTGCGGCGGCTGCCGTTGTCTGGGAATAGCGCCTCTGCTCGCGATGCACAGGCTGGTGTGGCCAGGTACAAAGAGATTCCATGTTCACGACGGTCGAAAAGGTCAAGGATCTCTTGGGGCAAGGCAAGAGTCTCATTCTGGCCGGCGACGAGTCCCTGCTTCGCGTGCTGCCACGGGGTCCGTGGATGGGCGGCACCATTCCCTACTTCATGACCGCCGAGGGGGGACGGGCCTCGCGCGAGCACATCTTCGTGTGCGAGGTGCCAGCCGTCGCGTCTGACGCGCGCATGGCCGTCTATGACGAAGGCTCCATCGCACGCGTCTTTGTGGATTGTCCCGAGCCTGGCTACACCATCCTCATCCTGCCGGCTTTCACCCGTTTGCATCAGTGCTTCGCTCTGGATTCTCCACTCTACGAACAGCAGTTCTTCAAGTCGGTCGCCGGCTGGATTGCGGGCACGCATCTGGATGACGCGGGCAAGACGAGACCCAAGGTCTTCGCCGGGGCCACGGGCGACGTGCTCGAAGACAAGGGCGTCGCCATGCACGTCGCGCTGCCGTCGACGCACCAAGCGCGCATCGGCATTGTGAACATCTTCGAGCCTAGCGAAGGCGACGAAATATTCTTTCCAGAAAACGGGTTCCAGGCCAGCGAATGCATTGTCGCCGGAAAGCGGGAGAACGTCGTCGACTACGTGAGCCGCAGTGGATTGGATCTGCGCTTGCCATTGGTCACCGACATGTTCGGCACCAAGGTCAACGTGAGCATCCGGACCCTGGATGTCACGCGGCGAATGGTGACGTTCTTCGCGCCGGTCTTCAAGGGCGTGGGCTACCGGCCGGCCAAACCCAT
>Ga0265316_10000761_pt1 | contig 35481 bp, 25 predicted proteins | sample 4522metaG_FD_202092 | JGI IMG/M metagenome (GOLD analysis project Ga0265316, IMG submission 202092) | Rhizosphere microbial communities from Carex aquatilis grown in University of Washington, Seatle, WA, United States - 4-5-22 metaG | ecosystem: Host-associated > Plants > Roots > Rhizosphere >...
TTTACTCCTACTCCGTTTACCGAAGCCAGCCCTTTGAACTTAACCAGTTCAGCATCAATTCTGATATGCTTTTCTTTTGACTTTCCAATTGCCCATAAAGGAATTCCAACAGACATTAATCCCAGTCCGCCAATCATAACCCCGCGATATGTATTCACTTTATCTCCGGAAGGTTCTCCATTATCACTATGATTATATACTTTCCAATACAATATATTACCAACAAAAAGTGTGACACCTCCAATAACGGTTAATGCTGTACCAATTACTTCCATGTTTTTATCCCTCTTAAACGCATCCACATATAATGTTGAACTTCTTCCCTGTGCATTTATTGAAAATGAGGAAACGGTAAGCAATAAAACAAGAATCAGAGTTTTCATAATCTCTCTTTTAATAATAAAACTCCTGACATGATTTCCCGGAAGCGATAAATTTTATAATCTATTTCAAAAGCTTATATTTATTAGCAAGTTCAATGGCTGCCTCTGCAATCGTTGTATCCTTAATTTTCCCCTGATATTTTTTAGCTACTTCTGATAATTCTTTTATTAAATCTTGTTTCAAAGAATACTCACTGGCTTTATCAAATGGAGATTCATCTGAAATCCATTCTCCTTTCCAATTTAAATGTCCCATACTAATTTAGCTTTCAGTATTCAAATATATTCTAAAATTTAGATTTGACATAGCAATACCTTACCTTCCTTCAACATAGACTTGCTGAAGGTGAAGCGCTAAGTTTTTCCAAAGGGCAGGTTTTACGTTCAGCCGGGCCTTGCGTCTATTTTTTCATCCCTTGAAAAGAGAAACTGCTTCTTTCATTAATGTTGATATCGGAAGCTCCTGAGGACATACATTCTCGCATTCCTTGCATTCAGTGCATTTGCCAGCTTTGCCATTTATGCGTATGTAACCTGTCACCCATGGGTTCGGGTCATTCCAGATGGCGGCATTGTTCAGAGCAGCCAACACCTCAGGAATATCTACTCCGGATGCGCATGGCATACAATACCGGCATTCCGTGCAATCTGCTTTTATTTTTGAGCCCATTGCATTTCGCAACTTATCAAAAATCAGTATTTCATCCTTGCCGAGAGAACCAGGAATTCCTTCATTGGCAATTCTGATATTTTCCTCCACTTGTTCCATGCTGTTCATACCTGACAGAAGGCTTGAGACGCTGGTTTCATTCCACACATAACGCAATGCCCATTCTGCAGGACTCCTCCTGATCGCAGACGAAGTGAAGACTGACATCATTTCCGGAGGAAGCTTCTGAGCGAGTTTACCACCTTTTAACGGCTCCATCACTACAACGCCGATTCCTTTATCTGCCGCATATTTAAGGCCCTTATAGCCTGCCTGGAAATCAATATCCATATAATTGTACTGTATCTGGGAATATGTCCAGTCATATTCATCGCAAATCCTTATGAAATCTTCAGCTTGTCCATGAAATGAGAATGCAGGAAACCTGAACTTACCTTCGGCTTTCTTTTTATCCATAAACTCGCGAACGCCAAGCTTCTTCATCCTGTCCCACAATTCACCATTAAGGCCATGAAGGAGATAGAAATCTAAATAATCCGTTTTCAGCCTTTGCAACTGTTCTTCGAGAAAAGTATCCATCTGTTCCTTCCGCGTGAGATAAAAAAGCGGCATTTTGGTTGCCAGATGAACTTTTTTTCGCCATCCTCCCGAGAGAGCCTCACCTACAAAGGGCTCGCTTTCTCCACGTTGTCCGAAGACTGCGGCATGATAAAAATAGGCGGTATCAACAAAATTGACGCCATGGTCTATTGCATAATGGAGCAATTGGGTTGCTTTTGTATAGTCAATCTTTTCAGGTTTGTGGTCAATTGTCGGAAGCCGCATACACCCAAATCCAAGAATCGATAGATCAATCCCAGTTTTACTAAGTTGACGGTAGAGCATAAGTTATCCTCCTGATTTAAAGTTTGCTTTCTGTTTCATTGTACCAAATTTGCGAAAATAGTTCAATAATTCATTCAGAGGTTCATTTAAACAATTTTTAACTTTTGAGGTTTTACATTTTACTTTTGTCTATTGTTTTTTTCAGGACGAGACATGCACTGGGAGTTCCAATTGCTTTGACCATAATAAGCCAGACCTTATTGACCGCCAATGGCTTAAGTTAACAGCTTGTAATCAAATCATAAATGGTAAATGCAATATAACCGGAGAGATATTGTCAATATATCCGGCTTATACAATGAATCTAAAAACACATTGAGCGATGCTAGCTATTTTTGGCAGCGAACATCCAATCATTTTTTCTCTGAATCCTTAGTATCTGAGCTTTTGTCTTTTGCATCAGACTCTTTTTTCCCCGGTTCATCATCCAATTTTGATGCTTTCTTAAATTCTCGCATACCTTCACCTATTCCTTTCATCAATTCGGGAATCTTTCTCCCGCCAAATAATAACACAACTACAAGGAGTATTAATAGTATGTGCATCGGACTTGAAAAATCCATAATAATTTATTTTAATGTTATTTACAATCACTTTTATCTAATAACCCATCATTACGTATTGCTTTTCCCAACTTCTTCATGCCCTGTCAGATTAATTTCTTTTGACCACCAATAAAGCAGCGTATTTTAATTTATCAATGCCAACAATAAAACAGACATCAAAGTTATGAATATATTTAAATGTTCCCTACTTGTAAGGTTTTATCTCTTCGGGCATCAATAATTGCTCTATTTGACAGGATTTTCCAAAGTTGATACTTTATTCATAAAGTAATTCAGACAGATTTTTCATTCCATCAAAATTATAAAAAATAACTTCGATCCTTTGTGACCGGAACTTATAAACTTAATGGAAACAGGTATGAAGAACATATTTTGTAACATAACTAGAAATCATTAATTGACATTGAATTCAGATGTATTCTTGAAATACGGAATGATACCATGTTTCAAAAATGTAATACAGATGATAATTGGAAGCTCAAGGAAAATTATAGTGTAGAGAAATATATACGGCTAAAATAAAATTATCATGATTGATCTTTATTCGCACTTTTACTTTTTTGGAATCTCTTTCGAAATTTGATATAAGCGCCATTCCCTTCTTTTGACTGACAGCACGAAAAAGCAGCAAGATTATTCAATCAGGAAATGCTGCTTTATTTATAATGTAATTCTTGGTTTTACTTTAATACAAATCCCAATCTTACACCTAAGTTGACAAAAGGATAAAAAGATATATTATTATTAGTGGCATTTGGATAAATAGTTGTATTAGGCCGGCCATCAGGGTTATAAATTTTATTGATCGTGACAGACATTGCACGACTTCTGAACCCTAAACCTGCATACCAGTCTATAATTAAACCATGATTATATGATTGTATGCCAATCATTATGCCAATTCCCAGAATATGTGAATATTTAGATTCTGTCTGAAAATGTGAAAACCCACTATAGTGCATGGCAAATGTCTGATCCTTATAAAAACAGAATTTATATGTTAACTGTGGGGCATAATAGAAAGATTTTTTATGGTTTGTTGTTTGAGGTGAATTAATTTCTCTGGAATAGATCCTGAATTCCGTTTTCAGGTTTATTCCAAAATCATTATTAAAAGGGCTTCTCCTGTATGAAAAAAGTCCCTTATCGGTAGCCATGCCTTCCTCTCCATTAGAATTAAAAGCAGTTTGATTCATCCTACTATTTCTTCTAGGAAAAATGAACCCAACCTGGAACTGCAAACTCCTCTTTGGTGTTCTATGGATCTCAAATGAAACAGGTATCTCACTAAAAATCGGTTGAAATGGATTGATCTTTAATGTTGCGAAGGCTTTCTTTTCAGGGATTGAATCAACATTTGAACAGCCATGGGATTTATTTAATAATAAGCTGCCATTGTTGATACCGAAGCATTCTAAATAAATACATAGAAAAGCGATAATAATAAGCGGAGTTTTCATGATTGCCAGGTAAAAAGGCTAAAATCTAAATTTACAACATTGTCAGGCCAAAGTCAATTTTATAATTGGATCATGTCAACATATTTATGAAATTTGGGATCAGCGGTACGTACTACCATTTGCAGCGGGCAGCACGAAAGCAGCATGGCTTTCAATAAGGGTTGCCGCTTTATTAATTTAATAATCTGCCAAAAGATTACCTACAATTATTCCGCCTCTGACACTTGAAGAGGCTCTTGAGACAACCAAAATACATTCTGTAGCCGGCAAGATAAATGATCATACTGCGCTTATGACAATAAGGCCATTCCGATCGTCACACCACACGATTTCGGATGTTGCGGTAGATAATTATGTGGTGAAACAAAGAATTAATTGACTTGTGTTTAATAATTGTGTAAATTAGTCAATGTCTTTGATTTACAGTTAATTATTAGAAACTAAATCCAATTTTATGAAAAAATCTTTTTTAATTCTGGTAATTGTTGGATTTCTGGTAATTGGCTTATCAGAAATTCAGGCACAGACAACCCAACCAAAATTCAATCAAGTTGAACTTATGAAACAATTCAACGGTAAATGGGAAGGAGAGTTGGCAAAAGACACTCTTTTTTATGTAGACTTTAAACCTTTTGGAACGACAGGTACAGATATGTATTTTAAGGTTGTAGCCGGAGACAATGTTCTTTCTGAGATTATGGAACTTTTCGGGTATAACAGCAAACTGAACAAATATATTGGTACTATCTTAGAAAAAGGTAAGGATGCTGAAATAGGAGCATGTTGGTTCACTTCCAAAAATAAATATATAGTAACATATCTCAATGATATATCTAACCCTGATAAAGCATCTTGGAAATGTGATGGAGTATTTAAATCACCCGATGCAATCACAGAAATTGAATATCAGAATGGCAAGGCTGTAATGACATACAATTATAAAAGGGTTAAGTAAAATATTTTAAAATCAATGTGCCCCGAAAGATATTATTTTGGGGCATTTTGTTTTTATAAAGAATAGATATACAGATGAATAACTACATTTTTACCACACCTAATATTATTGGATGTTACACTCGTAGGAGGAGACATCTTTCCTCAACCGGGAGAAATTTCCCTAGGTCATAAAGGAGTGTTGTTTCTCGATAAGCTTCCTGAGTTCAAACGGACTATCATGGAAGTTATGCGGCAACCTCTTGAAGACAGAGTTATTACAATCTCAAGGGCAAAATCAACTGTTGACTATCCTGCAAGTTTAATGGTTGTTAATTTGAATTTATGTTATAATTGATTGGTATTTAATAAGATAAAAATCTTAATGTCCCGGTTAACTATATCGTATTCTGATTAGGAGATAGCCCATAGATAGCTGGTTTAATTTGCATAGATGTATGTCAAAAGGTACTGTACATTTGAATTGGGGACAGATTCTGATTAATCCTGCTTCATTTCAAGCATCTAAAGAATACATGATGCATATCGCCTGAATATGTGAATTATGTAACTTATTTGTAAAAGTTTATAACGACTTCAGGAGCCAAAAGTCCTATTTTTGTATTGTGAAAATCCAAAAAATAACACATTTGACAGTTCAGTCTGTTCTCTTAAGTTAATTAACATATGTACCATCCATCTGAAAATTGTAATCTGTAGATGGTTTTTGAATAAAAGATGAATGGTATTTACTGAGGTAAAAGCCGGACGCTTTGACCACATTTAAATTCTAAAAAACAAATACTATGAAACAATTATTGATTTTCTGTATTACAATGTTCCTTATAGGAATTGGTTGTAGAAGAATCGATGATCAGGCGATTAAAAAGTCATCTGATAAAATAGTATCCAAAAATATGGTAATTAATAACAACTTTAATTCATTAAATGAAAGAATCTCATTAACCGATAATACACCTGCATATTTTTTTAGAGATACGTCAAAAAAAACAATGAAAAGCAGTAAAGAAGCAATGACTTCCTCAGTAACCATTCAGCTGATTGCAGCTTTATATCCCCCGGAATATAACGGTGAAGTTTTACAAGCCTCACATGTGCGGATAGTGGATCATTATGCTTATGTAACATACAACACACAAGGTCCAAGATATTTGGGTGGAGTTGATATTGTGGATATAAGTTCTCCCAATAATCCCGAATTGGTATCTAGTGTTGTTTTCATAAATAAAGAAACTAATAAAGGCAAAGATGTAAGTTCCGTGGATGTCAATTTTTCACCTTCTGCAAAGAGTAGTACTTTTCTATGGATTACCGGAGCTGATGAAACTCGTGACAGCGCATTTGCAGAAAGATATGAACTGAATTCATCCAATCAATTTGAATCAGACCAATCTGTAAATTTCTCTCTGAAAGGTTATGTCGGTACTGATGTAAGATTTTACAATGACAAAGTTTATGTTACATCCGGCACTGGTGGAGGATTGACTATATTAGACAATCAAATGAAAGAAGTGAGTTTTATGAGTATTGAAAATGCCCGATCAGTTGATGTTAATAAAGATTTTGAAATAGCACTTGGTGGAAATCCCGGTCATTTATATAATCCTGGTATTTGGGATAAAGAAATTGGGGGTTCTACTGATCCTGAAGCAAAATCCATATTAAGATTATACAGTAAATTTGCTCTCGTTGCCCTTGGTGAAGAAGGTTTAAAATGTTATGATATATCTTCTAATATGCCTTCCACAGTAATTTCAGCATTACCCCGACCAGCAGTTCCTGAAGGTGAATCACCCTGGGATTATGTTACAAATGGAGTTTCAGTCTCCGATAATGGCTGGGTCTACATAGCAAATGGCTCTGGTGGTTTGGATATTGCTAAAATAGATACCGATGGTCAGTTAACATGGATGGGTAATATTAACCTTGGGGCATCAGTTAACTTTGTTGAGGCTAATGCAAATTATGTATTTGTTGCCAGGGGTGTACTTGGATTAAAGATTTTAAAAGTTACAGAAAATTAGGACTCTGCCTTACGCGCCGATAGTAGTCGTACCAGTTTCTTTTTCTTTTCAAAGCCTTTTCTTTCTACTTTGCCCCATCCTTTTTTACCTCTTAATGCTTCAAGATTCCCCCTTACAGCAAAATAGGTATGCATTGGATAAAAGAAGGGTTCCAAAAGTGCAGCAATCAGTAGTTTCAGAACATCCCTTTTTTTCTTGTATTTATGATAAGTAATCTCTTCAAAAAGGATTGCCCATATTGAAACAGATACTGCAAAGGTGTAAATAAAAAGAAATAGAAGCAGGTAAAACGGCCAGTTAATCGAATTTGTTACAACAAGATAAATAGAATAAATAAAACCTGAAAAAGCTATCATTGGTGCCAGCCATTCAAAGAAAAACCAGTATGGGTATCCAAGAAGTCCCAGACGGCCATAGGTTTTATTGAAAAATATTTTACGATGTGTCCAGAGTGATTCTACAAGGCCACGGGTCCATCTGGTGCGTTGGGTCTGCAATGATTTCACATCAGATGGCACTTGTGTCCAGCAGAGAGGATCGGGTATATATGTCACTTCGTACTTTACGCCTTCTTCAGCCATACGGCGTCTCATACGAACAACAAGTTCCATATCTTCGCCTACTGTTTTGATACTGTAGCCACCACCTTTTATTACCGTTTCACGATCGAAGATCCCCATAGCTCCTGAGATAAGCATTAATCCATCAAGCTGGCTCCATGCCATTCTTCCAAGAAGAAAGGCCCGGGTATATTCAAGAACCTGAAGACGAGGCAGCATCTGGCCGGGAAGGTGGATTTCACGAATATGACCACCTTCAACATCACACGAATTTACTATTCTTATTACTCCGCCAGCTCCTATTACCTTCCGGTCCTTTTCTTCAAGAAAAGGTTTTACAAGTTTAAGAATCGAGTCAGTTTCGATGATAGAATCAGCATCGATGGAAATAAAAAGACTGCTCTGGCAAATATTAATACCCGCATTTAGTGAGTCAGCTTTGCCTCCGTTTTTTTTGTCAATTACAGTCAGCCTTTTAAAGGAAGGGTTTTTTGACTTATATACTCCTCTTATTTTTTCGCACGGTATGTGGTAATCGAAATAGTAATCAACCTTTGTAAGTTCATATTCCTCTTTTATCTTGTCTAAAGTATTGTCGGTTGAACCATCATTTACCAGAATAACTTCAAAATTGTTATAATAGAGCGAAAGAAGAGTACGGACATTATCAATAATAGTTTTACTTTCATTAAATGCAGGAGCAATAATAGAAATTTCAGGGCTCAGCGGTGATAATACCAGGGAGTTATAATTGACATAGCTGTTTTTTCGCAAGTACTTGCGAAGTGCCATGGCAGAGAATATACCCAGAATCAGATATGATCCTGAAAGGACAAGTGTAATTATAAAGAACATATTTGCAAAAACAGATCCCATCACATTTTAAAATATTCGTTTATCGAGCACATGTTTTATAATAATACTATAGTTTTTGTACTCTGATTCCATTATTTTGATAAGAGCCTTAACCCCCTCTTCTCCATTGTTTCTTATAGCTTTAGTCGCTTCTATCTGTAATTGTACGTCGTCTTCCTTGTCAAGAACAAGTTTAAGGAACCCCATCATCGAAACATCGGGCATTTTACCCATCGATTTTATTATTTCAAGACATATTTTGTATTCCTGATATTTGTACATATGCTTCATTGTCTCAAGTGTGGAATGCATATCAAGATCCCCTGCAACTGCTACTGCAAGTAATCTGACCGAAGGATCCGGATGAAAAAGTGTCTCCAGTACATTGTCTTCAGATTCTTTCTGTTTAAACTCCCTGATCATCCTGAGTGCAAAAGTAACCACAGTTGGATTAGGCGAAGTGAGCCACTTTTGAAAGGATGGGAGAGGAATATTGTGGTGAATAATAAGCTCATGAAGAGTTATCTGTTCCCATAAAGAGAAACGAGTCGTTAGATGTGACAGAAACTCAAAGGGATTATCATCATTAAGTCTGACAAGAGCAATCTGAGCCTCCATTCTAAGTGCTTCATTCGATGAGTTAAGGGCTTTATATATAATAACATTAGCGTCTTTAATATTCATAAAAGCCAGTTCGCGGAATCCTTTTATCTTTTTATGCCAGCGGCGGCTATAAGCTTTGGCTATTGAATCCCTGTTCAGATTAAGAAGTTTATAAAGGCTGATAAGTTTTTTACTTGCGTCTCCCTTCAGATTGATACTTACATCTATCATCTGGTCTATAAGAACCTGACGCCGGTAGGTATCTGAGGCAATTGAACTGAATTCTTCAGGGCTGGCATAGCCAAATAAATAGTTAATGATAAGGTTTTGATATTTCTCCAGCAGATACTGGTGCAGCTGCTCTTCCTTTTCCATCCTTTTTCTGTTCAGAAGAATGATAATCAGAAGAATTATCATTGTGGCAATAGATATTATAATAGCTGCAATCAGAAAATAGACAAGTACCAATGATTTTTTGGAATAATTTATTCTTTTTATCCAACTATTGTCATCTTTGATGAAAAAGACATACGGGACGGTAATTGCAGCCTTTTCTTCTATAGCCATAGTTTTGGAATTGAATGTTGCTTTTTTTAAAATGTCAGGACCAACAGAGGATATCAGTATTTTGTCAAGGATGTTTATATAATATGGAGATTTTATAACTACCTGATCGCTGAACCCATTAGTCTTATTAGTTGTGCCTGATGGGTAGCCCCGCCCGACATTAGCTGATAAAAGTGATATTATTAACAACAGCCTTATCATCTCATTTTAATGGCATAGATGAAATTGACATTACCTTCAAACCTGTTTCGCCAGATTGTTTCTATATACTCCTCGTGAGAATAACCTGCTCCGATGCGCATTATCAGTTTGTGAGTCACCGACAGGTTATATGCCAACCTTAAAGTGTTGGCATTCAGGCGCACAAGATTTGCCTGGATATCAAAAGGTTCGTCAGGCGCAGCTCCGGTGCCCAGAGTAATCTGGAAGTAATCCTTATCATTAAAATATCTTCTTACATTAAAGAATATTGAGGTTCTGGGTCCATTGTCCTTAATATAGACAAATCCTTTCAGAGACAACCAGTATTTACCAAGGTACTTTTCAACTGATGCTACAGCAATGAAAGCACTACGGTCAAAATAATAGTAGTTTAATCCGGTAGATACGGCCCAGCCAGCCGGCAATATCTGCCATACTTCAGCTGCGGCCCTGTGTCGGGGGAAATACGGACCGGGGCTATAAGCATACGCCAGATCTGCATAATTTTTACTTGTTAAATTAGGCCAGGCTTCAGCTTCTATCTGCAATTCAGAAGCATCAGAAGCAGATGGTTCACCAATTCTGATATTTCCAATATTCAGTCCTGCGTATGCCGGTCCCCATTTAAATCTGTGTCCTGCTCCGGCATTAAAGACTTGCCAAAATCGTGAATAAGGTTCTTTGAAACTGTCGAAATAGTCCCCGGCTCTTAAATCAGTTGATACTGGTGTATTTTCTTTTGACCACATAAGTATATTTCTTCTGGCAGAAAGCGCATCTCCATTGCCAGGTTCCTTTAAAAGAAGAGTATCAATAACCGCTCCGGCATTAATATAATCCTTCTGCCAGGCAAGTATGCGGCCTAAGAGTATTCGTGCATCGCCATATGAAGGATAACTGTTGACAAGTTTTCGTGCAGCAGCGGCGGCAGTGGAATAATCACCATTAAATGCTATTGCTTTAATCCTTAGATACTCAGATTCCGGATTAATAGTATCCTGAGAAAATACTTGCACGGTATTCAAGAGTCCAGCTACTAATACATTAAGAACCAGATATCTGTTCATGGGTTACTTTTTGAGAATGGAACAGATTTGTCCGATAAGATCAGATGGATCAAATGGCTTAACAATATAACCACTGATTCCTAACTCCCCTGCCTGACGTTGCACCTGGAGATCGCTGAAGGCGGTAAGTACCAGCACTGGTGTATTCAATTTAAGATCAGATCTGAGATATTTAATCACTTCCAATCCACTGTGAAAAGGTATATGGATATCCACCAAAATCAAATCATAAACAGTTTTTTGCAAAAGGGTTAAGGCTTTATTGCCATCTTCTGCAATATCAGATTTAAACCCTTCCTTTTCCAGAATGAACGAAAGGGTATTCATTGCCAGCTGATTATCTTCACAAATTAGTATTTTCATTTTTTCCGGATGCAACCTTCGAAAATTCTCTCCTTACTAGGAACGTTTAACTTACCCGATAGTTTAATATAAGAATTGTTTGATGATCACTTTAGACCAATTAAAGCAGCTGAGCTACGCAATATTTGTAGAAATATATGAGAAAAATAATACGATAGGTGCATAGCACCGGAATATAAAATTAGATCTCGGTTATTTGAAATCCTTTAACCGCGGATTTCACGGATTTATGCAGATTTAAATTCCCCTATCACCCTTTTCCCTACTCTCTTCTTCAATTTATCAACACATTCCTCTTTTTCAACTTTTATCTTTTTCCTCCCCTGCAGGCTGTCTCCTTCGCTAAATTTGCCCACCGGGCAAATTTTTTACGCTCGGCCCTGTCTTTTATCTTTTAATTTTCTATATTTGATATTGGTTTCCTAATGTGCTAGTAAACTTATAATTATGTTAGTCAAAACATTTGCCAGTGCTGTTACCGGTATTGATGCAGTGACCGTAACGATCGAAGTTAATGTGTCGCGTGGTATCCAGTTTTTTCTTGTGGGGTTGCCCGATAGTGCAGTGAGGGAGAGCCATCAGAGAATTGAATCGGCTCTTCGTGCTCTAAATCTTCACTGGCCCGGGAAACAGGTGGTTATTAATATGGCTCCGGCTGATATCAGAAAAGAGGGATCGGCTTATGATCTGCCTCTTGCTCTCGGCATTCTGGCCGCCGATGAAAAAGTATCAAAAGAAGAGATTGAATCGTTTGTTTTGATGGGAGAGCTATCACTCGACGGAACTCTTCAACCGGTAAAAGGAGTCTTACCTATAGCTCTCCGTGCCAGGGAAGAGGGATTCAAGGGGGTTATTGTGCCTGTGAAAAATGCAAGAGAAGCAGCGGTGGTTGGCGGGTTGGATGTATATGGCATGGAAAACCTTGGCGATGTAGTTGATTTCTTTAATGGCACCAGAAAGTTCAATCCGGTGAAGGTTGATCTTCTGGAGATTTTTGCAAGCGAAGCAAATAAGTATGATGTTGATTTTTCTGATGTCCGGGGACAGGAGAATGTCAAACGTGCTCTTGAAGTGGCTGCAGCCGGGGGCCATAATATAATCATGATAGGTCCCCCGGGAGCAGGGAAGACCATGCTCGCCAAGAGGTTACCTACAATTATTCCGCCTCTGACACTTGAAGAGGCTCTTGAGACAACCAAAATACATTCTGTAGCCGGCAAGATAGATGATCATACTGCGCTTATGACAAAAAGGCCATTCAGATCGCCACACCACACAATTTCGGATGTCGCACTCGTAGGAGGAGGCACCTTTCCTCAGCCGGGAGAAATTTCCCTTGGTCATAACGGAGTGTTGTTTCTCGATGAGCTTCCTGAGTTCAAACGGACTGTCCTGGAAGTTATGCGGCAACCTCTTGAAGACAGAGTTATTACTATCTCAAGGGCAAAATCAACTGTTGACTATCCTGCAAGTTTTATGCTCGTGGCAAGTATGAATCCTTGTCCCTGTGGGTTTCATAATCATCCCGAAAAGGAATGCATGTGTTCACCGGGAATGGTACAAAAATATCTGAACAGGATATCCGGACCACTTCTCGACCGTATTGACATTCATATCGAAGTAGTTCCTGTCAATTATGACAAGCTTTCCGATGCAGGGAAAGTGGAACGTTCATCGGTTGTCCGCGACAGGGTTGTGAGAGCCAGGGCAATCCAGGCAAAAAGATTTGAGGCCGTAAAAGGAGTTTACTCCAATTCTCAGATGTCTTCCTCTATGCAGCGAAGATATTGTCAGCTCGATGAATCAGGAGGAAAGCTGCTTAAAACAGCAATGGATATCCGGGGCCTTTCAGCAAGAGCTTACGACAGGATATTAAAAGTTGCCAGAACTATTGCAGATCTGGGTGATTCTGAGAATATTACTGCTGAACATATCTCCGAAGCGATTAATTATAGAAATCTGGACAGGGAGGGGTGGGCTGGGTAGGGGTTCTTATAGAGTCTGTTCGGTGCGTGCAATAATATCATCCTGAGTATCAGGAGACAATGTTGTAAAAAATGCAGAATATCCTGCAACGCGAACTACCAGGTCCCTGTAATTTTCAGGATTCTTTTTTGCCGCCAGCAGGGTGTCTCTCGATACGATATTGTATTGCACATGCCACCCCTTCAGAGTTTCAAAAAATGTTCTGATAATAGAAATCAGTTTCTGCTTTTGTGTCTCATTGGTGAGAGCGGATGGAGATAGCTTCTGATTTAAAAGTACTCCACCGAGTATTTTATTTGTCGGCAGCTTTGACACTGATTTAAAAACTGCAGTTGGCCCCAGAGTATCGGTTCCGGAAGTAGGGGAACTCCCTTCGGCAAGAGGAGTAAAGGCTTTTCGTCCATCAGGGGTGGCAGGGACCACTGAACCAGAAGGAACGTTGGAAGAGATACTTGAAGTTCCGGCATAGTACCTGCATCCAAATGGCCCCCGTCCAAAACGGGTAGTATGATATTTTTTCAATTCATCAATATAGTACATGTAAGCCTCACACAGAAGTTTATCAACATAATCGTCGTCATTCCCGTATTTCGGGGCATAATTAAGCAGTAACTGCCGCACCTTTTCACCGTCTTTACCGTTAAAATTATTTTTCAGGTTCATTGCCAGCGTCTCCTTGCTTATAGTCGCCTCTTCAAAAACAAGCTTCTTAATTGCTGCCATTGAATTTCCAAGATTGGCAATCCCCACCTGCAGCCCGGATATAAAATCATATACGGAACCTCCCTCTTTAATAGTTTTACCTCGTCTGATACAGTCATCCACAAATGCTGAACAAAGTATGTCAGGTACTAGTTCTTCAAGAGCTAAATCAGCAGCAGTGTCAATCTCAACAGTGACTTTTGTATAAAATTTGACCTGATTCTTCCAGGCCAGCATCATGTCGCTGAAGCTTCTGAAATCTAAAAAATTGCCTTTTCCGCGATGGAAGGTCATTCCTGACATTTCATCCAGACCATTGTTCATGGCAGCTAAAAAGACCCGCATAAAATTGAGAAAACTCATTCCTGTACACCTGTATCCCCATTTTCCCGGGACGGCTATTTCGATACAACCGATAGCTGAATAGTTGTAAGCATCATCTCTCTTAATGCCGAGATCTATAAGTGAAGGAATAACAATCTCATCGTTGTTGAAGGCAGGCATTCCAAAACCTTTTCCTATTACATTTACGCATGCTGTAAGGAACTCATCACTGATATTCTTATGGAATCGCACAGATAAATTAGGCTGGGTAAGTTTCATCCTGCCAACCGAGTCAAGAATAAGAAAGCTAAGCTCGTTAACAGCGTCTTTCCCATCAATGGTTTGGCCTCCGATTGTAACATTCTGATATAGAGGACCTCCGGCTGAATACCTCGTGTGCGACCATGATCGTATTTTGTTAACTGAGAGTAATTTCAGCCAGGTGTTTTCAAGAAGTTCCAGAGCAAAATCCCGATTTATTTTATCAGTGATAGTATCATCTTTATAGAACCTGAACAGATATTGATCCATTCTGCCAAGTGAAACCGAATGGCCATTGCTTTCGATCTGGAGAATAAGTTGTACAAACCATGTTAGCTGCAATGCTTCATAAAAACTGGCCGGCGGATTTTCAGAAATATGACCGCAGATCTCACCTATTGTAACCAGTTCTGATTTTCTTATCAGGTCAGGCTCACATTCTGATAGTTCAAACGCGAGTTTTTCGAACCTTCTTATAAAAGTCTGAAATGCTTTGATACCTATAGTCAGAGCATTGTAAAAGTCCTGTTTTTCAAAAAAGCGGGTATCCTTTTCATTAAGAGTATTCTGTATTAATTCAATGCTCTTTAGATAGCCTCCAAGACCCGTTTCAAGTATCTTTTCAAGATTTACAGCAATATGCGCATCTCCTGATGTAAGGTTACCTTCTGCCCTGATAATTCCGGCATCGTGAATCTCCCTGTTCAGGGGAGACATAAGTGAATAGCCTCTTTCGATAAGAGTTTTTCCGTCCCACCATTCGCAGATTTCTTTCAACTCATTTTTCTGATCAGCATTAATAAAGAAAGCATCACCAGGGCGCTTATCGAATTCATCAAGTTCGTTCAATATCCATGAGGTGACATACTCGGGGAAAATTGGAGCAGCACGCAGTTTCGATGATTGATTTCCGACAATAAGTTCCCCTTCATTTATGAAAATAGTCATCTTCTCCAGCGTCCTTTCAAGAGCATATGCACGCTTAAGAATTACAGGGGAGTTTTCGAATTCCTTATAAACCTCTGTATAAAAGCCCGCGCGTTCGGTGCAGATTGTAGATGCAGCTGAGAGAACATTGCTTTTGAGTTTTGCAATGCGTTCAGAGATTTCTGTTTTTTTTGTGAAGGAGATCATTTCAGTTCAGAATTTTTGAAATAAGACCTTTCTGTTCAGCATATTCCGCAAACGGTGCCAGTTCGGATTTTTCAATAGAACGGTGATTTCCAAACGTATACTCTTTTCCAAGCATCAGATATTTCTCTTTTGCCAGTGTATGAAACGGAATGAAATTAATTTCGGAAGCATTTTTCAGACCGGCGGCAAAGTCAATTATCGCTAAAAGTTCTGAAGAAGAAAAGTTAAATCCCGGAATTACAGGCACACGGACAATGAACTTTCTGCCGGTTTCATCAAGCTTTTTGAAATTTTCAATGACCAGGTCCGCATTTCCTCCTGTAAATCTTGTAAATTTATCATTATCTAGGTGTTTTAGGTCAGCTAAAAAGACATCTATCAGGTTGACATAATTTTCAATAATCTCCCAGGGTAGATGGAGTGAAGTTTCAACTGAAACATGTATCTTTCTGTTCTTCAGCTGAATGATTAATTCTTTAAGTTCAGGTCCCTGTGACAGTGGTTCCCCGCCAGTGATAGTTACTCCGCCTCCACTCATATTGTAGAATGGTATGTCTTTTTCAATTTCCTCAAGTATCTGTAAGATAGTTTTTTCCTGTCCTGACACGATGAGAGCTTTGGACGGGCATATATTGTCAAAAATAGTAGTATCTGTGATGAGATCCCTGTTGATGATCAGCTTATTATTTTCAAGGACAATCTCTCCATTATGCTTCAGACATTCTCCAAATTGTTGACATATTCTTTCATCAAACATTATTGAAGGAGCAGAATCGAGGCTTTCCGGATTGTTGCACCATAAACAGCGCAAGGGACAGCCTTTGAAAAAGATATTTGTTCTTACTCCATTACCGTCGTGTATTGAATACCTTTGGATATTAAAAACAGTAAGCATGTGTAAATGGCTAATAATTAATATGTTATTAAGGATGTCATGAAATAAGCCGGCTTATTGAAAGCTAAATATAACTATAAATTCTTCTTTTTAACCGGGAAGATTCAGTTTCAAATCCCTTTCCGGTGATTTTTATTTGTGAAATAATCAATTTATATTATTTTTAAAAACTAATTAAACCACCATATTTTCATTATATGGATCTTACCAAGCGAATCCGTGATAAAATGATGAAAGAGCGCCTCATGTTTGTGTATAGAGGCGTCGTAACAAATGAAAACTCCGTACCGCTTCTGATGCTTCTCGAAAAGGAGATGGAAAATTCAGAATTTGGATTTTTAGGAAGAAAAAGACTTTTCATGTTTGTACTCGAGAGTCTTCAGAATGTTTCAAGACATAGTGATCAGAATCAGTACGCGGATATGTCGCTTGTAGTTTATTCTAAAAAGGATAATGGGTACACCGTAACTACAGGAAATGTTCTTCCGGCAGCAAATATAACTGATCTTAAAAGTAAGCTGGATGAGATCAATAATCTTCAGACAGACGAGATAAGAAATGTCTACAGGCAGATGCTCAGTAATGCTAAATTCAGCGATAAAGGAGGTGCAGGACTAGGTCTGATAGAGATGGCAAAAAAGACCGGCAATAAGCTCGATTATGATTTTGTTACGTTAGATGAGGAATTTTCTTATTTTATTTTAAGCAAGACAGTTAATTCTGTTGGAGTCGGAATGCATCACAGGGAAAAGGAGCAACCTTTTAATGGTAAGGTTATTTCACAGCTTGAAAGACTTATGGCTGAAAACAATATTTACCTTATCTGGTCGGGGCATATATCCACCGATGTGGAGAAAGAAGTTCTCACTTTTACTGAAACAAAACTTGCTGAAGAAGATGTTGAATTAACTCTCAGAAGAAGAATTTTCAGCGTTCTTGTTGAGATCCTTGAGAATGTGGCAAAATACAGCCCGGGAAGAGAACCCGAGGAAAAATTCGGGATGCCGGTAGCAATGATCAGGCTTGAGGACGATGTCTATACCCTGACAACAGGTAATCTTATTCTTAATGAAAAGGTGGAGGATCTCAAGAGGAAGCTTGATACCATAAATAAGTATGATAAAGTAGGACTGAAAGAGCTCTTCAGAAAATCTCTTTCCGGGCAAATTATCAATTCAAACAGCACAGGGAACATGGGACTGATTGATATGGCCAGGAAATCAGGAAGTAAATTGGTATACCAGTTTGAACAGATAAATGAACTCTATTCTTATTATGTTCTGATTGTAAAGGTTGAAGGCAGAACCAATTAAGCCAATATCCTAAAGGTAAGTGTTTTACTATCCCACGCAGCATAACTGCCATTTTTGATCCAGTCGCCGAGAAACACAATTTCTGTTTCCGGCTGCAAATTATATGTCATTGCCAGATGGCGGTGACCAAAAATGAAATAATCGATTTTGTCTTTTTCAAGAACCGACCTTGCATACCTTATCAGATCCTCTTTTTCCTCGCCGAGAAACTCTTTAGTTATGCCTTTTCCCAGACGCGAATTCAGTGACCACCTGTGTCCGATACCAATTCCAATTGAAGGATGGAGGGCTGAATACATCGCCTGCAATGGTCTGTTTCTGAAGATGGAAAGAAGTATTTTATATCCGCTGCTTGTTGTTCCTAATCCTTCACCGTGTGCAAGGTGAAACTTTTTTCCGTCGAAAAGAGTGGTAATTGGGGAAGAATGAATAGTCATACCACATTCATCCGAAAGATAATCTCCGACCCACATGTCGTGGTTACCGGTAAAAAAATGAACAGGGATTCCGGAATCCGTCATTTCAGAAACTGTTCCCAGAAACCTTGTAAATCCTCGCGGAACAACAAGTTTATATTCCCACCAGAAATCGAAGATATCTCCAAGAAGGTATATCTCTTTTGCATCCTGAGCAACCGAGTTTAACCAGCTGACTACCTTCTTTTCTCTTTCTACAGGAGGTGATCCTGTTGGCAATCCGAGGTGAAAATCAGAAGCAAAATATATATTTTTTGTTTCTGTCAAGGTACAGATCTATTTGTTAAATAACTGATCGAGTTTCAGTTGAAGTGCTTTCCCATGAAGGTTCGATGCAATAATTTTACTTTCTTTGTCAAACAGGTAATTGGCAGGAAGCGTTTTCACATTGAAAAGCAATGCGTTTTTAGGGTCTTTGGGATTATCTTCCCTCGTGTTTATCCAGGGCAACTCATCAAATTTGACAGCTGCTTTCCATTGCTCTTCATTTTCATCGAGATTAATCTGATATATCTCAAATCCCTTTTTATTGTAAAGTTTGTAAAACTCTTTCAGCTGAAGATTCTCTTCAATACAATCTCTCGATTGAACTGACCAGAATGTGAGAAGTACGTACTTGCCTTTAAGTGAGGAGAGTGCGACTCTCCTGCCTGCGATATTTATTAAATCAGGATCCAGGACTGTATTTGGCAGGTTTTTGCTTATTTGTTCAATCTGGGAGACTAACATCTGGTTCAACTCCTTTTTAAAATCTCTTGTCAGCGCCTGCACCTGTTTTGAATTAGGGTAATGACGGGTAAGCGAATCAGACACTATTTTCAGGTATTGAAGATCATGCTGTTCATACAGAACGTAGGTTTGAGGATTAATCCTCTGATATAGCGCTTTAATTGAAGCCAGCGAGTTTATGTTATTAATTATAAAATCAATATTGTTCTTGCGTTGAGCTTTTACTAAATTATTAAACTCTGCATCGAGTAAAGGGCCCCTGACATCAAATCCAGGTTCATGTGAAGCCTTAGTATACAGTGTACTCAGGGAATCAAGTTTTCTTTTTGTCTCGGCAAGAAAAAGATCAAGAGTCTGCAGCTTCTCTGATCCTGCTGATCCTTTTACAGAATAGTTTTCAAAAAGGTTTTTGTTATTAAACAATATATTTATCTTTTCTCCGGGTTCAGCCAGAAGTGTAATAAAATTTGTCGTTGAAAAACCAATCTGATAAAAATCGGGTCCTGTCGCTTTTACCTTAAACCGGAATGAACCTTTCCTGCTTATTTTCGCAGAGTCAATAAATGTTGGAGTGTCGACATCCAGTTTGTTGAGATAAATATATTTAGTTTTTGAATCTTTAATAACGCCATTAACAGCGAATTGATTCTTGTTATTGCATCCGGTAAAAATAAAAACCAGGGTAAGTAGAAAAATTATTCGTTTCATCAAATGTCGGATTTCCAGTTTTTGTATTCAGGTATTATTTAAATATTTCAGCCAGTTTAGTCTGCAATTGTTGACCTCTCAGGTTTGTTCCAATTATCCTGCCTTGTTTATCCAGAAGATAATTACAGGGTATTGATTCAATTTTATAAAGTCCTACAACTATAGAATTCCAGTATTTAACATCACTTACATGGATCCATTTCTCGAGATGATCTTCCTGAATGCCATTCATCCAGGCGTCTTTGGTTTTGTCGAGAGAAACCTGGAAAATCTGAAATCCTCTTTTATGATAAGTGTTATATACATTCACAAGGTTCGGATTCTCCTTTCTGCAAGGAGTACACCATGAGGCCCAGAAATCCAACAGAACTACTGATCCTCTCGTTGAGGACAACTTAATTGTGTCTCCGGCCGGTGTGGGAAGGGTTATTTCAGGAACCTCGGATCCTGAAGCTGTTGGAGCTCCACCACCTGTTTCCCCTTTCATTTTTGCTGTTAACTCCTTAACCTGTTCATGAAGTGATGTAACAGGCTCATAATCAGGATAAAGACTAAACATAGAGGAGTCAACCTTTTCAAAATAGATAATATCTTTTGTGGGATTCAGAACATACACGCTGGGAGCAACCTGTTGATAGAGTGCAACAAGGCTTACAAGTGATGTGAGATTATCATCAATATATTTTTTAGTATAGGAGTTAATCTCTCCCAGATAAATCTGAGCAAGACTGTCGAGAGATTCAATAACTTTGGGCAACTCAGGTTTATCCACATTTTGTTTATAGATGTTGCTTAATCCTGACAACTTGGTTATTGTTGCCCTGAGCGTTTTGTTGTATTCAGCCATTGATTCGGTACCTTTTGATCCCTTTAGGGATATCGGATAATTCAATGAATCACTATGTGCTTTCAGCGTGATTTTCTGCCCTGGTTCAACAAGCATTGTCAGAAAGTTATTCTCAGAGCTTTTCAGAAGATAGAAGGAGGGCTGTTTGATTTCTCTCCTGAAATTAAATGTACCGTCAGAAGAAACCCTTATTGAATCAACTGGTTTCAGTTCATTCGATTTGAGTTCATCAAGATAGATATAGGCCCCGTTAACAGGATTCATAATTGTACCTGATATTCTGACAATATTATTTTTGCAACCGGCAGAAAGTAATACAATAAACAGATAGAAAAAAAACTTCTTATTCATTAAGTAAAATGTTAATTGGCAATTATTTTCAATTATAGAATTGCAAAGTTATTCTTTTTTTAATCCGCCAATACTTTTAAGAAATTTTATTATTTTTCCAGGTATATGATGTACCTTTACAGGGATCATTTTTTATTCTTATCTTACATAGATACTTTTAAGTTATTCAAACTGTAATTATATGAGTTACATTAAGTTCGATAAAGCTCAAGTTGTAAACCTTGAATTTTCTCTTATAAGGGAGGATATTAGAACTAACAGGGCGGGGTCATATTCTTCAACTTCACTGGTTAGCTGTAATACGCGCAAATATCATGGATTGCTTATTTGTCCTGTGGATGAGATGGGTGGTGAGAGATTTGTCCTTCTTTCTTCACTCGATGTTACTATAGTAAATAATGACAAAAGTTTCAATATTGGTATAAGAAAATATAAGGGCGATTATTTTAGTCCCAAAGGCCATAAATATATTGAGGATTTTGATGCAGATAACATTCCTTCAAGAATTTACAGGGTAGGTGGTGTTATTCTTAAGCAGGAAAGACTTTTGGTTCACTATGAAGAGCAGCATCTCGCAAGGTTTACAGTTCTTGAAGCTTCGGAACCGATGAAACTACAGTTCCGTCCGTTCCTTGCTTTCCGGAATATTCATCAGCTTACGCATGCCAACATGGCTGCAAATACGAAGGTTGATTATATAGAAAACGGAATAGAATCCAGGATGTATGAAGGATTTCCTTCGTTAAAAATGCAGTTTTCTACAAAAGTTGAGTTTGTACCAGTACCCGATTGGTATCTTGGCGTTGAATATCCTGAAGAACAAAAACGTGGTTATGATTATTCAGAAGACCTTTTTACTCCGGGTTTTTTTGAGCTTAAGGCTAAAAAGGGAGACATTATTGTATTCTCTGCTTCCACGAAAGAGGAAAAGACATCAGGGCTTAAACAAAAGTTTACGAAGAATGAATCAGGTAAAATTCCACGCGACAGTTTTATTAACTGTTTAAGAAATGCTGCTCAGCAATTTGTTGAAAAAAGGGGAGGGAAAACGCTTATTATTGCAGGTTATCCATGGTTTGGTGCATGGGGAAGGGATACTTTTATTTCGCTTCCTGGGTTGGCTTTGGCGAGGCATGGACTGGTCCTCTACCGAGAAGTTCTGGATACACAGATTAACAAAATGAAGGATGGATTGTTTCCAAATATGGGTAGTACAAGCGACCCGGCATTTAATTCTGTCGACGCACCTCTCTGGTTTTTCTGGGCTGTACAACAGTATATGGAACATGGCGGCTCTGATGCATGGGAAAGATATGGAGACGCTGCAAAATCAGTACTTAATGCTTTTAAAAATGGTACCGCGTTTAATATTCACATGAGAGAAAATGGTCTTATCTATGCCGCTGCACCAGGGAAAGCGCTTACCTGGATGGATGCAGTAGTAAATAGTATTCCGGTAACACCAAGGGGAGGATATGCAGTAGAGATCAATGCTCTGTGGTATAATGCCATCTGCTTTTCACTTGAGATGGCAAAAAGAGAAAATGATAAAAAGTTTATAAAGGAATATGAGAAGTTGCCCGAGTTGATTAAGAAATCATTTCTTGACATATTCTGGGATGAAAAAATTGGATATCTGGCTGATTATGTTAATGATGATGAGGGAAAGAATACTTTTATCAGACCGAATATGGTAATTGCCATCTCACTTCCATATTCAATGCTTGATAAAGAACAGATGAAAAAGGTGTTGGATATAGCAGACAGGGACCTTGTTACAGTAAGAGGATTAAGAAGTCTTTCACCCAGGAATGAATTGTACCAGGGAATATGTGAGGGGAATCAGGAAGAAAGAGACAATGCCTATCATCAGGGTACAGTTTGGCCATGGCTCTATGGACCCTTCTGTGAAGGATGGCTGAAAGTATATGGGCAACAGGGTGTACAGAAAGTAAAGAAATTGATTTATGGTCTTGAAGCTGTGATGAGCGAACATGGGATAAGTACAATATCGGAGATTTATGATGGAGATCCTCCTCATTCACCCAAGGGAGCTATTTCGCAGGCCTGGAGTGTAGGTGAAGTTTTGAGGATAATCGACATACTTGAAACAAAATTTGCAAATCAATAACCGAGGTAGGATATGCGCGTTTTAATGTTCGGATGGGAATTTCCGCCTCATATCTCAGGTGGATTAGGCACTGCCAGCTATGGTTTAACAAAAGGCATGGCAAAGCTTGATGATCTGGAAGTGATCTTTGTCGTTCCGAAGGCATGGGGCGACGAGGATCAGAGTATGGTCCGGCTGGTTGGTGCAAACCAGGTTCAGGTAGCATACAAAAAGGTTTTTTATAAAGGATTCAGACGCCCGATTGAGAGAATTGAAGTATCCTCAAAAATTGTACCGTATACCGACCCCGACAATTTTTGGCAATTGGTTAATTCTGACACTTCAGAACATAATTTTTATGTCATTACAAATGCCCGGGGCAAAGTAGATTTTTCAGGAAGGTACGACACCAACCTGATGGATGAAATATACAAATACTCCGTAGTAGCCGCGTTGATAGCTGATGAAAATGAGTTTGATATAATTCATGCACATGACTGGCTTGCTTATCCTGCAGGAATTGCAGCCATGGAAGTATCGGGGAAACCTCTTGTCATACATGTTCACGCTACCGACTTTGACCGTAGCGGAGGGAATGTGAACCCTGATGTTTACCGGATTGAGAAGAATGGTATGGATGCTGCATCTAAAATAATTACTGTAAGCAATCTGACAAGAGATATCGTTATAAACAAATACAATATAAATCCTGATAAAGTTGAAACAGTATACAATGCCGTTGAACCTGTTAAGATTGCAGAAAACCTGATTATCAAAAAGGGTTTTGATGAAAAGGTGGTCACATTTCTTGGCAGGATAACCATGCAGAAGGGTCCTGAATATTTTATCGAAGCAGCATACAAGGTTTTACAGGTGATGGACAATGTAAGATTTGTTATGGCTGGTTCCGGTGATATGATGGAGAAGATGATGAGGAGAGCTGCAGCCCTGAAAATAACTGACCGGTTCCATTTTACGGGATTTCTTAAAGGGACTGATGTTTTTACCATGCTCGATATGAGCGATGTTTACATTATGCCCTCGGTATCAGAACCATTTGGTATCTCACCTCTCGAGGCAATGCAGTCAAATGTACCTGTGATTATTAGTAAACAGTCGGGTGTCGCTGAAATACTCACACATGCAGTGAAAACCGATTTCTGGGATATAGATGCGATGGCTGACGCAATCTATGGCATCCTTAACTATCCTGCCCTGTCCAATATGTTTATTAAAAACGGAAAAGAAGAAGTTATCCGGCTTAAATGGGATAACTCGGCCAGACATGTTCGCGATATTTATCATAGAGTTATTGACAATAAAATGCATTAAAATATGAGTGTATCAGGAAAAAAAGCGATTTGTTTATATTTTCAAGTCCATCAGCCATTCAGGCTCAAAAGATACAGGTTTTTTGATATTGGGCATGATCATTATTATTATGATGATTTCTCGAATGAATCCATTATGAGAAAAGTGGCGGGGAAATGTTATATGCCTGCGAATAATATTATTATGGATCTGGTTCAGAAACACAAAGGGAAATTTAAAGTTACTTTTTCCCTCTCAGGGCTGGCAATCAGCCAGTTCAGGCTTTATGCACCTGAAGTTCTTGATTCTTTCAGGAAACTCGCCGAAACAGGAATGGTGGAATTTCTTGCGGAGACAAACTCTCATTCACTCGTATCACTCAGGAGCAGAAGTGAATTTGAACGCCAGGTTACCAATCACAGGGAGATGTTAAAGGAGTTTCTTGGAGTTGAAGCTACCTCATTCCGTAATACTGAATTGATTTATTCTGACACAATAGGATCGTGGGTGGCTGATATGGGGTTCAAATCCATGCTGACTGAGGGTGCAAAACATGTTCTGGGATGGAAAAGCCCCAATTTCCTGTATTGTAACTCACTTAATCCGCGTCTGGAGGTTCTGTTAAGAAACTTTGTTCTTAGCGATGACATAGCCTTCAGATTTTCAAACAGGGGCTGGAATTCCTGGCCACTGACAGCCGACAAATATGCTTCATGGATAAGCAAGCTGGCTCCAAAAAGTGAGCTCATAAATATTTTTCTCGATTATGAAACGTTCGGGGAACACAACTGGAAGGAGACTGGTATATTTGATTTTCTGAGTCATATGCCAGGTGCAATTCTAAAGAAAACGCCTTTTAGGTTTATGACCGCGACTGAAGTTGCCGAAACATTACAACCGGTATCCGCTATCAGCATTCCTTCACCTATCTCATGGGCTGATGAAGAACGCGATATTACTGCATGGCTGGGAAATGAGTTACAGGTTGCTGCCCTTGACAAATTATACAGCCTGGCAGGGAAAGTGAACAAATGTGAAGACGAACTAATAAAAAAAGACTGGGAATATCTCCAGTCGAGCGACCATTTTTATTATATGGCGACTAAATTTTTCTCTGATGGTGCCGTTCATGCCTATTTCAACCCTTATGAAACACCATATGACGCATTCATGAATTATATGAATGTGCTTAGTGACTTTGAAATTCGACTGCGAAAACTATTTCCTGATACAGCTGAACAGGATCAGATATATAAACTTGGCAATCAGGTTATTGAAAAAGATATGCTCATAGAAAAGCAGACAATTGAAATTCAAAAACTTACTAAGAAAATTGCGAAAATAATACCTGATGTGAAGCCATCTTTAAAGAAATCTGTCAGGCTCGCTACAAAGACAACTGCAGCAAAAGGACGCAAAAAAGATACAAAATCACCTGATAAAAAGCAGACCATAGCTTCATCTGAAGAAATTGTTACTAAAATTGCAGCCGGAAAAGTAAAAACAAAGGCAAAAACAACAAAAAAGATAAGTACTCCGAAATCCGGGAAGAGAGTTCAAAAAATCAAAAAGTAGAAGACTAAACAAATAATTTCTGAAAATGAAGGTTGATTTTATTTTTGAAACCAGTTGGGAAGTTTGCAATAAGGTTGGGGGAATACATACGGTAATCTCAACAAAGGCGCTTAAAATAGTAAATGAACTTGGCGATAATTATGTACTTATCGGACCGGATGTGTGGAGGGAGGATGTTATAAATCCTGAGTTTATACCGGATGACTCACTCTTCATTGATTGGAAAGCGAGAGCAGCAATAGAAGGATTAAGAGTTAAGACAGGGCGATGGAATATTTCTGGAAAACCGATTGTAATCCTGATAGACTTTACGCCATATTTCGGACAGCAGAATGAGATATTTGCCGGATTCTGGGAAACATACAAACTTGACAGTATAACAGGGCAGTGGGATTATGTTGAACCTGCGCTCTTCGGATATGCTGCAGGAAAACTTATTGAAAGTTTTTCAACCTTCTATCACGAACATCATAATATTATTGCTCAGTTCCATGAATGGATGACCGGGACAGGTATTCTGTACCTGAAAAAAAATGCTCCATGGATCGCTACTTCATTCACAACCCATGCGACAGTACTTGGCAGATGCATTGCCGGGAATAATCGTCCTCTTTACAGTAAGATGGAAGAATATAATCCTTCACAAGTTGCTAAGGAGTTCAATGTTGTGGCAAAGCAATCGCTCGAAAAAATTTCTGCCACAGAGGCTGATGTTTTTACAACTGTTAGCGAGATAACATCAAGAGAATGTAGACATTTTCTGGGCAAGGAAGTTGATTTTGTAACACCAAACGGATTCGAGGATTCTTTCGTTCCCGCAAGTGATATTTTTGATGAAAGAAGAAAAGTTGCCAGAGAAAAGCTTCTTAGTGTGGCTAAGGCTGTACTTGGCTATTCAGTTTCAGAAGATTGCGTTTTAGTGGTAAACAGTGGAAGATATGAATTCCGTAATAAGGGTGTTGATATTTTAATTGACTCTCTCGGTGAATTGCAGAAAAAAGGTGCTGTTGAAAAGGAGTGTATTGCTTTTTTACTAATACCTGCCTATCATATGGGTCCTCGTAAGGATATTATGGACATCCTTTATAATAATGGTCCGGGAAACGGTGGTGACAGATACCTCACACATAGTTTGCATTATCCCTCTACAGATCCTGTCTTACAGAGAATAGCTACGAATAATCTTGATAATAGTCAAAAATCAAAGGTTAAAATCATATTTGTTCCATGCTATCTGAATGGCCATGATGGCATATTTAATATGCCCTATTTCGATTTACTCATCGGATTTGACCTTTCCGTTTTCCCTTCCTATTACGAGCCATGGGGATATACTCCTCTTGAAAGTCAGATGTTTTCTATACCAACAGTAACAACTTCACTTTCAGGGTTCGGCCTATGGGTCAGAACCTATTTTGAAAATCCCGGTAACGGAATAGCAGTAATTGAAAGGACAGATGATAATGAGACTGAAGTCATTTCTGAGATCTGGCACTTTATGGCAAAGTTTATTGCATTGAATGACACTGAACTTAAGGAAGCAAGAGAGAAAGCTCATGCGATTTCAAGAATCGCACTATGGGATAACCTGGTTAAGTATTATTTCAGTGCTTATGAACATGCACTTTTGGAAACCAGCGAAAGAAGAGAAGAACCCAGAGAATTTTTAAGGTTCGTTGAAGCTCCGGGATTACATGTCCGCAAACCACACCAGGTTCCCGTCTGGAAAGATATTTACGTTCAGAGCGACGTTCCTGAAAAACTTGCTTCACTAAAAGACCTGGCAAATAATCTCTGGTGGTCATGGAACTATCGGGCCGAATTACTATTTAAAAGGATGGATCCATCTCTGTGGGATGAGGTAAAGCATAATCCTAAACTTCTGCTTGAAAAGATTGATTATAAAAGACTTCTGGTACTTGAAGATGATGATGATTTTGTGGCTGAACTGAAAAACGTTAATGAAATATTCAAAGCCCACAAAGATCGTCCGGATAATCCGTCATTACCTTCAATTGCTTATTTCAGTATGGAGTTTGGAATACATCCCTGTCTGAAAATTTATTCAGGAGGTCTCGGTATACTGGCCGGAGATTATCTGAAGGAAGCCAGCGATTCGAACTTAAATATTACCGGTGTGGGTCTGCTTTACAGGTATGGATATTTCAAACAGAAGCTTGGACCAAAAGGAGAGCAGCTTTCGATATATGAAGCTGAAGAGTTTTCACATCTTCCTATAAACCCTGTTAAAGATTCTAAAGGTAACCATTTGAATGTTATCCTGGTATGGCCGGGCAGAACAGTGAAAATCAGGGTATGGGAAGCGATGGTGGGGAAAGTCAGGTTAGTTCTTCTTGATACAGATTTTGACGATAATTTGCCGGAAGACAGAACCGTTACTCATTATCTTTACGGTGGAGATAACGAAAACAGGTTGAGACAGGAACTTATCCTTGGTATTGGTGGTATAAGAGCTCTTGTTGCTATGGGTTTGAACCCCGATATCTATCACAGCAATGAAGGTCATTCCGCATTTATCAGCTTTGAAAGATTAAGGGGACTGATAAACGATCAACATCTGACATTTTATGAGGCACTTGAAGCAGTAAGGTCCTCGACCCTGTTTACTACTCATACGCCTGTACCGGCAGGACATGATGCATTTGAAGAAGACCTTCTTCGTAAGTATATTTCGCATTATCATAGCAGATTAACGATTACCTGGGGTGAACTTATGGCTCTTGGCCAATGTAAAGGGGACATTGATAAAAAATTCAATATGAGTTTTCTTGCTGCACGAATGTCGCAGGAGGTAAATGGTGTGAGTAAACTGCATGGTGAGGTTAGCCAGGAAATGTTTAACAAACTCTGGCCAGGATACCTTAAAGAGGAACTTTTCATAGGCTATGTGACTAACGGTGTGCATCATCCTACATGGACTGCTCCTGAATGGCGTGAGGTTTACAGGGAATTGACAGGAAATATAAATTTTGATCAGACCGACAGAGACCTCTGGGATAAACTGTATAGTCTGGAGGATAAAAAGATTTATGAAGTGAAAACCAGCCTTAAAAAAAACCTCTTCACAAATATCAGGAAAAGACTCCAGTCAGATATGATAGAGAGGCATGTGAGCCCTCATACCCTGTTGAGCATTAGCAGCCATCTTGATGAAAAAGCTCTTACTATAGGGTTTGCCAGGAGGTTTGCGACATATAAGAGAGCATCCCTGTTATTCCGCGATCTTGACAGGCTTGCGCATATAGTTAATAATCCCGGAAAACCTGTCCAGTTTATTTATGCAGGGAAAGCACATCCAAATGATGGCGGCGGCAAGGATCTGATAAAAAGGGTGTTTGAAATATCACAGATGCCTGAGTTTGCCGGGAAAGTAATATTCCTCGAGGACTACGATATTGAGTTGGCAAAGCACCTTACCAGAGGCGTTGATATCTGGCTCAATACACCTACCAGACCTCTTGAAGCTTCAGGAACAAGTGGTGAAAAAGCAGTTATGAATGGAACGATCCACTTCAGTGTTCTTGATGGGTGGTGGGTTGAAGGATACAGGGCATTTGCAGGATGGGCATTACCCAAGAAAAGAACATACGAAAATCAGGAACTCCAGGATGATATTGATGCAGAAACTATTTATAATATGCTTGAATATGAGATAGTTCCGGCCTATTATTCTTTTAACGATAAAGGCATACCTGTTGAGTGGGTAAGCCTTATTAAAAACACAATGGTAAAAATTGCTCCCGAATTTACCATGAAGAGGATGATTGACGACTATTATGAAAAATATTATTCTAAACTTTTTAAACGGAATAAGTATCTCATAGATAATAACTTTGAGAAGGCAAAAGAACTTGCAGCATGGAAAAAAACCATCAAGGATGAGTGGGATAATATTGAAGTTTTAAATTATAGTTTTGAAAGGGCAGGAGACAATGTGTATCGGTCGGGTCATGATTACAGGGCAGAAATTGCTCTTGATTTAAAGAAAATTCCGAAAGACAATGTTGGGGTGGAATTTATTGTCACTCATATGAATAAAAGTGGTGAACATGTATTCGTTGCAAGTGAAGAGTTCAAATTAATCAGCTGGAAGAGCGGCAAATGTCTATACCGGGCTAGTCTGGTGCCTGAAAAAGCAGGATCCTTCTTTTATGGAATACGCATTTATCCTAAACACAAAGATCTTCCACACAAGCAGGATTTCTACCTTCTTCGCTGGATTGATTAAATATCAGTAGCCTTCCGGATAGCTTCTTTTTTAAATACAAGGGCTGTTCTTGATGGCAAATACAGATAAAGGTATAAAGGAGCATTCATAATGTTCCTTTCTGCTTTTCGTATCGAGATGTAGATTGTTTTTCTATCTATCCTGTTGAATCCGCCAAATAACGGGTCATCAGTATCAAGTACAACCCGGAATCTTCCGCTAACCGGTATTCCGTAATCAGTGAAGGATGTGGTAGGATGGAAGTTAAAAACAAAAAGTAATTCGCCTCTCATATAAGCAACAACCTTATCGGCATTATTTTCATATATCCTATTAACTGAAAGATCATCGAGTATTTTGAAGTCGGTGTGAAGCTTCAGCATTTTCCTGTCGAATTTAAGCAGGCTGTTATATTTAAGATCCTTGTTTTCTGCAAGTTGCCATTGGCGTCGGGCATATTTAAAACTCCAGTTATTTCCTTCACGTGGAAAGTCTATCCATTCCGGATGACCAAATTCATTCCCCATAAAGTTCAGGTATCCTCCTCCTGAAGTGCTGAAGGTGATAAGTCTGATCATTTTGTGCAATGCTATTCCACGGTCAACCACTATGCTATGATAGGATTTGTTCATGCCCGAATACATTTCGGCATCTATCATTCTGAAAATAAGTGTTTTATCACCAACAAGAGCTTGATCATGCGATTCGCAGTATGATATTATTTTTTCTTCAGGACGATGTTGGGTCAGTTCATAGAACAGCTTTCCCATATCCCAGTTTTCATCAAATGTCTCCTTTACAAGTTTTATCCAGAAATCAGGAACTCCCATCGACAGTCTGAAATCGAAACCATATCCCATTTTATCAGTATCAGATGCCAGGCCTGGCATACCACTCATCTCCTCAGCAATGGTCATTGCCTCGGGTTTAAATTTATGTATCAGTTTATTCGCAAGAAAAAGGTAGACCAATGCGTCTTCATCCTGATTACCATCGAAGTATTCATTATATGATGTAAAATTCTTTCCGAGTCCGTGGTCATAATAAATCATGCTCGTTATTCCATCGAATCTGAATCCGTCAAATTTATATTCTTCAAGCCAGAAGCGACAGTTTGAAAGCAGGAAATGAATCACATTGTCCTTCCCATAGTCGAAACACAAAGAATCCCAGGCAATATGATTTCTTCTTTCATTTGAATGGAAATACTGGCCCATTGATCCGTCGAACAGGCCCAATCCTTCATTTACATTTTTAACTGAATGTGAGTGAACCAGGTCCATTATAACTCTTAGCCCTGCCAGATGCGCTTTATCAACCAGTTCTTTAAGATCTTCCGGCGTTCCGAATCTTGATGAAGCTGCGAAAAAGCTTGAGACATGATACCCGAACGATCCATAAAACGGATGTTCCTGGATAGCCATAAGCTGAATGGTATTGTATCCTGATTTGATTATAACCGGAAGGACATTTTCAGTAAATTCCCGGTAAGATCCAATTTTTTCTTCCGGTGTAGCCATCCCGATATGAGCTTCGTAAATCACCGGTGCAGTAACAGGAGGAGTAAAATTTTCATGACTCCATTTATAGTTTTCTTCAGGTTGCCATACCTGGGCATTGAATATTTTAGTCTTTTCATCCTGAACCACCCGGTTAGCATATGAAGGAATTCGTTCTCCGGTTCCTCCGTCCCAGTGAATTGAGAGCTTGTACAGATCCCCGTGTTTAAGTGTTTCCCGGGGTAGAGACACTTCCCAGTCTCCCATTGGATTGATCCGCCTCATCATGAATCCTTCCTTCTCTTTCCAATCGGTGAAAACTCCGATGACAAAAATGCTTTTTGCATTTGGGGCCCATTCCCTGAAAACCCATGAATCTTTGCCACGGTGAAGCCCGTAGTAATAATGCCCCATCGCGAAATCACAAAGAGTGCCGTTCCCGATCAGCAGTTTTTCCTTCAACAGACATTTGGCAATGCGCCTGTCGATGACATCCTTAAAGGGATTCAGCCATGGATCGGACATATAGAAACTGTTTGTATTCATGATAACCGGGAAAACAGGATATCTTTCTATAAAAATACGAAAACTAAATCATTAATTTGTTTCATTATCATGGGCTTTATTAAATTTGCAGACATAATTTTAGTCTATGGTTATTCATGAAGGTTATGAAAACCTTAATCTGATTGCTCCGGTTGCAACTCTTGGAATTTTTGACGGAGTTCACAGAGGTCATATGGCTCTGCTGGATTGCCTGGTTTCACGGGCACGGGAGACGAGAGGAGAATCAGTCGTCATTACATTTTCACCTCATCCAAGGCTTGTGCTGGAACAAAATAATATAAAGCTCTCATTCCTTACAACAATGGAGGAGAAGAAGGTCCTCCTCAAAAATGCAAACATTGATCATCTGATAATAATTGAATTCACCACTGAGTTTAGTAAGATCCCGGCATGTGATTTTGTTAAAGATATACTTGTTGAAAAGATTGGTACAAAGCATCTTATTATAGGATATGATCATCACTTCGGGAGAAAAGGTGAAGGAGATTTTAATACAATAAAGAAATGTTCAGAAGAGCTTGACTTCATCGTTGAACAGGTACAGGGATATCAAACGGAGGAAGGAGCTATCAGCTCATCATTAATACGGGAAGCTTTATTGAAAGGAAGAGCTGATGAAGCAAATAAGTGGCTTGGATATTATTATTCTGTCAGCGGTATAGTTATTGAAGGGCGGAAGATAGGGCGCACTATTGGTTTTCCAACTGCAAACATTAAACCCGATTCTCAATATAAATTAATTCCCGGCAACGGGGTGTACGCTGTTGAAGTTCAGCTTAATGACAATTTGCTTCCGGGAATGCTTAGTATCGGTTCCAATCCTACTGTAAATACTGATAACAGTTTCAGGAGTATTGAAGTTCATATTCTAAACTTCGATAAGGACATTTATGGGGAAAAAATTTCAGTTATTTTCAGGAAAAAGCTGAGGGATGAGAAAAAATTTGACAATCTGGAGCAGTTAACTGCGCAAATGGGTCGAGATAAACTAGATGCATTGCGATTGTTAAAATGAAAGATCCCAAATGATTTTATTAACTTTGACCTCTCAAAAAAATCTGAATTATGAATGCAACTTTAAATACAATGCAATACCAGGTAAAAGATATTACGCTTGCCGACTTTGGCAGAAAAGAGATAGAAATTGCAGAGAAAGAGATGCCGGGATTACTGGCAATAAGAAAGAAATACTCTTCTGAGAAACCTTTAAAAGGTGCACGGATAACAGGTTCGTTGCATATGACAATTCAAACTGCCGTGCTTATCGAGACTCTTGCTGAACTCGGAGCCGAAGTCAGGTGGGCCAGCTGTAATATTTTCTCAACTCAGGATCATGCAGCTGCCGCAATTGCAGCACGGGGCATTCCGGTTTTTGCCTGGAAAGGGGAAACGCTGGAAGAATATTGGTGGTGTACAGCCCAGGCACTTTCATTCCCCGGAGGGAAGGGTCCTAATCTTTTAGTTGATGACGGCGGCGATGCATCACTGATGGTTCACCTCGGATATAAGGCGGAAAAAACGCCGGAAATACTTAACAGGAAACCCGAGAACAGGGAAGAAGCAATTATTCTTGCGACTCTTAAAGATATTCTTGCTAAAGAACCAGGAAGATGGCAACGTACTGTAAGTGAACTTAAGGGAATATCGGAAGAGACCACAACCGGTGTCCATAGATTATACCAGATGATGGAAAATGGGGAACTGCTTGTCCCTGCAATTAATGTTAATGATTCTGTTACTAAATCAAAATTCGATAACCTGTATGGATGTCGTGAGTCGCTTGCCGACGGAATAAAAAGAGCAACTGACGTTATGCTGGCCGGGAAGGTTATTGTTGTTTGCGGCTATGGTGATGTGGGAAAGGGGTGTGCCAGATCGATGAAATCTTACGGAGCCAGGGTTATTGTTACAGAAATTGATCCGATTTGTGCTTTGCAGGCCTCAATGGAAGGTTTTGAGGTTAAAACTGTTGATGATACGCTGAATGAGGGAAATATATTCGTGACTGCTACAGGTAACAGGGATATAATAACCCTTGATCATATGTTGAAAATGAAAGATCAGGCAATCGTTTGTAATATAGGCCATTTCGATAATGAGATACAGGTTGACAATCTGAATGAATATAAAGGAATCGAAAAAATCAATATTAAGCCACAGGTCGATAAGTATCTTTTTCCCGATAGGCATGCAATATTCATTCTTGCGGAAGGGAGACTTGTTAATCTTGGCTGTGCTACAGGTCATCCTTCCTTTGTTATGAGTAACTCTTTCAGTAATCAGACACTTGCCCAGATTGATCTCTGGAAAAACAAATATGAAATAGGTGTTTACAGGCTTCCTAAATACCTCGATGAGGAAGTTGCACGTTTACACCTCGATCAGCTTGGTGTGAAGCTCACGAAACTTACAAAGGAACAGTCGGAATACATAGGAGTTCCCCCGGCAGGGCCTTACAAGCCAGATCATTACAGGTATTAGGATAAAGTGTCTCATCCCCCTTGCCCCTTTCTCCCAGGAGAGAAGGGTGAAATCAAATGTTTTTTAAGGTTTTAGCCCCTCTTGGGGGAGGGGTTTGGGGAGAGGTATAAAAATCAGGGATTAATGGCGAATCAGGTCGCAATTTTTCAGTTCCATACTGTAACGTAATCTCCCTGTTGTCTTGTTTTATAGTTTTTCAAAGGATATCTGCCTACGCCTGAAGCAGGTGTCCCTCCCTCTGTTAGTCCATATTTAGTTCCGCATTTCGGGCAGATAGCAATTGTGGAATTTCCAGGATCAATATTTACTTTAGCATTTAGACTATTAACAACGTAATCATTGGGACAAGTGCGGTCGTAAGCGTAAAACTCATCAACTCCGTAACAAATGATGATGCCATTGCCGTTATATCCTGCTGCACCCAGCCCCCAGTTATTTGTACTGGAACCAACTACAACTGAACCTCCAAATCCACTCAGGCTAACAAACTCCGGGTCATTCAGGTAGAGAGTAAAATTCACATAAGTATCGGGAATTACATCGTTCTTTTTATTACATGAGCCTAAAGTGATAACAAGTGCCACTGTAATGAAAAAAAGTCTTATTTTTGAATATGAAGCCATCAGAAAATAATTAATATTGCAAAATTACAATTACAACCGTAAATTTAACGGGATTGAGATTTATTTATTGTAATATCTGAGAATGAATAATATATCACTGCGAAAGCTTTTTCTTTTCATTTTTATTTTAATATTGGCAATCGGATCGTGTAACGCTCAGATATTTCACAGGAATCCCGAGAAACAATTATTCGGTAAAACAC
>Ga0265316_10000762_pt1 | contig 35455 bp, 29 predicted proteins | sample 4522metaG_FD_202092 | JGI IMG/M metagenome (GOLD analysis project Ga0265316, IMG submission 202092) | Rhizosphere microbial communities from Carex aquatilis grown in University of Washington, Seatle, WA, United States - 4-5-22 metaG | ecosystem: Host-associated > Plants > Roots > Rhizosphere >...
TTATGGGTCAGCTTCTTGAGGCGAAAGCGCGTAATAGAACAGGCCAGGCGATTAAGGTATTACTTGGCCTTGCCGCAAAGGTTGCGCACCGTATCCGAGAGAGCACAGAGGGAGATGTTGCTATTGATCAAATTCAAAAAGGCGATTTATTGCGGGTGCGTCCGGGAGAGAAGGTGCCTCTTGACGGTATTATTACTGAAGGCAAAAGCACAATAGATGAATCAATGATTTCGGGTGAACCTCTTCCGGTTGCCAAGATTGAAGGGGACCGGGTTATCGGCGCGACTGTTAATCAGACAGGTACTTTTGTAATGCGCACTGAAAAGATAGGTTCGGAAACCCTTCTTTCACAAATCGTGAAGATGGTAGTTGAAGCGCAACGTAGTCGTGCCCCTATTCAGAAACTTGCCGATAAAATATCCGCGTATTTTGTTCCTGTTGTTTTGGGATGTGCGATAATTGCTTTTATCACCTGGTCTATATTTGGGCCGGTGCCGGCTTTGGCGTATGCCCTGGTTAGCGCTATTTCAGTTTTGATCATTGCTTGTCCTTGCGCTTTGGGATTGGCTACGCCAATGTCAATTATGGTTGGTGTAGGGATTGGTGCGCAGTCAGGTATATTAATTAAAAATGCCGAAGCGATTGAAAAGTGCGAGAAAATAACCCATATTCTCACGGATAAAACAGGAACATTAACAGCCGGCAGACCGCAGGTAACCGCCACTATTACGGCAAACGCTTGGAATGATCCAGCGTTGTTGAGTATTACGGCATCTATTGAACAGAGCAGCGAGCATCCGTTAGCCCGCTGTGTAGTCGATTATGCAAAAGAGAAAGGCTATGGATTAGAGTCAGTCGATGGCTTCCAATCCATAACGGGCGGAGGCGTTAAAGGTAAAGTTAATGGCAAAGTAGTTTTACTAGGAAAACAAAAATTTATCGAAGATAATGGAATAGCTTTAACTGAAGAATTAAAGAAGAAGTCCTACGAGCTTCAAGAGAATGCCGAGACGGTTATCTGGGTAATCGTTGATGAACAGGTAGCGGGGATACTCGGGATTTCAGATCCTATAAAGAAAACAACTCCTGATGCCATCCGCGCTTTGCATAAAATGGGATTAAAAGTTGTTATGTTGACAGGTGACAATGAAATAACCGCTAAGTCCATTGCAAAAGAATTAGGTATTACTGATGTATATGCAGGTCTTGAGCCTAGAGATAAGCGGGAGATCGTAAAGAAATTAAGGAGCGAAGGCGCAAAAGTGATGATGGTCGGAGATGGCATTAATGATGCGCCGGCATTGGTTGAAGCGGAAGTCGGTGTAGCGATGGGCACTGGAACAGATGTGGCGATTGAGAGCGCAGGGATAACTTTGGTTAAAGGTGATCTTAATGGAATTGTTAAGGTGCTGCGGCTTAGCCGGGGGGTTATGCGCAACATCCGTCAAAATCTATTTTTTGCTTTTATTTATAATGCGATAGGCGTTCCTATCGCTGCCGGGGTACTTTATCCATTTTTGGGGTTACTGTTGAATCCTGTGATTGCTGGCGTGGCGATGAGTTTCAGCTCGGTATCGGTAATCGGTAATTCACTTAGATTGCGCAATATTAAATTATAGAGATGATGGTATGAATAAAAAGATATTTATCCGCACCTTCGGATGTCAAATGAACGTGCGGGATTCCGAAGTAATCTGTGGGTTATTGAAGAATGCCGGATATAAAGTTTGCGTTTCTGATAAAGAAGCGGATATTATTATTTTTAATACCTGTTCTGTGCGCCAGCACGCCGAGGACAGGGTATGGAGTTTGGTTGGTAGTTATAAAGGCTCTAAAATAATCGGCTTAGTTGGTTGCATGGCTCAAAATTATAAAGAACGCGCATTCGCGCGTGATGCAAATGTTAGTTTTGTTGTCGGGCCGCAGGACATCTACAAGCTTCCCGAAGTATTGAATAAAATCACTCATAGGGATTTTTTTGAACGAAAGATCTGGGAGGTCGATAGTCCTGTTCGGCCGGAAGAGATTTATCATGCGGGTTTTTTCCAGGAAAAAGATCACGCGTATGTGGTTATATCGGAAGGGTGCTCTAATTTCTGTTCTTATTGTGTGGTGCCGTATGTGCGCGGGCCTTTACGCCACCGTAAGGTTAAAAACATACTTATGGAAATTAAAGAGGCGATTGCCGGAGGAATTACTAAAGTTACCCTCTTGGGGCAGAATGTTAACGCTTACAATGATGAAGGAGTTAATTTTACAAAACTGCTTACACAGGTTAACGCGTTAGGAGGTTTAAAAGAGTTCAGCTTCTTTACTTCTCATCCTAAGGACGCCAATATTGAATTCTTTCAGGCTATACGTGATTTGGATAAATTGGCCAAATCATTGCATCTGCCTATACAGTCAGGCGCGGACAGGATGCTTAAGCTTATGAACCGTGGATATTCAGTAAAAGAGTACTTGGCTTTAATTGATTCTTATCGTAAAATTGTTAAGGGTGGACTTTTGACTACGGATATTATTGTGGGATTTCCCACTGAAAGCGATGCGGAATTTAAAGAAACATGTGATTTACTGCAAAAGGTCAGATTTAATGCCGCTTATATTTTTAAATATTCTCCCAGGCCGAATACGCAAGCGGCAAAATTAGCGGATTTGTTGACTAAAGACGAAAAAGAGAAGCGGCATAAAAAAATTCTCGATTTACAGAGAGGGATTTCTAACAAGTTGAGGGTTAAGTGCAAGGATGCGAAAATTTAAGTTTTATCTTATAACTTTGGTTATTTTTGTTTTTCCGGCTCTCAGCCGTGCAGACAGCCTGGATAATTTAAAAGCTGATTTTCTGCAGGGAAATTACCGTAGGGTAACCCTTGAAGCCCAGGCTCAGATGGAAGGATTTAATATCCATGGCACGGATGAGTTAAATTATTTATTAGGTTTAAGTTATTTAAAGGAAAATAAGCTAGACCAGGCGCAGGAATGTTTCCAGCTTATCTTAAGCCACTCTGCTGCTAAATTTAAGGAACAGGCGTCACTGGCCTTGGCGGATGTTTATTTAATTAAAGGGAAATTTCAGGATGCGGAAGCTATCTATAATAAACTGCTTAAAGAAAATCCTGGCAGCAGTTTTAAAGCGGGTATTTTTTATCGTTTAAGTCAGTCAGGCTATAGGAAGGGCAATAAGGAGCAGTCTAATGAATATTTATTGAAGTTAAGAACGGATTTCCCTTTAAGCCTTGAGTTAAGATCTACCAGCGGCATACCGCGTAGTGAGCCTCCTTTAAAAGAAAGTGGTGAATTCTCGATCCAGGTGGGTTTTTTTACAAAGAATTTAAATGCCGATAAACTCAAGGATAAACTGTTGGCTATGGGGTATTCTGCTTATGTAGATGGTTCCAGTGAAGGCTACAGGGTTAAAGTAGGCAAGTTTAAAACACAAGTGGAGGCTTTGGATACAGAGAATAAACTTTCCCGGGAAGGTTTTTCCACCAAGCTCTGCCCGTAGTATCCTATGTTCAAGAAAAAAATTATTTTCCTTATCGGCCCTACCGCTATAGGAAAAACCGCGATCGCCATTCATCTGGCCAAGAAGCTCGGAGCTGAGATTATTTCCTGCGATTCCATGCAGGTATATAACTCGATGGATATTGTCACTTCGCAACCGAGCCGGCCGCAAAGAAAAAAAGTAAGACACCACTTGCTCGGTGTTATTAGCCCTGCTAAAGAATATAATGTAGCCAGGTATAGAAAAGACGCTATTGCAATTTGTGATAAATTATTTTTAAAAGACAAAAGCCCGTTGTTTGTGGGAGGTGCTGGTCTTTATTACTCTATTATAATTGACGGTCTTTTTCCGGCTGTCCCTGAAGATAAATTAATTCGTGCCAGATTATATAAACAGTTTTCTCTTAAGGGCAATAAATATCTATATAAAAAATTAGCTAAGGTTGATCCTGTATCCGTTAAAAAGATTCATCTTAATGACACTAGGAGGGTCATCCGCGCTTTAGAAGTTTATATAAAAACCGGACAGCCTATATCTGTTTTGCAAAAGAGCAGGGTTGGCCTGGGTAATGAGTATGAAGTTAAAATATTCGCTTTAAACGTGGATAGGCAGGATCTTTATGATAAAATCGACCAAAGAGTTGATAAAATGTTTAGTGCCGGTTTAATTAACGAGGTCAGGCAGTTGCTTAAACATAAATTAAGCAAAACCGCAACTTGCGCAATTGGAATCCGTGAATTGGAAGGCTATTTTAACGGGGCGCATTCTTTGGATGAAGTTAAGCGCCTTATCCAGCGTAATAGCAGGCGCTATGCCAAGCGTCAACTCACCTGGTTTAGGAAAGATAAACGTATACAGTGGATTAATATTAAAGATAAAGAAACACCCATGGAGGTTGCCAAACGTATATGGAAAAAGCTCTCTTAGTCAGTATTCAATTAAAGACAGATAAACACCACTGGCGTATTGAAGATATCTCTTCGGAGTTGGAGGAGCTGGCTGTTTCAGCCGGGGTTGAGGTGGTTGAGAATGTAATTTGTATTTGCGACAGGGGTACGGCAAATTATCTTATCGGTAAGGGTAAGGTTGAGGAGATTAGTGTTATCGCCAGCGAGGAGTCTGTGGATACGGTAATTTTCAGCCATGATTTATCCGGAACGCAGCAGCGTAATCTGGAAAAAGCCCTTGGCAGGAAAACTATCGACCGTACGCAGTTGATCCTTGATATCTTTAGCCGGCGGGCTAAAAGCCCTGAAGGAAAAATGCAGGTGGAATTGGCCTTGTTACAGTATTTGCTTCCCCGTTTAGTGGGGCAGGGGGTAATGCTTTCACGTTTAGGGGGCGGTATAGGTACACGTGGACCCGGAGAAACCAAGCTTGAAATTGACCGCCGCCAGGTCAGGAAAAGGATTGATAAACTAAAAGCTGACTTAGTTACATTTAGATCACATCGCTTGACTACGCATAAGAAAAGAAAAGGGAATAGTCTGCCTTTAGTGGCTTTAGTCGGTTACACCAGTGCCGGCAAATCTACATTACTTAATCGCTTGACTGATGCTACCCAACCTACTTCGGGAAAATTATTTACTACCTTGGATCCACTTTCTAAAAGCTTGCAGTTGGCCAATGGGCAAAACATTATTATTTCTGATACTGTGGGTTTTTTACACGATCTTCCTCACCATTTAATTGAGGCGTTTAAAGCTACCCTGGAGGAGGTTTGCGAAGCGGATCTATTGATCCATGTTTTAGATTTGGCTGATCCGCGCATACATCAGCATAACCAGGCTGTGCTGAGTGTTCTGGATGAACTGGGCTTAAAAGATAAGCCGGTGCTGGTGGCGTTAAACAAAATAGACCTACTCCAGGATCGCAGCTGGCTGGAAGTACATAAGGATGAATTCTCCAATGCTGTTATTTTATCAGCCAAGACAGGAGAAAATCTGGAAACTTTGATTGAGCGGATGCAGGGGCATTTCGCCAGCCTTATGTTAAATTTAAAAATAATCATACCTCACAGCCGTATGGAGTTGGTTGATTTCTTTTATCGCCAGGCTAAAGTAGATAAAATCGATTATTTGCAAAAAGGTGTTAGTATCAGCCTCAGGATCTCCCAAGAGTTGTTTAATAAGATAAATAAAGATAAAGATATAAAAGTTATCTGTTAGTTAATCTAACAAAATTAATTATTTTACTTGACAGAAGACGGATATTGTGTTAGATTATATTTGTTTGGAGGTCGACTATGCCAATGCTCAGTATCAAGATAAGTCCTGAAGAACCGGTTTATGTAATTGGTGTGGTTTGTAAGCTGGTGAATATCCCTATCTGGACATTGCGCCAATTGGATAAAGCAGGGGTGGTGCGTCCTAAAAGGATTGGAAAGAAGAACCGGTTATATTCTTTAGAGGACCTAAAAAGACTGGAGTATGTGCATTACCTTATGGAGAAAAAACGCGTAAATATCCATGGGGTAAAAATAATATTAGAAAGGGAGGGATGAAATTTTTTTACTCAAAAATTAGCACTCTCTATATTTAAGTGCTAGTTTTATTGACAAAACAGCAAATTGTGTTAAAATTATGGTTTGGAATTAGCTAGGTTGCAAAGCAGCAAAAGGAGAAAAAGGTGCGTAGTGTTGATTATAGCTCTCGCAGAAAATCGATTTTAACCTCGGCCATCAGCCGCTATATCAAAAACGCGGCTCCTGTGGCTTCCGAGGATATTGCTGACGAGTTTGAATTAAGCTCGGCAACTATAAGGAATATATTTTCTGAACTTGATGAGTCCGGGTATTTAAAGCATCCGTATACTTCAGGAGGCAGGATTCCTACTGATAAGGGTTATCGTTATTATGTGGATTTCCTTGTACAACAGATTGAGCTTATTGATGATGAGAAAAAGCGAATTATGAAGGATTGCAAAAAGAAGATTCGCCGCCTGGATGATGCCTTAGAAAATACCTCTGAAGTGATCTCCGAGATTACGCATTACGCGGGTATTGTTTCTTTTCTGGAGTGGCAGGATAAAATATTCTATAAAGGGCTCAGCCGCATATTAGATCAGCCGGAGTTTAGGGATGCCGATAAGATCCGGCTGTTAATCAGGTTGATGGAAGACAAGGGGCGCCTTTTGGGTATTGTCAACCGTGATTTTTCCGGTAAGGTAAAGACTTATATAGGGAGTGAACTTGGTTTTCCCGAAATGGAGAATTGCTCTTTAATCGTCACTAGCTATAAACTAAAGAATCAGCCTTCTGGGCGGATTGCGGTATTGGGACCTATGCGTATGGAGTATGAACATATTATCCCCGCCTTAGAGTATATTTCTGATGTTTTAACGGATGTGCTTAGCACAATTTAAAAATGAATGAGATAAAAAACAACCACAAAGATAGTAATGATAACAAAGGGTTAGATTCGGTCACGCTTAAAGAGTCGGAATACAACGAGCTTAAGGCTGCAGCGGAGAAATCTAAGGATGTCCAGGATAAGCTTTTGCGTTCCCAGGCGGATTTTGAAAATATGCGCAAGCGCCTCGAACGGGAGAAACAGGATTTTCTTAAATACGCCAATGAGGGGATAGTTTTAGAGTTGCTTAATGTCTTGGATGATTTGGAGCGTGTGATAAACCTGGCTGAAGGCAAACATGAAGATCTTAGCGCTTTTTTAAAAGGCGTGGAGATGATTCTGGCACATCTTTATGATCTGCTTAAAATGCATGGAGTTAAGCCCGTAGAAGCTGAGGGCGAGGTCTTTGATCCTAATTACCATGAAGCCCTTATGCAAGTAGAAAACAAAGATTTACCGGAAAATACGATTGTTGAAGTTTTGCAAAAAGGATACTTAATGTATGAGCGGGTAATCAGGACCGCTAAAGTAAAAGTTTCTAAAAAAACAGGAGGATAATTATGGCTAAAGTAATCGGTATTGATTTGGGGACATCTAATTCAGCGGCTGCGGTTATGGAAGGGGGCAGGCCGGTGATTATTCCTTCGGCTGAAGGCGCGGGTGTTGCTTCGGGCAAGGCGTTTCCTTCCTTTGTCGCTTTTACCAAGGATGGGCAGCGTTTGGTGGGTGAGCCGGCGAGGCGCCAGGCAGCTATAAATGCTGAAGGTACTATCCAGGCTGCTAAGCGTAAAATGGGCTCAGATTACAAGTTTAAGGTTTATGGTAAAGAATATACCCCGCAGCAGATATCTTCTTTTATCCTGCAAAAAGTTAAGCAGGATGCGGAAGCATATCTTGGGGATAAAGTAGAAGAGGTAGTAATTACCTGCCCTGCGTATTTTGATGATAATCAGAGGACAGCTACTAAAGATGCCGGAGAGATCGCGGGATTAAAGGTATTAAGGATCATTAACGAGCCTACTGCTGCTTGTCTTGCTTACGGTTTGGAAAAAGCGGGAAAGGAGCTAAGGATCCTGGTTTTTGATCTGGGAGGCGGAACCCTCGATGTTACGATTATGGAGATGTGGAAAGAAGGTGGTTTCAAGGTTATGTCAACCAGCGGCGATACTCAATTAGGCGGTACGGATATGGATAATACTCTGATTGATTATATTGCCAAAGAGTTTAAACGTGATACAGGTATTGATCTGAAGGGTGACAAAATGGCGATGCAGAGGTTGCGTGAAGCCGCGGAAAAAGCCAAGGTTGAACTTTCCAGTACCCTTAATACGGATATCAACCTGCCCTTTATTACCGCGGATTCTACCGGGCCAAAGCATTTGACTATGTCAATTAACCGGGCTAAGCTCGAAGAGTTAGTTGGCCCGATCATAGAGCGTTGCCGTGGGCCTTTGGAGCATGCTTTAAAAGACGCCAAAGATGCCTTTGAGAAAGAAGGTATTAACTTTAGCGATAAAGGCGTGGATAAGATTATCATGGTTGGTGGGCCTACGCGTATGCCTATTGTGCAGAAGTTTGTCGAAGATTATACGGGTAAGAAAATCGAACGCGGGGTTGATCCGATGGAGTGCGTCGCTTTAGGCGCGGCAGTGCAGGCAGCGATCATCAAAGGGGAAGTGAAGGATGTTTTACTGCTTGATGTTACACCCTTATCTTTAGGTATTGAAACTTTAGGAGGGGTAAATACTAAATTGATCGAAAGAAATACCACAATTCCTACGCGTAAATCACAGGTTTTCTCTACTGCCGCTGATAGCCAGACAGCAGTAACTATTCGGGTTATCCAGGGGGAGCGCTCTATCGCCGATGCAGAAGGTAATGTTGAGTTGGGAAGGTTTGATTTGGTGGGTATACCTTCAGCTCCGCGCGGCGTGCCGCAAATAGAGGTAGCTTTTGATATTGACGCTAACGGCATTGTGCATGTTTCTGCTAAAGATCTGGGCACGGGAAAAGAGCAATCGATTAAAATTACTGCGCCTAAGAAGCTTTCTAAGGAAGAAATAGACAAAATGGTACGTGATGCCGAGAAGTATGCGGCTGATGATTCTAAAAAGAAAGAAGAGGTAGAGACTATAAATCAGGCGGATAACCTTATATACGCTACAGAGAAGTCGCTGAAAGATTATGGAGATAAGGTCAGCCAGGCTGAGCGTGCGGATATTGAGGTTAAGCTCAATGATTTAAAGTCCGCGATAAAAGATAAAAATATTGAACGAATTAAGAAAGGCATGGATGAGCTAACTAAGGTTTCGCATAAGCTTGCGGAGGAGATTTATAAGCAGGCAGCCGCTAAACAACAGGCAGGCGCTAAACAGCCTTCTGACGCCGGTGCGCAGGAGGAAAAAACTCAAGGCCAGCAGCAGGAAGGCCCTGCTCAGCCAGGCAGCGAAGATATTATTGACGCCGATTTCAAAGAAGAAGACGACAAGAAATAAGATTAGGGGACGTTTCTATCTGAAAAATAGAAACGTCCCCTAGATTTTAAGGATATTTATGTCTACTAAACGAGATTATTACGAGATTCTGGGGGTTGCCAAAAGCGCTTCTTCGGAAGATGTAAGAAAAGCTTACCGTGAGATGGCGCTTAAGTTTCATCCGGATCGCGTGCCCGCGGAGCAAAAGAAAGAGGCGGAGGAGAAATTTAAAGAAGTATCCGAGGCCTATGCCGTGCTTTCAGATTCTGCCAAGAGGGATCTTTATGATAAATATGGCCACTCCGGGATTGACCAGAAATACGCCCAGGAGGATATTTTTAAAGGTGCTGATTTCAGTAGTATTTTTAGCGAGATGGGGGGCGGTTTTGGATCTGGCGGGAGCATATTTGAAGAAATATTCGGAGACCTGGGTTTTGATATCTCGGGGTCGCGGCAATCAAAGAGCCAGTCTGCCAGGCGCCGCGGTAGGGATTTACAAATAGCTATCGATATTTCTTTGGAAGAAGCAGCGCAGGGTATTGAAAGGATAATTACTGTGCCGCGTTATGAGACCTGTACAAGTTGCGCTGGTAGCGGAGCAAAGGCAGGAACCAAAAGAAGCACTTGCCCTCAATGTAAAGGCGCGGGTAGGACAGTTGTCTCTAATGGTTTTTTTCAGTTAGCCCAGACCTGTTCACGTTGCGGTGGAGAGGGTTCAGTTATCCAGTCTCCTTGTCCGGCTTGTCGGGGGGAAGGCAGGGTTAAGGTTACTAAGAAAATAAAAGTCAAGATTCCGGCGGGAGTTGATACGGGTTCTCAATTACGCGTGCGCCAGGAAGGAGAGGCTGGGGTAAATAGCCGCGGGGATCTTTATGTTGTTATTGAGGTAAGGCCGCATAACATCTTTGAAAGGCACAATAATGATATTGCCGCGTCGGTTAATATTAGTTTGGCTAAGGCTGTTTTGGGCGGAGAAGTAGAGGTCCCTGCCCTGGAGGGAAGATTGACTATGACGGTACCCGCGGGTACGCAGTGCGGAAAAACCTTTCGTCTTAAGGGTAAGGGGTTGCCGGATTTACATTCCCGGGATATAGGGGATGAGCTGGTTAAGGTGAATATTGAAATCCCGGTAAGATTATCCAGCCAACAGAAGCAATTAATGGAAGAGTTTGCCCGTCTTAGCGGAGAGAATTTAGGAAACAGTGAAAGTTTTACGGATAAGTTTAAGAAATCATTTCGATAAGAAGAGGAAAATATGCCTACGTATGAGTACGAGTGTTTATCTTGCAAGCATAAGTTTGAAGTTTTGCAGAGCATAAAAGCAAAGCCAATTACTAAATGCCCTAAATGCTCAAAGAAGGTCAGGAAATTAATCAGTAGTACGGGAGGGTTTATCTTCAAGGGGCCTGGATTTTACGCTACTGATTACAAGAAAGCAAATAGACCTTCAGAAGGCACTAACCTTGCCTCCTGTCCCAAGGCCAAGCAAGGATGCTCCGGTTGCTCCGGCCATTAGCGGAAGTAAGAAAAACTTTAAAATTATTGTTTTTATTATTTTATGTGGTAAAATTATTTCTATGTTGTTAAGTTAATATTTTGTCCATCCTAAATTTAATGACCAAGATAAAAGCTTTTAAAGCAGTAGTTTACAATCCAGAGAAGATAGAAGATTTTAATCAGGTTGTTTGCCCGCCGTATGATGTAATATCCCCGCTTGCCCAGGAAAAATACCATGAACGTTCTCCTTATAATTTTATCCATATAGACTTAGCTAAGGATTCAGCTTCTGATGATAAGTATCAGAGGGCAGGCTCAATATTCCGGGATTGGCTTAAAGATAAGGTGCTTATTCAGGATGAGCGGCCAGCCGTTTATTTTTATAGCCAACAGTATGTTATCCGGGGGGAGAAAAAAACACGTTTAGGGTTTATTTCTCTGCTTAAACTCGGGGATGATAAGGGGTCGGCGGTTTTTGGCCATGAGAATACGCATGCGGAAGCAAAACAGGACCGCTTGAAATTGCTCAAGCAGGTTAAGGCAAATCTTAGCCCAATTTTTGTTATCTTCCTGGATAAAAAACGCATCATTCAACGGATATTTCAAAAGTATATTTCCGGCAAAAAATCCTTTATTGAAGTTGTTGATGATGAAAAAACCCTGCATAAATTATGGCGCCTGGATGACCCGAAGGCATTGGAGACAATTAAAAGCAGCATGGACAATGAAAATATGTTTATTGCTGACGGGCACCACCGTTATGAAGTCGCTTGTGCCTATCGCGACCTTATGCGCGAGAAGTCAGGGGCGAATTTTTCAGGGGAGGAAGATTTCAATTATTGCCTGTCATACTTTACCAACACAGATTCCCGGGGCCTGTCAATTTCTCCCATTCACCGTTTATTCAAATTAAATGTTGAGTTAGATCTGCCGGAGTTTATTTTACGGGCTAAAGAGTATTTTGATGTAGACCAGGTTAAAGATAAAGTTCGTTTCTTCTTTCTCCTGGAAAAAGGCGGACGCGCTGAACATCTTTTAGGGGTATATAAAGATAAGAAATACTTTCTTTTGCGCCTGAAAAATATAAAGATCCTGGATAAGTTAATTGCCGATAAACCTAAAGAGTACAGAACGTTGGATGTCGCCATTCTTAATTATCTGGTATTAAAAAATATTCTAAACTTTGATTTGGAAAATCTGCCCAATGTCAGATATGACCCCGATCCTGAGGAGTTCATTAAAGAAGTTGATGCGGATCAGATGAATATAGCATTTTTCTTAAATCCTGTTAAAATAGGCCAGATCATTGATGTCGCTTTAGGTGGCAATAAGATGCCTCCTAAGTCTACCTATTTTTACCCCAAAGTGCTTTCGGGATTGCTGGTTAATAAATTAGAGGATGCTAAGAGCTGACGCATATACTAAAAAAATATGGCCCTATTTGGTAAACCAAAATATACAATAGTACGCATAAAAAAGAAAGAGATCCCGGATGGGCTATGGACAAAATGCGAAGAATGCCTGGAAACACTTTATAATAAGACTCTCGAGGAAAACCTTAAGGTTTGTCCGAAATGCAATTATCACTTCGGGTTGACCGCTTATGAAAGAATAGATTTATTATTTGATAAAGATACGTTCTCTGAGTTTGACAAAGATATGCTTTCGGTTGACCCGCTTGATTTTAAAGGGCCAAAGACCTATAAGGAGAAATTAAAGCAGGATCAGGAGTCAACGGGGCTAAAGGATGCGGTTATCTCCGGTGAAGGCAAAATTGACGGTAGGCCGGCAGTTATTGCCGTAACTGATTCACGTTTTATCATGGGGTCTATGGGTTCGGTAGTGGGGGAAAAAATAACCCGGGCTATTGAATATGCCACTAAAAATAAACTTCCCGTGGTTATTGTTTCCGGCTCAGGGGGCGGGGCGCGTATGTATGAAGGGATGTATAGCCTTATGCAGATGGCTAAAACCTGCGCTGCGTTATCGTATCACCGCAAGGAAAGGTTGTTGTACATATCTGTACTTACTAATCCTACAATGGCCGGGATTATGGCTTCTTTTGCCGGAATAGGAGATATAATTATGGCTGAGCCTAATGCTTTAATTGGTTTTACCGGACCGCGGGTCATTGAGCAAACCATAAGGCAGAAGTTACCTGTTGGTTTTCAGCGTTCGGAGTTTTTGTTAGATCACGGTCTTATTGATATGATTGTGCATCGTAAAAACATGAAAAATAATATTAGTCAGCTGCTCGATTATTTTAATGTTCAGTGATCCCTCGCTTAATCGCTTGAGAATTTCTCCGAAATTTTCTGCGCAAGCTCGGGATAAATTCGCAGACGGCCTTACGGCCTACGACTTATGCCGCTACGCTCCATAAGTCGTCTGCTCATTTAAAGGAGTAATTAAATGGCTCAGGTAAGTTTAAAGAATGTTTGCAAGATCTTTCCAGGCAATGTCATGGCGGTTAATAATGTGAATCTAGGCATTGAGAACAAAGAGTTTATGGTTTTGGTAGGTCCTTCAGGTTGCGGTAAATCCACTACCTTAAGGATGATCGCCGGTCTTGAAGAGATAAGCTCAGGAAGTATTTTTATTGGCAATAAGATGGTTAATGAAGTGCCGGCAAAAGACCGGGATATTGCCATGGTTTTTCAAAACTATGCCCTTTACCCGCATATGACTGTTTTTGAGAATATGTCGTTTGGTTTACGGCTTAGGCATATTCCCAAGCAGGAGATTGTCCAGAGGGTAAGCGAGGCTGCCGATATTTTGGGGATTAAACGTCTATTGCAGCGTAAACCACGTGAGCTTTCTGGGGGGGAACGTCAGCGCGTGGCGGTGGGCAGGGCAATTGTGCGTAAACCCATGGTTTTTTTGTTTGATGAACCTTTAAGTAATCTTGACGCTAAGATGCGCGTACAAATGCGCACCGAAATTCATAAGTTGCACATAAGACTGCAGACTACGATTATATATGTAACTCATGACCAGGTGGAAGCTATGACTATGGGGGATCGTATCGCGGTAATGAAGGATGGTATTCTCCACCAGTTGGATGATCCTATTCATGTTTATGACCATCCAAAGAATAAATTTGTCGCCAGCTTCATAGGTTCACCTCCGATGAATATCATGGAGGGCAGAATAATCAAAAAAGAAGGCAGGTTATATTTTGATGAGGGTAAAATCCAGGTTAAGCTGGTTGAGGATATGTATAAGAAGATGACCAGTTATGTCGGAAACGAAATACTCTTTGGTATTCGTTCAGAGGATGTATATGATAAATTGTTTGTTTCCGAGGCCCCTCCGGAGAATATTGTAAGGGTAAACTGTGAAGTGTTTGAGCCAATGGGTTCAGAGGTTTATCTTTATCTTAATACCGGCAGGCATACCTTTATCGCCCGCGTCGGCGCGCATGACCGGCCAAAGGTCAACCAGGAGATGGACGTAGTCTTTGATATGAGCAAAGTCCATTTCTTCGACAAAAATACCGAAGAGACTATTGTTTAGTTTTTTCAATCCTGGCTCAGTTAGAAAGCTATATGCTGCAGAAAATCTTCCGGAAAAATATCTGCTTGCTTTTGTTGTTTTCCTCTGTTTTTGCTCTGATAATCAACCTTTTCTTATTCCATCATAAGATTAATCCGGTTGTTTTTCTTATTTTTGTACCACTCAACGCTTCCTGTTTTTTCTATTTACTACAATCCTTTTCTAACAAAGATTCTCTGGTTGAATCTCAAATCGAGACCACTAAAGAACAGATAAATATTATCAATGTTGAAAATAAAGGGGCCCAAGAATTCGGCGCGGCGCTTAAATTCAGGATTACGCGTTATGATAACCTGAAGAAGGTTATTGAGGATATCAACCGTAGCTTAAAGCTTGAGCTCGTTGTTAATGTATTAAGTTCCACCGTTTATTCTTTAATTTCAAATTCCTGCGGGACCGCACTTTTCTATTTATTGGATAATCATAGCCAGAAATTAAACCTCATACATTCTGTAAAAGAAGACAGCCAGTTGGTTATTCTTTCCAAGGAAGGGGATATCTTTGATTACTGGGTATTAAGGCATTCCCGAGAGCTTATTATTGAAGATTTAAAAAATGATTTTCGTTTTGATTTGGATACTGTGCGCAACCAGGAGATGCGGCCGGTTCTGTCACTGATTAGCTCACCCTTGATCAGCCACCATTCGCTGCTTGGCCTGTTACGGTTGGAAAGCGATAAGAGCGGTTCTTTCAATCAGGATGATTTACGTTTTCTTTCTTTAGTCTCAGGCCTTGGCGCGGTAGCCCTGGAAAACAGTCTGCTTTTTCAGAAAGCCCAGGATCTGGCTATACATGATGATCTTACCGGGCTTTACACAAAGCAGTATTTTGTCGGCAGGCTAAAAGATGAGGCCAAGCGATGCCAGCGTTTAGACCAGAGGTTGACTTTAATGATGATCGATATTGATTTTTTTAAACAATATAATGATAAATTCGGACATACTGCCGGAGATATTGTTTTAAAGAAGGTGGGTTTTTTATTAAAAGATACCCTAAGCCAACTTTCCCCTCTATTATGCCGCTTTGGCGGTGAGGAATTCTTAGTTATGCTTCCAGGTATAGATAAACAAAGGTCTTTAGCGATCGCAGAGGATTTACGCCAGAGGATTGAAAGAGAAAAGATACTCTTGCGGCGTCAAAATACATCTATTACTGTTTCCATCGGATTGGCTTCTCTGCCGCTTGACACCAAAGATGAAGATGAATTAATCCAGAAAGCGGATAAATCTATGTATGACGCTAAGCGAAAGGGAAGAAATCAGGTATGTTGTATATAATATTATTTTTAATTTTATCGATTAGCTGGGTTTTTATTTTATATGATGTTTTATCCAGCCGTCTTAAGCGTAAAAATGACGAAAGTACTGCCTTGCTTAATGAACTTAATAAGCTGAAAGAGAATAAGCAGAGCCAGGAGTTGGAGAATATAAAGCTTAATAATATATTGGTAGAGACTTTGGCGCTTTATGAATTGACTAAGGATATTTGCCAGAGCCTGGATGAGGAAAAAATTTTTGCTATTTTTCGTGATAACCTAAGAAAACATATCAGCTTCAGGGATTGTCAGTACATCAAGGACAATTCAGGGTTAATTAAATATAAAGATTATATGGTGTTGTCTTTAAATACTGATGAGGATTTGGCTCCCGGATACTTGGCGGTGGATGGCATTCCCGATGGGGATAAAGAGAAATTTGGGATCCTTGCCCAGCAACTGTTAATCGGTCTTAGGAGGGCGCATCTTTATCAGAAGGTTCAGGGTATGGCTATTACTGACGCGCTTACTCAGGTTTATTGCCGGAGGTATTTCCTTGAGCGTTTCAGCGAAGAGCTCAAACGTTCCAAAAAGAATAAGCTGCATCTTTGTTTTCTTATGGTTGATCTGGATAACTTTAAGCAGTTTAATGACCGTTATGGGCATCTGGTTGGGGATGCTATACTGCGGCAGGTTTCTAAAACCATATGCGATATGGTTAGGCAAATAGACTTTATCGGTCGCTATGGGGGTGAGGAGCTTGCTATTGTTTTGGCTGAAACCGATAAAGAGCAAGCCTCTTTTGCCGCGGAACGCATCCGCCAGGCAATCGAGGCATCAATAATTAAGGCCTATGATGAAGAGTTAAGGGTTACCGTGAGTATAGGTGTTTCTACTTTTCCGGATAGCACCGATCATATGCGGGATTTGATTGAAATGGCGGACCAGGCCTTGTATCTAGCCAAGGAAACCGGAAAAAATAAAGTTTGTTTCGCATCATCCTAATTATTAAGCTTTTCGTCTTTTGCTTCCGGCACCACGAAGATTTTACTTTATAAATGACCCTGTCAAGTTTCTCGCTCGGGTCGATTTTTCCCTTTGGGCCGCCAATGGTCTTTCGTATTTTCGGTGGCTGCTGAACTCGCGCCTCGTGCTCTCACTCGGCGCTCAAACAGCATCGCCATCCCGAGATTGCCAGCCTGTCGGCTGGCCTCGGGATATCCGAAAATACTCAAGCTGCATTGGCTAAAATCGACACTCGCTACGAAATTTGTCAGTGTCATTTATAGATAATAAATTATACAGCGGGTGATAAGTCTTGGACTCGAGCAGCATCTCAAGAATTCGAGCGGGCAAGGTTGCCCGTAATAAAAGCCTAGGCAGAGCGAGAATTCTTGCCGAAGCGAAGATTTTCCTCATTGGGGAAAATCGAGCGGTGCTGCGAGAGACAAGGCTTGGCAGAACCCGCGTATGGCATTATTTATTTCTTGAAAACCATAGTGTTTTAATATAGAATACCTCAATGGTTAAAAAATTTATTATTGCTATAGATTTGGGCGGCACCAACTTAAAGTGTGCCTTACTTAACAGTAACTTGGAAATTAAAGCTAAAAGTTGTTTTAACACAAAGAGTTTTAATAATAAGCGAAAACTTATCAGCGGCTTAGTTGATTCCATAAACAATTTTATTTTAAAGCAAAATTTAACCAAGGCCTCTATCCTGGGCGTAGGTATTGGTTTACCCGGTCCGGTGGATACTTTTAAGGGGGTGGTGCATTTTTTGCCGAATATACAGGGCTGGAAAGAGGTGGGCTTAAAAAAGATCCTTGAGCGGGAAACCAGGCTGTCGGTTTTTATCGATAATGACGCTAAATTAATGGCTTTGGCAGAGCATAAAGCCGGTTCGGCAAAAGGGTACAGCAATGCTTTATGCCTGACTTTAGGTACAGGGGTTGGTGGTGGGTTGATTATCGGTAACTCTCTTTATAGGGGAAATGATAATGCCGCCGGTGAAATCGGGCATCTTCCCCTTAACGAACATGGTCCTGTTTGTGGTTGTGGTTCTCAAGCTTGCCTTGAGGTATATGTGGGCAATGCCAGGATTATTAAGGATGCGCGTAAATTATTCGGTTCTGAAATTACCCTTGAAGAGGTTAGCCAATTGGCACAGGGGAAAAATAATAAAGCTGTAAAATTTTGGGATGTGGTTGGTAAAAGAATAGGTTTGGCTTTAAGCGGGGTTGTGAATTTACTTAATCTTGACGCGATTGTAATCGGCGGCGGGGTTTCTTGCGCCGGAAAGGTGTTGTTTAAAAGTGTTAAGAGAACCATCTTGGCACGCGCAATGAGCGTACAGGCAAAAAGGGTAAACATACTAAAAGCCAAGTTGGGCAATGACGCCGGATTAATCGGCGCCGGATATTTAGTCAGGGAGAGGTTATTAATATGAAAATTTTTATTGATACAGCAAGCGTTAAGGATATAAAAGAGGCAGCTAGCCTTGGTCTTATTGATGGGGTAACTACTAATCCCACACTTATGTCTAAAGAGGCGCGTAATCCTGAACAGGTATTAAAAGAGATATGCGCGTTAGTCAGCGGTCCAGTTAGCGCCGAAGTGATCAGCTTGGAATCTGTCGGAATGATTGCAGAGGCCCATGAGCTGGTTAAATTGGCAAAAAATATCGTGGTTAAGGTCCCGCTTACCAGGGAAGGATTGAAAGCGGTAAAGATTCTTTCAGCTGAAGGAATTAAAACCAATGTTACGCTTTGTTTTTCTCTTACACAGGCATTGCTGGCGGCTAAAGCCGGGGCAACTTATATTTCGCCTTTCATCGGCAGGTTGGATGATATTGCCCAGGAGGGGATTAATCTAATTAGTGATATAAAGAAAGTTTATTCTAATTACGGATTTAACACACAGATAATTGTTGCTTCTGTGCGTAATCCTGTTCATGTGGCCAAGGCGGCTTTAATTGGGGCTGATATTGCCACTATACCTTATTCGGTGATTGAGCAATTGATCAAGCATCCCTTGACGGATATCGGGCTAAACAAGTTTCTGGAAGATCACAAAAAAACCTCTCAAGCAAATAATGCGAAGTAGACTTATTTATTCCTGCAAATCTAAATATCCCATAGCTCTCCTGGTATTTGCTTTTATTTTTTGCGCTAATTTATTATACGCTGCCGATAATAAAGAATCCCCCACAAAGGAATCTCCTATAATTATCAACGGGGATAATGTTGAGTATTCCGCTGATAATAAAGAGGTTGTAGCTACCGGTAATATTGAGGTTTTTTATAAAGGCTCAAAACTAACCTGCAGTAAGTTAAAGGTAAATATGCAGACAAAGCAAGGATTAGCCGAAGGCAATGCCCGGCTGGAAGATGAAAAAGGGGTGATTACCGGAGAAAAAATAGCTTATGACTTCGCGAATAAGACCGGGGTAATTTATAACGCTGATTTTCGCGCCAATCCTTATTTTGGAAAAGCTAAAAAATTAGAAAAGGTAAGTGAGGACGAATTTATGGCCAAAGGCGGCTATTTTACTACCTGCGATATGGATCATCCGCATTTTCGTTTAGCATCAAAAAGAATCGATATGTTTCCCGGTGATAAAGTACAGTCCAGACAAACCACACTTTATCTTGGGACTGTGCCGTTGGTTTACCTCCCATTGTTTAACTATTCAATGAAAAATCCGATTATGCATGTGCAGGTTGAACCCGGTTCACACAAGGATTGGGGGCCGTATCTTTTGAGCACATGGCGCTACAATCTTACGGATAACCTAAATGCCCATATTTTTCTTGATTATCGCAGTAAATTGGGTTTTGGCGAAGGTTTTAGTTTAAACTATATAAATACTATAGTTGGTAAAGGTGATTTTAAATTTTATTATGCGGATGAAAAACCTAATAATCAGCCGGCAGGCGCGCCCACGGATTTCCAGCGTTATTTTATGCGTTGGCGGCATAAGTGGACTATTGATGAGCGCACCAATGTCACTGCGGAGTTTTATAAAATTACCGATGATCGGTGGAAGTTCGAGAACAACCCTGCTCCTAATGTTAATGCGCATAACATATTACAGGATTATTTTTTCCGTGAATATGAAAAAGATTCTCAACCCTTAAGTTACGTTTTCTTTCATCATGCCTTTGATTACTCCAGCGTAGATATCCTCTTACAAAAACGCACCAACCACTGGTTTGATCAACTGGATAAATTACCGGAGATAAATTATAACTTGCCAAGCTTGCAATTAGGAGGGACTCCGTTATATTTTGAGAACTCCAGTCAGTTCGGAACTTACGATAAAAAAGAGACTAACACTACAACAACTACTACTCCTAATATTCTGCCCAATGTTACGGTAACTCGTCTTGACACAACAAACAAAGTTTCTTTGCCAATGAAATTGGGTTTTATTCAATTTAAGCCCTTTCTCGGCAGCCGCCAGACATTTTATGATAGAGGCGCAAACGGCCAAAGCGGAATCGTGCGTACTATTTTTTACGGCGGTGCGGATATGAGCACTAAGTTTTACCGTATTTATAATGCCAAAACTAACTTTCTCGGGTTAGATATTAACGGATTGCGCCATGTTATCACTCCCAGTGTAGGGTATTTGTATACGCATACGCCTACTATTCCGGGAATTAATATAAGGCAGATTGACAGTGTTGATTCTATTACCCGCGGCAATACCGCTTCCTTGGGCTTATCCAATAAATTACAGACTAAACGCAACGGCCAGGTCGTAGATTTTGTGGATTTCAGGGTTACTTCAGATTATGTTATTAGACCTAAATCCGGTTCCATTACAAATTCAGACGGAATTGTTTTTTATAATAACGGTATCATTAGAAATACCGGAAATAGACTGCAAAGCCAGCTTTCAGACGTACTTTTCCAATTAAAAGTGCTTCCTTATTCCTGGGTGCGTTTTGAAGCCGAGGCTACTTATGAGCATTCTGATCATGATGATGTGAACTATAATAGTTTCTCTTTAGCTAATTATGATTTGATCTTTGATTTGGGGAAGGATCGTTCATTCAGTTTGGGGCAGCGTTACGAAAGAAAAGGTAAAAATGAGGCTACCCTTGGTTTTAACTGGCGTATAAATCCTAAATGGAAGCTTGCTATCTATGAACGATATAATTTTAAATTCGCAAGTGGTAATATTATTAACGGAGTGCAAACCACTCCTCTTGACAGGGGTTCTCAGGAACAACAGATTACCATAACCCGGGATTTGCATTGTTGGGAAGTGGAGGCTAGTTTGGATAGACAAAAAGGTACCGGCACAACCATATATTTTACCTTTAGGCTCAAAGCTTTTCCTGAGAATGAATTCGGATTTGACCAAGCCATGACTAGAAAGAACTCTGGAGCGCAGTAAAATCCCCCAAAAGTAGAAGGTGCTTAAATGAATATATCAATTATTGGTTCGGGTTATGTGGGTTTAGTTACCGGCGCTTGTTTTGCCGAATTAGGCAATAAAGTTGTTTGCGCTGATAATGACATCAATAAAATTTCTCTCCTTAAAAAAGGGATACTACCCATTTATGAGCCGGGCTTAGAGGAGATGATTAAGCTTAACCTGAAGAATAAAAGGCTAAAATTTACTTCAAGTATCAGGGTTGCTGTAAATTCCAGCGAGGTGATTTTTATTGCCGTAGGGACTCCTGCGTTAGAAAATGGAGAGGCGGATTTAACCGGCATAGAAAATGTTGCTCGCAGTATCGCGCAGAATATGGATGGATACCGGCTGATCGTTGAAAAATCAACTGTGCCGGTTGAGACCTGCGCCTGGGTTAAAAAGACAATCTCAACTTATGTTAAAAAAGGGCATAAATTTGATGTAGTTTCTAACCCTGAGTTTTTAAGAGAGGGTTCAGCCATAAATGATTTTACTCATCCTGATCGGATTGTGTTGGGTGTTGAAAGCATAAAGGCAAAACAGATTATGATTAGTTTATATCAGCCGTTAAACCGGCCGATTTTAGTTACCAATATAAAATCAGCTGAGCTGATTAAGCACGCATCTAACGCCTTTTTAGCTACCAAAATTTCATTTATCAATGCCGTTTCCCGCATTTGCGATAAGGTGGGCGCGGATGTTAAAGAGGTAGCTCAGGGGATGGGTTTAGATAATCGTATCGGTCGTCATTTCCTTCATGCAGGGATAGGATATGGCGGTTCTTGTTTTCCTAAGGATCTTGAGGCTTTTATAAATATCGCTGAAAAGCTGGGGTATGATTTTCAAATTCTTAAAGCCGTAAGGAATACTAATGAGGAGCAGAAAAAATTTGTTTTACAAAAGATTAAAGATGAGCTTTGGATTATAAAGGATAAGACTATCGCGGTTTTGGGGCTGGCATTTAAGCCGAATACTGATGATTTGAGAAATTCTCCCAGTATTGATTTAGTTAGATCTCTGGTGCAGGAAGGGGTAAAGGTAAAGGTTTATGACCCAAGGGCAATGAGTAAAGCAAGAGAATTATTAAAAGATGTTGTTTTCTGTAGCAATCTTTATCAAGCGGCTAAGTCCGCCGATTGTTTGGTTGTAGCCACAGAATGGAATGAATTTAAAGAGCTGGATTTTATCAGATTAAAGAGAACACTTAAGCGGCCGCTGATTATTGACGCAAGGAATATATATGATCCTAAACTGCTTAAGGAGATGGGGTTTACTTATATAGGAGTGGGCAGGGGCAATGGATAGGGCTATTCTGGATTTACGCAGTAAGATAAAGAATAAAAAGCTAGTCATAGCAGTAATAGGCTTAGGTTACGTGGGTTTTCCTCTGGCTTTGGAGTTTGCCAGAAAAGGCGCCTTGGTAACTGGTATTGAAATTGACCGCGACCGGCTTAAATCTATTATCGACGGAATTTCTTATATTAGTGATATCAGTAATAAGGAGTTAAGGCATGTCCTGGGAAGTGGTTATTTTAAGGCCAGCGCGGATTTTTCGGATATTAAAAATGCGGATGTAATCCTGGTTTGTGTCCCCACACCGCTTAAGGGTAAAAACCTACCGGATATCTCATTCATAAAGAATGCGGTAAAAACAGCAGCGCTGCATATAAAAAATGGGGCGCTTGTGATTTTAGAAAGTACAACTTATCCCGGAACAACGGAAGAGGAGATCCTGCCGATTTTTGAATCCAGAGGTTTTACTCATGGGAAAGATTTTTACCTTTGTTTTTCTCCTGAAAGGATTGATCCGGGTAATAAAGAATTTCCGGTGCAAAAAATACCTAAAGTTGTCGGCGGGCTTACTCCTATAGCTACTCGTCTGGCGATGTTAGTTTACGGCATAATTATTAAGAAGGTAGTTCCTGTAAGCAGTTGCCGCTGCGCTGAAACAGTAAAACTCCTGGAAAATACCTATCGCCTGATTAATATCGGTTTAATTGACGAATTATCAATGATGGCGCATAAAATGAATATTGATATCTGGGAGGTCGTCCAGGCTGCCAGCACTAAGCCTTTTGGTTTTATGCCTTTTTATCCCGGTCCTGGCGTAGGGGGGCACTGTATCCCCAAAGATCCGCTATATCTGCATTGGAAGGCCAAGAGTTTCGGTTTTCATTCGCGGTTTATTAGCCTTGCCTCAAATGTAATAAATTATATGCCTGAATATATTGTCAAGAGAATTGAGGAATCTCTCTGCCAGCGCGGCAAAAAGATAAAAAACTCAAGAATATTAATTATGGGGGTTACCTATAAAAAAGATGTAAAAGATTTGCGCAAGTCTCCGAGTATAGATGTGATCAATAGCCTGAAAAAACATGGGGTTAAAGTTGCTTATTCGGATCCGCTTATACCTTTTTTAAAATTAAATGATATTGACTTAAAATCTATAGTTTTAAATGCCGGAAAGATTAGGGAGTTTGATTGTGTTTTGATTGCTACCGATCACACTGGAGTAGATTATCCGGGGTTATTAAAGAATGCGCAGTTAATTTTTGATTCCAGGAATGTTTTTAAAGGAAGGCACAAAGAAAAGGTGGAAAGGCTATGAGTAGGTTCTTGGTTACCGGCGGAGCGGGTTTTATCGGTTCGCATATTGTTGAAGCATTAACCAGGAAAAAACATTATGTGCGCGTGCTGGATAATTTCTCAAGCGGCAGGATCTCCAATCTTAAGGGATTAGAAAAAAAGATCGATTTAATCAGGGGGGATATCTGCTCTCCGGAGGTATGTTCTAAGGCATTACGGGGGATGGATTTTGTGCTGCATCAGGCGGCATTACGCAGCGTGCCCAAGTCTATGAATGATCCACATGCGTACAATCGGGTTAATATCGATGGCACATTGAATATGCTTGAGGCGGCGAAAAATAATAAAATCAAACGTTTTGTTTTTGCCTCATCGAGCTCAGTTTATGGACAAGTAAATACCTTTCCCGAAAAAGAAAGCTTTATTCCTGAACCTATTTCGCCGTATGCGTTGAGTAAATTAGCTGGTGAGTACTATTGTAGGATATTTAGCTTGCATTTTGGTTTGTCCACAATCGCTCTGCGTTATTTTAATGTTTTTGGCCCGCGCCAATCGCTTGATGATGAATACGCGGTAGTTATCCCTAAGTTTATCAACTGTTTGTTAAATGACCAGCAACCGCCGATTTTTGGCAGTGGCAGGCAATCGCGTGATTTTACCTTTGTGCAAAATGTGGTGGAGGCTAACCTTTTGGCTGTGAAGGCGAATAAAGTAAAATATGGTGTTTTTAATGTTGCCGGAGGCAAGGATACGACGATATTGGATTTAGCTAAAATATTAAATAAGATTTTAGGAAAAGATATTCCGCCTTTATTGCTTTCCACCCGGTCGGGAGATGTTTTCAGGACATTAGCGGATATAAGGGCTTCAGGCAAAACCCTGAAATTTAAGCCGGTTGTTGATTTTGCAAGCGGTTTAAGAATTACAGTTGATTACTGGAAGAAAAATGCGTAAAAAAACCGTTTTAATTACTGGGGGTGCAGGTTTTATCGGATCGCATATGTGCGAGAAGCTACTTAGCAATAATTACGCTGTAATATGCCTGGATAACTTTGTTACCGGATCGGCGGAAAATATTAGGGGGTTGTTTAAGTTTAAAGATTTTCGTTTTGAAAAGCTCAATGTTTCTAGCTACATTGATATCCCGGGTAAACTAGATTATGTTTTGCATTGCGCTTCATTGGCTTCTCCGAAGGACTACCTGGATTTTCCTATCCAGACGCTCAAGGTCGGTTCTTTAGGTACGCATAATGCTTTAGGATTAACTAAAGAGAAAAAGGCCGCATTCCTCCTGTTTTCTACTTCAGAGGTTTATGGAGACCCATTAGTACATCCTCAAAAAGAGAATTATTGGGGGCATGTCAACCCTATAGGTGTGCGTGGTTGTTACGATGAGTCAAAGCGTTTTGCCGAGGCGCTTACCATGGCATACCGGCGTGTGCATAAGCTGGATACCAGGATTGTGCGTATTTTTAATACCTATGGACCCAGGATGCGCCATAATGACGGCAGGGTAGTGCCTAATTTTATATTTCAAGCGCTTAAAAGTAAGCCTTTAACTGTTTATGGTAAAGGAAGGCAAACAAGAAGTTTTTGTTATATTGATGATTTAGTAGAGGGAATATACCGCTTGATGCTTTCAAAAAATAAGTGCACCGGAATAAAGCCCGGGGTTTCCGCATGCGAAAGTATTGATTATCCTGTAAATCTAGGTAATCCCAACGAATTTACTATAATGGAATTAGCAAAACTAGTTTTAAAAATAACCGGATCCAAAAGCAAAATAGTCTATAAACAGCTTCCTGTTGATGATCCCCGCCAACGCCAGCCGGATATAGCTAAAGCCAGGAGGCTGCTTTCCTGGGAACCCGCCATTTCCTTGCAGGAGGGGCTAAAACGTACTATATCCTGGTTTAGAGGGTGAGCGAAAGCCCTTTCCTTGACAAGCTACCGGAATATATGTTATACTTTCAAATATTTCAATCATAGGAGGATATAAATGGTTATGAGCATTTTGCAGCAATTTAATTACCTGGATATAATTATCCTAATTATATTATTTAGAATATGTTACATTGCTGTTAAAGCCGGAATTGCCATAGAATTTTTTAAGCTTTTGGGTGTAATATTCGCGATTTATATTGCTTCGCATTACTACACTTCTCTTTCGGATCTTATCCGGCACCAAATGCCCAAAACACTCCCGTTAGAGTTCGCGGATTTTATAATTTTCATTTTCTTGGTTATCGCGGCATATCTGGCGTTTGTACTTTTACGCATTACTTTCTACCGTTTTATGAAAATGGAGGCTGCCCCTAAGCTTAATAAATATGGCGGTCTTATCCTGGGATTAGCCCGCGGGTACTTCACAATAGGTTTAATAATTTATGTGCTGATAATTTCAAGCGTAACCTACCTGAGTAGTTCGGTTAAGCATTCTTATTTAGGCAGTAGGGCTTCATCAATTTCTGCTCAAACATATAATTGGATGTGGGGAAGCATATTCTCTAAATTTTCCCCGCAGGAAAAATCTAACTCTGTTGTTCTTGAGGTCATGGATAATTTTAACAGGCAATGAAATTAATTGATTTCTACAATCAAGTAGTCCGTTTTGGCCGGGCTGCTGACCCACGCAGTGATAAGAGAGGGATTGTTTCTTTCCCTGATTCGGCGATTCTTTTTGGTAAATCCAATACAGAAATAAATAAAATTATGGTAGGTATTGATATCGAAGTTGCCGAACTGCTGCTGGCTGAACGCATCCGTGAAAAAGAAGGCTTGGATTTGGTAGTTGCTCACCATCCTGAAGGTAAAGCCTATGCCGGTTTACATGAAGTAATGAAGTTGCAGGTGGATTTATTAAAACAAGCGGGCGTCGCCTATAAGACAGCGGCTAGGCTGCTTGAAGAAAGGATGCTGGAGGTAGAGCGCAGGGTACTGCCGCAAAATCATACCCGGCCTGTGGATGCGGCGAGGCTGCTGAATATTCCTTTTATGAATATGCATACACCTGCCGATAACCATGTGTTTAGGTTTTTAGATAACCTTTTTAAACGTAAAGCTACTGCTCCCCGCCTGGTTGGGGATGTGGTCAAGATATTAGAGGCTATTCCTGAATATCAGATTGCTGGAAAATTTAATACCGGGCCGCGTGTAATCCTGGGTAATCCAAAAAAGCCGGTAGGCAAAATCTTGCTTGAAATGACAGGAGGCACAGAGGGTTCAAAAGATGTTTTTGGTAAGTTGTATAAAGCCGGGGTGAGAACATTGGTTTCCATGCATTTAAGTGAAGAACATTTTAAGAAGGTTAAAGATGCTAATCTTAACGTTGTTATCGCCGGACACATATCCAGCGATACCCTGGGATTAAATTTACTATTGGATAACATAGAAAAATCCGCAAAACAACAGTTCCAGGTAGTTGCCTGTTCCGGTTTCACCAGAATCAGAAGGGATTAAATGTCTGCGCGTATACCCGAAAATTTATTGGAAGATATTCTTAGCCGGGTGGATATAGTTGAAATTATTTCCGGCTATATCCCGCTTAAGAAGGCTGGGCGTAATTTTAAAGCTAATTGCCCATTCCATCATGAGAAGACCCCGTCTTTTACGGTTTCTCCGGAGCGTCAGATTTATCATTGTTTTGGTTGCGGAGAGTCAGGGAATGCTTTTAAATTTCTAATGAGCCATGAGAGGATGGAGTTCCCGGAGGCCGTTGAAATGCTGGCAAAGAAAACCGGAGTTATTTTGCCTGAGCAAAATAATCCGGATGCAGTCCGGGCAGCCAGCATAAGCAGTCAACTTTATAAAGTTAATGAATTAGCGGTTAGCTTTTATGAAAATAACCTCCATGCATCCAGTGCGTCAGCCTGCCGTGATTATCTATTAAATAGGGGAATTAATCTTCAGACGATTAAGGAGTTTCATCTTGGGTTGGCAGGTCCCGGCTGGGATAGTCTGATTAATTACTTGAGGTCAAAGGGCATCAGCCTTTCTTTGATGGAAAAAGCAGGACTAGTTTTGCCTAAAGATGCGGGAGGCTATTACGATCGTTTCCGCAACCGAATTACTTTTCCGATTTTTGATATTCGTAACCGCGTTATAGGTTTTGGCGCCAGGGTAATGGATAAAACTTTACCCAAGTATATAAATTCTCCGGAGACCCCGGTTTATATTAAGGGGAGAAACCTTTTTGGCCTGAATTTATCCAAAGATTATATACGCGAGAATGATTTTGCTATAATTGTGGAAGGTTACCTGGATTTTATGATCCCGTACCAGGAAGGATTGAACAATGTTGTAGCTTCACAAGGGACCGCGCTTACTTTAGAACAGGTCAGATTACTTAAGCGTTACACACACAATGTAGTAATGATTTACGATGGGGATGCTGCGGGGGAAATAGCCACCCTAAGAAGCCTGGACATGCTTATTGAAGAAGGGGTAAATGTAAAAGTCGTTCCCCTTCCTAAGGGGATGGATCCTGATACCTTAGTGCGTCAGGAGGGAATTAGCAGCTTAAGCTCTAAGCTCCAGAATGCCAAAAGCCTGTTTGACTATAAACTTGAGGTATTAAAATTCCGTCATAATATAAAAGACGCACATGGTAAAAGTAAAATTGCATCCGAAATGCTCTCAACCATTAACAAGTTTGATAATGCTGTTATCAGGGGGGAATATGTAAAACGGATTTCGGAAGAGATTGAAGTACCGGAGCATTGTATACTTGAAGAGTTGAATAAATTAAAACCAAAATCGCCAGCGCATTCTGTTGAAAATCCACATGTTAAAAAATCCGTCTCCTGGATTAATCCGGCGGAAAAGCTTCTTATTAAGTTTATGCTCGAAGAAAGGGAATTGATTGAGAGGATTATGCAGGAGCTTTCGCCTGCTGATTTTGCCGATATGCGCACCGCTAAAATTGTTTCGTTAATGCATGATTTATTCACTCAGGGTAAAAATATAGAACCCAGTATTTTAATGAATTACTTAAGCGAAGATGATGCCAGCCAACTTGTTTGTGAATCTATATTTATGCCTGAGCTTCTGGGTGAGGAAAGAGAAAAAGCTGTTAGTGATTGTATCGCTCGTATTAAGGTGCAAAGATTAAGATCTCAAAGAGAGCATCTGCATATACAGATAAAGAGCGCTCAATCTTTGGGTGATGAACAAAAGCTGGACAGTCTTATTAAGGAATTTCATAATCTAATAAAGAAAGGCGATTAAGGATGAAGAAGAGAGAACAGCCTACTAAAGATATGGAGAAGTTAATTGCCCTGGGTAAGCGCAAAGGGTTTCTTACGTATGATGAAGTAAATGATTTGTTGCCAGAGGATCTTTCAAGTACTGTGGCCATAGATCACCTTTTTGAGTTGTTGGGGAATGAGGATATCCAGGTGGTTGAGGGTGAGAATGACGCGGGTTTATCGGCTAACAGGGCGCAGCAGGACAAACAAACTTTGGCGCAGGCGCGGGATGAATTATTGACCGAACAACTTAAAAGCGAAGAGCGTTTTATGCCCCTGGACGACCCGGTAAAGATGTATTTAAAACAGATGGGGTCTATTTCGCTTTTGAGCCGTGAAAACGAGATCGAACTGGCTAAAAAGATTGAAGAAGCTGAAGATAAGTTCAAGCGCGTAGTCCTGGCTACTAAGTTTGCCAAAAATGAAGTCTTAGCTGTGGCTAATGATATCCTGGAAGACAAAATTAATATGGAAGAGGTGGTTAAGGAAGATATTAAGATCAAGAAGAATAATGTTATCGGAAGATTTAAGCGTTTTTTAGCCAAGGCCAAGCATTCACGCAGCGAAGGTAATATTGTTAACCTCATTTTGCAGCTTAATTTTACCACTTCCGTAATTGAGTCGGCAGTGCGTAAATTAAACGCCTTGCTTAAAGAACTGGAGCATATAAAGCGTTCAGGCAAAGTTAGTAAGGAGCGCAAGTCACAGATAATTAAAGAGATAGCGGAGCCTTACAGCAAAATTAAGGAGCAGATGAAATTGATCAAGTCTGCCCATCTTAAATTTAGCCGCACAAAAAAGAAGTTAGTGGAAGCAAACCTTAGGCTGGTAGTAAGTATCGCCAAAAAATATACCAATCGTGGGCTTTCTTTTCTCGACTTGATCCAGGAAGGTAATATTGGCCTTATGCGCGCCGTGGAGAAATTTGAATATAAGCGCGGATATAAATTTTCAACTTATGCTACCTGGTGGATTCGTCAGGCAATTACCCGTTCCATTGCCGATCAAGCGCGTACTATTAGGATTCCCGTGCATATGACTGAAACTATAAATAAAATAATCCGTTTTTCAAGGGTGTTTGTGCAGAAAAATGGTCGTGAACCTACGCCTGAGGAAATCGCGCATAAAATGCGTTTTCCGCAGGGTAAGATAAAATCCATATTAAAGATTGCTCAGGAGCCTATATCCTTGCAGATGCCCATAGGAGATGAAGGGGATACGCATTTTGGCGATTTTATCCAGGATAAAAAGGCGGTTTCTCCGGCAAACGAAACTGTGCGTTCAATGTTAAAAGATGAGATGAACTCCGCTTTAAGCACTTTAACAGAAAGAGAAAAAAAGATTCTCATCCTGCGTTTTGGTATTCTTGACGGATCCTCGCGTACCTTAGAAGAGGTAGGCAATGTTTTTAAGGTTACCCGCGAAAGGGTGAGGCAGATTGAAGCTAAGGCCCTAAAAAAACTTCGTCATCCTTCTCGCTCACGTAGATTGCGCACTTTTATGGATATGACATTAGCGCATCAAAGGGAGTATTGATACTTCCGCGGCCGATTAATATTTTCTCAAATCGTACAAAACAAAGCAGCTTATCCTTTTTGGATAGCTGCTGCTTTGTTTAATTAAATATGGAAAATCAAAAACAGGAAAACCAGGTTAAATTAAGCCGGGATGAGCAGGAGAAACTTAATCGTTTTAAAGATAGTTCTGAGTTAGCGGCTATGAAGCTGCGCAATACAGAGCTTCAGCAGAAGGCCATCTTGAATAATATCCCGGATATGGCTTGGCTTAAAGATACCGATAGTAAATTTATTGCGGTTAACGAAGCTTTTGCCAAAGCCTGTGGTTTTAATGTTAATGAAATTATAGGTAAGACCGATCTTGACATCTGGCCGAAGGATTTAGCGCAAAGTTACCAGGATGATGACCGTGAGGTAATGAAAAGCAAAAAACGCAAATGCATAGAAGAAAGATTGGTTAATAAAGAGGATGGTGAAACTTGGATTGAGACTGTTAAAACACCGGTTTTTGATGATTACGGTAATGTGATTGGCACAATCGGAATAGCCAGGAATATTACGCAGCGTAAAAAAGAAGAAGAAAAACAAAGAGATATCCGTTCCGAGCTTGAAATCCGGGTTAAGGTTAGGACAGCGGAATTGACCGGTCTCAATGAAAATTTACGCAAAGAAATAAAAGACCGCGCGAAAATTGAAGAGGAGCTGCTTAACGCCGGTAGTTTCTTAAATAGCGTTTTTTCCAGTATCCAGGATGGTTTAAGCGTTTTAGACACAGATATGAATATCCTGCGTGTTAACCCTGCCATGGAGGCATGGTTTGCGCATAGCATGCCAGTTGTCGGGAAAAAATGTTTCCAGGTCTACCATCAACTAAGCCATCCCTGTGATATCTGCCCAATAAAAGAAACTTTAAAAACGCACAAACTGGCTTATTCGATTATCCCGAAGGAGGATAGAGATAAAAATGTCATCGGCTACTTTGATGTTTATAGTTTTCCAATGTTCGATCAGAAAACAAAGGAGTTGATCGGCGTAATTGAATATGTGCGTGATATAACTGACCGTAGAATTACCGAGGAGAACCTGCGTATAAGCGAAGAGAGATTCCGCACCATAGCGGATTTTACCTATGATTGGGAGTATTGGCAAGGCACGGATAACAAAATGATCTATGTTTCTCCTTCGTGTGAACGTATTACAGGGTATGCGCCAAATGATTTCTTGGTTGATCCTGATTTAATTGAAAGGATCGTGCATCAGGATGATATCGAAATCCTTCGCAGGAAAGTAAAAGATGCTGTTCGGGGCTGTACAAGGCTAGAAATGGATTTTCGTATTCTTAACCGTAACGGCCAAATCCGCTGGGTTAGCCATATATGTGTGCCTGTTTATAGCAAAGAAGGTAAGTTGCTTGGCCGCAGAGCCAGTAATCGCGATATTACCAATAATAAGGAAAACGAAGCTGAACTACAGGTTTACCATGAAAAACTGGAGCTTTTAGTAGAACACCGCACAAAAGAACTTGAGTCAGAAGTTAAATCAAAAGAGTCCGCGGAACTGCAGGCTAAAAAATTGCGTCAACAGATCGAATTTATTCTTGGAGCCACTAAAACCGGACTGGATATTATCGATAAGGACTACTATATCCGTTACATTGATCCGGAGTGGTCAAAAACATACGGGCCTTGGGAGGGTAAGCAATGTTTTGATTATTTTATGGACCGTAAAACCCCTTGTCCGGATTGCGCTATTGAGAAGGCTTTTAAGACTAAAAAAACCGTTATTAGCCAGGAGATACTGGCCAAAGAAGGAAATCGTCCGATTTCGGTAACTACTATACCTTTCCAGGATGAAAACGGCGAATGGTTGGTTGCCGAGGTGAATATTGATATAAGCGAGAGAAAGAAGATCGAAGAGGGGCTGCGGCGTTACCGCGAACATTTAGAGGAGATTGTAGAAGAGCGCACCGCGGATCTTTTGCAGGAGGTATCCCTGCATAAAAAAGCGGAATTAGAAAAAAGCAAGCTTCATCAGGAGTTGCTTAAATCCTATGAGAAATTAAAAGGTATTTCGCTTGTTGATTCGCAAACCGGGCTTTATAACCGTCGCTATCTACAGGATGTAGTTGAGGTGGAATTCCACCGTTCCCGCAGGTTTGCTCATAGCTTAGCGATTATAATGTTGGACATCGACTATTTTAAATCCATAAATGACGTTTATGGGATTGCTTTTGGGGATTTGGTCTTAAAGCAACTGGCCAGGCAGCTCAAGCGTATGGTGCGGCGTTACGATACCCTTATCCGCTATTCCGGAGAGGAATTTATGGTTGTTTCGCCGAGGCTAAATAGAGAGCTAGCTTTTAATATGGCACAGAGGCTGTTGGAGTCATTAAACTTTATTAATTTTGGCAATAAAAAACATAGCGTAAGATTGAAGCTAAGTCTGGCTGCGGTTTCTTTCCCGGATGATAGGGTAAAGAATGGGACGGATTTAGTTAATTTGGCTAATACAGTACTTAATAAGGCTAAGGAGCAGGGTGGTAACCGCGCTTATTCTACCCTGGATATGAATAACTTATCTAAGAAGGCTAAGATTAGTAAGACAGCGGGAGTTAAAACCTTAAAGAAAACGATTGATAAGCTTACTATGAAATCAAAGCAGGGCTTAAGCGAATCAATTTTTGCGTTTGCTAAAACTATCGAGTTAAAAGACCATTATACCGGGGAGCATGTAGAGAATACCGTGCATTACGCTACGGAGATCGCTAAAGGTTTAAATCTTCCCAGGGAAGAGGTGGAGTTGATTAAGCAGGCGGCAATGCTCCATGATTTAGGAAAGATCGGTATCAGTGAAAACATACTGCTTAAAAAAGGCAAACTTAATAAAAAAGAGTTTGAAGAGATTAAGAAGCACCCTCAAATTGGAGCGGATATAATACGGCCTATCCAGTTTTTGCATGCCTTAATCCCGTTTATTTTTTATCATCATGAAAGATGGGATGGCAAAGGCTATCCTAGCGGGATAAAGGGGGAGGATATTCCTATCGGAGCCAGGGTTATTGCTATTGCTGATGTTTATCAGGCCCTGACTAGCGACCGGCCGTACCACAAGGCTTTTACTAAAACCAAGGCTATAGATATGATTAAAAAATCCTCCGGAACCCAGTTTGACCCTCGAATTGTAAACAACTTCCTTACCGTTATTAAGAAAGAAAAATAATACCTTTTTAACTTGCTAAAACCCGCTAAAAATAGTAATATATAGCATTATTCTTAGGGCCCATAGCTCAGTCGGTTAGAGCAGTTGACTCATAATCAATTGGTCCGGGGTTCGAGTCCCTGTGGGCCCAGTTGATAAATGGGCGCATAGCTCAGTTGGTTAGAGCGCTACATTCACATTGTAGAGGTCATAGGTCCGAGTCCTATTGCGCCCAAATTAAATTTTAGGTGTATGTTTAACCAGGAGATAAGTTGACTACAGTAGATCTGAAAACGCAGATTATCGGTTTAGTAAAACTCCAGGGATTAGACAGTGAGATTTATGCTTTAAAAAACGAAAAAGAAGCCAAGCCTTTAGAAATCAAAGCCATAGAGGAATCTTTTGAGGCTAAAAAACAGAGTTTGGCGATCCTTGAAAAGAATTCTCTGGATCTGCAAAAACAGCGCAAGGAGAAAGAGCTGGAGCTTGCGACTAACGCTGAGGCGGTAAAAAAACTGCAAGGCCAACTGTATTCTTTGAAAACCAATAAAGAGTTCCAGACCATGCTGCAGCAAATTGCCGATACCAAAGCTGATGGCTCACTGATTGAAGAGAAGATTCTTATATCTTTTGAGGATTCAGATAAAATAAAAACGCAGATTGATCAGGAGAACCTTAAGCTAAAAGATGAGGAAAAGGTTTTTCTGGAACAGAAAAAAAAGGTGGAGCTGCGCATAAAAGAAATCGACGACCGCTTGAACCAGCTGCAGGTTCAAAGAAAACAAGTTACCCCGGGAATTGACCCTAAGATGCTGGCGGAGTATGAAAGAATTCTTTCAAGCAGAGATGGCCTGGCGATTGTTACAGTCGTAGATAATTCTTGTGGCGGATGTCATATGTTAGTTCCTCCTCAGGTGATTAATTTGATCAAGATGTACGAGCACATTGTTACTTGTGAAGTGTGTAATCGTATTTTTTACATTGCAGAATGAGTTACCTGGAGATTTATATTGATGGTGCCTCAAAGGGAAACCCCGGCCACAGTGGCGTAGGAATCGTTATCTACCGCGATGGCCAGGTGCTTAAACGTATCTCAAGCTATATCGGCAAGGCTACGAATAATATAGCTGAATATACCGCGCTCATATACGCGCTTGAAGAAGCCTTGTTATTAAAAGCTAATAGTTTAAAAATTAACACAGATAGCCAACTCCTGGCCAGGCAGATAAACAAGGTTTATAAAGTTAAACACGAAGGATTAATAGGTTTATATGAACGGGCGATGCATCTTTTGAGCGGATTTGAAAAAGTTTTGGTTAACCATATCCCGCGGGAAGAAAATAGCAGCGCGGATAGGTTGGCAACCGAGGCAATCAAAAAGGCATTAATAAGCAGGCAGAATGTGGCTGCCCTATGAAAGTAGGGAGGAAAGTCCGGGCTCCGGAGGATAACGCAACGGGTAATCCCCGTCCTTGTTGAATAAACATGCGGATAAGAGCCACAGAGACGAGTAGCGGCCGTAAGGCTGCGAGGTGAAACGCGGTAATCTCTGCGTGGAGCAATGTAGAATAGGAGATGAGCGCTGATCCGGCGCGTTTCCCGTTTTATGCGGGATGATAATCTCGGGTATGCTGCTAAAGTCGGCGTGGTAACGCGCTGATTGAGAGGAATAGCCACTAATCGATGCGCGAATTCGCATCAAGACAGAACCCGGCTTATTCTGCCTGCTTGTATTTGAAAATAATTGAAGGTACCCCGTGCTAATTGGAATTGCGCGGGTATTGTGTTTGTACACAAAATTACTGAATAAAAAATTAAGGAGGAGTTATGTCAGGACATTCAAA
>Ga0265316_10000764_pt1 | contig 35436 bp, 32 predicted proteins | sample 4522metaG_FD_202092 | JGI IMG/M metagenome (GOLD analysis project Ga0265316, IMG submission 202092) | Rhizosphere microbial communities from Carex aquatilis grown in University of Washington, Seatle, WA, United States - 4-5-22 metaG | ecosystem: Host-associated > Plants > Roots > Rhizosphere >...
CGCAAGCTCGTCCATGTCGCCTTCGGCGTCCTCAAGTCCGGCAAAGCCTTCGATCCGGCGCTTCACGGGGCTTGACTGGATTAACAGTATCTACGGCCCTGCGCCCAACCCGCGCCGCCGAGGCGCGAAGCGCGTCATTTGTGCGGCTTGGCTGATGCGCCTTCTTCGCCGGCAAATCCTATAGCCCCGCGCTGTTCATATTATTCCTCAAGGGCGGCGATTCTCAAGCTCGCCGCCGCCTGCCACATTCCAATTACCCATTATCTAATCAGGGTAAATCCCCGCCGTCCGCCATAGGCAAGCCTTTGCTGTTGATTTCGCAACTGAAGCCAGTAGAATTATCGCGGGCTTTGACGGCGAGGCTGTTGCTGTGGTTGCCATAAAAGCCGCCGCGCGGCGCTGGCCGAAAACCCGGGTTTTCAACCCCGCCATAATGCACAATTTATGTGCAATATCCGGGCTTGCCGTCGCCGTTAAAAGACACAACGGCATTGACGCCCGCAGAGGCCAGTGATGGCTAATGGCCGGTTCCACGCACCACGAACAGCGTGACAGCCCTCCGTCAAAATCCATCACTTGTTATCAAGCCCGCGAAGTTTTTATTCTTGCACCTCTTGACACTATCAAACTATTAAGGCCGACCAACATGTCAACGATACCATCAGAAGTGAACGCAAAAGGCGGCGGTACAACGCTCGCCACGTTCTACGAGGACGCCAACTACCAGGGCCGCTCGGCGTCCCTGGGGCTAGGGCGCTACAGCCTTTCATGGGAAAAGATTGCCGGCAAATCGGCGGAAATCTCCGGCGCCCCCGATCGAGGCGCTTGGGCAGTCGCCAAGGACGGGCAAATCCATGAGTACTCGGGAAGCGCCTGGGTAAGGCGTCCGGGCGCGGCCAAGGATGTCAGCGTGGGGGCCAACGGCACGGTTTGGCACATCGGCGTTGGCGTGGTGGCCAACGGCTTTAACATTTTCCGCTGGAACGGCAATTCCTGGGATTCCGTGCCCGGCGGCGGCGTCCGCATCGCGGCCACCCCCGACGGCCGCGCCTGGCTGGTTGACAAGTTCGACGGAATCCACATGTACAACGGCAGCGCCTGGGTGGGGCAGCCAGGCATGGCCAAAGATATCGGCGTGGGCGCCGACGGCACGGTCTGGTGCCTCGGCGTTCGTTTGGTGGGCAATGGCTCCGGCTTTGAAATATGGCGCTGGAATGGCAGTTGGAGCAGGGTTGACGGCTGTGGCGGGGTGCGCATCGCGGTGGGCCCGGACGGGCGCGCCTGGGTGGCCGACAAAAACAACAAGCTCTACGAGTATGACGGCAAAGGCTGGACGCAGCATCCCGTCACCGCCACTGACGTGGGCGTGACGCCGGAAGGCGCGGTCTGGGTCATCAGCGCCGAAGAAGGGGACAATTGGGGCTATGCGATCTACCGCCGGAATGGCTTTGGCCTGCCCAATGAATCCGTCTCCTCGCTGAAGGTGCCAAAGGGCTTGGCGGTCACGCTTTACGAGCATGCCGACTACAAAGGCGCTGCCCGCGCCTATACCGGAGACAGCCCCGAGCTAAGCGACTTCGACAACAAGGCGTCTTCCGTCGTCATCGAAGCCGCTGCGAACGCGCCTGAGGCAGCCAAAGCAATGGAAGCCGCCAAGGCGGCGGAAGAAGCGGCCAAGGCCACCGAGGCGGCCAAGGCGGCGGCAGAAGCCGCCAAGGCGGCGGAAGAAGCGGCCAGGGCCGTGGAAGCCGCCAAGGCCACCGAGGCGGCCAAGGCGGCGGCAGAAGCCGCCAAGGCAGCGGAAGAAGCGGCCAAGGCCGCGGAAGCCGCCAAGGCCGCCGAGGCGGCCAAGGCTGCGGAAGAAGCCGTCAAGGCCATGGAAGCCGCCAAGGCCGCCGAAGCGGCCAAGGCTGCGGAAGAAGCCGTCAAGGCGGCTGAAACCGCCAAAGCAATCCAGGCGGCAAAGGCAGAAGAAGCCGCCAAAGCCGCCGAGGCGGCCAAGGCGGCGGCCGAGGCGGCCAAAGCTGCGGAAGCGGCCGAGGCGGCCAAAGCAGCGGCAGAGGCCGCCGCGGCGACCGAGGCCGCCAAAGCCGCCGAGGCGTCCGCGGCGGCGGAAGAAGCCGCCAAGACGGCGGAAGCCGCCAAAGCCGCCGAGGCGGCCAAGGCGGCGACAGAGGCCGCCAAGCTTGCGGACGCCGCCAAGGCGGCCGAGGCGGCCAAGGCGGCGGAAGAAGCCGTCAAGGCGGCGGAGGCCGCCAAAGCCGCCGAGGTGGCCAAGGCGGCGAAAGCGGCGGCCGAGGCCGCCAAGGCCGCGGAAGCCGCAAAGGCAGAGGCGAAAAATCCCGGTGCCATAACCGACAGCCACGCCTGCAAACCGTGCGACCGCCGCCACAGATGGCTATACATGAGCGTCGGCGCGGTAATCGGCGCATTGCTCGTGATCATCTAAGTTTTTAACCTATCCACGACAGCGAATGACAACGATGAAAAAAGACACCACTGTTTCCGCACACCCCCAAGATGCCGCCGCCACGCCGGCCGCGGCGCACCACCACGCCGAAGGCTTGAGCAGCCGCGCGTCGCTGGAACGCCTGAAGGAAGGCCACAAGCGCTTCGCCGGGGGCAAGCCGCAAGTCCATCCGGCGCTGCTGTGGGAAGAAATCAAAACCAGCGCCAAAGGCCAGAATCCGTTCGCCATCGTGCTGGCCTGCGCCGACTCGCGGGTGCCGCCGGAGATCATTTTCGACCAGGATGTCGGCGACCTGTTTGTGCTGCGCGTGGCCGGCAACGTCGCCGACACCAACATCCTGGGCAGCATCCAATACGCCTTGGAGCATTTGGGCTCCAAGCTGATCGTGGTGCTTGGCCACGAGCGTTGCGGCGCCATCCAGGCCGCATTGGCGTCGGCCGCCGGCAAGGGCGGCTTCACTGGCCCCCTGGGCCAGCTCGTCAGCTCCATCGCCCCGCTGGTGGAGCCGATCCAGCGGCACGGCCACCTGGCCAGCCCGCCGGCCACCGACTCCGCCATCCTCGACGCGGCGGTGCGGGTCAACGTCAAGCGGCAAATCGCGATCATCCACGAGGCGCTGGAAAACCTGGGCCAAGAAAAGATCACATTGGAATTGTGGCTCCGGCAAATCCTGGTGGTCGGCGCGCGCTACGACTTGGACGACGGCACTGTGGAGTTTTTCAACGAGCCGCCCAAAGACCAGCACAAGCGGATTGGCCTGCTTGCCGAGGGCGGCGAGGGGGTCGCCGTGTTGGAGGGCGATTATCTGTACGCCCGCCCGGGGCAGGACTTCCACGAGTTTGAGCTGCACGAGGCCGGCGAAGGCCGGTTCGTGCTGAAAAGCGGCATCAACGGGAAATTTGTGGCCGGCATCAAGCCGGGCGCCCTCTGCGCAAGAGCCTCGGCGGCGGTCCTCGCCGAAGCACAAGCGTTCAAACTGGTCGATTTCGGCGACAGGCGCTACGGCTTGCAGACCCCGGAGGGGCATTATTTGGTGCTGAAGCCGGGAAGCTACAACGGCATCTTGTTCGCCACCAACTTGCCCGACAGGGTGGGCGGAAGCCAGTATTTCCGCATCGTCGAGATTGACGAATAACCGTCCTTGAGACCGCCGAACGGGCGGTGCGGCGGCGAAGCTCCGCCCGCCTCGTTGTTTAAGCCCGCATCGGACGCGCTGGCGCAAGGACGCGCATCGTTCGGGCGGGGCGCTTCGCCGCCGCGCGCCCCTTGGCCCTACGGGTTGGCCCCGGACTCCTGTGTCTCCGCCTCCACATCCTCAAACACCAAAGCCAGCGGCATCGCCAGCCCGATGCTGGCAAATTCAGCCGCTTCCTCGCCGGTAAAATCGTATAGCACCCAATGGTTTTCGGCGTCGCGGCGGAAGCATTCGACCCGGCGGGAGGCGATGTCCACGATGGCGTATTCTTTGAGGCTTTCCAGTTTGCGGTAGTCGGCAAACTTGTCGCCCCTGTCGTAGGCGGCGGTGCTGTCGGAGAGGACTTCGACCAGCAGCGTGGGATGGCTCAGGAACAGCTCGGCGGCATGGTCGCGGCGGTCGCAACTGACCATCACGTCGGGGTAGAAGCCGGCGTCGGCGGCTTCCACACGCAGCTTCATGTCCGCCATGTAGGCGCGGCAGGGAGTGCCACGCAGGCGGTTTTTAAACGCGCTGGCGAGGTTGAGGCTGACGGTGACATGCGCTTGCCTGGCCCCGGCCATCGCGAAGGCCTCGCCCCTGACGAACTCGTGCTTTTCAGCCTGGCCCTCCTCCCAGGCCAGGTAGTCTTCAAAGCTGAATTTGACGGCGGTTTGTGGAATGCCCATCGGTCTGCCCTCTCGAAAGATTAAACATAACGCTACCATGAACAGGCTTGCCCTGCACAGCCAGGGTTGCGACAATCCCGTTATTATCAACGATCATAAGGCACAAGCCATGACTGCTACCCAAGACGCTTCCTCTTCCGAACTCCACACCGAAGTCCTCGTGTTAGGCGGCGGCCCCGGCGGCTATACGGCGGCGTTCCGCGCCGCCGACCTGGGCAAGAAGGTCGTGCTGGTGGAGCGCGAGCCGGTGCTGGGCGGGGTCTGCTTGAATGTCGGCTGCATTCCGTCCAAGGCGCTGCTGCACCTGGCCCATGTGATCCACAGCGCGGAGGAGGTGGAGGCTTTCGGCCTCAGCTTCGGCAAGCCGGAGATCAACCTGGACAAGATCCGCGACTGGAAAAACAACCGCGTCGTCAAGACCTTGACCGCCGGTTTGAGCGGCCTGGCGAAGCAGCGCAAGGTCGAGGTGGTGACGGGCGAGGGCCGCTTCACCTCCGACCGGACCTTGACCGTCGCCACCGGCGAAGGCGAGAAGACCATCCGTTTCGACCATGCCATCATCGCGGCCGGCTCGCAGCCGACCAAGATTCCGAGCTTCCCGAATGACGACCCCAGGCTGATGGATTCGACCGGCGCGTTGGCGCTGGCGGATATTCCGAAGCGCTTGCTGGTCGTCGGCGGCGGCATCATCGGCCTGGAAATGGCGAACGTCTACCATGCGCTGGGCTCGAAAATCACCATCGTCGAGTTGATGGACCAGCTCATCCCCGGCGCGGACGCTGATTTGGTGAAGCCTTTGCACCAGCGGGTCGCCAAGCAGTACGAGAACATTTTCCTGAAGGCCAAGGTGGCGGGCATCGAGGCGCTGGACGAGGGCTTGAAGGTCAGCTTTGAAGGCGAGGGCGTGCCGGCTTCGGATGTGTTCGACCGCGTGCTGGTAGCGGTGGGCCGCAGGCCGAATGGCAAATTGATCGGCGCGGAAGCGGCGGGCGTGGTGGTCAATGACGCCGGCTTCATCCCGGTGGACGACAAGCAGCGCACCAACGTCCCGCACATCTACGCCATCGGCGACATCGTCGGCAATCCGATGTTGGCGCACAAAGCCACCCACGAGGCCAAGGTCGCCGCGGAAGTCATCGCCGGCCACCCTGCCGCGTTCCTGGCGCTGACCATTCCGTCGGTCGCCTACACCGACCCGGAGCTGGCCTGGATGGGCCTGACCGAGACGGCGGCGAAGGCGCAGGGGGTCGAATATGAAAAAGCGGTGTTCCCATGGGCCGCCAGCGGCCGCGCGCTGGGGATAGGCCGCCGCGAAGGCTTGACCAAGCTGCTGGTGGACAAGGACACCAAGCGCGTGCTGGGAGCCGGCATGGTCGGCCCGAACGCCGGCGAGTTGATCGCCGAGGCGGTGCTGGCCTTGGAGATGGGCGCGGACGCCGAGGACATCAGCCTGACCATCCATCCGCATCCGACGCTGTCGGAGACCTTCGCGTTCGCGGCTGAGATGATCGAAGGCTCGATCACCGATATTCTGCTGAAAAAATAAGCGATGCGGCGCGGCCAGCCCCCTCCCGAAGGGAGAGGGGCTTTCTCCTTCTGATCGTGTCCGCCCATCCGCCGCCCAAGGCGATCCTTTGGCGGAAAAAAACGCCCGCGGCAAGGCGCACGGTCTGTCACACGAGCCGCCGGGAAAAATAGTTTTCCAAATACTCGCGCCGAAAATCAAAGACCGCCTGCAAGCGGGCGCGGATGAACACGGCGTGGACAAGCTGGCCCAGCCAGCCCCAGGGCATCACATAGTGGACGATGTCCTCCATCTCGACGCCGCCGGCCACGGCGCGGAAGCGGTGCATCCGAGACGATGTGGAAGCGCAGGAAGGCGGGCGTGATTTGCTCCAGGTTGCGCGGGGTCGAAAAGAAGGGCCAGGCCTCCTCCAGCGTAATCGGCAAAACCTGCGTGCGTCTGAGGGTGTGGACCTTCATGCTTGATTCCCCAAAAGTGTGGATGAACGATGACGGCGGTTTGAGCTCCAAGCCGGGAAAGAGGTTCCAACAACGCGAGGCAGACATGGACACAGAAGGTTTGACGGTTTTATTCGACGGCGGCTGCCCTTTGTGCGGCCGCGAAATTGCCCATTACCGGACATTGGCCAGCCGGGTTCCGATCCGTTGGCTGGACGCCACGGGCGACGAGGCCGACTTGCGCGGCCTGGGGGTCCGGCGCGCGGACGCCATCGCGGAATTCCATGTGTTCGACGGGACGGGCCGGCTGCACAAAGGCGCGGACGGTTTTGTGGCGCTGTGGCTGGCTTTGCCGTATTACCGGAGGCTGGCGCAGGTTTGCCAGGGCCTGCGCCTGTTGCCGCTGATGCGCTGGGCTTACACCCGCTTCGCCCGCTGGCATTTCAGGCGGCGCTGCGAAACCGGCGTTTGCGGCCCATAACCCTGCCAGGCGGCCTGGAAAAGGTGATTATTCACTTGTTTTAGTGGAAAAACCAACGCACAATCCGTAAACGGCGAAATGAATGCGCAGGCGGCGCGGGGGCCTTGACCTGTGGCCAGTCCTGGCCGCGACCGTGCGCCTTGCGGTTTGCACCAGGCAAGCTGCGGGAAAAAATCAAACATTCCGTCGCGGGCGGATGCGAAAACCTATTCAGAGATTCAGAATGCTGCGTTGTCGAACCCTTCGTCGTGCCTCATTGCTGGCCGCGTTGGCGGTGATCCTGTCGCCCGCTGCGGCGACAGCGCAGTGTGAGCAAAAAGCGGCCCGGCTGGTGTCTTTGCAAGGCGCGTTGGAAGTCCAGGAAGGCGGGCCGGAAGAATGGAAGGCGGTGACCCCGGAACAGGACTTCTGCCCTGGCGACCGGGTGCGCACCCGGACGCAAAGCCGCGCCACCCTCGAACTGAACAACAAGACCTACATCTCCCTCAACCAACAAACCACCGTCGTCTTTTCCGGCCTCAAGGCCCGCAGCCCCTCCTGGCTGGATCTGCTCAAAGGCATCATCTACGTGCGCAGCCGCACGCCCAGCTCGCTGGACGTCCGCAGCCGTTACATCAACGCCGCCATCAAAGGCACTGAATTCCTGGTCTCCGCCGACGACACCCAGGCCCAAGTCTCCGTGTTTGAAGGCACTGTGGAGTCTTCCAACGGACTAGGCAGCGTCACCGTCACCGACGGCCAGGCCGCCGTCGCCAAGCCGGGCGAGGCGCCGACACGGAAACTGCTGGTCGCGCCCCGCGACGCCGTGCAATGGGCCTTGCACTATCCGCCCGTGGTCGACCTGCAAAGCCTGCAAAAACAGACCGCCGACCCGCAAGTCAAACAGGCCGCCGAGCGCTATCTGCAAGGCGACAGCCTGGGTGCCCTGGCCGCGCTGGACGCCGCCGCGCAGCCCGACCCCCTCCTGCGCGCCGGCTTGCTCGTCGGTCTAGGCCGGGTGGAAGAAGCCCGGCCGCTGCTGGACGGCGTCGGCGATTCCAACCCCCGCCTCGGCGAAGCGCTGGCGCTGCGTTCCGTCATCGCCCTGGCCCAAGGCGACAAGCCCACAGCCTTGGCGCTGGCGGAGCAGGCAACCGTGCGGCAGCCGCAGGCGCCGGCCGCGTGGACGGCCCTGTCCTATGCCCGGCAGGCCGAATTCAGATTGGACGAGGCGCTGGCCGCCGCGGCCCAAGCCGCCCGGCTAGACCCCGGCAACGCCCTCGCCCGCGCCCGCGAGGCCGAACTGCTCGCCGCGCTGGGCCGCCGCCGGGAAGCCAAGGCGGCAGCCACCGCCGCCACCCGGATCAACCCCCGCCTGTCGCGGGCCTGGTCGGTGCAAGGCTACGCCCAGTTGACCGAAATGGACTACGCGGAGGCCGCGGCCAGCTTCCGCAAAGCCATAGCACTCGACAACGCCGACCCGCTGGCCCGCTTCGGCCTGGGGCTGGCGAAAATCCGCGACGGGGATCTGGAGGCCGGCACCGCCGACCTGGAGCTGGCCGCGAACCTCGACCCCGACGACGCCATCACCCGCAGCTACCTGGGCAAGGCGTATCACGAGCAGAAAAACAGCAAAGTCGCGGCCACGGAATTCGACGCGGCCAAGCAGCTAGACCCCAAAGATCCCACGCCCTGGTTTTACAGCGCCATCAAGAAGCAGACCGAAAACCGCCCGGTGGAAGCCTTGGAGGACATGCAAAAAGCCATCGGGCTCAACGACAACCGCGCCATTTACCGCTCCAAGCAACTGCTCGACGACGACCTCGCCGCCCGCAGCGCTGCCGTCGGACGCATCTACAACGACCTGGGGTTTGGCAACCGCGCGTTGGTCGAGGGCTGGCGCTCGGTCAACGCCGATCCCGGCAATTACTCGGCGCACCGCTTCTTGTCCGACAGCTACTCCAGCCTGGAACGCCATGAAATCGCCCGGGTCAGCGAATTGCTCCAATCCCAGTTGCTGCAACCGATCAATGTCACCCCGGTGCAGGCCCATTTGGCGGAGACCAACCTGCTGACGTTTTACGGGCTCGGCCCTTCCGCGATGTCTTTCAACGAATTCAACCCGCTGTTCGACCGCAACCGCCTGGCTTTGCAGACGTCCGGCCTGGTCGGCAGCCGCAACACCGGTGCGGACGAAGTCACCCAGTCCGGGGTTTGGCGCAACCTCTCCTACAGCCTGGGCCAGTTCCATTACGCGACCGACGGCTTCCGCCCCAACGACGCGGTGCGGCAAGACGTTTACAACGCCTTTGTGCAGGCGGCGGTCACGCCTGAGCTGAATCTGCAATTCGAGGCGCGCAACCGCAACGAGAGCTTCGGCGAGGTGAGCCGGAATCTCTACCGCGACTTGTTTCTGACCCAAGGCCAGCAGGAAGAAACCAACACCTTGAGGTTCGGCCTGCATTACGCGCCGACCCAGGACGCCGACCTCATCGCTTCGGTGATCTACGCCAACGACCGGCTGCTTCAATTTGAACGAACCCGGCAAGAAGGGTATGTGGTGGAGGGCCAGTATCAACAGCGCTGGGGCATTGTGAAATCCATCGCCGGTGGTGGCTATGTCGACACCCACACCGCGATAGACAATGCCAGCCACGTCCCCAGCACCTATGCCATTGGCTATTTGTACAATTATGTGAAATTCCCGCAGGCCTGCACCTGGACGTTGGGCCTCAGCGGCGACTCCATGGACGACGCTTTTTGGACGGGGGCGCACCAACTTCACACCCAGGTCAACCCGAAGCTCGGGCTTAGCTGGGATATGACACAAGACATGACTTTGCGCCTGGCCTGGTTTCGGACATTGAAACGTTTGCTGCTGACCGAGCAAACCATCGAGCCGACCCAAGTCGCCGGCTTCAACCAGCTTTTCGACGACTGGGACGACACCGATGTGCGCCGCTACGGCATCGCCCTGGACCGCCGGTTCAGTAAAACCCTTTTCGCAGGCACGGAAGCCTCCGCGCGCGACATGTCAATACTGGAGGGGTCGGAGCTACCCCGCTACAACGCGAGCGAGCAGCTTTACCGGGCTTATCTGAATTGGGCGCCGCTCAGTACCTTGGCGCTGAGTGTGTCCTATGATTTGTCGGTCTATCACGAACACATCAGCGACATGCATCCATATAGCTCCACGCCGGACACGAGAACCCATCGCGCGCCGCTGCGCGTCAATTATTTCCACCCCAACGGTTTCATGGCAAACCTGGGGGTCACCTATGTCAACCAAAGCGTGGACAGGACGGGCTATCCCGACCCCAAAACAGCCGCCTCCAGCTTCGCCCTCGTCGACCTGGGCATCGGCTACCGGCTGCCTAAACGCCTGGGGCTGATCCGCTTCGAGGTGCGCAACCTGCTCGACCAGTCCTTTGAAACCCAGGGGCTGTTCTTTCGCACGCCCAGAGTCCAAAATGACGCCATGCTGCCTTGGCCGGAACGCGTTTTCATTGGCCAAGTCACCTTGGCTTTTTAATCCCGCCGCAAGGCGCCGTCACACCCGCTTCAGAGGAGCGCAATCATTATGAGTTCAACGCCCCCCCCGGAAAACGCTGGACAGCCTGCGCCGCCACCGCCTGGCCGGCAAAATTCAAACTGGATTTTTGGGATTGCCGTGGCCGCCTTCCTCGTCATAGGCGGTGTGGTTTATTTGAATATCCAAACGGACACCGCCGTGACTAGTTGCAGCCTAACCGGGACACTCTGCGGGACGCATGGGAACGTGTGCAGCAAAGGCTCGCAGAGCGGGCACCAGGGGTGTTTTTACAACCAAAACTCGGGCGGACATTCAGCGTGCGATCCGTGTTCCTAAACCACGAGTGCTCAACTATCATAATCCAGATTTAACCCGCTTTTTTTATTCTCTTTAACCGGGAATCGACAAGAACCACTAACCAGGAGCGTAATGTAATGAGTTCTGCCACACCACCGGACATTTCTGGCATGCCTGCCTCGTCGCAACCTGCCAAGCAGCCCAAAAGAAAAACCATCGCGTTTGTCGCCATGGCGGGCATAGCCTTGGCCATAGGCAGCCTTGCCTACATGAGTGTGCAATCCGCCACCGCCGCGGCTGACTGCCAACTCACCACGGCACAATGCGGGTCATCGGTGCCGCCGGGCATCTGCAGCAAAGGCTCGCAAGGCGGGAAGCAAGGGTGTTTTTATAACCAATCGTATAACGGGCACTCACGCTGCGACGCCTGCTAATGAATCCTTGTTGAGACGGGCGCGGCGGGCAAACGGCGGCATTGTTGCCTGCCCGCCACTGTTGCCCATTTCCCGCCTAAATAAATCCCCATGCGGCAGGCCGCCAGCGCGGGCAGCCCAGCGCCCGCTCAATTGAAAAAGGCTTGGCTTTGAGTTTGCGCTTCCGCTTGAATCTGATGATTGCGCTGACGCTGCTGATTATCGTCGGCGTGGGCGCGCTGTTCGTCGTCCACAACGCCCGCCGCTCGGTGTCGGAGGAGGTCAGCGCCTCGGTGGGCATGGCCTTGCAACTGGTGGACGCCGGGCTGGCCCGCGGCGACGGGCAGGAGCGGCACTTGACGGCCTGGCTGGCGGAATTGGCGCGGATGGAGAAAATCCGCCATTTGCGCATCCAGACGCGCCCGCCCGCGCAGTCGCTCATCCGCCAGTCCGAACCCGCGCCGGCGCAGGCTGACGGCCGCGCCCCGGCTTGGTTCGCCTGGGCGGTGACGCCGGCCCTGACGGTCGGGGAAAAAGAGGTGGCAAGCGCCGACGGCGCGCCCATCCATATCCTCGTCGAGGCCAACCCGGCGGACGAAATCGCCGAAGCCTGGGTCGAGGCGCGCAGCTTCTTGCTGTTCATGCTGGCCTTGGCGGCGGCGGTCTCCGTGCTGGTCCACACCACCTTGGGCCGCGCCTTCAAAACCGTCGGCCACATCCTGCAAGGCATGGAGGACATCGAGCACGGCGACTACGGCAAGCGCCTGCCGCGCTTCGGCCTGCCGGAATTCGACCGCATCTCCGCCACCTTCAACCACATGGCGCAGGCCCTGGCCACGGCCCGCGATGAAAACCGCGCGCTCGCCCGGCTGTCCTTGAAAGCCCAGGAAGAAGAGCGCCGCTACCTGGCCCAGGAACTCCACGACGAACTGGGCCAGTCCCTCAGCGCCATCAAAGTGATGGCCGCCTCGCTGCGCCACACGCCAGGCGCCGGCCAGGCCGGGCCGGCACAAATCATCATGGACCAGTGCGACCGCCTGTTCGGCGTGGTGCGCGCGATGATGCGCCGGTTGCGGCCCTTGATGCTGGACGAGCTGGGGCTGCTGCCGTCGCTGCAAGACATGGTCGAAAACTGGCAAGCGCGCCACCCCGAAACCGACATCCGCTTCGTCTGCGACGAGGCCGTGGAGGATTGCGCCGGCGGCGCGAAAATCCACCTGTTCCGCATCGTCCAGGAAAGCCTCACCAACGCCGCCAAGCACGCGCATGCCAGAACGGTGTCCATCGAACTGGGCTTGACCGAAGATGGCCAAATCCGCCTGGCGGTGGCCGACGACGGGCTAGGCTTTGATCCTGTCCAGCCCAGCGGCGGCTTCGGCCTGCGCGGCATGGCCGAGCGCGTCGCCAGCCTGGACGGCCTTTGGCGCTTACAAACCGCGCCGGGCCGGGGCGTGGCCCTGGAAATCCTCATCCCTTGCGAGAGCTGACCGCCATGAGCCGAAAAATCACCGTCATGCTGGTGGACGACCACGCCGTCGTGCGCGCCGGCTACCGTTTGCTGCTCGGCCAGTCGCCGCTGATCGACGTCGTCCGCGAAGCCGAGCGCGGCGAGGAAGCCTGCCAGCATTACGCCGACTGCCAGCCGGACGTGGTGGTCATGGACTTGTCCATGCCCGGCATCGGCGGCCTGGCCGCGATCCGCCGCATCCGCGCCCGCGACCCGGAAGCCCGCATCCTCGCCTTCAGCATCCACGACGAGACCGTCTACGCCGAGCGCGCGCTGGAAGCCGGCGCGGTCGGCTACATCAGCAAAAGCTGCGCGCCGGAAATCCTGGTGGAAGCCGTGCGGACCGTCGCCTGCGGCGGGCACTACATCGAGCACGACATCGCCCGGCGCCTGGCCGCGCAAAAAGCCACGGGGCTGGACGCCGCCGCGCAGTTGCAAAGCCTGTCGGCGCGGGAATTCGACGTGTTCTGCCTGCTGGCCCGGGGCCGCACGCCCCGCGAAGTCGCCGACGAGTTGCGCCTGAGCTACAAGACCGCAGCCAATTACAGCACCCAGATCAAAAGCAAACTGGGCGTGAACACCACGGCGGAAATGGCGAGGCTGGCGTTTCAGCAGGGCATATTCAAAGCTTGAGAGAGGGGGCCGTTCTCGGTGGCGGCGCGCCACTACTGCATTCGCGGGAACGAGAAAAATAAGCGGCGTGCAACAGGGCTTGCGCCTTGTGCAAGATGAGTCCCGCACCCCGGATGGGCTTGGCGGGCGCAAAGCTTTTGCGCCTAGGCCGACGGGCCGGGCTGCGCCACTTTGCCGCCGGCCAGCGTGATGGCGCGGTCGGCGGTGTTGATGGTTTCCGGGCGGTGGGCGACGATGACGCGGGTCATTTGCAAAGCTTTCACCGCCGCGTTGACGCGCTGCTCGCGCTCGATGTCGAGGTGGCTGGTGGCCTCGTCGAGGAACAGGATCTTGGGCCGCTTGTGCAGCGCGCGGGCCAGCAGGATGCGCTGCTTCTGGCCGCCGGACAGCACCGTGCCCATGTCGCCGACCAGGGTGTTGTAGGCCATCGGCATCGCGGCGATGTCGGTGTGGATCGCGGCCAGTTGCGCGCATTCTTCGATCCACGCCTGGTCGGGCTGGGGGTCGAAGAAGCTGATGTTGTCGGCGATTGACCCGGCGAACAGCACATCGTCCTGCAACACCGTGCCGACCATGTGCCGCAGCGCGTCCAGCCCGAGCTGGCTGACGCTGACGCCGCCGATCAGGACTTCGCCTTCGACCGGGGTGAGGATGCCGAGCATGACGTTCAGCAGCGTGGTCTTGCCGCCGCCGGAAGGGCCGATGATCGCGACCGACTCGCCGGCCTCGATCTTCAAATCCACCCCGTCCAGCACGAACGGCTCCTGCTCGGCGTAACGGTAGCGCAGCCCTTTGACCTCCAGCGTCGGGGCCAGCGTCGCCGCCGCCTCGAAACCGGCCCGCCCGAAAGTCTCCTCCGGCTCTTGCAGCACGATGTCGGCCAGCCGCTCGCCTTGCAGCCGCAGCATTTTCACTTCGACGAATTTGTCGATCAGCGAGCCGACGCGGCTGTCGAACTGGCCTTTGTAGGCGTTGAACGCCATCAGCAGGCCCACCGAGAAGCTGCCGTCCATGACCTGCCTCGCCCCCAGCCAGATGATGAGGATGCTTTCCACGCCGAACAGCACGCCGTTGAGGGTGTTGAATAGTAGGTTGAGCTTTTGCGTGCGCAACTCGGCGTTGACCTGGTCGACCAGCAGCGCCAGCCAACTGGCGCGGCGGTCGTCGTGGCGCTGGAACAGTTTGATGGTTTTGACGCCGCGCACGGTCTCCAGGAAATGGCTTTGCGTGCGGGCGGCGAGGATGATCTGCTCTTCGGTGGCGCGGCGCAGCGGCAGAAACCAGAGCCAGCGGCCGACGCCGTACAGCGCCATCGCCGCGACCGCGACGCTGGCCAAAGGCGGGCTGTAGACGAACATCAACACCAGCGTCACCGCCGTCATCAGGCCATCGAGGATGGCTTCGAGGAACGAGGTGGTCAGCGTGCGCTGGATCGCGTCGATGGAGCCGAAGCGCGAGACCACGTCGCCCAGGTGGCGCTTTTCAAAATAGCCGACCGGCAGCCGCAGCAGATGGGTGAAGACGTTCGCCCGCCATTGCACGTTCAGCGTCGTGCCCATGTACATCATCACCCAGCTTCGCACGGCCATGACCATCCGCTGCATCAGCATCAGCATGCCGAAGCCCAAAGCCAGCGTGGTCAACAAGTCGCGATCCGCCGTGACCAGCACATTGTCGATGACCCACTGCATGTAAAACGGCGTGACCAGCGCGAACACTTCCAAGGCCAAAGCTAGCAGCAGGATCTGGCCGAACGAGCGGTACAGGCCGGTGACGCGCCCGACCAGGCCGCGCAGCCGCACGCTCTGCTTTTGCTCGACGGGTTTGAAGCCGGGGTTGGGCCACAGTTCCAAGGCGACGCCGGTGAAGCATTTGGACACCTCCTCCCAGGCGTGCTTGCGGACGCCCAGCGCCGGGTCGTAGACCGTCACCGAACGCGCCCCGACTTCTTCCAGCACCACGAAGTGGTTGAAATTCCAATGCAGGATGCAGGGCAGGCGCAGGCGGCGCATCTGCGGCAAGTCGAGCTTCAAAGGCCGGGTGGACAGTTCCATCTGGTGGGCGATCCGGGTCAGCCCGCCCAGCGTCGTGCCTTTGAGCGAGACCGGGAAGCGGCGGCGCAGCAAGGCGAGGTCGGTGCGGTAGCCGTGGTAGCCGGCCACCATGCACAGGCAGGCCAGGCCGCACTCGGCGGCCTCGGTTTGCAGGATCAAAGGAAGTTTGCGGCCAAAGCCGAAGGCGAGCCGGTCCAGCATGCTCACAGTTTCCCGGACAGGCTGTACAGCGGCTCCAGCACCCATTCGTAGAGCCGGCGGGTTTCTTGCAGCACGTCGCCCTCCAGCAGCATGCCGGCCTGCAAGGGCTGCGGCTGGCCGTAGGCGTTGACGGTCTGCGCGGCGAGTTTGACGGTGATGCGGTACAGCGGCTCGGTGGTGGCCTGCCAATGGCCCAGGCTGTTCAACTCGCCGGTCGGCGAGGCGGTCTTGGCGACGGTTTCGACCGTGCCCTCCTGGTGGCCGAATTTCTGGTAGGGATAGGCTTGGTAGCGGATCAAAACCTTATCGCCCGGCCTGACGAAGCCGATGGCGCGGCTGGGGGCGAACAAATCGGCGCGCAGCCGCGCCCCGGCGGGGACGATGCTGAGCAGCGGCCGAGTGCCGTCCACCGTCTGGCCGGCTTCGGCGATCACCGCCGTCGCCGTCCCGGCCTGCGGGGCGGTGATGACCAGCCGCCGCTTGGCCTCGCTTTCGGTCAGCTCCTGGTCGGCGCTGCTCAATTGGCGCTCGATTTGCGCGAGCTGGTTCTGGTGCTTCAGCGGCAGCCCCGCCATCTCGCTGCGCTGCGCGGCCAGCTCGCGGCCTATGCTGATGTGGTCGCGCTCCAGGCTTTGCTGGCGGGCCTGCTGGTCCAGCAAGTCCTCCTGCTTTTGTTGCAGCAGATCCTTGGAGATGTAATTTTTCGCCATCAAGCCTTGGTAGCGGCCGATGCCGTCCGCGGCCAGTTTCACCCGGGCCTTCTGGCTGTCGATTTGGCTGGCGAGCTGGGCCAGCTCTTTTTGCAGCGCGGCGATTTTATGCGCAAGGCCGGTCCGCTCCTCCTGTTGCAGGCGGCGCGTCTTGCCCAGTTCTTCGCGCAAGCTGGCCTGGCGCTGCTCGACCTGGCGGCTGATAGCCGCCTGGGTGTCGCCGACCCGGCTGCTTTGGCGTTCGCTGGACAGCACATACAGCACTTCGCCGGCTTTCACCGGCTGGCCTTCGGCGACTTGTTTTTCCAACACGATGCCCGGCTGCGGCGCATAGATTTTCAGCAGGCCGGTGTCGGGGCTCAACTGGCCCATGACCGTGCTGCGCTTGGTGTAGCTGCCAAAGGCGAGAAACGCGCACACCAGGCCGGCTTGCAACACCGCGAACGCGGTCAGCAGCGTGAACGACACGGGGCGGATCATGATGATTTCGCCTTGCCACTTGACCTGCTTGGCGGCGGTGGCCTCTTCCCGGAACAAGCTCATGGATGATTGGGTGGCGGAGGAGGGGGAGTCTCGGCAGCGGCGGACGCCGCCGGCAGTCCGCAGGCAGGATAAAGGCGGGGCCGTTGGCCCCGCCTTTAACGGGCGGCTTAGTCGTCCTTGCCTTCCTTGTGGTGGTCGTCGTCGTCCTCGTGGTCGTCGTCCTCGCCGCCCGTGGAGGAATAGCTATGGCAGTCACCGCTCCAGGCGTCGCGCAGTTTTGAACCAGTGTCCGAACTGGAGCCGCAACCGCCGGAAACGGCTTCGATTTCCGCCGAGGTCAGTTCGCAGGCCAGATCGTCGATCTCCTCATGGGTGAAAACGGGCGCCATGGCTTTTGAGAATGTTTGCATCGTTAATCCTTTTTGGGGTTAATCACACTTTAAAGAAAACACTGCGCCCACACCGGTCAAGGGGTTGGGCGGCAGCCACTGCCCCGAGCCCACACGGGCCCGGGTAAACATCAACCTGGGCTGATGTTTAAAAAACGTCGCCTTCGGAGAGGCTATGGGCGCAGCGGCAGAAAGGGGCGGACTTTAAGCCATTGCGCTTGGCGCGGCCATTCGCGCAGCCGCTGAATCGTCCGCCTAATCCAGAAAGCCAGTCGATAGTTAATTGAAAACAGATAGTAATCGTTTACCAAATAGCCTAGCATTTTGCGGCACATTGTGTAAACCGATTTTGTCCGCTTTTCTTCCTTGTCCAAGCCGGCCAGGGCGACGCTAAACAGCGACACGCTCTCTTGACAGACAAGCTTGCCCGTCCTGAGATTACGCATGTATTCATCCAGTTCGGCGTCCCGCTCTTGCTTGGACAACTTCCAGTAGTCCAAAAAGTTATAGCAGACCCCGTGGGCCAGGAAGCAGATCAGGTATTCACGCTGGTAGCGCCGATAGACACCTTCGCTTTGCAGAAAGGTTTTGATGAGGCTCAGCGCGGTGAACATGTCGGCGATTTTTTTCTTCGAGGCCGAGGCGGTGATCGAGCCTGTGCGCTGGCGGTAGTGGTAAAGCGGACGCTTTAGCACGCCGATATTCTGTGTATGGTAGGCGGTTTTGATCGTGAAAAAAAAGTCCTCGAAATAGATGCCCTCCGAGAACAGGATAGCCTTGTCGCGCAGCAGCGACCGTGCGACCAGGTATTGCCAAGGCATGCAACACAGGTCTTTCCGCAATTGCAGCAAATGCCTGAAAAACTCCGGGTCGCCGTCGTCCAGCAGCGGCAGGAATTTCTTTTTGCGGGCGGTTTTTGTGCCGATATAATGCGCCATATGTCCATATAAAACAACATCATGGCTGTTATTCTTGGCTTTTTCAAAAGCGGCTTCGGCGGTGTCAGGCTCCAGCCAGTCGTCCGAGTCCAAAAAGAGTATATACTCGCCTTTGGCCTGCCGCAGGCCTTCGTTCCTGCCATAGCCGTTGCCTTGGTTAGCCGTGAAGGCGATGACTTTAATCCGCGTGTCGATCTGGGCGTACTCGCGGATGATTTGCAAAGAGCCGTCGGTGGACGCATCGTCAATAACGATGATTTCGATGTCTTGCAAGGTCTGGCCGATGGCGGAGTCCAGGCATGGGCGAAAATACTGGGCGGTATTGTACACCGGGACGATGATGGATACCTTGGGTACGGCCTGGGCACCAGCGAGGCTATCGCTATTTTGCGACGTGGCCTCAGCGCCGGTTGTCGCCAATGCTGCTGGCAAGAGGGCGGGCTCGCTCATGGTTTGCTTCCATCGCTTGGGCAAGTTGACAATGCGCTATTATCGCCGGGCATTTGCCCGCAGGCTTAGGCTACGGCGACAGGGCTTAAGCAGTCTAGCAAAAGCGAATTCATCTAGCAATTATAATGTTAATTTTTTGGCGAATCTTGCGCGGCACGGGTCTGCCTGGGGTCGGCCACTGTGTGATTTGCCGCAGTGTTTGTCGCTATTTCAATACAAAGTTTTTTGCGGACTGGATAATAGAATAGGGCTGTGCGCGCTTAGCGAGCCGGCCTGGTTATGCAAGCCGATGATTTTGCTCATGGCCTAAGTTAAAGCCGCCCGCGCGGCCATTTTCAAAATGCGACAACAAAAAACCCGCTCGCAATCGCACAATGCCCTGGCCCGCCAGATCGGCGGCCAGACACAAGACAAGCCTTGCGCTCCCGGTGTCGGCGAGTGTTTAATTCTGGCCTAAAGGCCGCACGCGCAGGTCTTGCCACCGTCCCGCATAAGAACCCTACAGGCCCAGCGCCGGAAAAACACCTGATGATGCAATGTCCTAAGTGTTCCGCCGAAGTCAGCCCCGCCAGCCGGTTTTGTTCCAATTGCGGCAATTCAATGCAGCTTCCGTGTCCGCAGTGTGGCTTTGCCAATACTCAGGGGGCCAAGTTTTGCGGGGGCTGCGGGCAACCAACCGGGGCTGGCACCCCGCCGTCGGCCACCCCGGCACAGCCGGCCGCGGAGCGCCGCCAACTGACGGTCATGTTCTGCGACCTGGTGGACTCCACCCGCCTGTCCACCCTGCTCGACCCGGAAGACCACCATGAGGTCTTGCGCGCCTACCAAAGCGCCTGCGCCCAAGTCATCACCCGCTACGGCGGCTACATCGCCCAATTCCTCGGCGACGGCATCATGGCGTATTTCGGCTATCCGAAGGCCCACGAGGACGCCGCCGAGCAATCCGTGTTGGCGGGCCTGGGCGTGGTGGAGGCGGTGTCGAAGCTCAGGCCGTTGAATCTGGCGATCCACACGCGGGTCGGCATTGCCACCGGGCTGGTGGTGGTCGGCGACAAGATCGCCAAGGGCGAGGACTGGGAGATCGGCGTGGTCGGCGAGACGCCGAACCTGGCGGCGCGCATTCAAGGCGTGGCGCAGCCGGGCACGGTGGCCATCGGCCCGGCCACGCGGCGGCTGTTGGGCGGGCAGTTCGCCTACGAGGAATTGGGGCCGCAGCCGTTCAAGGGGTTCGCCGAGCCGGTGCCGGTGTGGCGGGTGCTGGCCGAGCGCCGGGTCGAAAGCCGCTTCAAGGCCGTGCGCGGCTTCCAGACCCCGCTGGTGGATCGGCGGGCCGAGCAGGCGCTGTTGCAGGATCTGGGCGGGCGGGCGGTCCGCGAAGCCTGCCAGACGGTGCTGATCCTGGGCGAGGCGGGCATCGGCAAGTCGCGGCTGGCCCACGCCCTGGCCGAATGGATGGGCGGACAGGGGGGCGTCCACCTGGTCGAGATGCAATGCTCCGCCTACCACACGCAAAGCGCCCTGTTCCCGGCCATCAATCCGCTGTGGCAAATCATTTTCGACGGCGTGCGGGAGGCGGACGGCCTGTTGGCCTGGAACAAGCTGGGCCGGTTTCTCGGCGGGATATTCGGCGAAACCGCCGGCGAGGCGCAGCCGCTGTTCGCCAACCTGCTCTCCATCCCCGCGCCCGAAGGCCACATCGCGCCGGCGTTCCCGCCGGAGCGGCAGCGGCAGTTGACCCTCCAATGCCTGCTCGACCTGTTCGTGCAAGGCGGGGGTGGCCGGCCGGTCTTGCTACTGATAGAGGATTTGCACTGGGCCGACCCTTCGACCTTGGAATTGGTCGAACACATCGTCGAACACGGCGGCAACCGGCCTCTGCTCGCGCTGTTCACCAGCCGCCCGGGCTTCGCCCCGCGCTGGACGGGCAGCCCCGGCGTCACGCTGATCCCGTTGAGCCGCCTGCCCCATGAAGACGCCGCCGAGCTGGTGCGCCAGACCTTGGGCGGGGAGGCCCTGGCCGAGGAGGTGGTCGCGTCGGTGGTGGCGAAGACCGACGGCATCCCGCTTTACTTGCAGGAGTACACCAAGGCCGTCGCCGAGGCGCGCCAGCCCGGCGAGCGGGACGGCGCGATTCCCTCGACCCTGCAAGATTTGCTGCTGGCCCGGCTCGACCGCCTCGGCGAAGCCAAGCTCGTGGCGCAGACGGCCGCCCTGCTTGGACGCGAGTTCGACGGCAGGCTGCTGGAGGCGGTGTGGGCCTCGGGCGGGAATAGCCTGCGTGACGGCCTGGGGATGTTGCTGAGGGAAGAAGTCGTCTACGCCGTGGGCGATTCCGACCAGCCGCGCCGCTATGTGTTCCGCCACGCCTTGATCCAGGAGGCGGCCTACGAATCCTTGCTGAAGAGCAGCCGGGCCGCCTTGCACCTGCGCATCGCCGAAGTGGTCGAGCGCGATTTCAAGGACATCGCCGCCGCCGAGCCGGAATGGCTGGCGCGCCATTTCAGCCAGGCCGGGCAGCCGTCGCGGGCCATCCCGTACTGGGAGCGGGCTGGGCAGCGGGCCAGCAAGCTGGCGGCTCACACTGAGGCTGGGCGGCATTTCAAGGCGGCGCTGGCGCAGCTTGCAAAGCTGCCCGAGGAGCCGGCCCGGCACCGTTTGGAGCTGGGCTTGCGGCTGCAACTCGGCCTGGCTTTGACGGCTTCCCTGGGCTACGCGGCCAGCGAAATGAAAGCCACCTACCAGCGGGCGCTCGAATTGTGCGACCTGCTGGGCAACCCGGCGGAGCTGTTCCCGGTGCTGCGCGGGCTGGCAACCTATTGCATCGCCTCCTGCGATTTTGACAGAGCCATCGACTTGTCTAAACAGCTCCTGCGCCTAGGCGAGGAGACCGGCCGCCCCGACTACCAGATCGACGCCTACTACGGGCAAAGCTACAGCCTGTTTTATACGGGCGCCCTCTTGGAGGCGGAAGCGGCCCTTAACGAAACCCTCCGGCTCTACAAGGTACTCGACGGCGGGCAATTTGACGGCCACACGACCGAAACGGCTTACACTGGCTGCCTGTCTATGCTGGGATTGGTGAGCTGCGTACTCGGCCAAGCCCGGCGGTCGTCAAGCATCAAACAAGCGCTTGAGGAAAATGCGGAAAATATTGGCCGCCCGTTCGACCAAGCCTATAGCTACGGATTCCTGGTGTTTACGGATCTGGTGCGGGGCCAGTACAACAAAATCGTCCCTTATTCAAACGCCATGATCCAGATCGCCAAGAACTTCGGTTATTCCATATGGCTGGATGTGGGGGACTCGTACCTCGCTTTGGCTGAAGGCCACCTTGGCAACCTGGCCGATGCGATCCCGGCGCTCAGAGCCAGCCTAGACCGGCGGATCGCCTCCGGCACGGTGGCCCTTGTGCAGTATTTCATCCTCGAATTGGCCGAATTCCACCGGCGGGCGGGGCAGGTATGGGAAGCCCTGGCGGCGGTCGAGGAAGCCGCCGCCCTGGCTCTGGGCCACGGCGAGCTTTGGTTTGCCGCCGAATATCCCCGCCGCCGCGGCGAGTTGCTGCTGTCGCTGGGCGAGCGCGAGAAAGGCGAGGCCGAATTGCGCGAGGCTATCAAGCTGGCACGGGGCCAGGGCGCGAAGCTGTGCGAGTTGCGCGCGGCGTTGGGGCTGCGCCGGCTGGCCCCGGACGCCCAGGACGCCCGCGCCCTGCTGGAGCGGGCTTTTTCGCAGATCGAGGCGGAAGACGGCGTTTTGATCCCGGAATGGGGCGAGGCGGAAAAGCTTTTGAATGAAACGCTGAATCAATAATCCAACGCCGCCGATGGCTGGCTGGATCACACACAAGCCTTGCGCTGCCGGCGCCGGCAAGTGTTTAATTTCGGCATGATGGCCGCGGCGCGGCGCACAGGAACCAGAGACCACGAGGCAAGCAATGGATATACGAGCATTACTTTTTGACAAAAACCGATGGGGCGGCCTGGCCGGCAGGGTGGGTGCCACTGGGCGCGCGGCGCTGCGGGCGTTGCTTTCCCGTTTCCAGCCGCGCCACGCGCCGGACGATTTTGCGACGCGGCCCACCATCCCCTTGCCTGAGGAATACCAGGCCGCCAGCGACGCCGAAATCCTCGACCGGCTGTATCGGAATCCGTGCGGGCTGATGAATGAGCAGCCGTACATCGACACCTTGATGAACGCCAGAAACGCCGCAGGCAACCGCAAACAAACCCGGCATTTGATTTTTGGCTTCTACGTGTTGGCTTTTTCGGCGCTGATGCTGGCGTTCAACACCGGCCCCGCGCCGACGCCTTCCGGGCCTGTCGCCTTGCAAGCGCCGGCGGACAAGCCGCAGGACAGCGCGGTGGCCTTGTTGAAAGAGGACTTCAACCTGAAGCTGCAAAACAAAGACATGGAAATCAAAGATTTGAAACGCCAGATCAGCCTGTTGAACCAGGGGCAGGCGGATTTGGGCCGGCAATTGAAATCCCTCGCCAAGAGCGCCAGCGCCGCCGCGAAGCCCCAACCCGCCAGCAAACCGCCCAAACCGGCGCCTTGATTTTTTGGAAACGCAGCGCGCCGCCCGCGGACGGTTGGCCGACGCTGGCAAACAGCATACACTGGCACATTGCTTCAGTAGACAGCCCCCATGCCCTTTTTCGCCTTGACCTGCCACCCCTCCACGCCTTGCGCCGCCGTCCGCCATGTCCAGGTGGACGCGCTGCGCAATGACAATGAACTTTGGCTGCGCTATTCGCTGGAAGGCGACATCGCGGCGCTGCGCCTGCCAGAGTCCGGCCCGCCGCGGCGCGACGACGGCCTGTGGCGGCACACCTGCTTTGAGGCGTTCTTGAAATGCCGGCCTGGCGCGGCGGATTACCGGGAGTTCAATTTCGCCCCGTCCGGCGCGTGGGCGGTTTATCATTTCGACGCCTACCGTGAAGGCATCGCGGTGGTCGAGCTTGAACCGCCGGCGATTGTCGTGCTGCGCGGCCGCCGGCTGCTGGAATTGGACGTGCGGGTCAAGCTGGACGGCTTGGCCTTGAATGACGCCGATTCGCGCTTAGGCCTGTCGGCGGTGATCGAGGACAATGCCGGCGGGCTCTCTTATTGGGCTTGCGCGCATGCGCCGGGCAAGCCGGATTTCCACCATCCTGGCAGTTTCATTTGCCCGCTCGCCTAAGCCGGCGCGGCCAGCCCCCCCTTTTTTTGGCCACTAACCCCGCCACGCTTCCGCCCCTTTGGAGACCTTCATGAATTTTGGCCTTGACCGCCTGCTTGCCCATCCCGAACTGCGCCAGCCGCTGCAAGGCCGCCGCGTCGCCTTGCTGGCCCATCCGGCCTCGGTGACGGGCGGCCTCGTCCACGCGCTGGACGCGCTGGCGGGGACAGACGTCAATCTGAGCGCCGCGTTCGGCCCGCAGCACGGGCTGCGCGGCGACAAGCAGGACAATATGGTCGAGTCGGCGGATTTTCTCGATCCCGCGCTGGGCATCCCGGTGTTCAGCCTGTACGGCGAAGTCCGCCGCCCCACACCGGCGATGATGGACAGTTTCGACGTGCTGCTGGTCGACCTGCAGGATCTGGGCTGCCGGATTTACACGTTTATCACCACCTTGCGCTATGTGCTGGAAGAGGCCGCCAAACAGGGCAAGCCGGTGTGGGTGCTGGACCGGCCCAACCCGGCGGGCCGTCCGGTCGAGGGGCTGCGCCTGCGGGCGGGCTGGGAGAGCTTCGTCGGCGCGGGGCCGCTGCCGATGCGGCATGGCTTGACCTTGGGCGAGTTGGCCCGCTGGTTCGTCGCGACGCTGCGGCTGGACGTGGATTGCCAAGTCGTCACGATGGCCGGCTGGGAGCCTGGGCAAGCGCCGGGCCACGGCTGGCCCTTGGGCGAGCGCGCCTGGATCAACCCCAGCCCGAACGCGCCGAACCTGTGGATGGCGCGTTGCTACGCGGGCACGGTCATGCTGGAGGGGACGACGCTGTCCGAGGGCCGGGGCACGACGCGGCCTTTGGAGCTGTTCGGCGCGCCGGACATCGACGCCGGCCGGCTACTCGCCGAAATGCACAGGCTGGCCCCGCACTGGCTGCAAGGCTGCCGCCTGCGGACATGCTGGTTCGAGCCGACCTTCCACAAGCATGCGGGCAGGCTGTGCGCGGGCGTGCAAATCCATGTCGAGGACGCCGCCTACGGGCACGACAGTTTCCATCCGTGGCGCTTGCAGGCCTTGGCGTTCAAGGCGATCCGCGGGCTGTGGCCGGACTATCCGCTGTGGCGTGACTTTCCGTATGAATACGAGCACGACCGCCTCGCCATCGACCTGATCAACGGCAGCGGGCTGTTGCGCGAATGGGTGGACGACCCCGCCGCCGCGCCGTCCGACTTGGACGCGTTGGCCGCCTTGGACGAGCTATCATGGGAAGAGGAGCGGCGGGCGTTCTTGCTCTACCCCTGAGCAAACTTTTTTTTCAGCCGCCAGTAAGCCACGGCGGACAGCAGCGCCGCCGCGCAGGCCGAGCCGATCAGGGCCAGGCCCAGGATCAAGGTCTTCTGGAACGCGTAATCCACCAATGCCTTGCCGTCGGCCTGGGCTTGGCGGCCCAGCGCGTCCACCTTGCCCGCCAGGCTGTCGAAATGGGCAGGCTCCAGGGTCTGGTCGAAGGCTTGCAGCAGTTTCACCAGATCTTGCGCGGTGGCGTTGATTTGCGCGGCGGCGGCGGTGTAGTCGTTGATGCGGAAGGGTTCCGAATGGGGGTCGGACGGGCTGGCTTCGAGTTGCTTCAACACGTCCTGGAACGATTTGAGGGTCGCGGTGGACGCCTCGGACATCTGCCGGCCGGCACCCAGGGCTTTTTCGGACTGCGCGGCCAGGCTGATGAGCCCGGGCCGTTGCGCGTCCAGGGCTTGGACGATCTGCTGGCGCTCGGCGCTGATAAGGCCGGGCAGGCGCTCCGACACTAGGCTGAAGCGCTCGGCCGCCGCCGACAGTTGGGCGGTGTTGGCCAGCAGCGCTTCCGTCTGCGGCATCTCCGCGGTCTGGATCGCCAGCAACTCGGTTTCCCAGCGGACCAGGGCCGGCATGTGGCGGGCCAGGAACAAGCCGCGCTCCGCGAACAGCCGGGTATTGGCCAGTTCGCGGGTGGCCGGGTCCAGCCCCGCCAGCGGGTCGATGACGAGCAGGTTGAAGACACTGGCGGTCATCCCCGGCTCGGGGCTGCGGTTCATTTTCGCCACTTCGGATGAGAAGCCCAGCGAGCCGACATCGCGCGGCGAGCGCCCGTCCGGGTATTGCGCGTGCCAGGCTTGGATGGCCGTGCGCAGTTCCTCGACCTGCTCTTTTTTCAAGGCCGTCGCGGCGATCCGCCAAATCTCCTTCTCGGTTTCTTGGACGGCAAGCAGCAAGGGTTTGGCCGAGTCGCCATAGCGCTTAGGGATCCAGTAATCCTCAACATTCATCCGGTTCAAGACCACGAGGATGATCATGTCCAGCAAGTTTGCGTAAGTGTTGGCCCCGGTGGCAATCGCCAAGGTGTCGTTGGTGGTGGCGATGCGGCGCGCCAGCACCTTGCGCTTCTGGTCGGGCTGGCCGTCCTCTTGCTTGAGCTTGCCGGCGGCGAGGTTGAGGGTGTCCACATAATTGTCCGCGAAGCGGAGCAATTGGGATTGCAATTCGACAGGATCGACGCCGCCGTCATTCTGGCTGGAGGACAGCAGCGTGCGGATGCCTTTCTCAGGCAATGCCAGCGTGCTTTTAAGCAGGGCGCAGCCGCCGCACAGACTCAAGGGCAAAACCAGCAGCGCGGCGGCGCTCCGCGCCCGCCGACGCGCGCCCGGGCCGAGGGGCGGGGTCTTTTGACTCATGCGGCCGCTCAATAAATTTTTCTTAAATAGCCGCTTTCAATCTCGATGAAAGCCTCGCCCAGTAAACCCACCGAGCGGTAAAAATCCGCTGCCGGGAAACCCCGCACATCGCTGAAAAACGCGGGTAGCCAGGGTTTCAAATGGCGGGTGAAAAAGCCGATTTGCCGGGGATCCTCGATTTCGATGAGCAGGCCCATGGTGTCGCAGACGACGCCGGCGTGGTCTTCCGCGGGCGCGCCGCCGCGGTCCAGCCCCAGGCCCGCCAACTCCGCGCGCAGCAAGGCCAGCGGCCGGGCGTTGAGTTCGCCGGCCAAATACCAGGAGGCGTGAGGGGTCAGCGCGCCAGGCTCGCCGCCGAACATGGCGCGGAATTCGGCGAACACCGATGGCTCGGCGGCCCGCCGCGAGGCCTCGCCCAATTCGCTCCAGGCCAAGGCGACAGGATTGCCGCCGTTTTCCTGCCGCAACGGCGGAATCTCGCTCAGATGGGCCAGCAACTGGTGGCTGGGCGGCTTGGTCAACAGCCGGGTCAGCAAATGGTAAATGTTGGCGCGCCAAAGATCTTGTTCGCCGGGCGGCAGTTTTTCGTCGGACATAGCCGTGCCTCTTTATTGCGGAAACGTCAGGTTCGCCTTTAATCTTGTCAAGCGTCTTAGCGCCCATTGCCTCGGGCAATGTGGCGATTGAATTTCTAGTCTAGTCGGTTTTTGGTCACTTATGGCGCTGGAGCCTCTCATGGCGGTACGAAAAAAGAAAATCAAACTCGCGGCGGTCACGGAGCCCTGCCCCCGCTTCGATTGGGCCTACATCCGCCGCACCGCCTTGCAGCACAGGGCCAAGTTGGTGAAGGCCCATGTCATCGCCGTCTTCGCGACCCTCGCCTCGGTGCCCATCCCCTTGCTGATGCCGCTGCTGGTCGACGAGGTGCTGCTCCAACATCCGGGGAAGTCCGTGCGGTTCATCGACAGCCTGACGCCGCCCGAATGGCACGAGCCGCTGCTTTACATCGCCTCGGTGCTGGCCGTGACCTTGCTGCTGCGGCTGTTGTCCGTCACCCTCGGCGTGTGGCAGGCGCGGCAGTTCACGCTGGTGTCCAAGGACATCACCTTCCGCATCCGCTCCGCGCTGATCCGCCGGCTGGAGCGGATTTCCATGGCCGAGTACGAGGGCCTGGGGGCCGGCCAGGTCATCACCCACCTGGTCCAGGATCTGGAGACCATCGACGCCTTCATCGGCGGCGCGGTGGCCAGGCTGTTGGTCGCGCTGCTGTCCATCGTCGGCACGGCGGGCATTTTGCTGTGGATGCACTGGCAGTTGGCGCTGTTCATCCTGCTGCTGAATCCGCTGGTGATTTATTTCACCGGGGTCATGGGCAAGCGGGTGAAACAGCTCAAGCAGCAGGAAAACGCCGCCATGGGCGAATTCCAGCAGGCCCTGGGCGAAACCTTGGAGGCGATCCACCAGATTCGCGCCGCCAACCGGGAGAAGCATTATCTGGGCCGGCTGCTGGCGCAGGCCGGGGCGGTGCGCGAGAGCGCGGCGGCGTTTTCGTGGAAATCCGACGCCGCCAGCCGGCTGAGCTTCACGATTTTCCTGGGCGGCGTCGAGGTGTTCCGCGCGCTGGCCATGTTCATGGTGGTTTATTCCGGGCTGAGCATCGGCCAAATGATGGCCGTGTTCAGCTATCTTTGGTTTATGATGACCCCGGTTCAAGAAGTCTTGGGGCTGCAATACGCCTTTTCCAGCGCGAAAGCGGCGCTGGAGCGGATCAACAGCCTGCTGGCCTTGAAGCTCGAACCGCGCTGGCCGCACAAGTCCGACCCCTTTGCCGGCCAGCGCACGGTGGGCCTTTCGATCAAAGACCTGTGGTTTGCCTATCCCAACGGTTCCGAAGTACTGCGCGGCGTCAGCCTGGACGTCCTCCCCGGCGAGAAAATCGGCATCGTCGGCGCGTCGGGCGGCGGCAAATCCACGCTGACCCAGGCGCTGATCGGCCTGTACCCGCCGTCCTCCGGCATGATTTATTTCGACGGCGTGCCGTTCACCGACATCGGCCTGGACGTGGTGCGCGAGCGGGTCGCGACGGTGTTGCAGCACCCGGCCCTGTTCAACGACACGGTGCGCGCCAATTTGACGCTGGGGCGCGAAGCCGCCGACGCCGAGCTGTGGCAGGCCCTGGCCATCGCCCAACTGGAAGAGACCGTGCGCGCCTGCCCCGAGGGGCTGGACACCGTCGTCGGCCGCGCCGGCATGCGGCTGTCAGGCGGGCAACGGCAGCGGCTGGCCATCGCCCGCATGATCCTCGCCAAGCCCAGCGTGGTGGTGTTCGACGAAGCCACCTCGGCGCTGGACAGCGAGACCGAGGCCAGGCTGCACCAGGCGCTGGAAGAATTCCTGGAAGGCCGCACCACGATCATCGTCGCCCACCGCCTCAGCGCCATCCGCCACGCCGACCGGGTGTACGTGTTCGAAGACGGCACGATCAGCGAGCAAGGCGGGCATGAGGAGCTGATGGCGCAGGGGGGCTTGTATGCCAGGCTTTACGGGGCGCATTAAGCGCTCCCGGCAGGCCTCCTCCATAACATCCTGCTCCAACAAGGTATGCCGACATGGAAAACAACAGCGACTTTCTCCGCGCAGAGATCGCCGAGATCAATAATTACGCAAAGCAACATTTCCAGCTTTTGCTTTCTTGGTACACGTTCTTTTTGACGGTGAATTTTACCGTGCTGGGCTGGTTCACCAACCTGCTGTTGACCAATTCGCTGAAAACAAGCCTGCCCATTATTTATATTGCTTTGTTCTTTTTGGTGCAGATCACGCTGTCCTATCTCGCCTGCCTGGAAGTGCGCAAATATTTCCTGGCCGCGTATGGCCGCTATTGCCAAATATTAAATCTTTTGTCGGTGCCGACCAAGAACCCGGACGCCAAGCCACAAGCGGCATTGCCGATACAGAGCTATTCAAAAATACTGGCTTTGATGCTCTCCACATTGGCTTCTTTTAGCGTCTTTTGGCTGGCATTGCTAATGCTGGCAATCCATCTGGCCCCCCTTGTGAGACAGCCTTAAAAACCACCCATCAAGCTCATAAATCCCGTGACCCACGACCTCCACACCCACTCCACCGCCTCCGACGGCGCCTACCGCCCCGCCGAACTGGTGCGCCAGGCCCACGCGGCGGGCGTGACCCATCTGGCGCTGACCGACCATGACTGCACCGCCGGCTTGAGTGAGGCCCAGGCCGAGGCGGCCGTCTGCGGCCTGGCGCTGATCCCCGCCGTGGAAATCTCCACCACCTGGCACGGCAAGTCCGTGCATATCGTCGGCCTGAACATCGCCCCGGACTGCCCGGTTTTGCAGGAGGGCCTGGGGCGGCTGCAAAGCCTGCGCGTCCGCCGCGCGGAGGAAATGGGCCGGCGGCTGGCGAAGGCGGGCATTCCGGGCGGCTTCGAGGCGGTGCAGGCGCTGGCGGGGGAGGGGATGATCACGCGCACCCATTTCGCCCAGTTCCTGGAAGGCCTTGGCTTGGCCGGCTCGGTGCGGGAGGTGTTCGACCATTATCTGGTACAGGGCAAGCCGGGCTATGTGCCTACCGAGTGGGCGGGCTTGGAGGAGGCGGTGGGCTGGATCAAAAGCGCCGGCGGCGTCGCCGTGGTGGCCCATCCGCAGCGCTACAAGCTCACCGGGAGCTGGCTGGGCCGGTTGCTGCGGGAATTCAAGGCGGCCGGCGGCGAGGCGTTGGAGGTGGTCGCCGGCAGCGCCAGCCCCGGCGACATCCAGTCCTCGTCCGCCGCCGCCCGCCGCCACGAGCTGCTGGCTTCGGTGGGCTCGGATTTCCACAGCCCCGGCAACATCTGGCTGAAACTGGGCCGGCTGCCGGCCTTGCCGCCCGACCTGACCCCGGTGTGGAGCCTTTGGGATGAATGAGGAAACCCGCCGCTGCGCCTGGGCTTGCCGCAGCGAAGAAGAGCGCGACTACCACGACTTGGAATGGGGCGTGCCGCTGCACGACGATTTGAAACTGTTCGAGTTTCTGGTGCTGGAAGGCGCGCAAGCCGGCTTGAGCTGGACCACGATCTTGAAAAAGCGCGGGCAGTACCGCCTGGCTTTCGACGGCTTCGTCCCCGAAATCGTCGCCGGCTACACCGAGGTGAAAATCGGCGAATTGATGGCAAACCCCGGCATCGTCCGCAACCGCCTGAAAATCCAGGCCGCCGTCGCCAACGCCCGGGCTTTTTTGGCCGTGCAGGAACAGTTTGGCAGCTTCGACGCTTATATGTGGCGTTTTGTCGACGGCAAGACGATCCAAAACGCCTGGCCGGACTACCGCCACGCGCCGGCGCAGACGGCGCAATCGCAGGCCCTGAGCCAGGATCTGAGACGGCGCGGCTTCAAATTCGTCGGGCCGACGATTTGCTACGCCCACATGCAGGCGGTGGGCATGGTCAACGACCACGGCACGGACTGCTTCAGATGGAAGGCGCTGGGCGGCGGACGGGCGGATTAAACGGTGCGGCGAGGCGGCAATTATTTTACAATCCGGGTTCGCCTAGCCGTATTGCCCCGGGCGGGGCCATCCATCCACGAGAAGCGCGCACATGGGCCGGAAAAAACTGTTCCTCGCCGTCTCCCTGTTGTCGAGCAGCCTGCCTTTGGGCGCGGTGCAAATCGACCCGGAGCCCGAGGGCATCCGCAAGATGGCCTTGGTGTACGAGCATGGCCGGGGCGTGCGCCAGGATTTTAAGCAAGCCTACCGGCTGTATTGCAAATCGGCCTTGCTGGGCGACGCCATCGCCGCCTACAACATCGGCTTCATGTATTTCAACGGGCGCGGCCTGCCCCGCGACCACGGCATGGCGGTCTACTGGTTCCGCAAGGCCGCCGCGGCCGGCGACCATTTTTCCAAGCGCATGGCCTTCCGCTTCCGCGACATCGCCGCCGTGGAAGACCTGTCCTGCCAGCCTGAGCCGCCGCCGAAGAAGCCCGGCTTCAAAGCCGCCGTCTCCACCAACCCCAACCGCCAAATCGTCGCCGCCTGGGTCAACCAGATCGCCCCGGCCTACGCCATCGACCCTGAACTGGTGATGGCCGTCATCCAGGCCGAATCGGCCTACAATCCCGGCGCGCATTCCCCGAAGAACGCGCAAGGGCTGATGCAGTTGATCCCCGCCACCGCGCAACGCTTCGGCGTCAAAGATCCGTGGAACCCGGTGGAGAACATCAAAGGCGGCGTCGCCTATCTCAGTTGGCTGCTGCGCCACTTCGCCGGCAAGGTGGAATGGGTGCTGGCCGCCTACAACGCCGGCGAAGGCGCGGTGGACAAGCACCAGGGCGTGCCGCCGTACCAGGAAACCCAGGCCTACGTGAAAAAAATCCAGGCCCAATACCCCAAAGCCACCCATCCCATCCCGCCGCAACTGCCGGAGAAGCCGACCGAGGCGGGCTGAGGAGGCTATACTTTTAGATTTTAAAGTCCTCCCCGCCTGGGAGAGGGCGTGGAAACAAAGTGAGGCACTTTCAATGAGCAAACAGTCTCTTTACGCCAGCCTGGCGGCCTTGCTGGCCGCCACAGTCTTCACCAGCCCCGCCCGCGCCGAGCAACACAGCTCGGAAGCCCTAAAGCAGGCCACCGAGGCAGCAAGTTCCACAGGGGATTCCAAAGCCGTCGCCGAACACGCCACGGAGGCCTTGAAACACATCGACGCCGCCAAGGCCCAGGCGTCCAGTCCCGGCGAGATCAGGCATCTGAACAAGAGCGAGGCCGAGCTCAAGTCCGCTGTTAAGAACGCGGGGAGCTTCAATGCCGACACGGCGGCGCAAGACGCCAAGGATGCGAAAAGCCACCTTGAGCAAGCGATCCACAAATAAAGCCTCAGGTTCGAGCCGCCGCCCGCCATGAATCCGCAAGTGCTCATCACACTCACCGCCCCCCCGTCGATAGAGGAAAGCCTGGTCGATTGGCTGCTGGAATTCGCCGGCCCTGTCGGCTTCACCAGCCAAAAGGCCCACGGCCATTCCAGCCGCGTGGACGGCTTGAACCTGGCCGAACAGGTGGCGGGCCGGAAAAACCAGATCCGCTTCCAGTTGCACCTCCCGTCCGAAGCACTGCCTGGCTTCATGGACGGCCTGAAACAGGACTTCGCCGGGGTTGGCCTGCACTACTGGGTGTCGCCGCTGATCGACGCGGGGCATATTTAGTGGCGGCGGCAGAAAACCTCGCGGCCCGGGACGGCGAGCTTTACTACCTGCCCGGCTTCATCCCGCCCGCCGAAGCCCGCGCCCTGTTCGAGCGGCTGCTCGCCGAGCTGGACTGGCAGGAGGAGTTCATCACCCTGGTCGGCCGGCGCGTGTCCGTGCCGCGCCGGGTGTGCTGGCACGGGGACGAGGGCGCGGTGTACCGCTATTCCGGGCTGGTGCATTATCCGCAGCCCTGGACGGCGTCCTCGCTGGCGCTGAAACAGTCCATCGAGGCGGCCAGCGGCCAGCGCTTCAACAGTGTGCTGGGCAATCTCTACCGCGACGGCCAAGACTCCATGGGCTGGCATGCCGACCAGGAAAAATCGCTGGGGCAAAACCCCTTCATCGCCTCCTTGAGCCTGGGCGCGGAACGGCTGTTTAAAATCCGCCACAACCGCGGTGGCGAGGCTGTCGACCTGAACCTTGCCGACGGCAGCCTGCTGCTGATGGGCGGCGCTCTGCAACACCACTGGCGGCATTGCGTGCCCAAAACCCGGCAGGCCGTCGAGGCCCGCATCAATCTCACCTTCCGAAACATTCTTCCCACTGAACGGCCCTGACGCTCAGCGGACTGGCAGGCTTGCCCATGCCATGCGTTTGTCTAATGATAAAAGTGTATGGAGAGAAAGATCTTACCCATTGTTACTATTAGCGCGGCCAAATTCTGTGGATAACTCTTTTTTTTAATTATAAAACAATGAGATGCGCATGTATAAAGCTGTGGATAACTAGCCGGCAACCGGTGGATGGCCTGTGGGCAAAGTGGGGATGCAATTTTATCCCCACAAAATTGACAGCTTGCCCACAGGGTTATACACGACTTATCCACAGGCTGGAGGCCTGCCCAATCCCGTGTTTCGCCGGGCGCGGGGCGGCAGTGCTATCATCCTCATGCGCCTTTCCGCCGCCTTCCCACCTCCCCCTTTAGCCTCCTGGAGGCCGAGACCATGCGCAGCCCCTTCTCGCCCCTGCATTTTTTGCTCGTCGTGCTGTTTGTCGCCTGGCTGGTCTTCGCCGTCAATGTGGAGTTGGTCACGCTGACTTTCGCCAGGCTGGGACTAGCGCCGGATTCGGCCTTGTCGCTGGTGGCGGTCTCGCTGTTCGGCAGCCTTATCAACCTGCCTTTGTTGAATGTGCGGGCCACCGCGCCGCCCGAGCCCGTGGACAGGGGGTTCCATGGGCTGTTGCGCCCGCCGCGCCGCGCCTTCACCGGGCGGACTTTGGTGGCGGTCAATGTCGGCAGGCTGCCTGGTGCCGGTGTTTTTTTCCGTGTTCCTGATCCGCGAATATCCGCTCCCCGCTGGCCCTTTGCTGCTGGCCGTCGCCATTGTCAGCGCCGTCAGCTACGCGGCCAGCCGCCCGGTACCCGGGCTGGGCGTCGCCATGCCGGTGTTCGTCGCGCCGGTCACGGCGGCGCTCGCGGCGGCGTTCCTCGGCGGGGACCTGCGCGCGCCGATGGCTTACATCGCCGGCACCCTGGGTGTTTTGGTCGGCGCCGATTTGCTGCGCCTGAAAGACATCGGGCAATTGGGCGCGCCGGTGGCCTCCATCGGCGGGGCCGGCACGTTCGACGGGATTTTCATGGCCGGCCTGGTGGCCGTGTTGCTGACGGCCTGAGTTTTTTTTCGGGAGCGTGTATGCTGCTTGAGGGCAAGATTTTGTTGCTTTTGATTATCGCCAACGGCGCGCCGATCCTATTGCTCAAGCTGTTGGATGGCCGCTGTGCGTGGGCCTTGGACGGCGGTCGGGTTTGGCCGGACGGCCGTCCCTGGCTCGGCCCGTCCAAGACTTGGCGCGGAGTGGCCGGCGCGTTGCTGGCCGGCGCGCTGGCGGGTTGGGGGTTGGGCCTGGGCGCGGGTACGGGCTTGCAGGCGGGGGCTATGACGATGCTGGGGGATATGTTGTCCAGCTTCCTCAAACGGCGGCTGGGCGTGCCGTCCAGCGGCATGGCCCTGGGCCTGGACCAGGTTCCTGAGTCCTTGTTGCCGTTGCTATGGTTGAAAACGGAGTGGCGGCTGGGGTATGGCGAGGTGTTAGGGCTGGTGCTGGCGTTTCTGGTGCTGGAATTGGCGCTGTCGCGGGTGCTGTACCGGTTGCATGTGCGCAGGGAGCCTTATTGAGGGATGTGTGGTTTTGTAGGTTGGGTTGCCGTCCCTTCGACTAGGCTCAGGACAGGCTTTTTGGCAACCTAACTAACGCTTTGCCGGGAGGTGTTGGGTTGCGATGGAGCCGGCAACCCAGCCTACATTTGGGGGTATGGTACTATGCGATACCGTCGTGATTACACATCCGGTGCCACCTATTTTTTTACCGTGGTGGTTTTCCAGCGCAGACCTCTATTTGACGACCCGGCGCGAGTCGAGCAATTGCGGGCAGCGTTCCAGGCCGAAATGGTGAGACGTCCGTTTTACATTGACGCTATGGTGGTCATGCCCGACCACCTCCACGCGATTTGGACTATGCCGCCAGGGGAGGCGAAGTATTCCATCCGTTGGCGCAACATCAAGCGCAGCCTAACCTGGAATATCGAACCCGAAAACCGCCCCGCTGTTTCCTCGCGGCGGCGGCACAAGAAAGAGCAGGCGATTTGGCAGCCGCGATTTTGGGAGCATCGCATCCGGGACGAAACAGATTACGCCCGCCATGTTGATTACATCCATTACAATCCGGTCAAGCATGGGTATGTGAGGCGGCCTGTGGATTGGCCGTACAGCAGTATCCACCGTTATATCCGCCAGGGGGTTTTATCGGCGGATTGGGGGTGTGGCATCATGGAGTTTCCCGACGGCATGGGGCATGAGTAGGTTGGGTTGCCGTCTCTTTGGCAACCCAACGTTTTGCCGGGAGGTGTTGGGTTGCGATAGAGCCGCAACCCAACCTTGTATGATTAATTTTTAAGAACTTTTAGCCGGAAATTGATAAGCTTTAACAGTTCATTGGGAGGCCGACCCAACCTGAGGACTGGTTATAAACCAGA
>Ga0265316_10000765_pt1 | contig 35428 bp, 31 predicted proteins | sample 4522metaG_FD_202092 | JGI IMG/M metagenome (GOLD analysis project Ga0265316, IMG submission 202092) | Rhizosphere microbial communities from Carex aquatilis grown in University of Washington, Seatle, WA, United States - 4-5-22 metaG | ecosystem: Host-associated > Plants > Roots > Rhizosphere >...
TGCGGTTGATAGAAAGGATCTCACTCGCCCACCCTGATGTGCATAAGACATGCGGCCTTTCGAATGTTTCCTACGGTCTTCCTCGACGCAGGCTCGTCAATCAGGTCTTCCTGGCCATGGCAATTGCCAGGGGGCTGGACTCCGCGATCATCGATCCGCTGGACACGCACCTCATGGCCCACATTTTTGCCGCCGAGGCACTTTCAGGGAAAGACCAGTTCTGCATGAACTACATCGCCGCAGAACGGGCCGGAAAGCTCGAGGGCACGTCGTAACAGCGTGCACAGCGCGCATTTCGCTTGTCGGCTCCACTGCTTCACTATATACTCAACTACACAGGGGCCTATAATGACGAGACTATTTCTCTTATTCTGCCTTTTGCCGGTAGTCATCATAGGCTGCGCTTCCGTTTCCCCGGCGGACTCCTTCCTGGTTCAGAAGCTCGACAGTCAGAGCAAAGCCTCGGCCCTGGTCATGGCGGGTGTCGAAGAATATGACCTGTACGTTGTGAAGAGGCAGGAGTTCGACCAGATTCCACGCATCAAGGACTACTTCAACGTCGCCCTGACCTTCGATCCCGGCAACGCCCAGGCGCAGCAGTATCTCACGCTGATCGACAATTACAAGAAGAAGCTGCTGCAGGCCAATCTGAAGGACGCCAACCGCAACCTTGCCAAGCCGAAGCGCACGGACGACGACAACTACGCACTGTTCGTTTCCCTGCAGACAGCGGCGCGTCTCGATCCCGCCGATCCCGACGTGCGCAAGCTGCTCAGCGACACAACCCAGGATCGGGCGAAGCTGGTCGATACCTATCTGGCACGGGCCAAGGCGGCACTGGCCAAGCTCGACGACAAGAGCACCGACGCCGTACGTGAAAAGCAGTACATAGAGGCTTTCCAGAACGCAAACAAGGCCGTGGATGTGGATCCGCTGAGCTCGGCCGCGCAGGCCATGCTGACCAGCACGAAGGGGGAGCTTGCCAAGTCCGTCACACGCCGGGTCGCTGCGCTGGAGAAGCTGATTGCTGCGGGCAGCTATACGGACGGGCGGACCCAGCTCGCCGCACTGAATGACCTGAATCGCAAGCTGGACAATGATTTCGAGGCGGACGTGAAGAAAGCGGCCTACGAGCTGAACTTTGCCTGGGCAAAGTCACTGTACGCCAAGAAAGAGTATTCCACTGCCGAAGCGAGGACGGATGCAGCCCTGGCCGTGTCCCGGACCGAAGAGGCCTCTTCCTTCAAGCGGAAGCTGACAGACCTTCGCGCCAAGGCAGATTCCGGCGCATCATTCGACACAACCCTGCAGGACATTGACAGGCTGATCAGCGCCGGGGACCTCGTGGCTGCTCATCGCAAGATTGACGCTCTTTGGAAAGTCACCAACGATCAATCGAAGCAGCAGATGCTCGACGATAGGAACCAGAAAATAGTCGCCAGTCTCAAAGACCTGTATGACCGCGGGGTGCAGGCGTATCGGGACGAAGACTTCAAGACCGCAATCGAGGTCCTCCAGACTGTTGTCGGCGTTCAGGTGGACTACGAGCAGGCGGGAGACTACCTCGACAAGGCGCGCGCAAAGCAGAAACTTGTAGACCAGTACTAACCACCACGAGGAGGAGCACCTGATGAATGTGACCCCAAGGCCGAAATTTGCTTTGCTCGTCACGGAGGCGGCCTATGCTGTCATCGTCATCCTCTGGTACGTTCTTCCGTTCATCAGCAGGGAGATCGGCAGTTTTGACCCCCGTGAGCTTGCCGGAACCCTTTATGGCTCTCCTCCCTCGCAGATCGGCGGGTGGATACTCGTCACTGCCCTTTCCTACCTCATTCCGCTCATCTGCCTGTGGAAGATCGCCTCTTTCTTTCTGAGCGAACAGACTCCGTTCCTGGCGGACCCTGAAAGGCCCCTTCCCATCCTCCTGAACATTCTCTCCTCGGGGTTTGTGATCGCGCTGGTGGTCATGCACCTGGTGACCCTCGCCGCCAGCGGGAGCTACTTTGCCGCGTTTCCGCCGGCTACCTACATCGTCGCCGGACTTTCCATAGGATACAACGGCTATTTCATCGTCATGCTCATCATGTGGCTGAGCACACGGGACTCCACCTACCTGGAGTATCTGGAGTTTCGGCGTGCCGGCGAGGACAGCGGAGGGCGCGGGGTAATCTCTGCCCTGCAGCGGCAGGGTATCCAGCGGAAAATGCTGCTCACCTTTGTGCCGCTCATCATCGCGATCATTTCTATCCTTGCATTTTCCCTCCTGCGCAACTTCAGCAGTACGATTCTCTCCGCCGTCTATGCGAACGGCGAAGGGCTGGCGGACAGGACGGCAAGTGTTGTCAAGGCGAATCCGACAGACAGGATTTCCCTGGACGACTATTTCGGCGCAGAGTCGAAGAAGAACTCAGGCGCGGTGGGACAGAACGCCTCCTTCCGATTCAATACGCTCTCCTACTATCGGCGCGACGTCAAAGGAGGCGGTTTCCAGATCTGGTCGAGCACGGATAGAAAGAAGATCGATCAGCGCATCACGCAGCCGGAAACCGCTTTGACCGGAATCACAAGCCGCTACAATCCCGGCGCGCAGACCTATGAGTTCCTGGCACCCGTCACGTTGAGCAACATCTCCATCGGCTACGTCATGGTCGACTACGCGCGCGATGTGATATTCGAGCCGTACTTCCGCACGCAGGTAAAGGTCTTTGTGATCGCGGCAATTTTCATGTACGTGTCGATCTTTCTCATCTACCTGTTCGGCAGGGCCATCGTGTTCCCCATCCTGTTCCTGCGGATGAGCGTGAACGGGATCGCCACGACTCTGAACAGCATGATCAAGGGCAAGGTGCGAATTTCTTCGGATCTCCTTCAGTACAAGGACAGGGTGAACACCCGGGATGAGATCAAGCTCCTCTCCAACGAGGTGGGGAATATGGCCACGGTGATCCGGGGAGTCATTCCCTACATCTCCGCCTCCACCCTGAAGCATGCGGAGAGGGAGACACCAATGACGGAGCGGAAGAATCTCACGTTCCTCTTCACCGACATACGGGGATTCACCACGATCAGCGAGAGCATGACCCCCGACAAGGTCGTGGAAATGCTCAACCACTACCTCGAGCTTCAGTCTTCCGTCATTCGCGACTGCGGCGGAGAGGTGGACAAGTTCGTGGGGGACGAGATCATGGCCATGTTCGAGGGCCCGAGCAAGGAGCTGAATGCCTGCAAGGCGAGCCTGGAGATCAGAAAGACCATGGCCCAGGAAAAGGAGCTGGCAGAGCTTGAAAAGAGAAACGTCATCTCCATCGGCATTGGAATCAACTCCGGGCAAGTGGTCTTCGGAAGCGTGGGCGCAAAGGACAGAATGGACTTCACGAGCATCGGGGATACGGTCAACCTTGCCGCGCGCCTGGAAGGCACGAACAAGGAATACGGGACAAAGACCCTGATCACCGAGTCGGTGTATGAAAAGGTGAAGGACAAGTACGTCTGTCGGGAGATCGACCTCTTGACCGTCAAGGGCAAGACCCAGCCCGTGAGGATCTACGAGCTCGTGCAGGAGACCAAGACCGCGGCGGAGAAGCTCACTACGATCAAGAGGCGTTTTGAGGAATCCCTGGCCCACTATCGCAGGCAGAAATGGGACGAGGCAGAGAAAGGATTCGCGTCGCTCGCCGACGAGTACAGGGACGAACCGAGCGAGATTTTTCTCGAACGGGTTACGGCGTTCAAGAAAGATCCCCCGGGCAAGGACTGGGATGGAGTGTTCCACAGAACGTCCAAGTAGCGCCCGGGCCCGTACGGGCTGCAGGCTGCGGCACGTCTATCACGGATCAATATCTGCAACTGACTCGACGATCCTGTTGGGCTGGTAGGGGAAGCGGCTGACATCCTCCCGCCGGGTGACCCCGCTCAGGACCAGCACGGTCTCCATGCCGCTTTCCACCCCCGCCACCATGTCGGTATCCATACGGTCGCCGATCATGACGGTCTGTTCCGAGTGGACGCCAAGATAGTTGAGTGCGGTGCGCATCATGAGCGGATTGGGCTTGCCGATGAAGAACGGGCTCAAGCCGGTCGCCTTCTCTATGAGCGCCGCCATGGCGCCGCAGGCCGGCACGATCCCGCCGTCACCCGGTCCTGACGGATCGGGGTTGGTGGCGATGAATCGCGCGCCCCGCCCGATCAGGCGGATGGCGGTAGTGATCTGCTGGATGTTGTACGCGTGTGTCTCTCCCAGCACGACATAGTACGGCTCGTTGTCGGTAATGACAAAACCCGCGTCGTGCAGAGGTTCGGTGAGCCCGCTTTCTCCGACAACGAAAACCGTTCCCGGGCTTTTCTGTGACTTCAGGAAGCTCACTGTCGCCATTGCAGAGGTAAATATCCGCCGGGATTCTATCTTGAGCCCGATACCGGCGAGGCGGTAGGAGAGGTCTTTCTGCGTGTACTGGGGGTTGTTGGTGAGCACCAGGAACTCGCGATGGCCCTCATTCAGCTTGCCGATGAATGCATCCGCACCCGCGATGATCCGCGTGCCCCGCACGAGAACCCCGTCCATGTCGATAAGGTAGTTTTTCGGCTGCCCTTCCATTCCGGACAGATCATAGCGGGCACGCGGCCAGACGACAAGGCACGCGCCGGTGACCGTGGTCCGGCGCACGGATATACTGCAGCCAGCACGACCGGAGGAGAGGAGAACGCATGCATGCAGAGGCCCGAGGCCGTCCTTTTCGATTTGTGGGGAACTCTTATCAGCTCCGAGGGTTTTGACCCGGGGCTCGGGAATGCCGCCGTGCTGAAGACCTGCGACAACCCCCACGGCGTTACCCTTGAACAGGTCCAGGAGCTGGGAAACCATGTGATGGCCGCCCTGGGTACCCGCGAAGATCAGTCGGCACTCGAGTTCTCGCAAGCCTCTCTCCTGCGTATCATTGGAGACTCACTCGACCTCCGATTTCGAAACTCCATAGAAGAAACCGAGTGGGATTTCTGGGACGCAGCGCTGGACGTGCGCCTTATCGACGGCGTGCCTGAGCTTCTCGTCCACCTCCAGTCCCGCGGGATCCGCATGGGGGTGATAAGCAACTCCTCATTCGCCGGATGCACATTGGAGAGAGAGCTGCAGAGGCACGGGATACTCCGGTATTTCGAGTTCGTGATCTCCAGTGCCGATTACGGCATCCGCAAGCCCGACCCGATCATCTTTGAAGTTGCCCTCGCAAGGCTCGGCCTCGAGGCGGCCTCGGCATGGTTCGCAGGGGACAATGTAGGCTACGACACTGTCGGTGCCCGCAGCGCGGGGATCTTCCCCGTCGCGTTCAAGCCGCGCGCGGCCATTCCCGAAAGCATCGGGGAGCACGCAGTCATCCTGCGATGGGACCAGCTCTGCGCGCTGATAGAGTGACAGGTAAGCACCTGTGGCCCGGCAAGTCACGGATTGCGGAGTACCGCTCTCCCACGAGGCCCGGTCAACGCCCTCGCTGCCTGACATGAGCTCAGGTTCATTCTTGATCAGGCCCCGCACGAGTGTTACACTGGGCCCCTTCCGAGAGAGGGAGGTCCTTCATGTTCAAGGGAAAGCTGCCTGACGCTGTCCTTGCTTCGCTTCTGGAGACGCTGCCTCTGGAGTTCTCCATTGTCGACGCGAACGACAAGGTGCTCGCGTGGAACCGGCATGAGACACGCGTGTTCCGCCGAACGGACAACGTGCTGGGGCGCGACGTGCGCGCTTGTCACCCGGGCAAGAGCCTCGCGAAGGTGGAAGCCATCATTTCGGAGATGAAGAAAGGGACTCGCGAATCCGCCGAGTTTTGGATCGATATGAAGCTGGGGGACGCCCCGCAACCCGAGAAGATCCTCATCCAGTACTTCGCCCTCCGCGATCCATCCGGCGCGTACCTCGGCTGTCTCGAATGTTCTCAAAAGATCAGCCGCATCCAGTCATTGAAGGGACAGCAGCGGCTGATGGACTGAGCGGGCACCGGAACTCTTGACACCCTTCCGCCCGCCGGATCACAGTGGGCCTATCGCGCCCCTGAAGCGCGGTGAGAAGGAGAATCAAGTGACAGATCCGATGTCTCGCGGTCCGACCCCTCAAAAGGCTTCCAAAGGGCTGCCACCGGAGGGGAGCGCGGGGGAGGCCGGCCCCGGCGCTCCCCCGTCAGATTTCATACGCGGGGCAGTTGCGAAGGATCTGGAAAACGGGCGCTTCTCCTATGTCCGTACGCGTTGGCCGCCCGAGCCGAACGGGTACCTGCACATCGGCCATGCCAAGGCAATCTGCACGGACTTCGGGATTGCGGCGGAATTCGGCGGGGCATGTAATTTCAGGTTCGACGATACCAACCCTACAAGAGAGGAGCAGGAGTACGTGGACGCCATCAAGGCCGACACGAGGTGGCTCGGCTTTGAGTGGGGGGAGCGCGAGTTTTTTGCTTCAGACTATTTCGAACAGCTCTACACGTGGGCCGAACAGCTCATCACGGCCGGCAAGGCATATGTGTGCGACCTGAGCGAGCAGGAAATCCGCGAGTTCCGGGGCACGGATGTCGCGGACAAGGGCCCCATCACTGTCACTCCGCCGGGGCGGAACAGCCCGTATCGGGACCGGTCCGTCGAGGAGAACCTGGACCGGTTCCGTCGCATGCGCGCCGGGGAGTACCCCGACAGTGCGCGCACTCTGCGGGCGAAAATCGACATGGCGCATCCCAATCTCCATATGCGTGACCCTGTCATGTATCGCATACGCCACGCCACGCACCATCGGACCGGCGACACGTGGTGCATCTACCCCATGTACGACTACCAGCATCCCCTCTCCGACTCCATTGAAGGGGTCACTCACTCTTTGTGCAGTCAGGAGTACGAGATTCACAGGCCGCTGTATGACTGGTTTCTGGAGAACATAGGCATCTTCCACAGCAGGCAGATCGAGTTTGCCCGGCTGAACATCACTCATACCGTCCTGAGCAAACGGTGGCTCCTGGAACTGGTAAAGGAAGGCAGGGTACGCGGGTGGGATGATCCGCGCATGCCGACCCTCAGAGGGCTGCGCAGGCGGGGCTACACTCCCGAAGCCATTCGGGACTTCGTGTCACGGGTGGGTATGGCCAAGACGAACAGCACCGCCGAGATCGAGCTGCTCGAGCATTGCCTGAGGGAAGATCTCAACCGTCGATGCCGCAGGGCGATGGCTGTTCTGCACCCCGTCAAGCTCGTCATCGAAAACTGGCCGCAGGACCTGGTGGAGGATATGGAGGCAGTCAATAATCCCGAGGATCTTGCAGCGGGGACTCGAAAAGTCCCCTTCTCCGGTGTTCTTTATATCGAACAGGACGATTTTCGCGAGGTCCCGCCGCCAAAATACTACCGGCTCTCCCCGGGCCAGCAGGTGCGCCTGCGCTACGCGTACATTATCACGTGCACGGGCCTCCGGAAGGACCCTTCCACAGGAGCGGTGCAGGAGATACTTGCCACGTACGACCCGGCAACCCGCGGAGGCAACGCGCCGGACAACCGAAAAGTGAAAGCGACGATCCACTGGGTATCTGCCCGCCACGCGCTGACAGCGGAGGCCCGCCTCTACGATCATCTCTTCAGCGCCGAGTACCCGCAGGAAGTGCCGGAGGGGGTGGACTGGAAAGACACCATCAACGCCGGTTCCCTCGAGGTTGTCCCGGATGCGCGCGTCGAGCCGGGGCTCGCTACCGCCGCGCCCGGTGACAGGTTTCAGTTCGAGAGGCTCGGGTATTTCTATACTGACCCTGATTCGAGCCCCGGAAAGCCGGTATTCAACCGCACCGTTTCCCTGAAAGATACCTGGGCCAGAATCGAACGAAAAAGTGCAGAGGGAGCGTAACGGGTTCTCGGCTGAACGGAAGGTCGGTCTTGAAAAGCTGCATGGAGGAGGCCGCAACCAGCTGATTCAAGGTATGCGGCTTCTCCCAGTATTTATCAATGTAGGGCAGCGCAACTCAGGACGGGGTCCCTTTCTCTCCATCCGGAGCGTCGGGTTCAGCCCGCCCCACGGGCGCAGAATCCTCCCGCGCGCTTTCGACGGGATGATCGCCAGCGTCTATCCCGCCTTCGACGGCCGTTCCTTCGGTCTGGCCTTCAGGAGTTTCACCCTCATGCTTCTTGTTGAACCGGCGCTGCCTTTTTTCTTCCTGCTTCTTCAGCCGCGCGATCTCTTTGCGCCGCTTCTCGCTTTGGTATGGCGATCTGCCCACGAGGTCCTCCTCCACATGTACCGCAACCGACCCGAAGGTCCCGGCGCGGGCGAACTCGATTGAGAGAGGGGCGGAATCTAAAAGGGAGGCCCGGCCCGGGCAGATGACCGGACCGGCGCCTCCCCTCGATTGCAGTGTCGCCTAGTAGTAGCGGCTCTTGCTTCCGCCGCCGCCACCGCCGCGGTTGCTGTCACGCGGCTTGTCATTTGCCTCGTTTACCTTGAGCTGCCGGCCGTCCACTTCCCTTCCGTTCAGGGCCCCCATAGCCGCCCGGGCGGCGTCGTCGGATGCCATCTCGACAAAACCGAAGCCTTTTGCGCGCCCGGTGTAGCGATCGGTGATCACGTTCACGGACACCACCTCGCCGTACTGGGCGAAGAGCTGCCTCAGCGTGTCCTCGCTCGTGTTATAGCTCATGTTGCCGACATAGATTTTCTTCGCCATGTCGATCCCCCTTTTGCGCGGGCCTTGCCCGCTGTCCAGATGTGCCCAGAGCCTGCCGACGACAGGCTCACCACGCTCCCATCGTAGCGGAGTGCGGGGAGTCTGGGCCGTTTATCCAACGTGTCGATTTGGGGGAAAGAGAATGGATTCGAAGGGAAAGGATTACTTTATGGGGCAGTAATTCAACCACTCGAGATTCTTCCAGATTCACCCCTGGGCGGTATCCACCAAAACGGATGCGATCCCGCGTGTGCCAGATCTTCTCTCCGCGCGCCAATCCTTCGGGAACGCGATATTCCTGCGCCTGTCAGTCCTGTTTCAACGAAACCATCCCAAGTGCGACCGGAATACAACGAGAATCATATCGGATTACCCGAAGCGAGTCAAGATAATTATGGGTCGCAGAGCGACAACGCGGGGTCGCAATACAACCGCGAGGGGCAGCAATATGACCGCGAGGGGCAGCAAAACGGCCACGAAGCGCTCCAAGACGTCCGCGCAACTGCCCGGAGCGTGCTTTCTTGACATGCCGGAAGAGGCCGGGTAGAATTTGCCTGGAAAAACAAGTGCGTGAAATGGCCTTCCTTCTCGCTGTATTCGCGATTATCGAACACTTGAACAAATCCGAGCTCCCACCTACGAGCAAGAGGCTGATCGTCGTGTACGTGAACGAAGCCTCAGAGCTTTCGATGGTAGAAAAAGCGCGTGCGGCGGTACGGCGGTACTCTCAAACAGTCTTACCCACCCTGGAAAGCATAAGAGAAAAGGCCAGAACAAAGAAACTGGACGCCCTGGACCATCTTGTTTTGAAGCTGGAATACGAAGCGTCGCGCCTCAGCCGCTGAGCCGTCCACTGGTGCCGTCGCTATACCCGGAAGCTTCCGGCCCCCTTCGCAAAGTCCTTGAAGCGCTTGAAAACGAGAGAAGAGGGCTGTATCGTTGTCCCTGCGCTCCGATAATGAGGGGGAATGAACAGATATCTGATTGATGCGTACGCTACCCTTCTGGGAGCGCCGCCCCGCCGGGGGGCACAGATTCCGCTTCACCAGCTGGACATTTCGGTCATCCGGAGGGCTTATCGCCGGCTCGCGGTCATGACTCATCCTGATGCAGCCACGCGGGCCGGCGCCAAGCCGGGCAGCGTGGACGGGAAGCGCTTCATCGAGGCGTCGCGCGCGTACGAGCTGCTCATGGGGTACCTGCTCGCCCAGGGCGCAGGTCTGCGGGCAGCCCCTGCGGGCCCACACACAGCAAGGCCCCGGCCGACGCCGTCCGCCGCCCGGCCCCCGGGAGAAAAGACCGCCAAAGGTCCGGGACGCGCGAGTACCGGCAGCTCGGCGAGGACCGAAAGCAGTCCGCTCCACTACCATGGCGCCCTGCCGCGCCGCCGGCTTCGGCTCGCAGAGTTTCTCTACTATACAGGCCGTGTTTCCTGGCAGAGCCTCATCAGCGCGATTGTCTGGCAGCGCTCCGCCCGGCCCAAGTTCGGCGAGCTTGCCAAGGAGCTTCGGGCGATCACGCGGCAGGATTTGACGAAGATTCTCGGATCCAAGCGACGCCACGAACAAACCGGGGAGACTGCGCGGCGGCTGCGGCTCCTGACCACCGAAGAGGTGGCGAAGATCCTCCGCCTGCAGCGGGCGCGGCACAAGCCCATCGGCAGGTATTTTGTCGAGAAAGAGCGCATGCCAAGAGCGGAGCTCACGACCATCCTGCGAGAGCTTTTTCGCCACAACGCCCGCTACAGCCGCGAGGCGTAGACATGGATGTCGAGGGCGAGCGAGTGCGGAGTACCGCTCTGGTCGCTTGGAGCGGACTTCGTCCGCTGTAGGCACCCAGTCCAGGGACGGCGTTCGCGCCGAACGGGTACTCCCGTACGGACGAGAGCGAGCCCGTAGACCTTCCGCTGTACCCTGCACGGCACCCCGCGCAGTTTCGCGGAGTTGGACGGCGAGCTCGGCCGAGACCGATAGCGAGACATTGCACGCTCGGTTCCTCATCTGATATATAGTGCAAGGGATTCCCTCCCAAGGAGAAACCGATGCCTCAGTATCCCTTTCAAGATCCCGGCCTGGCCCTGGAAGACCGCGTGCAGGACCTCATGGCGCGGCTCAGTCTCGAGGAAAAGGTCTCCCAGATGGCGCACGAATCCAAGGCCATTCCCCGGCTTGAGATCCCCGCGTACAACTGGTGGAACGAAGGCCTGCATGGAGTCGGCCGCTCGGGGGTGGCCACCGTCTTCCCGCAGGCAATCGGGCTTGCTGCCACGTTCGACCCCGACCTGGTGCACAGGATCGCGGGTGCAACCTCGGACGAGGCGCGCGCGAAACACCATGAGTTCGCCCGGCAGGGCTACCGCCGCCAGTACCAGGGGCTCACGTTCTGGAGCCCGAATGTCAATATCTTCCGGGACCCGCGCTGGGGCAGGGGCCAGGAAACCTACGGAGAGGACCCCTTTCTCACCGGCCGCATGGGTGTGGCCTTCGTGAAAGGACTGCAGGGCGGGGATTCGAAATACCTCAAGCTGGTGGCAACCCCAAAACACTTCGCCGTGCACAGCGGTCCCGAGGCGCTGCGGCATCAATTTGACGCGCGGGTGAGCCCCAAGGACATGCGGGAGACATATCTGCCTGCATTTCGCGACTGCGTGATGGACGGGGGAGCGGAGTCCGTGATGGCCGCGTACAACCGTACCAACGGCGAGCCCTGCAGCGGAAGCATCACACTCCTTTCCAGGATCCTGCGCGAGGAGTGGGGTTTCCGGGGCTATGTCGTGTCCGACTGTGGCGCAATCGACGACTTCCACGCCCACCACGCCATTACGAAGACCCCCGAGCAGTCAGCGGCCATGGCCGTGCGCAACGGCTGTGACCTGGAATGCGGGCACGTCTTTTCCAAGCTCGTGGAGGCATGCCGGCAGGGCCTGATCGCCGAGGCCGAAATCGATCGTGCGGTGGCCCGTCTCATGCGGGCCAGGTTCAGGCTCGGCATGTTCGATCCATCGGAGAGCGTCCCCTATACGAAGATTCCGTATGGAACCGTGGATTCCACCGCGCACCGGGAGCTCGCACGGGAAGCCGCACGGGCTTCGATCGTGCTGTTGAAGAACGAGGAAGCATTCCTTCCCCTCCGCAAGGACCTGGGCTGCATCGCCGTGATCGGCCCCAACGCGGATGACCGGGAGGTCCTGCTGGGCAACTACAACGGCTTTCCGTCAGTCTCGGTGACGATCCTGGAGGGAATCCGACGGATCGTTTCGCCAAAGACCCGTGTCCTCTATGCACGCGGCTCGGACGTCATGAAAGGAGCCGACTCGCCATGGGGGGATAAGCCGGACGATGGATTCGGCGAGGCCATGGCCGCGGCGGAGAGCGCCGACGTCGTGGTGATGGCGCTGGGCCTGAACAATCGCGTGGAGGGAGAAGAGGGCTCTGCGGCGAGTTCCGAGTGGAGCGGTGACAGGGTCACCATCGAGCTGCCGGCCCTCCAGCGCCAGCTCTTCGAAGCGGTTGCAGCGAAAGGCAAACCGATTGTGCTCGTGCTCCTCAGCGGCAGCGCGCTGGCAATTCCGCGGGAGAACTCGGTCTCCCGTGCTGTCCTCCTGGCATGGTACCCCGGTGAGGAAGGCGGGGCCGCGGTAGCCGATGTTCTGTTCGGCGATCACGCCCCCTCGGGAAGGCTTCCCGTTACGTTCGTGGAGTCCGTTGACCAGCTTCCGCCGTTCACAGACTACGCAATGACGGGAAGAACCTACCGTTTCATGGAAGCGGAGCCGCTGTACCCGTTCGGGTTCGGGCTCAGCTATACCGCCTTTCGCTATTCAGGGCTGAAGCTGGAGAAGACCGCCGTGCCGGCAGGCGAGGCGGTCGGACTGACCGTGGAGGTGAGGAATGAGGGAACGCGCGGCAGTGACGAGATAGTCCAGGTGTACCTCACTGACCTGGAGGCATCGGTTCGGGTGCCGCTCCGGCAGCTCGTCGGGTTCGCGCGGGTGCACCTCGAGCCGGGACAGACCCGGGCCGTCGCGTTCAGGATCGAGGCAAAACAGATGTCCCTGATCGACGAGGAAGGACGGCGAATCCTCGAACCAGGCGGATTCCGGGTGTGTGTCGGCGGACGTCAGCCGGACGCGCGGAGCCAATCGCTCACCGGTACAGCCGTGCTGTGCGCCGAGTTCGAAGTTGCGGGAACGCGCCGGGAGCTCGCGTATTGATCGAGCGGCCATCAGGCATTTGACCTATGGCGGCACGGTGCCGAGGCCGAACGTGTGAACCGACCTTCCGCCGGTTCCCCCGCTCGTGGAAAAGGGATACCCTCGGACCATTCATGAGGAGCGCGAGTGTGAGCCCGACCAGCGCGGAGGCCCCCTCCCACAGGGTGATAGGCGTCTTTACCGCCCAGCTTGACGATGCCTACCAGATTGCCGTCTGGCGCGGGATTGAATCCCGCGCCCGGCAGCGCGGGGTCGGCGTTGTCTGCTTCGTGGGTCACAGGGTCGACTCGCCGATTGCCTCGGAAGCGGCGGCGAATGTGGCCTACCGGATCGCCGACGGACGGAACGTGGACGGGCTGGTCGTCGTCTCTTCAGCAATCTCAACTTTTCTCGACCAGGTAGGCACAATGTTCGCCTCCCAGCCGGATCTGCCCCGGGTATCGATCGGGCTCGGCATCAGCGGAGTGCCCAGTGTCACCGCCGACGGGTCCAACGGTGTAAGCGTCCTTGTCAGGCACCTCGCGAAGGACCATCAGCTTTCGCGTTTCTGCCTGATCGGCGGGCCCTCCGGTCACCCCGAGGCCGAGGAGAGGGAACGGGCTTTTCGCGCCACTCTGCGCGAGCTCGCCATTCCGTTCGACGAGCGGCTCGCCGTGAAGGGAACATTCCTGCGAGATTCAGGGAGCGACGCCGCCCGCCAGCTCCTGCGCCTCGGCCTGCCGTTCGATGCTGTTGTCTGCATGAATGATCGGATGGCCCTCGCCGCCATGGGTGTGCTGCGGCAGGCCGGGGTCGCTGTGCCCGGCGATGTAGCAGTGGTCGGTTTTGACGGGATCGAGGAAGGTCGGTATGCCACACCTCCCCTCACCACTGTTGTGCAGCCACTGGATGAGCTCGGCTCCTCCGCTGTGGACGCGCTGCTCGAGCGCATAGAGGGGGGCAGGCCGCTGGGCCGCGTTCTGACGTGCACTCCCGTGATTCGCCAGTCCTGTGGTTGTTCGCCAAAGCGGAACTACGACGCCGACCTCACCGAGCCGCCTCCCACTGCCACGAGTGAAGAGCGGCGCGCAATCGCGGAGATGGTGGCGGCTGCGAGCAGCGGCGATGCAGACGGCTTTATCGCGCAATTCAACGGCGCGCTTGCCGCCACCACCCTGGCAGGAGGAAAGCCGGGAAAATGGAACGGCTATCTCTCGGCCATCCAGCACCTGGTAGAGACCCAGGGGCAGGGGGGCGACCGTACTCCTCCCGGTCTGTTCGAGTTTGCGCGCGTTCTCATCGGAGAATCCGAAAGCAGGATCCAGGCAGCGCGAAGGATTGCTGCCGAGGAAAGGCTGGCGACCTTACGGGCAATCAGCGCGTCGCTGGCCGGGGCTTTCGAGATGCCGGTGATGCTGGCGCGGCTGGAGGCCGGGCTTGTCGAGCTGGAAATTGGCGGCGGTTACATCGCCCTTTTCGAGCAGAGAGACCCGATTTCAGAGTGGTCGCGCCTTGTGATGGCTCCGCGCGATGCGGGGGCCGGGGACCTTCCGGCAGCCGGTATCCGCTTTCACACCATTGATCTCGTGCCGCCGCGAATTGGGCAGTCATGGAGAGAGGGGCTCTGGGTCCTGGAGCCGCTCGTGTTCCAGAAGGAACCCCTTGGCTACATCCTCCTCCCGGGCGGAGCAGCCGAGCCCGCCGTTTACGCCACGCTGCGGGAGCAGGTTGCCAGCGCGCTCAAAGGGGCCCTGCTTCTCGAGCAGGTTCTCACGCATGAGCGGCGCCTGCAGGTGGAGGTGGCGCGCCGTACAGCGGAGCTCACCCGGACAAACAAGGAGCTCACCCAGGAGATCGAACGGCGGATGCGCCTGGAACAGGAGGTCATCCAGATCTCCAACCGCACGATGCAGCGCATCGGCCAGGACCTTCACGATGACCTGTGCCAGCATCTGGCCGGCATCGCGATGCTCGTCTCCGTGCTGCGGGGCGCGCTCTCCGGCTCCGATTCCGCGGCCGTGGCCTCCATCGAGAACATCGGCACCCTGCTTGCCGATTCGATTACGCGCGCCAAGCAGATCGCGCGGGGCTTGTATCCTGCCGGGCTGGAGGAACATGGGATCGTCGCTGCCGTTGAGGAGCTTGTGGAGGCTGCGCGGCGCAACTATCCGGCGGTAATAGATTTTCGCGCGTCACCGGACTTTCGCCTCCCCGGCACGGACCGGGCTCTCCACGTGTACCGCATCATCCAGGAAGCTTTGTCCAACGCGCTCAAGCACGCACGATCGGCCCGGATCGAGGTTCAATTGTACCGCGAAGAACAAGCGGCGGCGAACGGGAGGCGCGGAGAAAGTGAACGCGCGCCGATGCTCGTGGCCGAGGTGACCGACTACGGGGACGGACTGCCGAAGTCGACGACCGGAGAGGGCATGGGGCTGCGCATCATGCGCTACCGCGCGGAAACCGCGGGCGCGGAGCTTCTCGTCGAAAGGCTCAATCCGGGGACCCGGGTCACCTGCAGAATCAGCGGCGGACAGGGAGAACAGTCATGACGAAGCCCCTCACATTTCTCGTCGTGGACGATCACCCTGTCTTCCGGCAGGGGCTCGTCGCACTCATCCGAAGCGACGACCGCTACGAGGTGTGCGCGGAGGCCGGCACGGCCGCGGAGACTCTGACGGCACTGGAGCGCGCGGTGCCGGACATTGCGCTGATCGATATCTCCCTCGTCGGCCAGAACGGCCTGGATCTCGTGAAGACGCTCAAGGCCGCCCACCCTGAGATACTCGTGCTTATCATCTCCATGCATGACGAGGTGATCTACGCGGAGCGGGCGCTGAAAGCAGGGGCCCGGGGCTACGTGATGAAGCAGGAGGCTGCCTCCGTCATGCTTGATGCGATCAAGACCGTCCTCTCGGGAAAAATCTACGTCTCCGCTACCATGCGCGACAGGCTCCTTGAGACCATGTTCAGCGCGCGTGACGAAGCCGATTCGCATTCGGTGGAACGGCTCAGCGATCGGGAGCTGGAGGTCCTGGAGCTTATGGGGCAGGGCTACGGGGCCGCGGAAATCGCAAAGATGCTCAACCTCTCCGTCAAGACGGTGAACGCGTACCGAGACCACATCAAGGAAAAGCTGCGTATCGACGGCGCGGGGGACCTGCGAAGATTCGCCGTCAAGTGGGTCCAGAGCCGGGATAGGTAATAGTTCCTATCCCGGAATTCGAACTTTGTCCGATTTTTGACACACTGCCCATGCGGTAGGCTTGCCGGACCGGCGCGTCAATGGCGGCTTGTCCGGCGCGCCGTATTCGAATGAGGAACAGGAGGAGTTGTATGAGGAAACGTGTTTTCGTTGCTCTGATCGCCGTCGTCTGCTGTCTCGCGGTCGCGGCTCCCGTCATGGCGCAGAATGTCAAGCTGACCATCTGGGGCCGGGACCTTCCGGATGACGACCCCGCGCACGCATACGTGAAGGCGCTCCTGGCAGGCTTCCAGGCGGGCAATAAGGATATCCAGCTGGACTATATCGCTCTGGGAGACCCCGGGCTTGCGGACAAGACAAAGATCACAATGGCGGCCGGTAGCGGCCTCCCCGATATCTTCCAGACCTGGGGCGGATCCACCATGGGCGGCTATGCCGACGCGGGAAGGCTTCTGAATCTCTCCAGCGAGCTGAAGTCGATACCCGGCAGCGCCGCGGCCAGCGGCGCCATGACCTGGAAAGGCAAGCTCTATGGCGTTGCCCCCTTCTTTGCCATCGCCGGAATCTTCGTCAACGAAGGCATTTTTAAAGCGAATGGGCTTTCCGTGCCGACTACCGTGGACCAGTTCGAGAAGGTGGCAGACACGCTCAAGGCCAAGGGCATCCAGCCCTTCGCGTGCGGGGAAGCGGACAAGTGGCCAGGTCTCGCACTGTACATGTATCTGACCAACCGGTACGGCGGAGATATTTTCTCCCTGGCCGCGGCGCGCAAGGCACGGTTCGACAATGAGGCGTTCGTCAAGGCCGCACAGCTTTACCAGAACTGGGTGAAAAAGGGCTACTTCGGTGACAAGCCCCTGGGAGAAAAGTACGGCGACGCACAGCAGCTCATGGCCACCGGAAAGGCCGCCATGCACATCACCGGTTCATGGATGTGCGCCCAGTATTCGAGCAAGGACTTTACCGATCAGACACTCGGATTCTACGCCTTCCCTGAGCTGAAGGGCGGGATGGGCAAAGTGACCGACGTCATGGGAATGACCGACATCGGATTTGCCGCAACAAAGGCAGGGGAAAGCAAGAAGGCGGCAATCGTGCGCTTCATGAAGTACGCCATGAGCCAGGATGCCGCCGCCGCCGAACCCGGCCGTATCAGCGCCGTCCCCGGCGTCAAGGCTCCTTCACCTCTTACGACCATGGCTTCGGCAGTGTTCAGCAAGGCGAAAATGGTCCAGTTCTGGTGGGATCAGAATCTCCCGCCCGCGGTGACTACGCCATTGAACGACACGATCCAGACTTTCTTCCTGGCCGACACGGACGTAAGGTCCTCCCTCACGAAGTTCGAGAGTCTTGCGACCCAGAACATGGGCGCCGTGAAGTAGAGAAATCACGCAGTGAGGGTTTCAGGGGCGAAGGCCGGAACCGGTTTTCGCCCCTTTCTCATTCAAGCGAAGACTGATCAAATGAGACAGCGGAGGTGAGAGCGATGGCGGACCTTGCCAGGGCCGGAGTCGTGTTGCAGCGCGTGAAGCGCAGACAGAAACGCGACGTCGGGCGCGTGGTCTTCATCGCCCTCATGCTTTTACCTGCCATTGCCGCGCTCGGCGTCTACATGTATTACCCCATCGAGCAGACTTTTCACCTTTCGTTCATGCGTTCGGCCGGTCTCGGAGAGGCTGCCTTCAACGGCCTGGAGAACTACAAGTTCCTCTTCGGTAATGACGAGTTCCGCGCCGGGCTTCTGCACGTGTTCCTCTGGGCTTTCTGGAGCGTTCTGATCCAGCTGCCCCTGTCTTTCTTCGTGGCGTTTTCACTCATTGCCTACAGGAACAAGGTCACGCAGCCCCTGCGGGCAATCTATTTCCTTGCCAACATCATGCCGTCCGCCATTACAGCGATGATCGGCCTGTTCGTCTTCTCCAACACCAATGGGGTGCTTGCGGCCTTTGCCCGCAAGATCAACTGGACGTGGCTCGGCAAGATCGACTTCATCGGCGACCCCTCCCTCGCCTTCTGGGCGATATTCATCGTAGCAACCTGGACCTATACCGGGTTTCCCATCGTCTATCTCATGGCGCGGATGGAACAGATTCCCATGGAGATTCGCGAGGCAGCGGAACTCGAGGGCGCGCGGGGCTGGCGCTACGCGTGGCATATCATTCTTCCCATGGTGGCCTACCCGCTGCGCATCCTCGCGGTCCTCATGACAATCGGCAGCCTGAAGCTCTTCGACCTTCCCTACCTCATGACCAGGGGAGGTCCGGGGGACGCCACCAAGACGCTGGGAATCATTCTCTACAATCAGGGGTTCGTGAACTGGCAGTATGGGAGCGCCGCGGCAGTCGGCGTAGTGATATTTCTCTGCTCCCTGGTTTTCACCATTGCCCAGTTCTCCTGGCAGGGCAGGGGGGACGTGGAATGAGACAGCTCCGTGGTCCCCGGGTGGACATAGGCGGCATCATCATCACTATCGTCCTGGTCGGCTTTGCGCTCGCTGTCATCGTGCCGCTCATCCTTCCCTTTTTCTTCGTCTTCAAAACGCGCCTGGAATATTCGTACAATCCCTGGAGCCTCCCGAAAGCCATCCGCTGGGACAATTTCATACAGGCATGGAAAACCGTGCAGATCGGCCGCGGCATGCTCAATACGGTTATTGTCTGCCTGGGCGCCATCGCCTGCACAGTGCCTCCCGCGGCAATGGCGGGCTACATTTTCGCCCGGTACAGGAGCAAGGTCACGGAGGTTTTCTTCTATATCATACTTGCAGGCTACTTCGTGCCCATCCAGATGGTCCTGCTCCCGCTCTACAAGATGAGCGTTTCATTTCACATGGCAGATACCCTACCCGGGCTCTTTCTGCCGATGGCTGCTTTCGGCATCTCTTTCTGGACTATGATCTACCGCTCGTTCTTCCGCAGCCTTCCCAGCGAGCTCGCGGAGGCTTCACGGATCGACGGTGCCGGGCATCCCGGCACGTTCTTCCGGATCATGCTGCCCCTTGCCGGTCCTGCCACGGTGCTCGCCTTTCTGCTCGTCTTCATCGGCGCATGGAGCGACTATCTCCTGAGCCTGATCATGATCAACAGCCAGTCCAACTTCACTATGCAGCTCCGTGTTGCCCAGTTCCTCAACGCGTACGGCGTGGACAACATGCCGAGGTACTCTGCGGCGGCCATCATCTCCGCAGCGCCGACTGTCATTCTCTACGCCATCGGGCACCGGTGGGTTTTGAAGGGCACCCTGGCGGGCGCACTGAAGGGATGAATCACACCGGGTACGGTGTGCGCGCTGGGCCAGCGCGAGGCCCGCACACACACCGAACAACAACACGCGCACGCACCTTTGCCGTCTCATCCGAGTCTCCAGCCGGTACGCGCGCGCGCCACTTCCACGCCGTCCCCGGCCCGCACAATGGCGTGAGCCTTCCGGATCGGGTCCTCGGTCCGAGTCCGCACCACAACCGAGCCGGGGTGCTGTGTTTCCGCAAGAAAGTCCATGTCGAGGCTCGTGAGGATCCCCAGGCTCCGGGCGGCAACCCCTTCCACCACCCACTCGGCGTACCTGCTGTTGTTCACGTGCTGGTTGACGTCAAGATCGCTCCAGCGCACGGTGATCGTACTCTCGCTTTCCGGGGAGGCGCATTGCGCCAGCTTCTCCAGGTCCGCGGCAAAGGCCCGCGGCACGGCACTCGTATCTGGTGGATCGAAGATGCCCTGGATCCGAACGGGGCGTCGGGAGCGGGTGTCCAGGATGAGCCACGCGCTGACCGCGGAGGCAAGAATTGCGTCCTGCGCATCCCGCACGGTGAAGTCCCTCAAGGCGAACAGCCTGTCGATTCCAGAAGGCCATGTGCGGACTGTCACCTGTTCCCCGTTGGCAGGGAGACGGTGTATCTGCACGCGCAACCGGGAAAGCACCCACGTCAGCTGCCTTTGCAGCAGGTCCTGGACCGAAACACCGAGAGCCCGCGCGTGGTTGCCTGCAGCCTCCTGGAGGAAATCGCAGAGGCTTCGCAGCGCCAGCGTCCCATTCGCGCCGGTTTCGAAGACCCGCACGCTGAATGTGTCTGTCCAGGTAATATCCTGCGGGGGGTTCGTCTGCACCATCCGACAGTATCTTCGGGCCGGCCCAAGGTCAACCGATCCCGTGCGCGCAAGCGCCGTCCTGAAAGAACGAACCGGCATATGCGCACGTTCGCGCACGACGCCGCGGATGCGCGAACTTGCATGCCCGCAGGGGATTCACTACACTAATAGGGCATCATGCTCGCTCAGGAACTTCTCGTGCTCCTGCGGACTTTCGCGCTGCGGAACAGGAGCGCAACGGTCGATCTCCACCAATTCCTTGCCGCAATGCCCAAGGGTCAGGCGCAGCCGGCAGAGGTCGATGCCGCGGTGGCCGAGCTTGCGGAGAAGTCGGCACTCGTCGTCTCTGCGGAGGACGGGAAGCCACGCATCGTGTCCTTGTCGGATTTTCACGTCACCGCGCTGGTGGACGCCTATCGGCAGCTTTCCATGGATGCCGCGCATCCGTTCCCGAAGGAGGAGACGGCGCCCGTGCCGGTCCCCGCAGGGCAGCTCATCAGGGCGGATGTGAAGAGCCAGCTCGGCGCCCTGCTGGACACGAGCGGTCCCGACATGAAAGGCATTGTCAAGATCGAGTTTCCCGAGGGGGTGGACTCACTCATCGTGCCCCAGGAATGCGTGGGCACTGACCTCATCGACGTCGCTGTTGCGAAGGTCAGCCGCTATCTCCAGGAAGGGAAGAACGCCTCGTATTCGGAATCGAAGCTTTCCGGTCTGATGCGGGGAAACGCGCCGCTGGTTCACCAGTCCATGGAGGACCTCGTCACCCGGCCTAAGAAGGCGGCAAACTCGGTCCTCTCCCCTTCTGATTTCAGCTTCCGGTTCTGGACGCACCTCTCCAACGTCATCCTTCAGGATATCCGCGCAAAGGCGGACAAGACGGACCTGGACCATGGCGCCTGCCAGGCGGCATACCTCCTCGGGTATACCGTTTTTCACAAAAAGGGCACGATCCAGCGCGAACAGGAGTGGACGGCAGACAGAAAGAACCTCGAACAGCAGGTGCGCAAGGCGCCTTTTGTCTTCGGGTTGCAGGACCTTTACGATCTGAAAGACGAAAAAGGCGTCACCTATGTCAGAAGCACGGGCAGGATTTCATCCATGCCTTCCTGAAGGAAAAGACCAGACAGGCCGGGGAGGAGGCCGTTCCCTTCCTGGTGCGTGTGCACGCGGCCGCGCAGAAGAAGGATTACTTCATTCAAAGGGACTTCATCGTCCCGGTTTTCCTGAAAAAGCTGGGGGAAGCGGCGGAGGAAATTCGAACCGCCTACGTGCAGGAATGGACAGACGAGCTGCGCCAGGACCGCACGCCTGCCGTCACGAAAAACGATGCCTCGTTCCGCAGGGACGCCGAGATGCGGGTGAAGCAGGGGTATCCGCTTTTGACCGCACTTTCAAACGGCAACCTGCTTTTCGCCGCGGGTGAGGTAACCAAGGTCACGGACTCGGCGAAGGCGGAGCTCGGCAAATGCTTCGCCGTGGAAAACATCCTGCGGCCGTTCGACGAGCTGCTGGGTTTGTCCCGCGCGTTCCTGCTGAAGAACGCCCGCATGTATCTTCCGTTCTGGATGACGATGCCAGTCCTGAGCGGAGTACTCAGGATTTTCCGCAGACTGTCGCGCGGAGGAAAAGCGGAGCGCAAAGCGGAACCCGACAAGAAACCCGCGGCGGCACGGCCGGCACAGGGGGAAACAGCAAATGTCGCGCAGGCCGCGCCGGCAGAAGCCGTGAAGAGCACGCATACGAAAAGCGATCTCCTGGCCTACCGGCGGAGCATTCAGGCCCTCCTGTCGCAATATGTTCCCAAGGGTCGGACGGTCGAAGCCACCCTGTCCGAGCTTTCCGAGAAATGGAACCCCTTATACGCCTCCGAGCAGAAACAGAATCTCGTCGAGGACGTCAACTCCCTGGTCCGCGACTTCCTTCGCCCCGTCCGGCGCAGCTTCCTTACGCGCCCGCCCGATCTGAAGAGAATCCACGCCCTCGCGGAGCAGCTCTCGGCAAGCAAGAGCCTCGTGAAAATCAAGAAGAAGGACATCCTGATGAGGTACATCGAGCTCTACATGGTCAGGTGCCTTCAGGTGAAGTGAGCGGCGCGCGCCGATCCGCTCCCTCAGCTCATCGGGCGTATGCGCACCTCGATGTCCTTGGCAGAAGCCAGCAGGTCTTGAATCCGCTTCGTGTCCGAATCCCCGAAATGATACGGGTACAGCACTTTCGGCCGGAATGCCAGGGCCGCGTCTGCAACCATCTCCGGCGTCATAGTGTAGGGCAGGTTCATCGGAAGAAACGCCACGTCGATCCTTTTGAGTGACTTCATCTCGCGCGTATTCTCCGTGTCGCCGGCCACGTATACCTTGCGCGTTCCCAGCGTGAGCACGTACCCGTTGCCCTCACCCTTGGGATGAAACGGCGCCCCCGGTGCGCGCATGTGCACGACATTGTACGCGGGGACCGCTTCGATGCGGATCCCTTTGACTGCGCGCGAATCCCCATTCTGGAGGACGATCGCCCCGGGCACTTTTCCGGCGCATTTGGCTGCCAGGACAACCACGGTGTCAGGAGTGCGCACGCTCGCGATAGCCGCGGGATCGAGGTGATCGGAGTGCTCGTGGGTTACAAGCACGATGTCGGCCCTGGGGAGCGCCGTATAGTCCGCCTTTTCGCTGACAGGGTCCACATGGATCACCGTATCCCCGTAGGTCAACACAAGGGTCGCGTGTCCGATGAAGGTCACCTTCAGCGCAAGCGGGGCGGGGGGAAACGTGTCTTCGACGAACATCTGTCACCTCCTGTTTTGCGGTGCGCGTACTTTCGCGGGCGTGCGATCTTCGCAATCGACTTGCGAAACGCCCGCCATATTATACACTCCATTCGTACGAGACCGCAAATTTGCGCAACTGCGCAAGGTCGCGCAAGGGAGCGAGGGGAGAATCTGCGTGAACAGAAACCGGGCATATGATTTCGACCGGGTGATCGATCGCCGGGGAACGAGCTCTTTGAAGTGGGATTTCGCGGAGCGGCTTGCCGGCAGGTCCGGGCTTACTCCCCTATGGGTGGCAGACATGGACTTCGAGGCACCCGCCGAGATCGTCCAGGCGCTTCACGCCAGGGCTGCGCACGGCATCTTCGGATACACATTGGAACCCGACTCCTGGTTCGACGCCGCGGCCGGCTGGCTCCAGCGCCGGCACGGCTGGGAGGTGCGCCGTGAATGGATGCTGCCGTCTCCGGGCGTCATACCCTCCCTGGTGTTTGCCATACTGGGACTCACCGAACCGAGTGACGGGATCATCATCCAGCCGCCCGTCTATTATCCGTTTCCCCTGCGCGTCGGTGCGAACGGAAGACGCGTGGTGGAGAACCCGCTGAAGCTCAGCGGCAGCCGGTGGGAAATGGATCTGGAAGGCCTGGAAAAAGTTGTCGACGATCGGACACGGATGTTGATCCTTTGCAGCCCGCACAATCCCGTGTGCAGGGTATGGGACAGGGCTTCCCTGCAGGGTCTGGCTGATTTCTGTCTTCGCAGGGGCATCGTGGTCGTCAGTGACGAAATCCACAACGATCTCGTGATGCCCGGGTCCCGCCACATTCCCTTTGCTTCTCTTTCGAACGAAGCCGCCGCGCATTCACTGACCCTGGTCTCTGCGACCAAGAGCTTCAATCTGGCGGGTCTGGGAGGCTCTCTTACCGTCATACCTGATGCCGGCCTGCGCGCGCGTTTTGACGCGGTGCAGCACGCCATCGCGGCCGGCCCGGCAAACGTGTTTGCCGCGGCCGCTGCCGAGGCTGCATGGAGGCACGGAGAGCCATGGCTGGAAGAGCTTCTTGCCTACCTGCAGGCCAACATCCGGTTTCTTGCAGGCTTTCTCGGTGAAAGCCTGCCCCAGGTGACCCTGGCTCCCCTGGAAGGAACCTATCTTGCCTGGCTTGACATGCGGGCGCTGATGCTGTCGGACGACCAGATCAAGGCGAAGCTCCAGGGCGATGCCCGGCTCTGGCTGGACGAAGGCCGCAAGTTCGGCCGGGGAGGGGAAGGATTTCAGCGTCTCAATGTCGCGTGCCCCCGCGCGGTCCTTGCCGATGCAGCGGAGCGATTGGTGCGCGCTTTCCGCCCGAGCTGACCCCCGCGCCCTTTTTTCCCGGGGAGGCATGGCCGCGCTCCCTGGCGCGTGAAAGGAACATCGGGGGGATCAGCGTCCAGAGAGCAAGCGCCACTGCGCCATGCCAGGGCTCGTACCAGGGAGGCTTGACGAATCGGAACGGACCCACGCCCATTGCATAGACCCAGACCACCAGTGAAAGGGTGGAAATCACGAGCTGCTGCCGTGAGCGCACGCCTCCTGCCCAGTAGAGGTACACGGGCGTGATGCAGACAAGGAGCAGCGCGATCACCAGGTGAGGAAGCAGCACGCGCGGCATGACACCCTGGATGAAAATGAAAACGGCGATTACCTCACTGGGGATGAGCTTCAGCAGCACCTGCATGAAGGAGTTTTCCTGTTCGATTGCGCGCCCCATACATTCTTCCTTTCGCCCCCCGAAGGGGTCTTTCAACTATTTCTGCTTCCACCAGATCCCGGTGCATTCCGGTACGACGACCTTTCCGGAGGCGAGCACCTCATGCTCCACCATTTGTCCAAAGAAGAACTCCACCAGCTCCCGCGCCTTTTCCAGGGACTCGAACAGAAAGTCCGTGCGGATCCATTTCAGGGCAAAGCCGCGTTCATTCTGGAGCCAGGAAAAGAAATGCGGCAGGGATGGCCCGGGGGGATGCGGCGTACGGTGCCCGGTGCCCAGCGTCTCGATGAGGATCAGAGCGCCGCCCGGCTTCACGAGACGAAGGCCCTCCACGAGGACTTCCGCCGCCGCCCTTTTCCAATTCCCGCTTTCCCGCGACACGCTGTGGCCGAAGCTCCACCCTTCCACGAGGATTTCCGCTGATGAATCCGGCAGCGGCACCGCGAGGTTGTCCGCTTCGGCCAGCTGCACATTGCGCCGGATCTCTTCCGACAGGTAGGCGCGGGCCTGTTGCAGCATATGGGGGGACCGGTCGAATGCCAGGACGCGCCCGGCCAGCGGAGCAAGAATCCTCGTGACTCTTCCTGTTCCCGCCCCCAGCTCGATCACTGTCTTTCCGCTGAAATCAGCGGTCTCCTGCAGAGCGCGCGGAAGGTTCCCTTGCATGTCTTCGCGGCTGACAAGCTCATGATAGTCATGCGCACGAGCGCTGTAGATCTGGTCGAAATGGGCGTCCGCAGAGCTCATCGGTTCTCAACCAGCACGAAGGTGATGTCATTGACGTTGGTGCCCGTGGGACCCGTGACAATAAGATCACCGGTCGCGGAGAGGAAGGCGTGCGTGTTGTTGGCAGCAAGGCACGCGCGCGGATCGAGCCCTTTCCGGCGCCCCGCGGCAACCGTTTCACCTGAGGCAAACCCGCCTGCCGCGTCCGTGTTTCCGTCACGGCCGTCGGTGGCAAAAGAGGCGAGAATCAATCCCGCTTCTCCGCTGAGCTCGATGCCCGCGGCAAGCGCAATCTCCTGGTTTCTTCCCCCTTTGCCGCTTCCCTTCACCGTCACGGTTGTCTCCCCGGCTGCAAAAATGCACACCGGCGGGGCTGCCGGTCTTCCGTGCAGCTGCACTTCCCGCGCGACCGACGCCATGAGCCGCCCCGCTTCGCGAGCTTCGCCTTCCAGGAATGTCGTAAGCACGATCCCGGGAAAGCCCTGGCGCTGTGCTTCTTCCGCTGCTGCCTCTACTGCAATGCCGCTGGAGGCGATGACCTCAGCCGTGAAACGCCCGGGAAGGGCTTTTGGCGTCTCAGGGACCCTGCCGGCAACCCCTTCCTCAATGAGCGAGCGTACCGCTGCCGGCACACTTTCCAGCAGATCATAACGAGCGAGCACGCCGGCTGCATCGGCGAAAGTCGTGGGGTCAGGAACAGCAGGCCCAGATGAGATGAACCCGAGCTGGTCTCCCACCACATCGGAGATTGCAAGGGTGATGATTGTCCCACGGGTCCTTGCGGCGAGACGCCCCCCCTTGATGGCGCTCAGATGCTTGCGCACCGTGTTGATCTCACGAATCGAGGCTCCGCTCCTGAGAAGCAGGTTTGTGCATTCTATCTTATCGTCGAGACTGAGCGGCGGATACGGCAGCGGGAGAAGGCTCGAGCCGCCGCCGGAAAGGAGGAGCAGGAGAATGTCGCTCTCCTGCATCTGTGCGGCCAGGTCCCACACGCGCCCTGCGGCGGCACGGCCCCCCTCATTGGGCACAGGGTGGCCGGCCTCCAGAACCTCCAGGCCCCGGTGACGGGTGCAGGGGTAGCCCTGCGGCAGCACAACGATCCCTCTCGACACCCGCGAGCCCAGGATTTCGATCGCAGCGTCCGCCATGCCCGATGCAGCCTTGCCGACAGCGGCAAGTGTGAGGATGCCCCCTGGCCTGTACTCCCTGCCGCACACCGTGAACCCCTGACCGGCTGCAACGAGACTTCTCCTGACGGCCGCGCCGGGATCCGCGGCTGAAAGAGCGGCGGCCACAACGCGCAGGGAGACCTGCTTCAGCTCAGCCAGGCTCACCTCTGCACCGTCCTCAACCTTCCCGGTTTTCCCTCCAGGACGTACATGGTGCAGGACGCCAGGGAGGATATCTCCCGCGGGTAATGGGTGACAATCAGCGCGGGGACCGGGTGCAGGGTGAAAAGCCGCAGGAACATGTCCCAGAGGAGCCCGCGCGCCTCGGCGTGCAGGCCGCTGAATGGTTCGTCCAGGAATATCGCGTCCGGCAGGCGCGCAAAACATCGGGCCAGCGCGGCGCGCTTCTTCATGCCGCCGGAGAGCTCGTCCGGCCTTTTCTCTTCCTCTCCTGCGAGGCCGGCCTCCGCCAGGAGGTAGCGCGCAAAGCCCATCGCACGTCTCCTCTCAAACCCCTGGTAGAGCAGGGGAAGGGCGGTATTCTGTGCAATGGACCGCCACGGGAGGAGCCTGTCGTCCTGAAATACGAAACCGACCCGCGGCGGACACGAGACACTGCCTTCCGTGGGCTTCAGCAGTGACGCGGTGACTTTCAGGAGTGTCGTCTTTCCAATCCCGGATTCTCCGGTGACAACGGCAATTTCATTCGGGGCAATCTCCAGGTCTACGCCGTGGAGAATCTCGCTCTTCTTTCGATAGGCAAAGCTCACCTCCTTCAGCGCGATGCGCGAAGCGCCCGCCCGGGAGGTGAAGGTCCGTTCCAGCTCCGAAATATCCTGCGGCTCATAGCGTGTCGGACTCCGGCGGACGATCAGGGCGCTGACGACGGGTCCGGCCAGCCGGATCCTCGGCAGCAGGTGATTGAAAACGAGGATGATGAGGATGAGCACTGCCGCCCAGGAGAAAAGCGATCGTATCCGCATTGACATGTATGCCGCCTGGATCTGAAACCCGATGCCGTCATTTGCTCCGAAATACTCGGCGGTCACGGATGCCTTCACGGCAAGCACAAGACCTGCCTTCACACCGGCCGCGAGGAAGGGGGCGAGGTGTGGCAGGACGAGCTCACGCATGCGCGGAACGAAGCCGGGGGCGAAGAGGGCAAGCATTTCTCCATACGCGCGGGGAAGCGTCGACATGCCTTCCCCTACTGTGACGGCCACAAGCGGGAACGTGATGAGGCCGATCACAATGATCGTGGGCAGGTGGCCGATGCCCATCAGGGCAACCAGGGGAATTGCCCACAACAGGGGAGGCATGCCCTGAAAGAAGAGAACGAGCGGCTTGAAGAGGGCGTCCAGGTCACGATGTGCCCCCATCGCCATGCCTGCCGCGGCCCCGGTCGCAAAACCGCCTAGAAAGCCCGCACACACGCGAAGGAAGGTGATGAGGATCTGAGTCCAGGTGAACCGGCGCGCAAGAAGGAGGGCTGTGTCCGCAAGCGTGGTCCATGGTGCAGGGACGAAATAAGACCCTGCAGCAAGGCTGGCAAACGCCCAGCCTGCGAGGATTATCGCGACTCCCCCTGCGCTGAGAAACCTGAGCCGCAGAGACGCCGTGCGCGTTGGCCTGGCAGGCATCGTCAGTGCGTGAGGAAAAACTGCTCGTCCAGCGGCCGCTGGCCTGCCGGCAGATACCGTACGACCATCTGATAGTAGGCCAGCACTCGCGTGCGGTTCTCCGCCATGGAGGGGACGTCCAGGAGCGTATTGCGCGCTGCCTCTTCAAGAATCCCCTGATCCGCGCCGAGGGCCGCGGAGAACCGCGAGGCGGCATCAGATGGTTCAGCCGTCACCGTTCTGCTGGCCTCGGACCAGGCGGTTACGATCGCGCCGATTGTCTGTGCGTGATCCCGGGAAAAGCCCTCCGTTCCGAAAAGGCTCACCTGCGGCGACCTGCCATCCCCTCCGGTCAGCCGGGCCCAGGCGCGGGTGTACTGAAAGAGCCTCGTGAGGCCATTCTTCTTCACGACCGCAGTGGCAAGGGGCTCGGGCAGGGCCACGGCATCCAGCTGCCCGGCGAGCAGCCTTTGCACGCTCTGCGGGAAGGGACCATAGCTGATCGTGAGGTCCCTGTCTGGATCGATCTTGTCGAATGCCAGAAGCGCACGGCTCTGGAAATCCAGGGGGGAGCCGGGGAACGGCAGGGCGAGACGCTTTCCCTTCAGGCGGGCAAAACTGCCCAGGGATGCATCCCTGCCTACCAGGGACGAAATCCCCCACACGCCGGTGTCGATCATCACGATGGGGCTGCCGTCCAGCCTGTTCTCCCATCCCTGGCTCGTGCCGCTGAGAAGAAAATCCGTCTCTCCGCGCAGCAGAAGGGCCAGCGCCTGCGCGTGATTGAGGAAGAAGTCGACCTGGAGGTCGACGCCCGGGATCGAGCGCTCGCGGGCCATCAGAAGAAAGGGCAGAGCAGCGGTGGACTGTGGTACAAGGATGCGCACTCTTGTCAGGACAAGGTCGTCGGAGTGACTGAGGGTAACCGAAAGCAGGAGCACAAAGCACACGACAACAATTGCGAGCACGCCCGGAGCGCGCAGCGGATGTCGGGACCCGGATTCTCTCATGGTGGTGTCCAACAGTATTCGTTTTCGGCGGGAGGGGCAAGAAGGCCGGCACGATGCACGGGGGCCTCAAAGAGCCAGGAGGGCCGCAGAGCGGGCGCGGAGCTCATCGCATCGGGGTTTCTCTCACAGCCCCTGCTCTGCTATAGTAGGACGCAGAGGACTTCCGTGAAGGCAGCGATCATCGGCACCAGCGGTCACATCGACCTCGCTCTCGAGGTGCGCGACCGCCTTCCGCAATTGAACTTTGTCGGGATCGCCCCCGGATCGGCGGACGAAAACGCGCGGGAGTTTTACGTCGACCAGCTGGAGCCCTCGCTCATTCCCTTCTACGAGGACTATCACCGCATGCTGGACAGGGAGAAGCCGGAGGTGGTCGTCGTGGCGCCCTTTTTTTTCCTGCAATCGCGAATTGCCTGCGAGTGCCTGGAGCGAGGGATGCACGTTTTTGTCGAGAAGCCCATGGCCGTGTCAATGGATCAGCTCGAGCGGCTGCGCCGTGCCCATGCCCTCGGGAAAGCGGATCTCTGTCCCATGCTCTTCTACCGCTACCACCCTGCGTTCCACGCGGCGTGGCGCGCGCTGAAGGAGGGTCTGATCGGCGAGCCGATCCTGATCACGGCGCAGAAGTCCTACAAGCTCGGCACGCGCCACGCCATGTATACGCACCGCGCCACCTATGGCGGCACCATCCCGTGGGTTGCCGTGCACGGCATCGACTGGATCCACTGGTTCACCGGCGGGGGCATCACGCAGATTGCCGCCTCTCACACGTCCGCGGGAAACCGCGGTCACGGCGAGATGGAAAGCTCCGGGGCGTGCCTGTTCCGCCTGGCGAACTCCGGCTGCGCCACCCTCAGCTTTGACTACTTCCGGCCCGGTTCCGCGCAGACGCACGGAGACGACAGGGTGCGGGTCGCCGGAGAAAAGGGAGTCCTGGAAGTGACCGGGGGGGAGGCAACACTGTTCACCCATGATGCGCCGCCGCGAAGACTGGAAAAGGAAGACCAGCTGTCGCTCTTTCAGGAGTTCATTCGCCATATACAGGAGGGTGCCGGGATGCGGATTACCGCGGAGGATGCATTCACCGTGAGCGAGCTCGCCCTGCGCAGCAGGGAAGCCGCGGATACAGGGGCCGCCATTGTCGTGGGGAGCGCCTCATGAAGACAAAGGAGCTTGGGAAGAGCGGGCTCGTGCTCACACGCATCGGGCTGGGAACCTGGGCAATCGGCGGGGCCGACTGGCAGTTCGGGTGGGGAAGCCAGGATGATCGGGACTCCATTGCCACGGTGCGCGAAGCCCTTGACCTCGGCATCAACTGGATCGACACGGCGGCGGTCTACGGGTTGGGACACGCGGAGGAGATCGTCGGCCGCGCCGTGGCGGGCAGGCGCGACAGGCTCATCATCGCGACGAAGTGCGGACGCATGACGGAGCCGGGGAGCACCACGATCGTCAGCCGGCTCAAGGCCGCAAGCGTGCGCAGAGAGCTCGAGGCGAGTCTCCGAAGGCTCAAGACGGATTACATCGATCTGTACCAGATCCACTGGCCCGATCCCGATCCTGACATCGAGGAAGGCTGGGAGGAAATCGCAAAAGCGGTCAGGGAAGGGAAGGTCCGGTATGCCGGGGTCTCCAACTTCAATCCCGAGCAGATGAGCCGCATTCAGAAGATTCATCCCATCGCTTCCCTGCAGCCCCCGTACAGCATGCTGCGCAGGGACGTGGAAAAAGAGGTGCTTCCTTTTTGCGCGGCCAACGGCATCGGAGTGATCTGCTACAGTCCGATGCAGATGGGGCTGCTGACCGGGGCATTTACCAGGGAAAGGGCGGCCTTACTGCCCGCGGACGACGTCCGCGCCCGCAATGCCTTTTTCACCGAGCCTGCGCTCAGCCGCAACCTCGCCCTGGTCGAAGAGCTGCGTCCCCTGGCGAAAAAAAACGGCAGAAGCCTTGCGGAGCTCGCTGTGGCGTGGGTGCTGCGGAGGCCCGAGGTGACAGCAGCCATAGTGGGCGGTCGAAGACCCGGGCAGGTGGCAGAGACAGCGGCAGCAGCCGACTGGCAGTTGAGCCCTGCCGATAGTGCGCAGATCGATGGCCTGCTCGCCCGGCAGTGATACGCGGAGGAATGTGTGACGAGACCTGCGCGCTCCCTCTTTCCTTTTCTGTGCGTTTTCCTGGCGGCATACTTTGTCTCCTGCGTGGCCGGGCCGGGGCCGGCTCTCCAGGAGCCCGGGACATGGACCGGATCTCCCCTTGTGACCACGCGCTTCGGCATGGTTGGCGCAAGGGACGATGCCGACCATACCTGGGTCTGGAAGGCCGTCCCATTTGCGCGGCCGCCTGTTGGTGACCTTCGCTGGCGCGCGCCGCGCGAGCCTCTGCCGTGGACGGGAGTACGCAATCCCGCCTCGTTCAGCACAGCGTGCACCCAATACAGCGCCGTTTTGCCCGGCGTGATTTTCGGCACGGAAGACTGCCTCTATCTGAATATCTGGAGACCGAAGAGCGAGGACGAAGGACTTCCTGTCTATGTCTGGATCCACGGGGGAGGGAACTCCATCGGGTCAGCCACAACGACCTCCGAGTACTACGGAAGCAGCGTCGCCTCCCGCTCCCACATGGTGTTCGTCTCGATCAATTACCGCCTCGGACCTTTCGGGTGGTTTTCGAACCCTGCACTGCGTGAGGGCGCCTCACCAGAGGACGCTTCCGGCAACTATGGCACACTCGACATCATACAGTCCCTGAAGTGGATACGGCAGAACATAGAGGCATTCGGAGGAAATCCGGAGAATGTGACGATTGCGGGAGAGTCGGCAGGCGGCTTCAACGTGCTCTCTCTCCTGATCTCGCCGCCGGCCAAAGGCCTTTTTCAGCGGGCGATATCGGAGAGCGGCGCGGCGATTACCCGCGGCATGGATGAAGCGGACGCAAAGTCCCGGGAGCTCCTGGCACGGCTCATCGCCCGCAACAGGAAAGTGCTGACTCATCCCAACGGTGATGTCCTTGCTGCGGCTATGACCAGCCAGGCCATCCGCGCATATCTCAAGTCGAGAGACGACAGGGAAATCCTGCTCTGCTACACGACCTGGGCTCTTGGAATGATCGACAATCCGGCGATCCTGCGGGACGGCGCGGTAATCCCCGAGGCGGGTTTCGACGTCCTGTCCACAGGTGACTATCCGGGCAAGGTCCCGCTGATCCTCGGGTCAAACAAGGAAGAGGTGAAGCTTTTCCTCCTCTTTTCCGGTGCTATTCCCTGGCGAAGCGAATTGTACGAGGCCGCGGCAAAATACGGCAGCGATCTGTGGAAGGCGGCCGGTGTTGACGAGGTGGCGCGCAGGCTTTCCACACATCCCGATCAGCCCCCTGTCTATGCCTACCGGTTTGATTGGGGGGCTGCCGACGCGCGCGGAAACAGCCCGCTGCCCGGCAACTGGGGCCGCAAGCTCGGAGCTTTCCATTCTCTTGACGTTCCCTTCTTCCTCGGGCGCGACACGCTGAACGGCGTCATGCATCTACTCCTCTTTACAGGACAGAATGGGCCGGGCCGAAAAGCGCTTTCAGGGGCCATGATGGAATACGTGGCGCGCTTCGCGCGCACCGGCAATCCCAACGTTCAGGCTGCGGATTCCGGCGCGGAAGCTGCGGAGTGGAAGCCGTGGGAAAACGCCCCGGGCGCTCCGAAGTGCATCCTTTTCGACACGGAGGGTGATTCACCGTCGATCATCATGTCGACTATCGAGCGTACAGAGGAGGCGGTCATGGCCGAGGTGAGGACAGATCTCGCCGAGCCGCTGCGAAGTCGGACGCTCGACTTCCTTTCCCGTTCGATCCTTCCTTCACGGGTGCACTGACCCCCCATTTGTGCGGATGAGCGCCGGTCCAGTTCCGTTGACAGCCTGAGGGATCATCTGTTTCAATAAAACTGTGAAGGTTCATGGAGTAACGACCCGGGATGCCCGCTATGCGCCTTTCACGGCCCGTACCATAGAGATCATGCATGCAATCCCGCGCGGCAAGGTTGCCACCTATGCACAGGTGGCCGCTGTCGCGGGCAGCCCTCTTGCCGCCCGGCAGGTTGTCCGCGTGCTGCACAGTCTTTCACGCGCTGAGCGCCTGCCCTGGCAGCGCGTCATCAACAGCCGCGGATCGATCTCCCTCCCCAGGGGAGCCGGGTTCGAAGAACAGAAGGCCCTGCTGGAAGCGGAGGGGGTCGCGGTCAAGGAGGACGGCAGGATCGACATGAACAAATACCTCTGGGTGCCGCACATCTCCTTCACATGAGCCTGAACCGCGGAGACTCCGAGAAGCTTGCCGAGCGCCTGCGCTACGAGGAGGGGCTTGCTTCCTGCTCCCGCAGCCTGATTGCGGGCGGCCCTCGGGCAATCGACGATGCACTGGAGCACCTGCGCGCCGCGGCCGCGGCCAGCCGCGTGTACCTGTTCGAGAACTTCGACGACCCGCAGGACGGCCTGTGCATGCGCCAGACCCACGAAGCGTGCGCGCCGGGCGTCGAACCCCAGATCGACAATCCTCTTCTCCAGCATCTGCGATACGCATCTGCGTATGAACCGGCCCGGCGGATGCTGTCTCAGGGAAAGCCCTTCTGGGGAATAGTCGACGAGCTGGATGAGGACACCCGGGGCGTGCTTGCTCCGCAAGGTATCCTGTCCATCCTCAATATCCCGGTCTCCGTCACCGGGGCCTGGTACGGATTCATCGGATTTGACGATACGGAGAGCCCCCGCACGTGGTCGGGAGAAGATGTGCGCCTCCTGCTGACCGCGGCCGAGATGGTGGGTGCGCATATCGGCCGGGAAAAAGCGGTGGAGGAGCTCGCACGCCGGCAGGCCAAGATGGACGGCCTCTTCCGCACGGCCCCGAGCGGCATCGGCACGGTGATCGATCGCGTGCTGACGGAAGTGAACGACCGTTTGTGCCGGACCACCGGGTACGCGCCCGACGAGATGCTGGGACGCAGCGCGCGCTTTCTCTATGCTGACCAGGATGAGTATGAGAGGGTCGGCCGGGAGCAGAGCCGGACCATCGAGCGCGAAGGAACCGGAACCATCGAGACACGCTGGGTCCGCAAGGACGGCACCCCGATAGACATCCTCCTCAGCTCCTCTCCGATCGTGCGTGACAACCTGCAGGGTGACGTGATCTTCACCGCTCTGGACATCACTGACCGCGTGCGCGGGGAAAGGGAGCGGCGGGCAATGGAGAGCCAGGTCCAGCATGTGCAGAAGCTCGAGAGCCTCGGAATCCTTGCAGGGGGTATCGCGCACGATTTCAACAATCTGCTCATGGTCGTCCTTGGCAACCTGGATCTCGTGCTCACTGACCGTTCCCTGCCCGCCGCGCTGCGCGAAAGCCTGCAGAACATCGGCAAGGCGGCACGCCAGGGAGCGGAGCTGACGCGCCAGATCCTGGTGTACGCGGGCAGGGAGCCCCTGCGGGTGACGAAGCTGGATTTGTCCACCGTTGTTCGCGAAATGAGCCCGATCATCGAAGTCTCACTGCGCGGCAAGGGGTCGCTGGTCTATGAGCTGGCTGAAGAGACCCCCGCGGTTGACATGGACCCCGCCCTGATCCGGCAGGTGATTATGAACCTGCTCATCAACGCATCCGAGTCACTGGCGGCAGAGGGGGGCAGGATCGTCCTCCGCACCGGACAGGAGGATCTCGATTCCGCGGCGCTGGAGCGGACCATCCTGGGCCGTGGTCTTCCTCCCGGCATGTACGCGCACCTGGAGGTCCAGGACACCGGCTGCGGAATGGATGCCGCAACCCGGGAGAGGATATTCGATCCGTTTTTCAGCACAAAGTTCGTTGGACGCGGTCTGGGACTTGCCGCAGTACACGGCATTGTCCTGGGTCATCATGGCTGCATGAGGGTCACCAGCGAAGCAGGCAAGGGAACGGTATTCAGGGTGATGTTTCCCGCGGCGCAAAAATCTGCGGAGGCCCTCACCAGATAATCGTGGTTGTGGTCAACCCGCCGTTCTCCGGCAGCCGGGAGAACAGCCAGGCGGAGTCCGACGGCCTGTACCAGAAGTCCGCGCCCCAGAATGGGGCAAGCGCTCCCGCGGGAGAGAAATGGATCTTGAACGTATCCACCTGCACGCCGGCGATCTCCCGGCGCTCCGCGCCGGCCTGCCGGGCGAGCATCTTGTGCGTCGCCAGGTCGTCCGGATTGACAACCCAGAATTCCATCCGC